>Ga0182014_10006061_pt1 | contig 13196 bp, 10 predicted proteins | sample 612S2DmetaG_FD_120489 | JGI IMG/M metagenome (GOLD analysis project Ga0182014, IMG submission 120489) | Permafrost microbial communities from Stordalen Mire, Sweden - 612S2D metaG | ecosystem: Environmental > Terrestrial > Soil > Wetlands > Permafrost | place: Sweden: Stordalen | collected... | reverse complement strand
GGCGACCGGGCCGAGCTCTCCGGTATGCCCGAGTCGAGCGCGCTGTGGAGCAAGCTGGATGCGCGCACCGAGGCCTGCCTGGGGTCGACATGCCCCGATTACCGCCGCTGCTTCATCACCGAGATGCGGCGGCGGGCGCTCGAATCGGACATCATCATCGTCAACCACCACCTGTTCTTTGCGGACCTGAGCGTGAAGCAGGAGGCCGCGGGCGCGCCCGATGCGGGAATCCTGCCCGAGGCCGCCGCGGTAGTCTTCGACGAGGCCCACGAACTGGAAGATGTGGCATCGAGCTACTTCGGCCTCTCGGTGAGCAATATACGGTTTGAAGAGCTGGCGCGCGATACCGACGCGCTGCTGCGCGGCAAAGAGGGCGCCCAGAACCTGCCCGCCATCACGCAGCAGCTCCGCGAGCGCGCCCGGTTGTTCTTTGCCGGGTTGCCGATGGCCGGCGATGGCCGCCAACCCTTTACTGGCCGCGAGGAGTTTTTGGAGAGTTCGGGCGATCTCTATCTGGCGGTGCGCATGACGCTGCGACGGCTTGAAGCGGAGATGGAGGCGCTTGAGGGGGTCGATGAGGCGCCGGGGCTGAAGAAGCGCGTCGCCCGCCTGCGCGCCGAGCTTGAGTTTCTGCTCGAATCGAACCAGAGCAACATGGTTTATTGGATGGAGCGGCGGGTCGGCCCGCAGACTGCGGAACGAGGCGGTGCCTTGAAAGGGCACGACTTTAGTCGTGCCGAAAATGACCGCAAATCAAGCCGGGCTTTAGCCCCTGAGGGACGTTTTACCTCGCCACGCAATTCATCGCGAACGACTTTCTTGCAGGCCACGCCCATCGACGTCTCCGAGCTGCTCTCCGAGCTGGTCTTCGACCGCATTCCGACCGTCGTGCTCACCTCGGCCACGCTCACCGTGCAGGGTGGCTTCGAGCATATGCGCGGGCGGCTGGGCCTCACGGAGGCGCGCGAGCTGGTGGTGCCGTCGCACTTCAAGTATGGCGAGCAGGCGCTGCTCTACCTGCCTCCCGAGATGCCCGATCCCCGCGATCCCGAGTTTCCCGAGGCCGCCGCGCGCTGCATCCGGCGAGTGCTCGAAATCACCCGAGGCCGCGCATTCTGCCTCTTTACCAGTTACAGCCAGATGCGCGACCTCTACGAGCGCCTTCTGCCGGTGCTCGACTTTCCCATCCTGCTGCACGGAAGCGCTCCGCGCCGGGCCCTTTTGGACGAGTTTCGTGCAACTCCGAATGCGGTTCTTTTCGGCACTGCCAGCTTCTGGCAGGGGGTTGACGTGCAGGGCGAGGCGCTCAGTTGCGTCATCATCGACCGGCTGCCCTTCGCCGTGCCCAGCGATCCGGTGGTCTCGGCGCGTATGAAGGCCATTGAAGAGGCCGGCGGCAAGCCGTTCTTCGACTACCAGGTTCCGGCGGCCGTTCTCACCCTCAAGCAGGGCTTCGGCCGGCTGATCCGCTCGCTCGAAGACCGCGGCGTGCTGGTCCTGCTCGACCCCCGCATCCGCACAAAAAGATACGGACAGACCTTCCTGGCCAGTCTGCCGCCCTACCGCGTCACGGGGATGATCACGGATGTGGAAGAGTTTTTCGGAGCCTCAACCAGCGATTCGGTGGACGAATGAGGAGAGATTGAAATGGGATCTCAAGAAGGAATTGAAGAGCAACAAAAGACTCTTTGTATTCAGTATGCAACAGGGTATGTCGCAACCCCGGGCAACACTAAGACGGGCTTTGCGCTATCGACGAAGGGCCAGATTCCTATCAACGGCCTTCGCCACCCTATCGTGGGTGAAACGAGCGGCTGGTAGATCTGGTGTGGAGAAGTCTTCTCGGATGCACCAGACTTCTTTGTTCCACTCCATACTTACCACCTGTATGAAGACCACCACGAGATTGCACGCCTCCTCGGCTTGCCCCCCGGTTATCGGTTCCTCCTGGCTGGAGATATTCTTGATGTTTGGTTCGACGCATCACTTATAAGCGTCTGAAAAGGTACTCCGTACCCTGTTCAAATCCTCACGAATGTCGTATTCTGAAGGCACCTAAAAAGGTGCTTGAAGCGGAGGTGCAAATGCTCAATATCGCAACGGACATCCAATCGCTGACGACTTTCCGCCGCTGCTCAGGCGACTTCATGAAGCAGCTCAAGAAGAGCAAACGTCCCATGGTGCTGACGGTGAAGGGAAAGGCAGCGGCCGTCGTCCAGGATGCCGAAGCCTATCAGCGGCTGTTGGATATTGCCGCGCGCGCCGACGCCGAAGAGGGCATCCGCCAGGGTTTGGAGGACGCTAGAAACGGGAGAGTCCGGCCAGCCAGGCAGTTCTTCGCCGAGTTTGAAGCGACCCATGGCCTACCTCATTGAAATCACGGCACGTGCTGAGCGCGACTTTGCCAGCCTGTATGAGGAGATCCACGCTGGGTATTCCGAGGCGGCGATGAAGTGGTACAGAGGTCTTAGAAAGGCTGTTCTCAGCCTGGAGAAGCTACCCAATCGCTGTCCTCCGACTAACGAGAACCCACAATTCAGGCACCTGCTTTACGGTCGCAAGCCGCACGTCTATCGGGTGATCTACCGCGTGCTGGAACGTGAGAAGCGCGTCGAGGTGCTTCACATTCGCCACGGAGCAAGGCGCGGGTTTGAGGCTGCCGATCTTGAACAAGGCAGGCTAAAGACAATCCGCCCAGTATAGAATCTGCCAGACGGACTGCGCTGTCGGGTTGCTGGGAAAGGATTGCCGATGCCGGGGCGGCTTCTTCGCCCGCGCCAGGCGCCCCGCCGTTGACCCATCAACAAACGCCTGGGCGAGAGTTAAGATAAGGACAATGACTGCAATAGATTTGGAGCATCCGCAGGCCGCAGCGGTTGAGGGATCGGTGCGCTCGGCGGATGGAACGCGGATCGCCTTCCGGCGGCTGGGCAGCGGCCCAGCGATCGTTCTGGTGCATGGCAGCGTTTCAACGCACACCGACTGGATGCCGGTGGCCAGGCTGCTGGCGAGCCGCTTCACGTGTTTTGCGATGGACCGGCGCGGCCGCGCCAGGAGCGGCGAAGGCGTGGGGCCCTATTCGATCGAGCGCGAGTGCGAGGATATTGCCGCGGTGCTTGCCGCCGCCAAGATCGAAACCGGATCGGAGGCCGCCCTGGTGGGTCATTCGTATGGCGCCATCTGCACCCTGGCCGCGGTCATGCGCTATCCGGTGACGCGGCTTGTGATCTATGAGCCGCCCCTGCCTGCCGGCGGCCTAATTGCCGGCGAGAATTTGGCCCCCTATGCCCGCCTCGTGGCGGATGGCGATCTAACTAAGGCGATGGAGATGGGCCTGGTCGCCTTCCCGCGCATGCCCGCGGCGGAGATTGCCGCGCTCCGCGCTTCAAAGGGATGGCCCCGCCTGTGCGCGATGGCCAAGAGCTGGATACGCGAATTGGAGGTAATGGATGCGCAGAGCGCGGATGTGGAGCACTATCGAGCGCTTTCGTGTCCGTCGATGCTGCTTATGGGGGAGCTTAGCCCGGAGCACCCCATGCTGGACGCAGCGCGGGCGCTGGCCAAGGTTCTGCCCGGCGTGCGCGTCGAATGGCTTTCAGGCCAGGGTCACGGTGCGATGCGCGCCGCGCCGGAGGAGGTGGCGCGCCTGATCGGCGAGTTTTTGGCGGAGCGATGGGCGGGCGATGCGCGCCGTTGAGAGCCATCCGAAGGATCGGTCTTCGTGGCAGGGCTAACGCATTTTAATTTTCCTGATCGTTAACCTCGGTCGGTCTTGTAACAAGGGCACGACTTCAGTCGGGCCGCCACAGAAGCACAAGATAATAAGGGCTTTTAGCCCCTGCCAACCTTTCTGTGTCCCCTTTGCCGATTGTGGGCCGATGCCGTAAGCAGGGGCTAAAGCCCATCGAGCTTCTTTCGCCCATCTGCGGCCCGACTGAAGTCGTGCCCTTGTTACAAAGCGCATGAATTCAATATTTTGCAAGGTGTTTACTCTTCGCGTACAGGAGTGAATTCAGATGCGTTTGCCCTGCTCTTCGCAGCTAGAACCGCGCGCGGAATCACGGCGTTGATAGGTCTTCTTGCCTACTTGAAGATAGGCCCGGTCGAGCCCGGATTGTCTCCCAATCGCGGGTCTACGCGGAAGTCCCAGACGGACTGGTTGATCTCCGAGGCGGAGATGATCTCCACCAGCGCATACTCGCCAATGAGCAGCGGCTTCTCGGGCGCGATCTTAAGCCAGTGCTTGCCGGGGAGCACCTCAACCTTGGCTGGGATTACGTCTTCGCTCTGGCTGACGGCTCCTGTGGAACTCATGTGAATGGCGCCCACAACTCGCAAGGCGTTGCGCTCGTCCACATGGACGATGGCAAAGCCCGAGGAGGCCGAATGAGCGCCGTGCTTGCGGCCGGCCACGTCTTTGGCGCCCCCGGTATCGACCGTCATGGCGTGGGAGACGACCTGCTCGGTGCTCTTGCCGGTGTCGAGGGAGAGGTAGATGGCCGGATCGTTTACATGCAGGTGGACCTTGGCGTGCGCGCCATCGAGTTCGAGGCTGGCCTTGGCCCTGGAAAGGGGATTCAGCGTGCTCAGGCCGTGTTTGGTCTTGGCATTGGCGGTCAGCTCGGTAGGCAGCAACTCGACCAGTTCCGGCGTACCCTCAAAGGTATCCAGCACAAAGACGCCGTCCTCGTCGGGCAGCTCGAGTCCCTTGGCAACATCGGGCGTGCGCGCCTTTTGATCGCTGCGCTCGTCGGCCTCCTCCTTGTCGATTTGCGCGGCCTCCTTCATCGCCGGTGAAGATTCCTCGGCTGCAGGAGTGGCTGCGTGGTCCCGCTCCCATTTGCGCGTCGCCTCCCAGTCGATCAGGTCGGCGGGCAGCTCTTCCCAGTCGCCGCCGCGCTCCACACTGATGTAGCGCACGCGGTCGCCGACGATCTCGTACTTGCGGACGATCTGAAAGGTGCCATCTTTCAGGATCAGGCGATGGTTCGATCCCATGCCAGGCACATCGGGTTTGGCTGGAATCGGAGTCTGCTTTTGCGCCGCCGCGGCTGAGGCCGAAAGCAGCGGAATCGCCAGCAAAAGCGCCGCCAGAGGCCGGAGATGAAGAAAATGAGCCATCGCCCAACAGTTTAGACGAAGGAGCGGCCGCCGTGTTTGCCCCCTCACGGCCTGGAATCTCGACGGTTCATGTAACCGCGACCTGTTCCGGCGCATCTAATTCTGTGTATTCTTGATGCAGGGGTGTTTTTTGACGGGGTTCCAGGCAGATTTCCGCAAGAGCCGGCGCGCAAAGCCAGGCGCTTTGCCGATGGCGGCTCTTCTGTGCCTGTTTCTGCTGGCGCTGCTTGCCGTAGTGCAAGTGGCGCATATGCATCCCCTTGACAGCGATTCCGACCACTGTCCGCTTTGCATTGCGATGCATACTGCGGCGCCGGTGGCGGTCTTTGCGGCGGTGGTTGTCCTGGTCCAGATCGAGGCGAATGCTCCGGCCTTCGAGCCTCGAACGGTCGTCCGGAACTGGCATCCAAAGTTCATCACGCGTCCCCCTCCAGCCGGCTGCTAATCCATTCCTCTCCGGATTCTCGATTGAAGCGGCTCACCGGGCCGACCCTGAACGCGCCTTCTTCAGCGCGAGGGAAGGGCAACCCGGAGGTAGCTGCAATGAACCCGGAATCGAAGTTCCAGGATTCCTCGGGCGCAGCGGATTTCCCCTCCGCCGCCTGAGGCAGACAGCCGTCAGGCACTCCAAGGAGGCATTAAATGCCGTTTATTCGCGGCACGATTTTTCGGATTCTTCCCATCCTCGCATTGATCTCGCTGGGGCTGGTTGCAATGGCCCAGAGTGGCAGCGTGGGCGTGGTGCGGGGCACGGTCGCCGATCCGTCGGGTGCGGTGATCCCCAACGCCACGGTCCATCTGACCAATTCCAGTAGCGGGCTCGACAGAACGGTTTCGACGGACATAACGGGCCAATTCGTCTTTGCGAACATCCCCTTCAACCCTTACCGGATTACAGTCTCAGCGCCGGGATTCGCTTCGTTGAGCCAGTCTGCCGAGATCCGTTCCACAGTTGGCATCAACCTCAAACTGGTGATGCAGATCGCCAGCGCAGCCTCTACGGTCACCGTCGAGGCCTCGGGCGACCTGGTCGAGACGGATCCCACCTTCCACACGGATGTGGACCGCGATCTATTCATCAAGGTGCCGATGGAGAGCGAATCCTCCTCGCTGAGTTCCCTGGTGACAGCCACCACTCCCGGCGTCTCCGCCGACTCCAATGGCCTCTTTCACGGCCTTGGCGACCACGCCTCCAACTCCTTCAATGTGGACGGCCAGTCGATCACCGACCAGCAAAGCAAGGTCTTTTCCAACCAGATTCCATCCAACTCGATTCAGTCGCTCGAAGTGATCGACGGCGCGCCGCCGGCCGAGTACGGCGGCAAAACCAGCCTGGTCATCGTAGCCACAACGCGCTCCGGCCAGGGCGTCACCCGCCCCACCGGAAGCTTCAGCAGCTCCTATGGCGCATTCGGCTCGGCAACCTCCAGCTTCGATCTGGCCTACGGCGGCAAGAATGGGGGCAATTTTGCCGAGGTGGACGGCTTGAACACCGGACGCTTTCTCGATCCCCCGGAGTTCGCCGTTTTCCACGACAAGGGTAACGAACAAAATGTCTTCGATCGCGTGGACTGGAGCTTCACACCGGCTGACTCGATTCACCTGGACCTGAACTACAGCCGCTCCTGGTTCCAAACGCCTAACTCCTACGACAGCCAGAATGTTGCGAACGTCATCGGTAGCGGCGCGAGCCCCAGCCCCGTCTTTTCAACCGTCGGCAACGCCGACCAGCGCTCGAAGATCGAGACCTTCAACATCTCGCCGACTTACACGCGCGTCATCAGCAATAACTCGATCTTCAACCTGGGCGCTTTCCTCCGCAGGGATGGATTTGACTACTATCCCAGCGGCAACCCGCTCGCCGACCTGGGGCCGTCTAACCTGCAAACCTCATCCATCTCCCAGTACCGCACGCTGACCAACTCCGCGGTTCATGCTGACTTCTCTTACGCCAAGGGAATCCAGAACATCAAGGCAGGGGCGCAGTATGGCCAGACCTTCTTGCGCGAGAACGACGGCCTGGGCTTGGTGGATGCAACGTATAACTCACCCTGCGTGGGTGTGAACGGCAATTCTCTGCCGGGATACTCATCTCCATCGCAGTGCCCGGGCGGCGCGGCTGGCCAGAATCCCAGCTACCTTCCGGTTCTTGCGCCCTACGACCTGACACGCGGCGGAAGTTATTACAACTATCTCGGCCGCGCCGACATCAAGGAACTGGGCCTGTTCATTCAGGATCAGATCAAAGCCGGAAACTGGCTCTTCAACCTTGGGCTCCGCGAGGACGTCTACAACGGTCTCACAGATGCCAACCAAACCCAGCCGCGCGTGGGCATCGCCTATAACATCAAGCCAACCACAACGGTGCTTCGCATGTCGTATGCGCGCACGCTGGAGACGCCGTTCAACGAGAACCTTGTGCTGTCGAGCACCGGCTGCTCGAATGCAGTGCTGGCGCCGCTGTTGAATTGCACTCAGGGAGTATCGGGAACGGCCCGGCCCGGCTTTCGCAACGAGTTTCATGCCGGTTTCCAGCAGGCCTTCCACAGGCATTTGGTTGTCAGCGGAGAGTACATCTGGAAGTACACGCATAACTCCTTCGACTTCAGCGTGCTGGGTAACACACCTGTTACCTTTCCCATCGACTGGCATAACTCAAAGATTCCCGGCTATGCGCTGCACGTCGAGATTCCGCAGTTCCATAACATCAGCGGCTATGTCGTGATGTCTTCGGTGGCTGCCCGCTTCTATCCGCCGCAGGTGGCCGGCGCCGGAGCCACCGTCGGCCAAACCGGACTTCCCTTCCGCATCGACCACGATGAGAAGTTCAACCAGACCTCGCACGTGCAGTACACCTTCAGCCGCGGCAAAGTGCTGAACGGCCTGTGGGGGGGCTTCAACTGGCGCTACGACTCGGGCCAGGTGGCCGGCTCTGTGCCTTGCTACAATCCGCTCTCGACCGACGCCAACAGCGCCTGTGCACCAACGTCAACATTGCTCAACGGCCAGCCGGCTGTGATTCTGAGCGGGTTGACCGCGAACGAGGAGTTTCAGGCCGGACTTACCTGCAACGGAGTGAAGGCGACGCCCGGCAATCCCCTGCCGGCCATCTGCCCGGCCTCGGAGTATACGTCGAGTCTTGTGCGTATTCCCGCGCCTGGAACCGGCGACAACGACCATAATCCGCCGCGCATCGCTCCTCGCGGCCTCTTCGACGCCTCGATCGGGCAGGAGAATATCTTCCACAAGGAGCGCTACAAGGTGAACCTGGACCTGACGGCCATCAATATTACCAACGACTATGCGCTCTATAACTTCCTGTCTACCTTTAGCGGAACGCACTATGTAACTCCGCGAACGCTGACGGCGAAGATCACACTGAACTTCTAACAGTCTGCGGTGAAAGTCGGGTTTTGAAAGGGCACAGCTTCAGCCGTGCTGCAAAAGCAACAAAACAGATGTCGGACTTTAGCCCCTGAGGGAATGCCTGTTTCAGGTCGATCACTTGTTCAAATTCTACTAAGACGAGCCGTGAGCCGATCTCATAGAATCTTGGTTTTCGGCCCGCCGGTACGATGCATAAACCGCCGGTTCGAAGCAGGCGAAGATCACTTTTTCAATTTCGCGGTTCGCGGCCAGTTCCGCCACAGTCTCCCGCATCGCAATCTCGACGGCAAGCTCGATAGGGAACCGGTAAATGCCGCAACTGATCGCCGGGAAGGCCAGACTCCGCAGACCGTGTTCGCGCGCAATCGCAAAACAGGACATGTAGCAACTGGCCAGCAGTTCACGCTCGCCGTAGCTGCCGCCGTTCCAGACCGGTCCAACGGCATGAATCACAAATCGCGCGGGCAGGCGATAGCCCCTGGTGAGCCTGGCCTGACTTGTCGGACATCCGCCAACCAGGCGGCATTCGCGCAGAAGTTCCGGGCCGGCGGCGCGATGAATCGCCCCATCAACACCTCCTCCGCCGAGCAGCGAGGTATTTGCCGCGTTGACGATCGCATCCACGTCAAGCGTGGTGATGTCGGCCTTGAGAACCTGAATTCTGTCCATCGTCGCTTCCTCCTCCACTCTATCGCCTGCTTGCGAACCCACCCTAGCCGCAAAAACAAAAACGCGGCGAGGGTGGGGCACCCAGCATCCAATTTGGTTGCGTCGCGCAATTCCTCACCGGCGTTAAAAACACAATGTGCAAATGCTTGAAATAAATATAGTTGCAAATCAATGCATCCGCGTTTTCATCAGCCGTCCCGTTTTTTTGGTTTTCTTGCGTCCCCAACTCTGCCATACTTGATTGTGCCCACCTGGTACGTCCAATCCAAACAATCCAGTCAAGAGGTTGCATCGATGTCGGCAAAGTATGTCTTTGTGACGGGCGGAGTTGTGTCCAGTTTAGGTAAGGGTTTGGCGGCAGCCTCCATCGGCTGTCTGCTCGAGAGCCGCGGCCTACGCGTGAATATGATGAAGTTCGACCCCTACCTCAACGTCGATCCGGGCACGCTGTCGCCCTTTCAGCACGGCGAGGTCTTCGTCACCGACGACGGCGCTGAGACCGACCTCGACCTGGGGCACTACGAGCGCTTCACCCACGCGCCGCTCACCCGCGACAACAACTGGACCACCGGCCGCATCTACGAACTGCTCATCATGAAGGAGCGGCGCGGCGACTACCTGGGCAAGACCGTGCAGGTGATTCCGCACGTGACCAACGAGATCAAGAACGCCATGCGCAAGGTGGCGTCGAACGGCGCCGACGTGACCATCGTGGAGATTGGCGGCACGGTGGGCGATATCGAGTCGCTGCCCTTTCTCGAGGCCATCCGCCAGATGCGCCAGGAGTTGGGCCGCGAAAACACCGTCTTCGTCCACCTGACGCTGGTTCCCTGGATTGCCGCCGCGCAGGAGCTGAAGACCAAGCCGACGCAGCACTCGGTGAAGGAGCTGCTCTCGATCGGCATCCAGGCCGATGTGCTGCTTTGCCGCTCGGACCGCACGCTCGAACCGGAGATGAAGCGCAAGATCGCCGCCTTCTGCAATGTGGAGGAGGGCGCAGTGATCGGGGCCGAGGATGTTCCCTCGATCTACGAGGTTCCGCTGCGCTTTGCATCGGAGGGTGTGGATGCGCTGATCCTGAAGTATCTCCGCAAGGAGGCGCCGGAGGCCGATCTTGACCGCTGGCGGGATCTGGTCAACAGGGTCTATCACCCCAAGGACGAAGTCTCCATCGCCATCGTCGGCAAGTATGTAGAGTACGAAGACAGCTATAAATCGCTGAAGGAGGCGCTGACCCACGGAGCGATCGCCAAAAGCCTCAAGCTGAAGGTGGAGTGGGTTGAGGCGCAGGATCTTGAGCCCGATTCACCGAACTTTGTGAGCGCCGAGACGCGGCTGGCCGGATTCGACGGCATCCTGGTTCCCGGCGGCTTCGGCAAGCGCGGCATCGAGGGGATGCTGAACGCCATCCGCTACGCCCGCGAGAAACAAGTGCCTTACTTCGGAATCTGCCTGGGGATGCAGACCGCCTGCATCGAGTTCGCGCGCAACATCTGCGGCCTTGAAGGCGCCAACTCCACCGAGTTCGACCCCGCCAGCCCGCACCGCATCATCTACAAGCTGCGCGAGCTGCTGGGCGTGGAAGAGATGGGCGGTACGATGCGGCTGGGCGCTTGGACCTGCATTCTGCAGGAGAATTCGCTGGCCGCCAACGCCTACGACGGAGCTACGGAGATCAGCGAGCGCCATCGCCATCGCTACGAGTTCAATCGCGAGTACGAAAAGCTGCTCACCGGCGCGGGGCTGCGCATCAGCGGCGCCACCCCCGACGCGACCTATGTCGAGATCGTCGAGCTGCCCGGCCATCCCTACTTCCTGGGCTGCCAGTTCCACCCCGAGTTCAAGTCCAAGCCCCTTGAGCCGCACCCGCTCTTCCGCGAGTTCATTGCGGCGAGTTACAAGAACCGGCAAGCGCGGCTGGCGGCCGAAGCCAGCGAGGTTTCAGCTCTTGCAAACACGCTGTCATCTTGAGCGAAGCGCAGCGGAGTCGAAGGACCTGCGGTTGGATTTCCTTCATATCGGTGAACCGATCTGCGGTGGCCCCCAGGGCAATCGCATTTGAATTCGCACCTGTATGCGAAGAGAAGACACCGCGCAAAATATTGAATGCATGCGCTTTGTAACAAGGGCACGACTTCAGTCGGGCCGCACATGGGAGAAAGAAACACGGCGGGCTTTAGCCCCTGTATGCGGTATCAGTCGACAATCGGCAAAGGGAACTTGAAGAGAATGGCAGGGGCTAAAGCCCTTATTATCTGATGCTTCTGTGGCGGCCCGACTGAAGTCGTGCCCTTGTTACAAAACCAACCGCGGATATCAATTAGGGAGATCAAGATGTCCGGACCCGCTCTCCATCCTTGAAGGGTTGACCCGGCACTCTTTCGCTCGTATCGTTAGAGGGTGAATATGAAAACTTCCCCAACTATCGTGCGGATCGGGATTGCGGCCGCCATTATCCTCGGCACCATCGGCTGGCTGGCTTGGTCAGGCTACGGCGCCAACAAGAGCTACTACGTGACCATCGCGGAACTGGGCGGGATGGGCGACAAGGCCTACCACAGCCAGTTGCGCGTGGAGGGCTTCGTCCGGCCGGGCTCAATCGAGCACAACGGCCCGCATGTCGACTTCGTGCTGAACGAGTTCGAGAGCCACTCGCCGAAGGCCGCCACGGGCCGCGTGCTGAAGGTCAGCTACAAGGGCTCCGAGCCGCCGCCGGACACCTTCAAGGACGACGCCCAGGCGCTCGCCGAAGGCTCGTATGGCCGCGACGGCGTCTTCCACGCCAATGTGCTCCAGGCAAAGTGCGCCAGCAAGTACGCGCCGGCCGGACCGAATCAGCCCGGGATGAAGTCTGCACCAGCCGCACCTGCCAAATCCAGCGCGGCCAGCACGCCCTTGCCTACCAGCCCGGCATCCTGAGCATGACCGCATCCGCCGCAGTGGCATCGCCACTTTGCGCCCGACTTGAGGGCGTCTCGAAGCTCTTCGGCTCGTTTGCGGCGTTGCGCCAGATCTCGGCCGATCTGGAACCCGGGCGCTGCTACGTCGTCATCGGCGAAAACGGTGCGGGCAAATCCACGCTGCTGCGCATTCTGGCCGGGCTGCTGCGGCCCAGCCTGGGCACGGTCAGGGTCTTCGACGGGCTTGAGCCGCAGGCCGAAGCCGCCCGCGCCCGCATCGGCTACATGAGCCACGCAGCCATGCTCTACGACGAGCTGACCGCCCAGGAGAACCTGCGCTACTTCGCCAGCCTCTATCGCGGCCGGACGTGCCTTACGCCGGCCGAAGCCCTGCGCCAGGTGGGCCTGGACCCTGAGCTGACGCGCACCCTCGGCCAGTACTCGCAAGGCATGAGGCAGCGAACCTCGCTGGCTCGCGTGTTGCTGCCCAGCCCCGAGTTGCTGCTGCTGGACGAGCCTTTCTCCAACATGGACGTTGAATCCGTCAGCCAGATGGTCAAGCTGCTGGCTGGCTTCCGGCAGGGCAACCGGACCATCGTGCTGACAACCCACCAGCGCGAGCACGCCGCTCCCATCGCCGACTGGGTGCTCGCCCTGCGCGCCGGCCGCGTGGCATCGTTCGAGCCGGGAAAGCCAACGCTATGAAGACCAACGGCGCACGCATCCTCGAATCCCTCGGCATCGCCTTCGAAGTGCGCGAGTACGAGGTCGATCCCGAGGACCTCTCAGCCCTCACGGTGGCCAAGAAAATTGGCATACCGCCGGAGCAGGTCTTCAAGACCCTGCTGACCACCGGCGGCCCAGGCGTGTATCTCTTCGCGGTGGTCGCAGGCGACGCCGAGCTGGACTTCAAGAAGCTGGCGCGCGCCGCCGGCCTGCGCAAGGCCGAGATGGTTCCGCTCAAGGAGATTCAGCCGCTGACCGGTTACATCCGCGGCGGCGTCACCGTCTTCGGCGCCAAGAAGCCCTACCCCGTATTCGTCGATGAGACCGCAATTCTCTTCGACCGCATCAGCGTTTCAGCGGGGGTGCGCGGCGTCCAGCTTGTTCTCTCGCCCT
>Ga0182014_10006060_pt1 | contig 13201 bp, 6 predicted proteins | sample 612S2DmetaG_FD_120489 | JGI IMG/M metagenome (GOLD analysis project Ga0182014, IMG submission 120489) | Permafrost microbial communities from Stordalen Mire, Sweden - 612S2D metaG | ecosystem: Environmental > Terrestrial > Soil > Wetlands > Permafrost | place: Sweden: Stordalen | collected... | reverse complement strand
GTCGGCGAACTCCAATGAGCAAGTTTGTCCGACAGACGCGTGTCATCGGACCAGATAAAGATTTCAGCACTCGAGACGCTGCGCCGGTCTGTCGGGAGGTGGTCGGCCAGGTTCTTCTCAATGCCGTCAATCTGGCGTATTTGAAGATCGCTGAAGGGGTAGTACAGCACTGGCACCTCGCGGGTGAAGCCGAAACGACCCTCCAGCACCGACCCGAATCGCAGTAGTACGAGCCAGGAATCAGGACTAAAGGAACCAGTGTGCACAGGTTTGGCGAAGACGAACTCACTGCCGAGTTGGCGGAGGAGCTGGCGATGTTGAACGCTAATTGGAAAGGCGTCGTGGAGTTGTTCCAGGCGCGCGACTAATGAGGGATCGTGGACCTCGGGAACCGCTCCCTGTTCGTACGCGTTTAAGGGCGGGGAAAGTTGTGGCCTCACTCTTGATACCCCACACTCCGGTTGGCGACGGTGACCTTGCTCTTCGAACCCATAGTAACCACAATGCCTAACTAACTTCCTCGAGGGCAAATGGTGGCCCCAATCGACTCGCAGTATTGGGTCTCTCAGCCCAGCGGGATCTACCTGTCATGGCGATTACCCGCTTCGGGGGATTCTCCGACCCCGGAGGAGGGCTGAACTCTGGCGCGGCGAGGACTTCGTGGAAATATTTCTGTGCGCTTGTCATTGCTTATGAAGCTCTGGGTGCTTTGGATGACCTGGGTGGTGAACTGCCCCGGAGTGCTTCTTAACGGATCTTCTCGTGGTGCCAATTGTTGGCTCCCTATGAGGCTTGTAACAGCCCGCTCCTAGAGTGAGTTCTCAGGAAATCAGATTCGGAAGGATTTCATGCCCATAGCGATCGGTCCACTCAACGTCTCGACGCAGTTCCTGCGAATTTTTCGGACTAACCGGCTTCAAAATTGGACCCGCTTCTATATAGACTCATGGTCATCACCACTTTGGAGGGAAACTGAAACTAGTGTCCAGTCACGGGCAACTGTCGAGAGATGGCAGAAGATGAAGGAAGTTACAGAAGTCCTAACAGCGGATGAGGCGGCTGATCTGCTTCGCGTCTCAACCAAGACCATCCTCACTCTGGCCCGGGAAGGTGCTCTTCCTGGCGAGAAAGTTGGAAGGGCCTGGCGGTTCCTTCGGAGTGATCTCCTCGAATATGTCAGGGGTTCAAAACATAATCGATCGGATGTTGGTGCGTGATGAGTCTGACCCCTGTGGTGCAAACTGACATAGACGCGCCCGCCCTAGTAGGTCGGGGTGAGCCGCGGCGATTCCGACCACGATTGAACCTGGGATATCACCAGGACCTCTGCACTCTGGTGAGAGATCTTGCAGATCAAGATGTCGATGGTCGGATCCTTGGTATACGCCGAGCCATTGACACGGCAGAGGCTCGGCGCATACAACTGCGCCATCTTGGTGTGGCCGATGATGACATGCAACCAACGGTGTTCTACCTCGCTACCCTCCGGCTACTCCGAGACCTAATGCTTCAGGGGTGGTCGCCGGGCTCAGACGATGACGGAATCTACATCCTTCCGCCGATGCTTGCAACTGGGGGTGACGATCCATCTGAAGCAAAGTCTGACCTGCGTAACTCATTCCGCTTCGCGGTTGCGGATCAACTTCTCTCGTCGTCAGTTGCGACTTTCATCGCAAGAATGGAACGACAAGGAGTCGCGACTCTATTTGCCGATGGGCCCGAACTCGGATCTCGCATCGAGGATGCTCAGAGACGAAGTGACCCACAATCGGCCATTCGTCCAGTCCTGGAATTAGTCACATTGGATTCCCGGGATGCTGGGACCGGAATTCGGCTGCAGGATGTCTGGCGGTATGCGCGACTTCAGTGGTCAATCCCTTATCAGACCACTCCAGGCCGTAACATGCACTACCTTGTGCGTGATGAGGCCGGACCGAATCGGCCCATCATTGGGATCGCGGCTCTTGGCAACGCCATCCTTGGATTGGCCCAGCGTGATGACGCGCTTGGCTGGTCTGTATCTTCATTGGCACGACGCCTGGACTCCGCATCTGGACCCGAGCTAAAGAAGATTGTTCGACATCTCCTTTCATTTATTCGAGCGGAGGTTGATCGGATTTATGCGAATGACTTCGACCTCGAGGGGCTACGTCCCGGCGACGCAGTGGCTAATCTCTACGCGAATGAACGGGCTGCCAGCTCGGCTCGTCGGGGGGATTTGGAACGTGCCGGAGATGATCGGACGGCTGAGTACCTTCTCATTCGAGAGGCACACAATCTCGTCTCCGAGGGCCGTGCCAATGATGTGGACTGGGTTGGCGTCGCAACAACTCAACTTTATCGGCGCAAGCGGTCCAGAAGTCTTGGTGACACTCTTCGAGCGCTTGCTGTGTTCGACGAAGCGGGTGTCGCTAGCGACCCCGGGAAGATGCGAGAACTGTTGTGGACTGAGGATGGAAGGCGAGCCGTCGAAACGGTGCTTCGTCGCATTAAGCAACAGGTCGTTGCGGAGAATGTAATGGAGATCATTACGTGCGGTGCGGTCTCGCCTTACCAGCAAGTACTTGGCGGGAAACTTGTGGCCATGCTAATGACAAGTCCTCAAGTAGTTAGCGACGTTAATCGTCGTTATTCGGGCAAAGTTAGCTTAATTGCGTCGGGAATGGCTGGACGAGCAATGTATCGCAAGCCGGCCTTGACGCTGCTCACAACGTCCTCTCTCTATGCCTTTGGAAGTGCTCAGTACAATCGCGTTCGGATTCCAGGTCAGATTGTTGACAGCGATGGCGAGATTCGGTACGAACGTGTTGGCACTACGGACAGTTTTGGAACTGTACAGTTCGCCTCAGACACGACCGACAGTCTTATTGCGGCGGCAAGACTTGCCAATAACAAGCAACGAATTGTTAACCACCTCTTCGGCGAAGGGACGAGTCCAAAGTTGAGATCACTGGGAATGGGGCTTGACGCTCTCGGCCTGCGCCCAGAAGAATTCTTGCGGCACCACTCCCCGAGACTCCTCTATGCAGTTCCACTCGCCACTAACACGGCTAATGTTTTGCTTGGATTGACTCGCACGCCGAAATATGTATTACCGGTTAAGGGCGGAAAGACGACCACCGGAGCGATAGCACGGCATTGGGGTGAACGTTGGTTGAAGGGCAGACTTGCACGTCCGGAGACGCAGTCGATCCTCCAACGGACCCGGCGAGAGGACCATTTGCTTAGCCGAGTCGTCTCCGACCTCGGAAAATCGGCGTACGTTGACATCACCAGTACTCGGCCTGAGACTATCAGTGACCTCGGCTTTAGTAACAGTGATGGGCCCATTTCGTTTGTTGAGAGGTTGTATCGAAATACAAATAGCTACGCAGACCGGCTCACGCTCGAGGAACTGGATCTGATCCATGTCGATCTTGGTCTCGATGATTATCTCCTATCGTCCGCAGAAGACGGGTGGCAAATCGTTGTCACCGGCAATCCGGGAGACGGCAAGACCTTTCTGATCGAACGACTCCGAGATACTCTCACCAATCGGCACAATGCAGTCGTCATTACCGATGCCAATGCATGTACAGATGGCGAGATTCTGTCAGCCTGGCGGTCGTGCCATGAGAACGGTCGGGCGTTTGTACTGGCGATCAACGAGTGGCCTCTCTTTGAATTACGCAGATTGGCTCGATCTGAATGCTTCGATCCGGTTGATGAAGCCGTTCGACAAGTGCAGAGCGCCGTCTACTACGGCGAGGCACCGGCGCCGCGTAATGGCAAGGTTGCGGTAATCGATCTCAATCTGCGCAATGTCCTTGCGCCTCGCGTTGTGAGGGCAGCGATCGACAGGCTCACTGAAGGGCATTTCGTCGTCGACCTCTCTGAGGCAGACCCAGCATTGGTTAACGCTCAGCGACTTCGCAGCACCAGGGTGCAAGAGCGACTTGCAGCACTACTTGAGCAGGTCTCGCGACGGGGAGAGCATGCCACAATGCGGCAACTCATGGGCTTTCTTGCCTACATCCTTACCGGTGGGACCGACGCCACTGGTCGAATCATGAGCCAGGGTAGTGGCCGATATCTTTATGCCAATGCCGTCTTCGAAGAAGGCGAAGGCCCTCTCTTCGATCTAATTCGTCGGTCCTTTGACCCAGCGACTGTCACTCACCCGGACCTTGATGAAGACCTCTGGAGGGGAACGACCAATCCTGCCGATTGGCTTGATCCCAACGACATTCCGGTAGCGCCCGCTTTCAGTTCCGAGGACGAGCGCGATCAGTGCTTCAAAGTCGCTAAGCGCCGCTTCTTCTTCGAACATGCTCAAGGAGCTGATCTACTCGATTTATTGCCCGCAGATGAGGCAGACTTCGATCGCGTCCTCCGGGAAGGGTTGGAGGGTGATCCACAGCTAGTACGAGAAATGGTTCTAGCCATCAACCGCTTCTTCGAGCCAGATTGTTCGAAAGATGAAGATAACCATCTCACCTTATGGCAGAGTCACCGGTACGACGTGAGGGCACCGGCCACTTTCGTGGCACTCTACTCACAGCCGGCAGACGCTATATCCGTGGTGGGTCCTCACTTTGCCGAATGGGTCAAAGCGTGGCTTCCCCGAGACCTGCAGCGGGTTGACCAGTTCTCACTCACGACGGGAGAACACGGTGATCGTGTCAGTCGAATAGTGATCAACCGTGACGTCTACTTGACGCTCCGTGAGGCTGCAGTCGGTCTCGGGCGCTCAACGTGGTCCCGAAGTGTCGCTCGCAAAGTCACCCGCTTCGTAGATGAGCAACATCGAGTGTTCCACGAGAAGAAGCCACTATCAGACCTTGAAATTCGTAATGTTGACACCAATCTTCGAGCTAAGGTGCAAGTTCGTCGAGATCCTGCGAGGTACGAGTTGTGAGCGAGATCGAGACCCCCTCCCAACTTCTCGCACGCATCTATGACGAGGAATTCGGCTTCCTGCCTTCTAACTCCTCGATGAAACCGGTGCACGTTGCTAACGGAGTGGCACGGCGATTGACCGGTGTGACGAATGATCACACCGCTTTGGCGCGAGTGCTGCGTCAGTTTGTGAAGAACCAAAAAGGTGATTACCGAGAGGAGCGGAATCCGAACGCAGTAATTCTTGAAGACTATGGTTCACGATTCGCTGATCATTTCGGAAACCCTCCTACGGACGAAGCCCTCACTCGATTTCGCTCGCTGGCCAAAGACACTCTTGGCGCGGACGACGCGGTGTTCCCACCGACGGCGTCAGGGAAGCCGACGCAGGCATCGTTTACCCTGTCGCATCGCCAAATGATCACCACGGACATCTCGGATAACGGGTCTGGTGACTTTCTCGCAGGACTTCTTACCGCGGGGTCACCAGCTCAGGCCCAGTCTGCCGCCGAACTAGTGAGATTCCTCCTCAATACTGACACCGACCCATGGACCATGATCGGTTGGCCGCTGCTCGGTATCGGAGAAGAACGTGAAGCAGTCATGGGAGCGGGTGCGCAAATTCGGGCCGATCGGTCTGCTCAGTTGCTTGCGACGGAGAAGAATGGAGAACTCGTGTCCCCAACACTGCGCGAGTTGCGGAAACGATATGACCAACTCGCGACTTATGAGGAATCCTACGGAGCGAAGTTGACGACGCTTCGCCGTCTCGTTCTTTTCGGTGCGTTTTCGCTTCACGTCCACATGATCCGGCGTTTTGGCGATGTTGTAGACGAAGGCCAACAACCGCCAATTCTCTTGGACCTTTTCGACGGACATCGCCGTTCTCTGCGAGAGGCATCCGCGGCGACACTCCAGAACGGTTTCCGTTCCATCGAACAGTTGGTGTTGTATAGGATCCGAGAACATCTCGACGAGGTGTGTGGTACTGAGGTGGATGAGTACCTCAATAGTTTGCCGGGCGACAAAGAGAGCCAGGCACTTCGGACCGAGTTCGATGCCCAAGCACCCGGGGTAGAGCCGATCACTGCCCTCGCCGAAGCATTCTGGAAAGGTGGGTACTCCGGAGTTGGTCCCGCTGACGTGAAGGGTCTTCCCTGGAATGCATTACTCGCTCTGGGTCGCCGCAGTGGCTATCTTCTTCCTTACGATAACCGCGGTAGGGGAGGAAAGGAGCACAAGCGATACGGCGTTAATGCTGAGTTCGCGGAGGTGCTCGTGGCGGCCACTGTCGTTCCTGGTGATCCGCTCGATTTTGATGATTTTCTAGAGATTCTTCGTAACTCCTTTGGCATCGTTGTTGGGCGTAGCGCCGACTTCGAGGTCATTCGTCGAAATGATCTTCGTCCCGGAGGGGAAATCGGTCGATCTGTTTCCGTCAACGAGGGTGACCTGCGAGCGAATCTGATCGCTTTCCGTGACCTCATCGTCGATATTGGATTCGCCAAGTCCTACGCAGATGGTCGCACCGTCGTGACGACTGATGAAGTACGAGGATGACGATGAACACAACTCTCGATGAACACACTCTTGTTGCTCAATTGCTTGGCGAGGCACTCCGTCAAGCGCAGGGGCTGCCAGGCGTTCTGATTAGGGATCTTCCCCATCTTGAAGCGGGTGCGGTTCTCTCGGAACTTGCCAGACTATTGGCCCAAGACATCGATTTGCGGATTGCCTATTTGGATCCGGGTGCTGCTGCGAGCGCTGCATCTGCGGGCATCGACAATGCTATTTTCTCGGTGAGAGTTGAGGATGCTGAGATATGGCGGAATACCCGAGACCTCGATGCGCTCATCGTCGTCATCACGGAGGCCGATGCCGCAAAGCTAACTTCACTCGATGAGTTCGCTTCAATCGGTCCGGCCCGTCTTCGTAAGTACTTGGTGGAGCGCGCGGCGACTCAGTTTGGTGAGGTCAATGAGGTCTTACCGCGGTGGTGGAAGATAATCGGCTCCGACGAGCAGATCTCCTTCTCCGACCTCGTTGATTACTACCTTGCCTTGACCTCACTTGACGGCACCGAGTTACGGGATCAGTCAGCAATCCAGATCAATCGCCTTGGACTCCTTCCTGATCCGGCGTTTTTCGACATCCCTGGGGAGAAGCAACTTCGCAAGCGGCTGGAAGATAACCGAGCACTGGCACTTCGCCTCGCCAACTTCAGCGAGGAAGACCGGCAGAAAGTTGACAAGGCGCTGACTGCCGAAACAGACATCGTCCGACGGGCTGATCTCAGGCGTCGCTTAAGGGACCTTCAGGAATATCGTCGTGGAGGTCACCTAGGACTCTCTGCTGCTGATGCGAAGCAACTCCTGAGTATTCGATCGGGAACAATCACTCCTTCAAAAACCCCGCCGCCGGAGGGCGGGACGCCGTCACCGCCGCCGCCCAAGAACCTCACGGCGCTTGCGGTTGAAAATCTCCTTAATGATGATTATCGGAACGACGCCGATGTCGGAGACTCCTCTATCGACAAGGCCGTTACTGAGTTGAAGAGGCAACTTAACGATATCGATGACTCGACCGTCCGTCCTGAGCCGGTGTCGGTCACTCTCCCTAGCGGATTTCAGGTGGACGACACCGTTTCGACAGACGTGGTCAACCTCATTAACCGACTCGTGGGCGAAGGGCGCTACGGCGGACTTATCAAGTCCGTCGGTGACGACATCGCCTCAATGATTCGCAACTTCCAGCAATCAGCTGAAGTTGTTAAGTATTGGGACCGGGATCGCATCGACGAGTTCCTTTCTGCTTTTGTTGAACAGTCGGAGACTGCTGTGCAGATTAGGGACGCTTTCGATGCATTCGATATTGCCCGAAATGCTCTACTTCCGCATCTGGGTGAATTGTGTGTAGCGCCGCTCTTGGTCACGACTGCCCCGAAAACGCGTGAACTGGTTGCACCCGTAATTAATGCCTACCGTACTTTGCTGACCTCGACAGAACAGGCTTACCCGGCGCTTCATGAGGCGTTCGGAGACGATGCTCGCATACTTGTCGAACTTTTCATGTTGGTGGACACAGTGTTTATGGACAACGGAGATTCAACCATCGCGCTCCTTACGCCGCTTCATCCGCTCTTGCTCTGGCACTACAACGAGTACACCCACGTAATTCGAGACCAGAAGAGTTTCTTGGAGCCTCGCGATCGAGATCTTGTCCGGAGCGAGTTTGGGACTGGGGGTGTGCCTCTTTTTCTTGCGTCACTTGGGGTGCCAAGGCTCATTTCCGAGAATGCACCACCGAGCCTCCCGTTTTCGGGAAAGTTTGGAGGATTGCCCCACTTCTCCGAGCAGGCCGACGCTCGAGATCCCGTTGATGGTCTGCGTCCCATCAAGCGTCTTGCGGAAGCCTACGTAGCACTTCAGCCGTCTGCGGCGGAAGGACTCCGGATAACTCTTCTCGAACCACCCGATGCTGGGTCATATCTGTCCATGTGTTGTGACCTGGCTGACGAAGACCGGCTGCGCGGAGCACATGTGACCGTGCTTAGACGTGGATCAACCGTCGGTGCTGAACTTAACTTTTCGGGCGACGAAGAGCGTCGCATCCAGCAACGTTTCGGCAATCACGTAGAGCGTCGATTTACATTCGAGAGTCGACGGGTCGGGCCTTCCCCAACTTCACCTCCGGAGGGATTGACGCCTCATATCTTTGTCGCATTTGACCAGACCGACCGAACTTCGGCCGATGCCGGCGCCGTGCTACAGAAGATTCAACCGTTGGTGAATCGACGCCGAATGGTATACCGGATTGGCACTCACTCTCTAGACCTTGAACCAGCGCTCGGCGGCATACTCGCCGAATACAGTTCGCTTGCAGGGCTCGCAATTGGTAAGAAGATTGTCTCGTACCAAACTATGCACCAGTCAGATGCGTTAGAACGGCAGTTCAAGGAAGCGGGCGCGCTGGTGCCGTGGTATGTAGTCGCCGACGGACATGTCGATCGTGACCTTGACCTTGGGACACTTCGCGTGCTGACCGATCGCGAAGGCACTCGAGAAGTCGTGGCGTTCACTCGTTCGCCCGCGGCGTTCCGTCGTAGCTTGCGTGAGGTCCTTCGTCAGTTCAATACTTATGTGACCGACGACCAACTCGACGTGCTCCTCACGGAGTTGAGTGATCTCCTTGACGCCGGTCTTCTCGCCTTGCGGCCCGGTCGCTCGGGTGAGGTTGTCCAGCCGCACGTTCGTGGACTTCTTGGACTCCTGGTTGCTGTTCAATCATTACGCAAGATGACACCTGAGGGCCACGACCGAATTATCCTTAGCCTTGACAGTGAGCAGGCGCGTCGTTGGCTCCACTTGGCTGACGACCCATACCGAGCCGACCTACTGATCATCGACGGAGCTGATGACCGATTCACAATTACGGTTGTAGAAGTCAAGACAATGCAGGATACTTCGTCTGAATACGCTATCAACTCGGGGCAAGTGACTGGTGCTGCAATCACTCAGATGCTCTCGACGCATCGGATCCTCCGACACGTGTTTGATCCGACTTACCCGGACCTTCTGGTGACACCATCTCGTCGAGAGATCCTCCGAGAGCACTTGTACCGTGAATTGTCGAAAGGAACGTACAGTAACGAAGCCAAGCAGCGTTGGGCGAAGCGATCCGGACAACTGTTCGATGACACTCCTGAGGTCGATCTTCGTTGCGCTCTTATCGAAGTACACCTTGGCATGGCAACCGCGAGTCTGGACCAGCAACGTGACGTTTCGGCAATGGATGGTGACATGCTCGTGCCGGTCTCCATTGTTAACCTCAACGAGGACGGGGTGACGTCGCTCCAAGCAGCAATGACCCCGCCACCAGAGCCGCCAGTCCATGTTTCGCCGACGACCCGGGAGCCTTCTTCTTTGCCAACCCAGACTGGCGGTAGCGACAACGGTGACTCCAAGAAACTGCCTATGTTGAAGTCAGCTACTCCGGCTGCTGAGGCGAGTACACCTGTAGTTGTGAGTCGTAACCGAGTGCTGCTTGGCAACTCCTCGGCCACCGGGCACTCTCGGGAGGTCTGGTTTGATCCGCAGAATCCAGAACAGCCACTCAGCAATCCTCACATCTCCATCTCGGGAGAAACGGGAAGTGGGAAAACGCAGGCCGTCAAGGCGATACTCCACGATTTTCTGCCGCAGGGTCTGCCAGCGCTGATTCTCGACTTCAAGGATGACTACTCGAAGCAAGAATTCGCCGAACGAGAGGGCTTCACCGTACACGATGCAACGTATGGCAGTCTTCCGTTCAACCCGATGGTGCCTCCCATCGATCCCCAGACCGGACGAGCTAATCCCATTGCTCATGTTCACGAACTAGCCAATATGCTTCAGCGCATTTACAAGTTGGGAGATCAGCAGGCCTTTCAATTGCGTGAGGCAATGAAAGAGACGTACGAAATCGTCGGCCTTGGTTTCAAGCCGTTTGTGCCTGACCCGAATCAAGAGTACCTTCCCTTTGAGGCAATTCGTGACGTCCTTGTTCGAGAGGAAGCGACTCAACTCTTGGGACGCTTGTCGCCGGTCTTTGACCTCGGACTTTTCAGCCGCGGTGATGCGGCGAACACACTTGATGACTTACTCTCCACCCCGACCGTGATTCGGCTGAGTCAGTTACCTGGTGACCAAGTTAAGAACGCTGTCGCTGAATTCTTCCTCATGGCGCTCTATTCATTCCTCATTCGACGGGAGCATCCCCACCAACTTGAGCGACTGCTCGTGCTCGATGAGGCGTGGCGGTTAGTGCAGTCCCCATTCCTGGAGCCGCTAATGCGGGAAGGGCGTGCTTTCGGACTCGGAGTAATCTTGGCGACTCAATTCCCGAAGGATCTCCCCGACTCCATCGCAGGGTCCACAGCCACTCGGCTCTTCTTTAATCAGACCAAGGCAGAGCAGGTTCGAGAGATTCAGCGTACGCTGGTTGGCAAGACCTCCGGAACGGAAGCCGATCACCTGGGAAACCTTATTCGTGGTCTGGCACCGCTGGAATGCATCCTGCAGAACCTCCAATACCGCCCCTGGGTTCGTTTGCGTGCTGTCCCTTATTTCGCGCGCATCGCAGAGGAGAAGGTCCTCGACGAGTGATTCGCCGTGCCGACAACCTTCGTGGCACGTGACTTGAAATCAATGTTTCGTGAACTGTTGCTGAAATAGCAAGTACTGTGACCGGTTTGGTATTTTGTATCCGCTGGAGGAGTTCTGTCGTGAAGTCGTAGCGGTGGTTCGAAAGCGCGAGGCGCCGCTCAGCGAAGTGGCTCGCGTCGTCGGCGTCTCGGAGCGTTATATCTACCGGTGAATGTGCCAGGCCAACATTGAAGTGGGCGTCTAGTCGGGACTCAGCGGGGCCGATTCGACAAGATGTGGGAGTTCAAGCCCCGCAACCGGGTCGTGGAGCAATAAGTCGAGGCGTTGCGGTTTTTTACCACCGTACGGTTCGAAGGCCCATTTTCCAAAATGAGTAGAGCGTCCCTCCGACTTGCACAGTGGTAATTGATGCCTACTTGCGCGGGTCATAAATCAAGTCCGAAGTCTTGGCTGGGCGGCTCCAAGAGACCGTCGGCGGAAGACACGTATGCAGCCTTCGCAGGCGCAGTCTCAACCACAGTGAGTGCGTGAGCACTCTGGGCGGCATTAAGGACATGATTTCGCTGTGCCTCTTGTTCGTGGCTCACATCTGCATCGTCGAAGATGGTGTCAGGATTGTCAATTCCCCAGCGGTCTATGTAGGCCGCGCCTGTCGCGACTTGTGGCATCCACTGCTCGTAGAGTTCACCCGTCGGGGGAGCTTCGCCGAAGTCCTGCACCCACGCGTCACCACATTCAATAGCGATTGTGGCGAGCTCGTGGGCTCGCAGTTCGATGGCGTCGGCACGATCGTTAAGTGCGAGCCATGTATCAGGGTCGATGATCCCGGTGGGTCGAGGGAAGAGCCCGGCGACGAGTTCGCTCGCCGGTGGGCTGAGGTAGCCCACGCCGGTCACGTAGCGATCGATGCGGTGGTGCAGGACGCTGGCGACGTCGTCGGCGTCACCGAACGAGCGACCCGTGACCAACATCGGTAGTTCGATCTGAACGTCGAAACCCCGGTTCTCCGCGTCACGTAGTTGGGCGAGGAGCGCTGCGTAGGCGGGAGAGGACTTTGCTTGCGCGAGTTCGGCGTCGCTGAGGCCCGACTGGCTGAGCACCGCGTCCCAGTGGCCGCCTTCGGCCATACTGACGATGGTTTCGTACTCGGCGACGAGTGCTGCGATGGACTGGGTCTGGGACCGACGGATCAAGTCGGTAGCAGACACGTCGGCTCCCTCGTGGCGCAGCACGGCGGCGAGGACTTCCACGGCGCTCGGGATCTCGCTCATCCCCTCGTGGCCGGTTGACGGATCAGGATCGTAGTGGGTGTCCACGTAGAGATGATTGGAGTTTGAACCTCGCGTCAGGGCCACGTAGAGCACTTCACGGGTAGTGGTGGGACTGGCGAACGCGTGTGCGGTGTCGACGGTGCGACCTTGGGCGCGATGCGCGGTCGTGGCGTAGGCGAGCTCGACGTGCTCGGCGACGTAACTGGCCGGTAGGATCACCGAGCCGTGTTCACTGACCCGGGTGACGGTCATGGAGCCGTCCGCGTGCGTCGCCGACACGGTCCACTCGTCGCCGTTCTTCACCCAACTGGTGCCCGTCGTGAGTCGGCGGTTGTTCTCGCGCGTGACGACGAGATCGTTGACGCCGGCCGTCATGGCCCCAGCGACGACGACTCCCTCTTCGATGACGACGCCGCTGGCGACACGATCTGCGCGGGCACGAGCGTTGAGCTCGTTCACAGTCGCAGTGTCACCGGCGAGCATCAACGAGCGCCGGCCGCGGTCGCTGTCGGTCTTCCACTCGTCGTAGAGCATGTCGAGCATTTCGTCACGAGTGCCGCCCTTGATCCTCCCGTGCGTCGCGTAGGCGGAGAGAGCAGCGGTGGTGCCGCGGCGGACTCCGAGGCTGGCCTCCTTCTCCCACGTCACCTTGAAGCGACGAACGTCGGCCAACGTTGGCGCGTCCTCACCTCTATCGCTCACGAGGGTGCGAAACATTCCTCCGGCGTCCACACTGGAGAGTTGGCCCCAGTCGCCGACGAGGACCACCTTGGCCTGGGCGTCGAGAGCGGCCGACATCAGCTCGTCGAGAGCGAACGTCGAGGCCAGACTGGCCTCGTCCACCACCACCAGTTGATCGGCGCGAAGGGTCCAGCGCGCCAGTGCCTCCTCGCGCCGGCGAATACCTTC
>Ga0182014_10006059_pt1 | contig 13201 bp, 5 predicted proteins | sample 612S2DmetaG_FD_120489 | JGI IMG/M metagenome (GOLD analysis project Ga0182014, IMG submission 120489) | Permafrost microbial communities from Stordalen Mire, Sweden - 612S2D metaG | ecosystem: Environmental > Terrestrial > Soil > Wetlands > Permafrost | place: Sweden: Stordalen | collected... | reverse complement strand
ATAGTTCCTGCTGGTGGAGTGTAGGCAAAGGTTCCATCGACTGGATTCCCAGTTGTTGGATCTGTAGCAGTTGCATCTAGCTGAGTACTGCTCAATGGTGTTCCATAGGCTATGTCAGCAGGAGCATTCCAGTTATCAACAGGAATTGGTAATGCTGCACCTACAATACCCCCAAGCATTAAAATCATAATTGTTGAGACTAATGCTATCGAATAAAATCTTTTTTTGCTTATCATATATTTCCTTCCCTTGAGATATCCTTGAAATATGCTGTTTATCCAATTAAGAGTCTGCTATGCCCATATATGTATGATTATATATATGTATTGCCCAGTATCAATGTTATATATATATATCTTATTATAAATACAGTTACTACTACTCAAATAGGCCAGCTTGTCTTTTTTATATAATATTTGATAACTATTAAATTAAAAATTCTTTTATTTAGGTATTATTCGTCTTTTTTTTCCAGTTATTCAATCAAGATACTTTTAAATTATAACAAATGGAATTATCTCAATATGAAGAATGTTTCCCAGCACAAATAATTATTTGGAAAAATTTATTCATTCCTTGAAAAAGAAGGAACAACAAAGATAGCAATTTTTGGCTTTTGTGCAACAGAAGATGAAAAATCAAAACGATATCTGGATATTATTGTGAATTTCTCCTAAAAGAAAAGTATGCTAACCCTTGTCAGGATTGAAAAGTAACTGTCAGATTTTCTTGAAGTAATAGTAAATTTGCTTACTGAAGTCACAATAAGCTCGTAGCTTATCGATATAATCATAATTAGATTCGCAAAGAGATAAAATCAAAAAAATACAACTAGTGATTCCAATATCAAATCTCTTCTATGCTGGATTGTATATCTCCGGACTTCAATACTTTTTTTGATAAGAACGTAACTACTCGTGCAAAAAAAATGGTCAATAAAAGTTGACGTATAGAAGCTCTCACCATCCTATAATTCTTGCTATTAAACTGCTTTTTCTTGGATTCATTACTTAAATATACCCTTTTATTCTTAAAATCAGTTCCAATTTTCCGATATTCGTCAAAATTAATTCTCAAATAAATGCCAATTTTAGGTACAATTTGACAAAGAAATCCCAAAGTTGATTCAATTTGTTAAATAAAAGTACCTAAAAATACCAACTAAATAAAAATAATCTGCATAAAAAAGCGGTAATTAGCGAAAAATCATCAAATAAATCGCAATCTCAGCAAATCCATGAAAACCATCATTGTCTATTTAATAGTTTCTGCAACAAAAAAGAGTGGAGAGATTTCAAGCCTTATAATTAGTTAAAAATAGTTTGTGTCCAGCTGAAGTTGTAAATTTGAGAAGAAGTTCAAAATTAAATAGCATCTTTTTTGAGATTGGGGTATGTAGTATTAAATGGAGAAAACAAAAGAATTAATCTCAGATGCCGAATAAGCTTATGTTACTTATTATTATATAAATAGATGTTGGTAAAGATAAATTAGTGTATTTTTCAGAAATACTGTGAATAAACGCACACAATGAACAATACAGCATTTAAATAGTTTTATTTCTTATGCTCAAATCTTCAGGTCGACTTATCCGGCAGAAGTGATGTGCTCACAAACATAATTTTCAGACGAGAATGTTGGAGACCATAAGAGCTTACATATGATCTGGTGAAAATCCAATCGCGTGAATGAGAAAAATAAATAAAAATTAAGTAACTATTCAACCTACAAGTCGGAATTATTTAATCAATTTAGATAAAGTTCCTTTCTTATATCAAGCAATTAAATCCTGCTGGTTAATTTCAATTTAAAGGGGATTCGCTAGGTTGTGATTCCAAATCCATGATGCTCTGTTCTCTGCTTTCTTTGCTTCATCTTCCCTGCCGGGTATTCCATCTAGAAGTATGCTTTTAAGGTTCCAAGCTTGTGCATCATATGGGTGGATTTCAGTTTGTTTGTCTAATGCTTTTAGAGCTTCATCGAACTTGCCTGAATTATATCGATCATTTCCTTTATTTCTCCAAAAAACATCTGAATTCTTTGGCTTTGCTTTGTTCCAAGCTTTTTGTGCTTCATCATGCTTACCTAAAGCTTCTAAAGCAATTCCTTTATCGTTCCAAGCTGCTAAATTATTAGGATTAATTTCAATTGCTTTGTCATATGCTGCTACTGCTTCATCGTTTTTATTTAATGCAAATAGGGTACTTCCTTTAGTGACCCAAGCATTTTCGTTCTGCGGGTTAATTTGAAGTGCTTCATCTTGGTTTTTTAATTTTTTTTCCAAGACTTTCTGTGCAAAATCCCCACCGGAGTTCTGTGCATTGGAAAATTGCGCTGCGCTTGCGATACCCACTAGCATTAAAAGCGCCAATGCAGTGATTCCTAAAACCTTTATGATTGTATGCTTTCTACTTGCTTTATCATATTTAGCTTCGTTTATTTTCAGTCTCTCGATATTTGTTCATATATTAATGCTTAAAAATAACTACAAAAAAACAATAGATAATACTTCACTCTACAAAATAAACTTCTATACTTAAAAAATATATTTACGTATTAATTAAAAGTGTGATTATATTACTTTTCTTAGGATTTAAAGCTCAACTCAGCTCTTTTGGTTGTTTGAAACAGTGCCAATGTACCAGTTTTGATCATCATTAATTTTCAATTAATTGCTAAGTTTAGGCCTAAATCGCCAAATAAATCCCAAAATTAATTCGATTTAATCAGTAAAACTGTCAAATAATACCGAATTAAATCTATTAATTAGCATAACAAAGATGTAATTAACGAAAAATAATACGTAAATACTATGGCCAACTAATCTGGATAGAATAGAAAGACATCCAAGTGTGGGAAATCCATTTGCAGTATCTGTTGAACTTAGATATTTTATTATCCCGGTAAAAAATAATATCTACAGGGGAGTACTTTCGCCGACAAATGGGCAGATACTGATTGATGCAGCAAATGACATAATGAATTCTTTAAGCAACCAAGTTAGGTAGGTAGAGGTTATTTGAATTGAGTCTTGACAAAGCTCAAATTGGCAATATGAACCTTTTGAAACATAATATAGTCAAATGTATTGAAGGCGTGAAAATTTCATAAAATCTATATGTAAAGAATTGGCCATATTGTATATCACGATTATAAGGTAAAGTATCCACTATAACGCAGAGAGCATCCGCCTTACAATCGTGATAATGAAACAACATTTGATATTAAACTTGTAACAGAAAAGCAAATTGGTATACGTTTCTCTATACTTCTAAGCTTATGAGTTAGTAATAGTACAAAAAATGGTAAAGAAAAGTTGACATAGGAGAATACATCTGTCTTACATTAAAAGATCTGATGATTCATGTGGTAGAGAATACAAACAAAGTCATTGACCTCCTAGTCCCAATACTGATTCCTGGTTAGAAAACTCCACTCATTCTGCTTCTTCTTATGAGTTCCTGGTTAGTCATTTTTCATCATATTTGTTGTTCTTATTTTTTCCCCATTGGTTTCCTGGAACTATATGTTGTTTTATATATAATACATGAAACTTTCAAGCGTATCAGCCACCTAATAGAATACGACCTTACGGTTTGAAATTTGGTATTATTTCTCGATTTTTGCTGATGTTTTGGGTAACTCTATAATTCCGTAGGTTATATGAATGTACAAGTTTCTATCTTTACATCCTAGCAAATGTAAATAAATAATAAGAAACTTATAGACAAATTATGATAAATCCTACAGATTGTGATTTTAAATCAAGAAAATCCACATAAAATCATTTTATAAAAAAACAAGGAACTTGATAAAGCCAATCAGGAGAAAGATAACCTTGAAACCTACATTCTAAAGACGTTCTAAATATAAAACTATTTTTCTTGCTGTCATTTTTGGATATTTGCTCAAGAATTTGCAATTATTTATCTCAACTGAAGCTTTTGGAAATGGGAGTTAGAATCTTTCAATGAAGGCACAAGATCAAAAAGTGGAAATATTTTTCGAAACAATGTTTGAAGATCCATGGATATCATCCAATATTGGAAACGAAAAATAATGCAGAAATGATTGTTTCGCGTTCATATCAGGCAGCAATATCCAACTAAATTTTATTATGTGTCGAAGCAATATGCAAGCCAGCTGATATGGGGTCTAGATCTCTTCTCCATAGCCGTTTTCCCATCATGCTTCTGTGTCTGTTTTAGGTATTCATCTGTGTCAAGGACATCTATTATGCAGACATAGCTGTTTATCATAGTTTTTCCTGCCGGTTCTCTTCCCTGCCTCTTTATCAAGCAACCATCCCCTCCTAATTGCGCTTGCTCATCGGTTGTTATGTGGCAATATTCCATAGAACCTTCCAATTTCTTTATCGTCCACCAAACATATTCTCGTAAAACTTCTTTGCCCTTTCAACATCTTCTGCACGTATCTCAAAATGGATTACTCTTGGTGTGATGACTACCTCCTGATTTGATTAAATCGTTTAATCGTCGTTTAAATATAATTTTAATTTAACATCCTAAGTTTGATAGTATCCACTAATTGATAGTGAAAATTGATCACATTTTTAGTTAAAATCGATTTGGCAAAAATTAGGAATTTATAATATTTCAGAATGTATTCTACGGAATGGTGCCCCTTTTTGCTCCAATTAAGCTATTAATTTTATCAACTTGAATTTTATAGAGCCAAAAATTTCATAATATGTGACTCCACAAAAACGGCTGCCTTTTTTTTGGTACATCCAGAGCTTTTCATACAAAAACTATGCACAGTCCACCTGTCCATATTCAAAACTTGATCCAGGAAAACAGCAGGTTAAACTTCAAGCTATTACCTGAAACTGTAGAGAATAAAAAGCAATGATAGAAGTGTTTTCAGTTTTGCAGATATATTTATTTTGTTGTTTGCATTTCAAAAATAAATTATTTGTATTTATACTATACTACAATATACAATAAATGTATTACTTTTGATGCATTTTCTGTAAACCTGTGAATGTAAATAGAGATGAATGGGTTATTTCAGTAGTCATTTTAACGTTAACTAATTCCTTAACAGAATACAAATAATAAACAAATAGGTTGTCAGCTAGATATGTTATAGTTCTATGAGATATTTTAATGGCGTGATACAGCCGCCAACGTCTAACTCACCCTTTAGCGTATACATAGCCATTGGTTTGTATTTTTCTATCATGTATTTCTTTCCAGATATTTGCATCCAGCAAATGATCACAATCTGAACTCATATTTTTAAGATAGTATGTGCCATATATTATATAAGCATATGAATACAGTATATATAACTTAAAGAGCTGTATTGCAAAAGGTGAAATCTTACGATGAAAGTGTATCGTTATAGACTTAAAAAGGATTCCAATAAACCTCTGATTTTCACTAATTGTTTATACATACTTTATATGCATCGAACGAAATTTAGGGATTTATCGAAATCCTCTTAAGCCAACAATAGCTCAAAAACAGTATTAAATAACCCACTAGAGATTTGCAGATGGACATATAACGAAACACTTACAATAAGAAAGAATTCTTAGGAACCGGAACATAGAAACGTTAATTATCAAGATTCTAAGAAAATGATTCCTGAATGGAAAAAGAGTAAACAAGAACTCAAAAATGTTCACTAGCAAATACTGCAAGATGTGATCAAAAGAGTGGACTTGGCTTTTCAATCATTCTTCAGAAGAGTGAAAAATTATAAAACTCCTGGTTATCCTAGATTTAAAAAAATATAGCAGATACAATAGTATCATTTATACACAATCCTATTTTGAATTGAACGGTAATAAGCTCTGGATATAAAAACTTGGTAAAATTAAATTCAAACTGCATCTAAATATTGATGGAGAAATACCGAGACTAACCATAAGAAGAACACCAACAAGTAAATGGTTTGTATTTTTCTTGGTTAAGTCTGAATCGATATCATTTATACACAAAACTGGTTTATCGATAGATATAGACGTTGATATCCAGAGATTTTTAACACTATCTAACTGTCAACACGTACCTAATTCTAGATTTGTTAGTACAAAAGAAAAAGCCCTTGCGAAGCTCAACGAAAGTTGTCAAAAGCTGAGAAAGGGATAACAGTTCGAGCAAAAGCATTGAAGATGCTTGGACATATTTAAGAAAGAATAGCTAACAAGTTAGAGGATTGTGTTCAAAAAGTAAGCCATGATCGTATAATAACTCACCACTCAATTACTCTTGGAGATATGAATATTAAAGGAATGATTAAAAACATTCCTAGCAAAGCATATAGTTAATACAGCTTGGAGCAAGTTAGTAATTATAACTACTTATCAGGCAAAATGAGCTAGTCAATGTATAGATCTTGTTGACCTATAAAATATATCCCAAATGTGTTCGAGTATGGATAAATAGTTAAAAAATAATTATCAGAGAGAACACATAGTTGTCTTATATATAGTTTGATACTGGATATAGATTATAATGCCGTTATTAACATATTCAGACTGGGATTGCAGTCTGTGACGTAAGCCTAGATGCCTGTGACTTCAGTAGTGAGAGTAGTCACAATTCTTGATGAAACTACCACTCAACTAAATACTGAGTAGCTTCTCATTTCATACACTGAACCATTGTTCGTAAGTCCAAGAGCTCTACCCTACGTTCCATAGGTGAATTAGATTACAACTAGATTCTGACCTTGGAATGCAAACTTCTTATATTAATTGTGGCATTTACATCCATAGCATGGTTTAGTTCCATATACTGGACAACACCACTCTCTAATTTTCAAAGTTAAATTGTTTTTGTAAAAACCGTAAATGTTGTATCTTTTACTAGATTTTGCAAACCCTCCTATCCTTTAATATAGTTTTACCAAATCATTGAACTTTATATATTCTATCCGAGTTACAAAGCTACTTCACGATATATCACTAATAACCTGAGCTAAACAATGATTTTTTTAACATATCTTTAATGTTTAGAGTTTCCAGAGATATCGCTTGGTTTTTGTTTATTAATTTAAAAAAAGTTTGTTCTGGAAATCGTTATACTGGTTTGTAACCTTTTCATGGGGTATAAATTATGGCTTTCCTTCTACGATTAGAACCTTTTACTTTTCGACTTACTCGCTTTTGTAGTACCTTAAGTGTTTGAATAAATGTTTTCAAATACTTAGGATTCTCTACTTTTTCTCCGCTGAAGAGAACAGCAAAATCTTTTATACCCAATCTACACTCATTGTTGTGGCTTCCGTAAACGATTGCTTTCAGGAGTTTACTTGTTATCTTCAACAAGAATACTGAGGTAGTATTTACCAGTGCACGATTTTGAAAATGTTGCAACTTTCATTATACCTTTAAACTGCTTGTGTATAATTGCTTTAACTTTACCTATTTTCGGTAGTTTGATTATACCATCCTCAAAATCCACAGTATAATGTTGTGAGATAGGAAACGATTGAATAGGATTTTTCTTGATTTAAAGTTAGAAAAACCTGTTTTTTCTAAAAAACTTATTGAAAGCGGATTCAAGGTTTCTAGTCATTCTCTGCAATGATCGAAAATTTACCTCAGAATCATGTTTTCTTTTCTTTTAGTGTAGTTATCTGGTAGAGCTCTTGGATTTACGAACAATGGTTTGGGTATGAAACGAGAAAATATTCAGTCTTTAGCTAAGTTGTAGTTCATTCTGGTTCACAAATCTTAAAAATCAGGTAATTAGATGACGAATTCTATTTCCCTTATCAAAAATATGATCTTTTGCGAGTGAGAATACATAAGTCATTAGCTCTACACTTGTTTTTTGTGGTGAAAAAAAGATAGCTGTTATTTTAATGGCAGTTGCTTGCATACTATCAGTAACAGCTGCAGCAGTAAACGCCAAAAATGTGCAAACGGCGGAGCAGTAGCCGTTGGACCTGGCGGAACCGGCCATACCGATGACGGCACTGGTACCGGTGGACTCGGTGGCCCAGGTGGTATCAGTAGCCAAGGTAGCGTTGGTTACACTACTCCAACTAATGGTGCAGCTGGCGGCAATGGTGCCGAAGGAACCGACGGTCAGTAAATATTCTAAACAAATAATTTGAAAATTTTGGTAACTATTCAGCCTGGAAATAAATTATCAATAGCCATCTTTATTAAGATTCATCTGCAAATTTAGATGGATTTTTTACTTGTGGTTATTGATAATGCTTTTATTTTTCAGCCAGTTGTATCTAGTGTATCAAAATTGATACCAACCAACTTATTTTTGGTAGGCTGCATAGTTCCAAATTATATTTTATTGAGCAAAAGCTTGGAGAAGTATAATAATATGGGAAAAACATATGTTAGCATAAAAAAGATGATAATTGCTGTATTCATTGTAGTCTTTTTTGCAGTATCAACTGTAGCTATAGCAGTAGGCTCACACAACGGTAATGGTGCAAATGGCACAAATGGTGGAAGCGGAGTTTAATCCAAATTTAGAGTCTCTTTAATTTATTCTGGTTCTTCGCTAACTTTAAAACATTAGGGAATTTCATCCAAATTTATTAAACTCCTTTGCTAATTTTGGAAAAGCTGAGAAACTTATATGGGACTTCATTTTCTTATTTATGTATATTTACATTTAGTGGTATTTTTATTATAATTATTATTAATCGCCTTCTTATAATTATAATTCTTTTTATTACTATCTTTGTTAGAATTATTCGGTAGCTATCATTATAAAGTCGTATGTTTCGGTTATAAGTTTCGATTCACTTCTTGCCATCTCCCTCATTAAAGGTGAGAATCCTATTCATTTTCGATGCTTGCGAGTTTTGCTCTAAATAACGCACATACTCATCATCATTCTTTATATAGTTGGCAGCAATGCATTTCTCGATGCGTCAGGTGATAGTATCCTTCTTGCAATAGAAAAATTCCTCGTGACATTTCTGGATAAGTTACTTGAGTAAATATTTTTTTCACCATGTTTTCAGGCTTGGATACCGGTTGAGATATCTTCCAAAAGCCTTAGTGATGTAGGTGATAATTTGTACCGACATTTTTTCTGGTGGCAGGATATAATATGAATAAAGAAAAAAATAGAGTATGCTTTATGTGGCTCTCAAATTAGAATTTTAACTTAAAAATTTATTCTTTTTTCCTTTTTGACATTCAGTATTTTAACATTAAATTTTATATGAAGAGGCTTTAAACCCCCTGAATCTCTAGCTCAGGGAAATAAGCGTCGACTTTAATTTAAAAAGAGTCACCGATCTTGATTCATCATATAAAGAAAAAGCAGATAATGACGATGACTTTGAAGGACTAAGGACAGACGAGCAGTTTAAAGAGGTTATTAAGTAAAACTAAATGATTACTGAAATTATATATCCTCAAGCTATTCAAAATTTTATAATCACTGAAAAACATAGGACAAGTTTTCATTTTTTTATTCAGTGTTTCCCATAGTTAACCTATAAGTTTGGGATCGGTGAGGAAATTTGGATAATTTATCATGGATTAATTTTTTTTAATTTTATAAAATTTTTGTTTTTAGTATAAGGGGTTAGCAATATAATTCTTTAAGTATATCTAAAGATAGTTCATAGTAAACATGATAATGTGTAAGAGATAGACTAAATCTGACTTTTGATTAATCTATAATTTTCTATTTCTTCAAAATTAGTTGTTTTAAAAGTTTATCCTGTGGCTTTATATGAGTTCGAAAAACGGCAATTATAGTGTTAGAATCTCAGATTCACGAGCTAACAATTATCTATCTTGCAGAATATAAGGCTTGAGGCTTAACTCAATCTACTTGTATAAATCTTGTTCTTTTTTAGTGCATATGTTTTCCTACAAAAACTATGTATCATATATAAAGCCGTTATCACGGGTCTAATTCCACTGCTATAGGTACTTTTGGGCTTAAATAGAAGCAAAAAGCAAAAGAACAGGTGAAAAAAGATAATGAATCATCATTTTTAATGAAAATAAAAACTGTTTTTGACAGAAGTCTCACTTATTTTAATGTTTTCTTCAATTGCTAAAAAGGTCTACAGTAACAATTTTTTAACTCATAAAATTGTTATTTTGCAGTTATTTTCTGTTCTTGTCTTTAGAATGAATTGAGGCAAGCAGGACATGACAGTTCCACTGAAGCAATCCAGAAAGTGCTGAGTTGCTAGTTATTGAGGCATCACCGCATGCAACATGTGAAACAGGCGATGATAAACGTGAGAAACTAAAAAACGGCCTCAAAAATAATGTAAGCAATGTTCTAATCGGAGAATTAACCGAAATTAAACAAGTAATCAATCACATAAACGTAATAATTAAAATTTTGTACAGATTCTATTTGGTACATACAAATGTAAATTAGAAAGCAAATGTATTTTCATGGTATTTAATACCAACTTGTAGCTAAGCATATACAAGTCAAGTGAATTCTCTTGCACTAAATCCGATTGAAAAACCTAAATATGGTAGCTCACGAAGAATTAAAAGAGGATTGTACAAAAGTTATGTAGGTCAGTTAAATAATGTTGATATTAGTGGAGCGATTAATATACTCCGAAAAGCAGTAGGTTACTCGGTTTTGGAACTAATAACCGATAGAGGTCTTGTCAACAGATCAAATAGACTAAGATTAGTTTTTGAGTCTACTAAATTAAACTACTGACTTCGAGGGGACGGCAAGCCCTACAGCTTTAGAGTGCAGTAGTTGACTTCATCGTCATCGAGCGGTTTTTTAGTCGCGCAAGATTCGCACCAATTAGAGATTCCTGATAGGTATCATGGTATTCCTTCAAGATCTTTAGAGCTTGGCGAGCTGAGATTCATGTATCTCAGCTATAGTTGAGGTATTTTCTTCATTCTTATTGTGAACTCTGATTTCTCTGATTCTTCTAGAGTTAAGATTTACAACAGGAAGTGAATTAAAGATAGAGAAGCGGGATTCGTATGATTTTAATCATGGGAGGAATGCGTAAACACTCCCTCTGTTCACCATCTGTAAATTAATATATATTTTCACCGTGTATACATGAATCAATAGTAGACTTGGCACTTCCAGAGTGGATCAAGGCACTGCAATAAGCAGATAAAGCTACAGTTTAGGGGCACTATCTAAATATTGATACGTTACATATGATATAAGTTTGTTAACAAACTCATCGAAATAACCTTTGAGATTTTATATGTAATTGGGTTGCTATTGTCGAAAGACAACTCTGGAGTGATTCTCTGTAGGTCAGCTAACCTTACGCATAGGATGATCTACATTCGCGGTGATATGCAAGCTTGCTAATCCATTCGCGAGTAATTGACCCTAATATATCTAATGGTAACTCTTTTCAGGATAAAACATCTGAGACTCAGATCTTTTTTACATTTATATTGATTGAGACTTCTGCGATATCGGCACTATATTCGGCTACCCTACGGAGACTCTCCAGGATCATGCTAATTTCAACGTTATCTGGACTTCCACATTCCTGTGCCTCCAGGGAAACTCCTAGTTGAGAAACCTTTTTTGCTTCCACAACGATTCTGTTGATAGTCTGAAGGTCTTCTTCTGTCAATGAGTTTATTGAGCTTTCGAAAACCTTTCGTGAGAGTTCAGCCATTTTAAAGATAGGATAATTAGCATTTATTCCTGCACCCATTTTTAGGACGTTTTTAGCTATTTTTACAGCATGATCTCCTATACGCTCTATACTCTTTGTAATAAGTCTGTATCCCAAACATTCTCGTGGATGGTTGATTCCGATATTTTCAGAGAGTTCGATATCTTCAATTGCAGCTTTTAGCTGGCGGACAGCAAGAAGATAAAAGCGATCCACATCGTCATCTCTCAGGATTATGTCTTCGGCAATTTCCAAATTATGGTCCTGAAGGGCAGTCATAGAATCTTCGAGCATGGAGATTACAAGGCCATACATGTTTTTGATTACTCGGCTAAGAGGAAGGTCATTGTAATTGAGCAAGCATTGGAAAATCAGTTCATTTCTGGATTCTTCTACAAGTTCAAGACCTATCAATTTCTGACGCACTGCGTCCTTGATAAACTTACGGTCAGAGGCATTAAAACCTTTTTTGGTGATCAACCTGATAGAATCATAACCTACAAGATAATGAGATATAAGAATCCTGAGGTTGTTTTCCGCACTATCTGAGTGAATATAGTCAATAGTAGACTTGTGGTATTCCCTTGAAATTTTACTGTAAGAAACAAGTAGGGTTTTATTAGGCATGGATGCAAGATTAAGCGTGTCTCCGGCTTCAATCCCGATCTCCCGCACCCATTTTATGGGGAGGGACACAATATATGTGGAATTTCCAGTAAACTGAACTTTTCGTTTATCCTTCATAATAAATAATTCCCCTTTTAATATTCGAATCAATTTGCATAATATATAGAAACATATGAAATATATAAAAATATCCTAAAAATAAGATGTTAAAATGCTAAATAAGTCAAATGACCCTATCTAAGTATAAAATATATATGGAGAATTTCGATAAACTCCTATGCATTTGAGTATTGGAGAGTTTAAATCTCTTGACAATAATTTTTATTCATGAAAACTATTACCAATTTTGCTCTTCGAGATAAATATAAACATCTTCAGTCGGTTGGAAACAAACTTGCTGAAATTAATTTCTTAATTCATTGAAAATCTTTTCGTATCAATTTTGAGTCCATATATTTTAACAAAACAGCTTCCGGAGGTAGACCTGAAGATGATGTTATTATTATGTTTAAAATGCTTGTTTTACAGCAATGGCATGGTCTTTCTGACTTTGAAATTGAGAAACAATGTATTGATCGAATTTCTTTCAGGTAATTTTTTAGTTTTCCTGAGTATAATACAATACAGTACTACAGAGGATTTCTATTTTACCTCTGATTTTTTTCTTTGCTAGATTCTGTTTAATCTTTCCCGCGAATTTTTATATTTGACCCTATTTTTCCTTTTCTTGTTAATTATTCTTTAATTTTAAAGATAGATTCCGCTATTCTTAAAATATTCCTTTTATTTTCAATGTCCTCACTTGATAGAGATTATAACAAAAAGGTGTACACAACATCTTCAGATTCACTCGTTGAACAGTAGTTGTAAGAACTTTTCCTGCTTTGAACATTTTTTTAGTTACTGCATAAACTTTCTCCATTTGAGCTCTTTTTGAGCGGATACTCTTCTGAATATATTATTAATT
>Ga0182014_10006054_pt1 | contig 13208 bp, 6 predicted proteins | sample 612S2DmetaG_FD_120489 | JGI IMG/M metagenome (GOLD analysis project Ga0182014, IMG submission 120489) | Permafrost microbial communities from Stordalen Mire, Sweden - 612S2D metaG | ecosystem: Environmental > Terrestrial > Soil > Wetlands > Permafrost | place: Sweden: Stordalen | collected... | reverse complement strand
GCGATGCCGATATCGTTATCGCCGAGGCGTCGATGGGTCTGTTCGACGGCGCCCCCAACGCGCCCGGCCGCACCGGCGCCTCGGCCGACATCGCCGCCGCGACTGGCTGGCCGGTGGTGGTCGTCCAGGATGTTTCGGGACAGGCGCAAACGGCGGCGGCCGTGTTGCGCGGCGTCGCGGCCCATGACGCACGCGTGAAAATCGCGGGCGTGGTGCTGAACAAGGTCGGCTCGGAGCGTCATCGCCGGCTGGCCAGCGAGGCGATCGAGGCGATCGGACTGCCGGTTTTCGGCGCCCTGCCACGTGACGCGGGCGTGATCTTGCCGGAACGCCATCTCGGGCTGGTGCAGGCGCGCGAGACCGAGGGGTTGGACAAAATGCTGGACGCCCTGGCCGACAGGGTGGAAGCCCATGTCGATTTGGCCGCGCTATGCGCCCGCGCGGGCGGCGCGGAATTGGCGTCGCGAAATGGGTCCATCGCGGGCTTGAGGCCGCCGGGCCAACGCATCGCCGTGGCGCGCGACGACGCCTTCTCCTTCTTTTACCCGCATCTCGCGTTGAGCTGGCGGGAGGCGGGAGCGGAGCTCAAGTTTTTCTCGCCGCTCGCCGACGAACCGCCGCCAGCGGATTGCGACATGTGCTGGCTGCCGGGCGGCTATCCCGAATTGCACGCGGGCCGCATAGCGAGCGCGGCGGAGTTTCTGGGCGGCCTGCGGCGCTTCGCCGAGAGCCGGCCGGTGCATGGCGAATGCGGCGGCTATATGACGCTCGGGCAGGCGTTGACCGGCGCCGATGGCCAGGTTCACGCGATGGCGGGACTGTTGCGGCTGGAGACGAGTTTTTCGCAGCGCAAACTGCATCTTGGCTACCGCGACGCCGTGCTCGCGGTGGATCACTGTCTGGGGCTGGCCGGCGCGCGGCTACGTGGGCACGAGTTCCATTACGCGACGCTGTTGCGGGAGGAAGGCGCGTGTTTCGCGATGGTTCGCGACGCTTATGACGAAACGAAATTGGCTTGCGGCTTACGCGCGGGCGGCGTTTCCGGCTCGTTTTTTCATGTGATTGCGTAAAAAAAGGGGCCGCCGGAAGACCAGCGGCCCAAGTCAAGGGAGGAAACGCCCAAGGAGGGCTACGAAGCAAGAGCAATCTCGCTGCGATGCACTCTGTATAATGCTGCATCGCACAACAGTCAAGGTTTTTTTTGAGTTTGGCCCGCCGGGAGCCGCGACTAAGCGTCGCCAATCGAATTTTCTTTTTTGAACAAATGCTTGCAAATAAGACTGCGACGGCCGTCACGACACTTATGCCCGACGCCGGACGGGTTGACAAGAGTCAAATTTGCGAAAAATCAAGCGGCCCTCGAATCATCCGGAGCGCTTGCTCGAATCGACGAACGCGCCGCTCGGCGCCGCCAGCGGAAGCGGCCATTGTCGCGACAGGGCTTTGCACCGCGCGCGCGCGTGGTCTAAAACGCTTGTCAACGTATTTTCGCCGTGTTGGACGCCGGTTCGGGCGAGGGAAAATTCGAAGAAAATAGCATCGGCGCCGCTTCTGTCTCACCGGACGGGAAAGCGCCCTACGCCAAGCCGAGGAACCGATGGCCGCCATTCCCGACTTCACCAAGATTCCCTTCGCTCCAGCGAACGCGAAACCCTCGGAGTCGGAGCCGCGTCACTGGTTGACGCCCGAGGGCGTCGAGGTCAAGAATTTCTATGGTCCCTCGGACATCGACGGCCTCGGCTTCGTCGACTCCTATCCCGGCGTCGCGCCTTTCGTGCGCGGCCCCTACCCCACCATGTATGTCGCCCAGCCCTGGACGATCCGCCAATACGCCGGCTTTTCCACCGCCGAAGACTCCAACGCCTTCTATCGCCGCAATCTCGCGGCGGGCCAGAAAGGTCTCTCGATCGCTTTCGATCTCGCGACGCATCGCGGCTACGATTCGGATCATCCTCGCGTTTCCGGCGACGTCGGCATGGCCGGAGTCGCCATCGACTCGATCTACGACATGCGCACGCTGTTCGACGGCATTCCGCTCGATCAAATGAGCGTCTCGATGACCATGAACGGCGCCGTGCTGCCGGTGCTGGCTCTGTTCATTGTCGCGGCGGAGGAGCAGGGCGTCTCGGCCGACAAGCTCACCGGCACGATTCAAAACGACATTCTTAAAGAATTCATGGTGCGCAATACTTATATTTATCCGCCGTTTCCGTCGATGCGCATCGTCTCGGACATTTTCGCCTACACCAGCAAGAATATGCCGAAGTTCAACTCGATTTCGATCTCCGGCTATCACATGCAGGAAGCCGGCGCCTCCGCCGATCTCGAACTTGGCTACACACTGGCCGATGGCGTCGAATATGTGCGCGCGGGGGTCGAGGCCGGGCTCGACATCGACGCCTTCGCTCCAAGACTGTCGTTCTTTTTCGCCATTGGCATGAATTTCTTCATGGAGGTCGCCAAGCTGCGCGCGGCCCGGCTGCTTTGGGCGCGGCTGATGAAGGATCTCGGCGCGAAATCGGAAAAGAGTCTGACGTTGCGCACCCATTGCCAGACGTCCGGCTGGTCGCTGACCGCGCAGGACGTCTACGTCAACGCGATCCGAACGAGCATCGAGGCGATGGCCGCGACGCAGGGCCACACGCAATCGCTCCACACCAACGCGCTCGACGAAGCCCTGGCGCTGCCGACCGACTTTTCCGCTCGCATCGCGCGCAACACGCAGATCGTGTTGCAGCAGGAGAGCGGCACGACGCGCATCATCGATCCCTGGGGCGGCTCCTATTATGTCGAGCGGCTGACGGCCGAACTCGCGAAACGCGCCTGGACGCATATTGAAGAGATCGAGAAGCTCGGAGGCATGGCCAAGGCCATCGCGCTTGGCGTGCCCAAGCAGCGCATCGAAGAGGCGGCGGCGAAAACGCAGGCGCGCATCGACACGGGCAAGCAGGTGGTGGTCGGCGTCAATAAGTTTCAGCCGCTCGACGACGTGGCGCCCGACGTACTCAAGATCAATAATTCCGCCGTGCGCGCCGCGCAGCTGGAGAAGCTGAAACGCTTGCGCGCCGAACGCGACGAAACGAAGACGCAAGCCTCGCTCGACGCGTTGACGGAAGGCGCGAAATCGGGCGCGAACTTACTCGACCTCGCGGTGAAAGCGGCGCGGGCGAAGGCGAGCGTCGGCGAGATTTCATTCGCGCTGGAAAAGGTCTTCACCCGCCATCAGCCAAAGGCCAATGTGATCTCCGGCATCTATGCGCGAGAGGCGGGCGCGGACGCGCCGGCCGTTAACCGCGTCAAGGGCATGACCAAGGCCTTCGAGGAAAACGAGAAGCGCAAGCCGCGCATTCTCGTCGCCAAGATGGGCCAGGACGGCCACGACCGCGGCCAGAAGGTCATCGCCTCCGCCTTCTCGGATCTCGGCTTCGACGTCGTGATCGGCGACCTGTTCGCGACGCCGGAGGAAGTCGCGAAAAAGGCGGCCGAGGAGAACGTCCACGTCGTCGGCGTCTCGACGATGACGGCGGGTCACCTCACGCTGACGCCCGAATTGCGCGACGCCTTGAAGCAAGCCGGCCGCGAGGACATCATGATGGTGGTGGGCGGCGTAATCCCCAAGCAGGATTTCCAGGCACTCTACGACGCGGGCGCCAGCGCCATTTTCCCGCCCGGAACCAATATTCCGCAAGCCGCGGAGGATTTGCTGCACGAGTTGAACATTCGCCTCGGCTATGCGCAGCGCGAGGCGAAGCCGGCGCGGGCGGCGAGCTGACGCCAAAGAGTTCGAGGTTCGCGAATTCTCGAGCCGCGAGACGCCGGCCGAAAGCAAAAACGCCTTCTCCGCGGCGGTCCCGAGGAGAAGGCGAACGGGCGAAAACCCTTTATGGTCTTAACGGGCCGGCGCGCATTCCCAACGCGTCACATGGCTGCTCACGCCATAGCCCTCGTCGGTCGCCACTTCCACTTCCCGGCATGACGCCCTGGAGGCGACATCGCCATGCGACGTCTGCTGCTGGGACGAGGCGTCAATCGTTCTCGTCGCATCCGCCTGCGTTGACGCCAATGACGAGTCGAGCGCGCGCACGGAAAAATCGCCGATAGAAAGCACAAGAATCGTCGTCAAGGCGAAAAAAACATTCTTCATGAGCGAATGACTCGCAATTAGGGTGAAACTCAAAGGGACGGCGCCGCATTCACTGGACGCGTCGCTTCCGACGGCGACGACGAATTGTAGTTGATAAGACGTGACCTTCACAAGAAAAATTTGTCGCGAATACCCCGAAAAACCGCCTCTAGGATGGCAATCCGATAGCGAATACCAAAAACGTCATCGGCCCAATGAGATAAAGCATGCATCCGCCGGACGACCAATATATGGGCTTTCGCGCCGCCCGCGGCCAGGAGAACTTTTGGAGGCCATTGGTCGCGTCGAAGCGGTCCGGCGTGTGGCTTTCACATCGGTTTCGAGGCGAGTTCCGAAACGCTCTCGCGCCGGGGCATGGCGCGATCCCGCCTTCCATTCGGAAGCGACTCTTTTCCCGTGGCGGATGGTTCGCGTTCGTCCCTACCGATAACCCTCGCCAACAGACGCCTGAACATTCCGCGCGCGCCGCGCGTCGCGAACACGTGATCCGCGCCCTGAACCATCTCTATCTCCAAACCCTTGGGCAGGCTGGCCATATTGGCCGCGGCCATGTGTTCGGCGAAGATTTCCCGCGCGGAATCCGAGGCGCCGAGAACGAGAAGAGTCTGGCAACCGCGCTCGCCCAGCGCCGACAATTCGATTTCGAGGCGGCTTCTTGGAATAGAAAGCCTCGGGAATCGCGACGTCAGCGCCTTTTTGCCTCGCGCGGCTATTTCGCCAAGGATCGACAGCAAGGCGCCAAGGTCCACCTGCCCTTCGACGACGCGTCGCCACGCGTCGACGCTGAGCGCCTTCGCGAGATAGGTGGAAGTGGAGCTGAACGTGCCCTGTCGGGCGTCCGCGAGCTGTTCGCTCGAAAGAGGAAGCCAGAATTGCGGATTGACGAGCAAAAGCCGCTTGATGCGAACGTCCTTCAAGGCGGCGCGGAACGCGAGAAACGCGCCGCTGCAGACGCCGGCCGCGCTAATGTCGCCAAACCCCGCGGCCTCCAACGCATCAATGGCCCGCGAAACATCCGCGGCGCGCTCTTCGTGATGAATGACGGCGAGCGGCCCTTCCGGCAGCCAATCCGAATCGCCGATCCCTAAGCAATCCATCCGCAAGGTCGCATGGCCCTCTCCCGCGAGCAAACGGGCATGTTCGACCATGGTGCGTCCGGAGCCGATGTGATGATTGGCGCCCGTGTTCAGCAATATCATGGCCGAGCGTCCGCGCGCTTTTGTCTTGGTTCTCGGACGGCAAAGGACGCCAACCAGCCTGTCCGCCTCCCCAAAGCGCAGGACGGATTCCACGAAGTGTTCCGTTTCGATCCGACGCGTGGCGACGATCGCGCGGGCTTGTCCCTCCCGGGCTCCCTCTCGCGCCCAGTCGACGATGGATTGGATATCCTCCAGCGGAGCGGGCGTTGGAATGCTCGACGGGCGCCACGCGCCCACCTCGGATAATTGCGAGCGCACGACCGCGCAGCCAAGCGACTTTAGCTTTTCCGCGAATGCGTCGTAGCGACCAGAGCCGGGTTCCCCGACGATCAAAATCCGCCGCGCGGGCGGTCGCGCGACCGACTGGAGATCGATCTTCATGATCGCGTCGATGGCGTCGCGATCGAACTCGAAGCCTTCGATCGAAATGCGGTCGGCGCTGAAGTCCTCGATGGTGTTGGCGCCGCCCCGCGCGGCGATGACCTTCGCCAGCGCTTTTTGTTCGAGCAAGAACGACTTCCCGCGAAGGACCGGCGTAACGAGCGCGAGGCTGTCAACGGCGTTGTCCGCGAGCGCCGCCTCCAGCGCGAAGGACGCTCCGAGCCTCAGCCCGATCAGCGCGACTTCGCTCACGCCGGTGTGTTCCCGCAGGAATTCCGCCGCTTGGCGAATCGACGAGATCGAGGCTTCGGTCGCGCCGGGGCCGCCGCCGTCGCCGAGCGAATCGCCGCAACCGGGATAGTCGAAGCGGAGCGTCGGCGCCCCTCCGGCGACGAGACGATCCGCAAGTACGCGCCAACTCTGGTGGGTTCCGAGCGCCTCATAGCCCGAAGCCGCGCAAAGCACGACGCCGCGGCCGCCGCCGGCCGCCTGGTGCAGCCATCCAAAACAGCCCCCAAAAGCGACGGGCGTCATGCTGATCAAAGTGTCCTCCATCAAAACTCGACACCCGGAAGCGCCGCGGCCCATTCAAATAGCGCGACCTTGAACCGAGGCGGCTCGGCCGTCCCAATTTGAGACAGCGGCCTCACTCTTCGAAACCTGTAGGAAAAATCGTGCCGGCGAGGCCGCGACCGCGTTAAGACCCGCGCCGGGAAAACCGCCAATCCGGCCGCGCGGCTTTGATCAGCATCACTTCCGCGAGCGACTGCGGCGTGATGAGACCCTTGAAGACGCCATCCGCGCCGACGACGCCGACCGCCGAGGCTTCGCCGAGCTTCTCCATCGCCTTGTCGAGCGTTTCGGCTGGATCGACTGTCGCGATCTCGCCATGGGCGAAGGGCGCGACCCGCGCGCCGGCTTCGCCGGTTTTGATCGCCTCCACAATATCGGACCGGGACATCACGCCCAAAAACGTTCCGGAACCGTCGACGAACGGAAAGCTTTCCTGCGACGTGGCGAGGAGAATGTCGGCCGCTTCCCCGATGGTGGCATCGTGGCCGATCGTCGCCATGCGCGTCTCCATGGCGTCGGCCACCTTAATGTGGCGCGTCGCCTCCGACACAAAGCTCATTTGCGCCTCGCCTGTCGCGGCGAAAAAGACAAAAAAGGCGATGAACACCAGCATCGGATTGCCAAACAGGCCGACGAAGCCGAGCACCAAGGCGAAAGCCTGACCTATCAGCGCGGCGATGCGCGTCGCGCGCTCCTGCCCGAGCCACATCGCCAGGGCCGCGCGCAGCACCCTGCCCCCGTCCATCGGAAAAGCAGGAACCAAATTGAACAGGCCGAGAAAGAGATTGGCGGCCGCGAGCCGCTCGATCGCGCCGATCGCGGGGTCGTCGAGATGGGTGATCGAGCTCGGCGCGATCGCGCCGACGCCCAGCAGCAGCGCCGCCGCGATCACGAAATTCACGGCGGGGCCAGCGAGCGCGATCAGCAGCTCTTGATAGGGCTTGTCCGGCATTTTGTTGAGGTCGGCGACGCCGCCGATCGGCAGGAGGGTGACCTCCTTCGAGACGATGCCGAACCGCCGCGCGACGAGGATATGGCCGAATTCATGCAGCACGACGCAGACGAAAATCGCCACGATGAACAGCACGCTGTCGCGCGCGGCGATGGCTCCGCCGTGTTGATAGGCGGAAAATCCAATCCAGGCCAGAAGCAGCAGGAAGGTGAGGTGAACGCGGACCGCCGTCCCGCCGAAACGGCCAATTGTGATGGACCAACCCATGACGAACCGCCATTGCTCGGACGAACGATATGTAGAACCCGACTCTCGCTTATTTCAACGTCCTCGGCAACGCCGACACCTCACGGGCCGAGTCCAGGAACGCCGCGCGGAGCAGGCGCCACAGACATTGTTTCGCCACGATCGATAATCTAAGGTGGTGCAAGCTCCCTCGGATTCGCCTGCGGATTGGAACATTTGTCCTCAATGGCCGCCTGGTTCGTTCACAAGATGCGTCTTGCGGGCGCGATCGCCACGATCGCGCTCTACGCATTTTGCGCGACCCAGACCCCGGCGACGGCCTCAACGATTCATTGTTCTTCGCACCCGTGTCACGAGATCGTCCAATCGGACGCCGACGGCTCAAGCAGCCATCACTTCCATGACGGCGCGGCCCCGACAGGCGGCATGGCGAAAGCGGACCTTGGCGGTGAAGGAAAGGCCAAAAGTCACGCCGATCCCGGCTGCCAGTTCTCCTGTTCCGCTGGCCTATCCCCGGACGCCGCTCCCGTGATGGCGCGGACGTCGGAAGTTTCCGTCGCATTCGGAGCGCTGGCTCGCGACCCCGATAGCCGCTCGCCCGAACGGCTCGTCCGACCGCCCAGAATCCCTTTCGTATAATGACTCCACGCGCATCGGCGACTTCGCCGCGCGCATAAGATCATTCCATGCGTCGAGGGACTTCATGTCTTCGCATCATCAAGCTCGCGCGACCTTTTTCACGGGATCGCGGCTGGCTCCAGGCGTCAACCTGATAATCTTCGTTTCGCTCGCCATCGTCTTGTGCGCCGCTCGACCGGCGGCCCCCTTCGCGGGCGTCGATGCCGCTGGCGGGGCGTCGGAGTCGGCGCGATGACGTCTGCGCCTCCATGCGCGCTCGGACGCCAATGGGCATCTCGCGTGACGCTACCGCTCGCGCTAGCCCTTGTCGCCGCGCTTCTATCGGCCTGTGCTTCCTTCTCGCCGGACGGAGGCGTCGACCTCGCCGCCGATGTGGCGAGGCGAGAACTGGGGCAGGACGCCGTGGCGATTCGAACGCCCGAGGATGCGGCGGCCGCGAAGGAACGCGTCGGGCGTTTGCTGAAGCGGCCGCTGAACGCCAATGGCGCGGTGGAAGTCGCCCTGCGCTCGAATCGGGGTCTGCAAGCGGCCTATAACCGGCTCGGGATCGCGGAAGCGATCATGGTGCGGGAGAGCCTTCCGCCCAATCCCAACATTTCCCTCGGCGGGGTCGCGGGCCCGCTGTCATCGGAAATCGAGGGCACCATCGCCGCCGACATCCTCGCCTTGGCGACCCTGCCGGCGCGCGCCGACATCGCCGCCGACCGCTTCGAGGCGGCGCGACTGGAGGCGGCCGAAGCGACCTTGAGCGTCGCGACGCAGGCGCGTCGGGCGTACTACCGGGCCGTCGGCGCGCGCGAACTGTTCCGTGTCATGGAACAGGCGGAAGCGGCGGCGGCGACCGCGGCGAAACTCTCCCGCCAACTCGGCGAAACCGGCGCGATGCCCAAGCTCGATCAGGCCCGTGACCAGCTTTTCCATGCGGAGATCGCCGCCAAGCTCGCGAGCGCCCGCCAAAGCGCGTCCAGCGAGCGCGAGCGGCTTGTCCGCGCGCTGGGCCTTTGGGGAGCCGATCTTTCTTTCGTCCTGCCGGACGCGCTGCCGAACCCGCCGGCGCATATTCGCGACATGCCCAAGGTCGAACAGGAGGCGGTCGAACGCCGCATCGATCTCCAAATCGCGCGAAAGAAACTCGACGCGCTCGCCAAGTCCCTCGGACTCGCCCAGTCGACGCGATATGTCGATCTTTTCCAGCTATCGGGACAGGGTTTGATCACGCGGGAAAACGTCAATGGCGACAAGGTCACGTTCAACACCGCCGGCGCCGGCGGGGCGATCGAAATTCCGATCTTCGACCTTGGCGAAACGCGCGTGCGCGAATCCGAGCAGCGCTGGCTCGAGGCTGTAAATCTTCTGGCCCAGAAGGCCGTCGAGGTTCGATCGGAGGCGCGCGAAGCCTATCTCGCCTACCGCGCGACTCACGACATCGCCCGCCATCATCAGCGCGAAATCATGCCGTTGCACGCCATCATCAGCGACGAAACCCTGCGGCGCTACAACACGATGATCGTCGACGTGTTCGCCCTGCTCGAGGACGCGCGGCGCCGCGTCCTCGCGAACGGCGCGGCGGTCGAGGCCAAGCAGGATTTCTGGCTCGCCGACATCGATCTGCGGGCCGCCGTCGCGGGAGGAGGCGTGGCGCGCTCAAGGGACGACAAGCCTTCATCCCCATCGATCGCCGAAACCGGAGCCGAACGACCATGATGTCGAGAAGAAGCGTGATCAAATCAGTCGCGGCTTTCGCGAGCCTCGCCTCGGTGGGCGGACGCGTTGAGGCGGCGGCCATTCCCGAGGCGCCGCGCATGACGTCAGCCGCGACACAACCGCCGACGTTCCCATCGAGCGGCCCGGCGTACCAGCCCGTCGTGACGCTAAACGGCTGGTCGCTGCCGTGGCGCATGAACGACGGCTGGAAGGAGTTCCACCTCGTCGCCGAGCCCGTCACGCGCGAAATGGCGCCCGGCATGACGGCGCGTCTTTGGGGCTATAACGGAACCTCGCCCGGTCCGACGATCGAGACAGTGGAAGGCGACAAGGTTCGCGTCTTCGTCACCAACAAATTGCCCGAACATACGGCCGTCCACTGGCATGGAATCCTGCTGCCCGCCGGCATGGACGGCGTCGGCGGCGTCACGCAGCCGCATATTCCGCCGAACAAGACCTTCGTCTATGAATTCGAGACGAAGGAAAGCGGCAGCTTCATGTATCACCCGCATTCCGACGAGATGACGCAGATGGCCATGGGCATGATGGGCATGTTCGTCGTGCATCCGCGCGACCAGAAATTCATGCGCGTCGACCGCGACTTCGTGTTCCTGATGAGCGCCTTTCGCATCGACCCCGGCGCCTCTCTCCCTCAAGTCGCCGAAATGACCGACTTCAACATCTGGACATGGAACAGCCGGGTTTTTCCCGGCATCGACCCCATGCCGGCGCGGCGCGGCGACCGCGTTCGGCTGCGCATCGCCAATCTGTCAATGACCAACCATCCGGTCCACATGCATGGCCATCATTTCTCCGTGACCGGAACGGACGGCGGCTGGATTCCCGAGGCGGCGCGTTGGCCGGAGGCGACGACCGACGTGCCCGTCGGCGTGATCCGCGCGATTGAATTCGTCGCCGACAACCCCGGCGACTGGCCGATCCATTGCCACAAGTCGCATCACACGATGAACGCCATGGGCCACGCCAACCGCAACTTCATCGGCGCCAGCCAGAAACGCGATCTCGTCAAGGCGATCGGCAAGCTCGCGCCGGGATATATGCCGATGGGCGATGCCGGCATGGCCGACATGGGGGAAATGGCGATGCCCGGTCCCGCCAACACGCTGCCGATGATGTCGGGCGAGGGTCAGTTCGGTCCCGCGGAGATGGGCGGCATGTTCGCGCTGATCAAGGTGAGGGAAGATCTCGCGGCCAATGATTACCGCGATCCCGGTCAATACCAGCACCCCGCGGGCACCGTCGCGCACGAGGTTGGGACGGAAGGCGCCAATACGCCAGAGAAAGGCGGAGCGGCCGACGCGATGTCGCCGGCGGCTGGTTCAGCGGGCGGCGCGCATATGCATCATCATTGATATCCCATCACACATCCAAATTCGCCACGCTCAGCGCGTTCTCCTGAATGAACTCCCGGCGCGGCTCCACGACGTCGCCCATCAGCTTGACGAAAATGTCGTCGGCCTCGACCGCCTCCTTGACCCGGACCTGCAACAGCGAGCGCGCCTCGCGGTCGAGCGTCGTCTCCCAAAGCTGTTCGGCGTTCATCTCGCCGAGGCCTTTGTAGCGCTGGATCGTCAGGCCCTTGCGGCCTTGGGTGTTCATCGCTTCATAGAGCGCGGTCGGACCCGACACCGCCGCTTCGTCTCCCCGCCGCAGCAAGAACGCCTGGCCGGCGAAGATCTCGCGCAGGTCGTGCGCGCGTTCGGTCAATTTGCGGGCTTCGCTGGACGCCAGCAGCGCGGCGTCGAGCAGCGCCACATGCTCCACGCCGCGCAGCGTGCGGCGGAAGATATAGCCGTTTTCGCGCGGCGCGCCGCGCCAGCCGCGCTCCGTCTCTTCCGCCACCGCGTCGAGCCGCCGGGCCACTTCGTCGGCGAGCTTTTGGGCCTCGTCGGCGTCGGCGGGAAGCGGCTGCAAAGCGCCTGCGATCGCCGCCTGTTCGACGACCCTGTTGTCGTAGCGCGAGTGCAGGCTGAGCAGGACATGGCGAAAGCCGCGCGCGTCCTCGAGCAGGCGGCGCAGGTCACCGCCGGCGCGATCCTCTCCCGAAGCGCTCCGCAGCACCGCGCCGTCGAGCAGCGCGTCGATCAGATAATCCTCCAGCGCGCGCTCGTCCTTGAGATATTGCGTCGATTTACCCTTCGTCACCTTGTAGAGCGGCGCCTGCGCGATGAAGACATGACCGCGCTCGATCAGTTCCGGCATCTGCCGATAGAAGAACGTCAGGATCAGCGTTCTGATATGCGCGCCGTCGACGTCGGCGTCGGTCATGATGATGATCTTGTGATAGCGCAGCTTCTCGATATTGAACTCGTCGCGGCCGATGCCGGCGCCGAGCGCGGTGATCAGCGTGCCGATCTGTTCGGAGGCCAGCATTTTGTCGAAGCGCGCGCGCTCGACATTGAGGATTTTGCCGCGCAAGGGCAGCACCGCCTGGAACTCGCGATTGCGGCCCTGCTTGGCCGTGCCGCCGGCGGAATCGCCCTCGACGATGAATAATTCCGATTTGGCCGGATCGCGCTCCTGGCAATCGGCGAGCTTGCCCGGCAGATTGGCCACGTCGAGCGCGCCCTTGCGCCGCGTGAGATCGCGCGCCTTGCGCGCCGCCTCGCGCGCCGCCGCCGCCTCGATCACCTTGGAGACGACGGTCTTGGCGTCGGCGGGATGCTCTTCCAGCCATTGTCCCAGCGCTTCGTTGACGATGCTTTCGACCGCCGGACGCACCTCCGAGGAGACGAGCTTGTCCTTCGTCTGCGAGGAGAACTTGGGATCGGGCACCTTCACCGAGACGACGCAGGTGAGGCCCTCGCGGCAGTCGTCGCCGGTCAGATCAACCTTCTCGCGCTTGGCGAGGCCGGAGCTTTCCGCGTAACCGGTGATCTGGCGCGTCAGCGCCGCGCGAAAACCAGCGAGATGCGTGCCGCCGTCGCGCTGCGGGATATTGTTGGTGAAGACCAGCACGTTCTCGTGATAGCTGTCGTTCCACCAAAGCGCCACTTCGACCGCGATCTGGTCGCGCTTGCCGTTCACCATGATCGGCGCGGACAGCAGCGGAGTCTTGACGCGGTCGAGGAAGCGCACGAAGGCTTCCAGCCCGCCCTCGTAATAAAGATCGTCCTGCTTGATTTCCGCGTGGCGCGCGTCGGTCAGCACGATATGCACGCCGGAATTGAGAAAGGCCAGTTCACGCAAACGATGCTCGATCGTCGCGTAATCGAACTCGACCATCGTGAAGGTCTGCGGCGAGGGGGTGAAAGTCACCTCGGTGCCGCGCTTCAGCCTGCCCGCTTCGACCGGCGCCGGCCCGACCACGACGAGCTTGTCGGTGGCGTCGCCGTTGGCGAAGTGCATG
>Ga0182014_10006052_pt1 | contig 13210 bp, 10 predicted proteins | sample 612S2DmetaG_FD_120489 | JGI IMG/M metagenome (GOLD analysis project Ga0182014, IMG submission 120489) | Permafrost microbial communities from Stordalen Mire, Sweden - 612S2D metaG | ecosystem: Environmental > Terrestrial > Soil > Wetlands > Permafrost | place: Sweden: Stordalen | collected... | reverse complement strand
TGCTCGATTCGGATATTGGCCGGAGAGCCGGGGCGAGTGATCTCGAAATCGATGTAGACTCGCCGCGTGGTCGATAAGCTCGGATCGATCTCGTACTTCATCCAATTCTCGGACACCTTTCGCCGAACCGCATCGACATACCATCCGAAGCGCGTGCCGAAGTCGCCGCCGGAGCCGTTGAATCCGAAGCCGCCCTTGGCCCCTGCCGCGCTGAACACTCCATAAGGACCGCTCACCGGCCCGCCCTGCCCGAAGGGAACGACATTCGATGCCGCGGCCACCTCGCGCGGCTTTTCGCGCGCCGGCGTAACCGCGGGCTGCGGCGGCGGCTTGTCCTTTATCTTAGTCTTAATCTTAGTCTTAACATTGCGGTCGGCAATCGGGATCGCCGTCGGGTCTTTCTTCTCCGGCTTCGGTACCGACTGCGACAGCCCTTTGGACTCGTTTGCCAGCACATTCTCCGGCTGCGCCTGCGGATTCGCGGGCAGAGGAACGGTGCTCACCAGGGTTGCGCTCATGGCGTTGCCGGTGCCGTTGCCCGAGCTTCCCCAACTGGCGCGCGAGCCGCCGGCGAAGAACGCGGCATAAAAAATCAGCGAGCCAAACAGCGCCGCGTGCAACCCCGCCGAGATTGCCAAGGGTCCGCGCCAGCCGTCACGCTCTTCGAAGATGTCAGGGTCTGCCGCCATGTTCACTCAGGGGTTGGGTCACGATGCTCACGTTGGTAATACCGGACGACTGGACGGCGTCCATCACGGTGGCAAAGGCGCCGAAGGGAACGTTTTCGTCGGCGCGAACAAAAATCGACTGGCCCCGCGGGTCGCGAATTTTCTGCCGGAGCTGGCTGCCAATCTGGTTGATATTGACCGGGTCGTTGCCGAGATAGACGCGCTGCTGCTTGTCGATGGTGATGACCATCCGCTCTTCGGTGATTTCCTTCACCGTCCTGGTCTTGGGCACGGCAACTTCGATTCCGGATTGCAGGATGGGAGCGGTCACCATGAAGATGATCAGCAGCACCAGCACGACATCGACAAAGGGAGTGATGTTGATGTCGGAAAGCGACGTCTGGGTGCGTCCCTGTTGGTTGGTGAAAGCCATTCTAACGCTGCTCCTGGTAGGTTGTCGGCTGGGTTTGGGAGGCCGCCTGCGCGCGCTCGACCGTGTTCAGCAACTCCAGGCCAAAGTCGTCCATGCGCGCGCCAAACTGGCGGATTTCCTGCATGAAGAAATTGTAGGCGATGACCGCGGGAATGGCCGCGAACAGGCCGGCCGCGGTGGTGATGAGCGCCTCCGAGATGCCGGGAGCGACGGCGCGCAAGGTCGCGGCGCCGGAGGCGCCAAGACCATGGAAGGCATCGATAATGCCCCAAACCGTGCCAAAGAGTCCGATGAAAGGGGTCACCGCGCCGGTCGTAGCCAGCCAGGGAAGACGCCGCTCCAGGCGGGTCAGCTCCTCGGAAGCCGCAATCTGCGTGGCCCTCTGAACGGCGACGATGCGGGTTCCGCCGGGCTGCCGCCGCAGCTCGTCGAAAGCGCCCATGAAAACCGGAACCAGCGGACTGGGCTGGAACTGTTCGGAGACCGCCGCTATCTCCTGCAGGCGTCCGCTCTTGCGGAAGGCCCGCAGAAACCTTGAACTCTGCACGTTGGCGCGCCGGAACGCGCCCCACTTGGCGGCGATAATCGCCCAGGAAAAGAGGCTGAATACGAGCAGAATGCCCAATACCAACTTGGCGATAAACCCGGTCTGCTGAACCAGATCGACAATCTCGCCACCAATCGCAAATGCCATCAAACAGCTTCGGTCCATGTTCACTCGGTTCGGTAAATTCTGTAACCAGCGCAAAACATCATTATAGACACCCGTAGCACCTGTAGGGATAGACACTTATAGGGATGCAAGGTTGCGGAAATTCTTCCGGCAAGCGCCAAGTTGGTGCTATGCTTCGCTCGTTCACCTCGGCGGGCGGGAGTACGGAAAATCCGTGGGGACGCCGCTCGATCGTGATCGAGTGAATTCGCGATGATGCAGGACTGCCGGTGCTGATCGAGCTGAGAGTTGAAAACTACGCGGTGATCGATTCGGTGGTGGTTCCGTTCGGCGCGGGACTGAATCTGCTGACCGGCGAAACTGGCGCCGGCAAATCGATTCTGATCGATGCCCTTTCGCTGCTGCTCGGTGAAAAGGCGTCCAGCGATATCGTTCGCCACGGCACCGAAAAGGCGGTCGTCTCGGCGGTTTTCGAGGCTGCTTCCGAAGCGCTGGCCGCGGTGCTCGACGCCAACGGCATGGACGGCGACGAGGCGCAGGTTATCGTTCGCCGTGAAATTGCCGCCAACGGCAAGAGCCGCGTCTTTATCAATAACCAGCCCGCCACGGTCGCGGTTCTCAAGCAGCTTGCTCCGCACCTGGCCGTGATCCACGCGCAGAACGAATCGGTGCTCGCCTTCGATCCTCCGGCACGGCTCGCGCTGCTCGATGCCGCCGCCGCGCTCGACAGCGAGCCTGTGGCGCAGGCTTATCGGAGCTGGATCGAGGTGCGAGAGCGCATCGGCGAACTCGAGCACGACGAGCAGGACAGGTTGCGGATGCTCGATCTGTGGAATTTCCAGGCCAAGGAAATCGAATCGCTCCGGCCCGAGCCCGGAGAGGACCGGAAACTGGAAGCCGAAAAGCGCGTGCTGGCCAATGCGGAGCGGCTTTTCCAGGCGGCGATGGCGGCTTACGACGCGCTTTATGAAGGCGCCACCTCCGCCATCTCCAGCCTGCGCGCCGCCATGAAGCAGATCGAGGAGCTGGCCCGCTTCGATGCTAAGTTCCAGCAGCCGCTGGGCGAACTCGATTCGGCGCGAATCACCGTCGATGACCTCGCCGAAACGCTGCGAGGCTATGCCGAAGGCATCGACGCTTCGCCCGAAAGGCTGGCCGAGGTCGAGGACCGTTTGGCGGCTTTAGACCGGCTGCGCCGAAAATACGGCAAATCGATCGACGACGTGCTCGTCTATGGCGAGGAGATCCGCTCGAAAATCAATCAGATGGAGAATAAAGACCAGCTTCTGCACGAACTGAAGCGGGAGCTGGCGGTGAAAGCATCCGGTTATCTCGATCTGTCCCGCGGGCTCTCCCGCAAGCGCTTTGCGGCGGCCCGCAAACTGGAAAAAATTGTCGAAGCCGAGATCAATGACCTAGCGATGAAGGCGCGTTTCCAGATCGAGGTGAGCGGCTCGGATGAGGAACAGAACTGGAGCGGCACGGGCTTTGATCTGGTGCGCTACCTGATCTCGGCAAATCCTGGCGAACCGCTTGGGCCGGTCGAGGAAATTGCCTCGGGTGGCGAACTTTCGCGGGTGATGCTGGCGCTGAAAGCCAGCCTCGAGGCCAGCCCCATCGCGCCGGCTGGAAACGGCCGCAAAGCGAAAGATCATGGGCGCCAGCGGACCCTGGTTTTCGATGAAATCGATGCCGGCATCGGCGGCCGCGCGGCGGAGGCGGTCGGCAGGAAGTTGAAGGCGCTAGGGCAGAGCAAGCAGGTGCTGTGCGTGACTCATCTGCCGCAAATCGCGGCCTTCGCCGATCACCACTTCCTGATCGAAAAGCGGGAGAGCGCGGGCCGCGCACAGACCCAGATTCGCCAACTCGCCGCCGAAGAAAGAAAGCAGGAAATCGCCCGCATGTTGAGCGGAGCCAAGATCACCGAAGCCTCCTTGAAGAATGCCGAACAGATGCTGAAAGTGAACCCCTGACCCACGGAAGTGCTGTCTTTTCAATTACGTCGATTCCATCGCGAAACCCACTGCAACACTGCTACAATAATCAGAAGGCATTCAGCATAGATTCCGGCTGCTTTTTGCGGCTGAAGTGAAGCGTACAAGGTGGTTGGGGGCTTATCCTTCCGGAAACTTGTTTTTCAGCAGCCTGTTATGGCGGGCAAATCGCTATTCGCCGCGAGAATCGTACCGGAGAATGTTAATTCCATCTCTTTCTATGGGTTACGCTCGCAAAGGGGAGGCGGAAAAGGTTAGGCTGGAGAGTGAGGATTGCGTTTTGGAGCGGTTCCGGGAAGCGCCGGCAGGCGTCGCCTGATCCGGCGTCCAAAGCGGCGGTTGAGACCATCATGATTGCGAACCCCGAAGCCAAAACCCTGTTCTTGTTGAAGCCGCGCGGCTTCTGTGCCGGAGTGGTGCGTGCCATCGATATTGTGCGCATCGCTGTTGAAACCTTTGGCCCGCCCATCTACGTGCGCAAGGAGATCGTTCACAACCGTTACGTGGTGGAGGAGCTGCAAGCCAAAGGCGCGATCTTCGTCGACGATGTCAGCGAAGTTCCGCCGGGCGAGAGGGTGATCTACAGCGCCCATGGGGTGGCGCCGCAGGTGCGGCAAGCGAGCTTTGAACGCAAGCTTCGGGTGATCGACGCCACCTGCCCGCTGGTGACCAAGGTTCACGTCGAGGCGGTGAGGTTCGCGCGCGATGGCTATTCGCTGATCCTGATCGGCCACCTCAATCACGATGAGATCATCGGGACCCTGGGCGAAGCCCCGCAGGTGACCGCGGTGGTCAACAGCGTCGAGCAGGTCAAGGCGCTGAAGGTTCCCGATCCGGACAGGGTTGCTTACCTGACGCAGACGACGCTCAGCCTGGACGAAGCCAGAGATATCATCATCGCGCTCAAAGAGCGTTTCCCGAACATTAAGGGGCCGCAAGCGCAGGATATTTGTTACGCCACGGAAAACCGCCAGGTCGCGGTGAAGGACGTTGCCCGCAAGTCCGACCTGGTGCTGGTCGTGGGTTCGCCGAACAGCTCGAATTCGAACCGCCTGGTCGAGGTGGCGAGAAACCTGGGTACCAGCGCCTATCTGATCGATACCTATCGGGACATCGATCGGCAATGGCTCCAAGGCGTGCGGACGATCGCGCTCACGGCGGGCGCCTCCGCCCCCGAGGTCCTGGTGCAGGAGGCGATCGACTTTCTCATGCAGCATGGGTTTTCCAAGCTGGAAGAAATTGAGTTGATGCCCGAGAACGTGCGTTTTGCGCTGCCGCCGGAAATCGTCGAGGCCATTGCCGCGGCTCCGGCCCTGCAGCCGAACGCGGTCGAATAGACACTACGGAAATAGACACTATGGAAATCGTTCCCCAATCGGCGAGTATGCACTTCGGCAGAATTGACGGGATAGAAGACCGCCTGCGGTCAGCCATGCGGGCGGCTCGCGAGTACCTGTTCTCGACCCAGGATGCGGACGGCTACTGGTGCGGGGAACTCGAAGCCGACACCACCCTGGAATCGGATTACATCTTCCTGCACACCCTGCTGGGCACGCGCAACGAAAACGAAGAGCGCTGCCAAAAGGCGATCCGCGAGATCGCCCGTCACCAGAACGAGGATGGCGGCTGGCCCATCTACCAGGGCGGTTCCTCCAACATCAGTGCGTCGGTGAAGGCCTATTTTGCCTTCAAACTCTGCGGGCACGGCGCCGATGAACCCGCACTGCGCAAGGCCCGCAGGTACATTCTGGAGCACGGAGGGGTTCCGGCGGTCAATACCTTTACCAAGATTTATCTGTGCGCGCTCGGGCAATACGACTATGACGCCGTGCCTGCGATTCCGCCCGAGATCGTGCTGTTTCCGAACTGGTTTTGGTTCAACATCTACGAGATATCGTCGTGGTCGCGCGCCATCCTCATTCCGCTCTCGATCTGCTACGCCAAGAAGCCGTTTCGCAAGATTGCAGCGGAGCAGGGTCTTGACGAGTTGTTCCCGAACGGCCGGCTCCGGTCGCAGCTACGGCTCAAATGGGACGACAAGCTGATCAGTTGGCGTAACTTCTTCCTGGTTTTGGATCGCATGGTGCACATGTTCGAGCGTGTGCACGTGCGCCCTTTGCGCTGGCTGGCTCTGCGGGCGGCGGAGAAATGGATGCTGGAGCGGCTCGAGATGAGCGATGGCCTGGGAGCAATCTATCCGGGAATCCTCAACTCGATCATTGCTTTGCGCTGCCTGGGATACTCGTTGGACGATCCGCAGGTGATTCGCGCCATCGACGAATTCGAGAAACTGGGCATCGAGGAAAAAGACACATTCCGCATGCAGCCTTGCATGTCGCCGGTGTGGGACACGGCTTACGCCCTGTTTGCCCTCGGCGAAAGCGGGGTGAGCCGCGAAGACCCGCGCATGGTGGCGGCCGCCGAGTGGATCTTGAAAAAGCAGATTCGCAACAAGGGCGACTGGTCGATCAAGAACCCGCGCACGCCGCCGGGCGGCTGGTACTTCGAGTTTAACAATGAGTTTTACCCGGATATCGATGATTCCGCGATGGTTATACTCGGTCTAAGTCAAGTCGATACGCCCGATCAGCGCTACCAGTCGGAATCGATCAAGCGCGCCATCGACTGGGTGCTCTCGATGCAGTGCAAAAACGGCGGTTGGGCCTCTTTCGATAAAGATAACAATCGCATGGTGTTCCAATACGTGCCCTTCGCCGACCACAACGCCATGCTCGACCCGCCGACGGTGGATATTACGGGAAGGGTGCTGGAGTGCCTGGCAACCAACGGGTTCACGCTGCACGACAAAGCGGTGAAGCGTGCCATACGGTTTATTGGCGCGCAGCAGGAGGCGGATGGCTCGTGGTTCGGCCGCTGGGGCGCGAACTATCTTTACGGAACCATGTGCGTGTTGCGTGGCCTGGACGCGCTCGGCTTCGATAACCATGAAGCGATGGTGCAGCAGGCGGCGGAGTGGATACGGATGATGCAGAACCCGGACGGCGGCTGGGGCGAAAGCTGCGATTCCTATGATGACCCGAATCAGAAAGGAACCGGTCCAAGCACTTGCTCGCAAACCGCGTGGGCTTTGCTCGGGTTGATGGCCGCGGGAGATTTCCACAGCGACTCGACCGCCCACGGGATTGCATACCTGCTCGGGGAGCAAAGAGCGAACGGTTCGTGGTTTGAAGTGCCGTACACGGGCACGGGCTTTCCTCGCGTATTTTATCTAAAGTATCACATGTATTTTCAATATTTTCCATTGCTGGCTCTAACCCAATACGCGAAGTTTATCGCGTCCCGGGCCGGAGTTCAGCAAGAAGCTGGAGCGGGTGCTTAGCAGGACAGCCTGCCGGGCATCGAAAGGATTTTGAATCAACCATGCGTCATCCGCTGAGACTTCAAGTTGACATGGCGAAATACATCATCCGGCAAAAGGCCAAAGGGGTGAAGCGCTTTCCCCTGGTGATGATGCTGGAGCCGTTGCACGCGTGCAATTTAACCTGCACCGGCTGCGGGCGCATCCGTGAGTACGAGGACACGATCAAGGAAGTGGTGCCGATCGATAAGTGCCTGGCGGCAGTGGAAGAATGCGGCGCTCCCATGGTTGCCATCTGCGGCGGCGAACCGCTGATCTACAAGGAGGTCGGTAAACTCACCCGCGCGCTGCTGGAGCAGAAGAAACATGTCATTGTCTGTACGAACGGCATGTTCATTCCCAAAAGGATCGGGGAATTTGCGCCTGACGTTCGCTTTCTGTGGAACGTCCATCTCGACGGGCTGAAGAACTCGCACGATTTAGCGGTCGAACGCGAGGGCGTCTTCGATCAGGCCGTGGAGGGAATTAAGCTGGCCAAGGCCCAGGGCTTCCGGGTGATGACCAACACGACCGTCTATGAAGAGACGGACATGAATGAGGTGGAGTCGCTGCTCGAGTACCTCAAGGGACTGGGCGTGGATTCGCACGTCGTCTCCCCTGGCTATTCGTATTCGGCGGTGCACACCAAAGAGATCTTCCTGGACCGCCGGGCAATCCGCGAAAAGTTCAAAGATATCAAGCGGCTGGCCAGGAAATATCCGATTGCCGATTCGCCTATTTATCTGGAATTTTTGGCGGGCAGCCGCGAGCTGTCGTGCACCGCGTGGGGCAATCCGACCTACAACACCAAGGGCTGGAAAGGGCCTTGCTATCTGATCACCGATCAGCATCACGAGACGTTCAAGGGGCTGATCGACGATACGCCATGGCAGCGCTACGGGCACGGCCGCGATCCACGCTGCCAAGATTGCCTCGTACACTCCGGTTACGAGGCCAGCGCGGCCACCGCCAGCGGTTTTACAGACACCTGGAAGCTGCTTGCCTGGTCGCTTTTCAGCTAGAAGCGTTAGCCGGGGATTCCGTTGGCGCGGGCTGCTTGGGATATACCTTTGGTTGCGAAATTGGTCTAAGGTTTGGGCGGCGAGCAGGCTGGGGTTGGGCAGCGCGGTTAAGACGGTTAAACGGCTGTGTGCGAAATTAAAGTTTGTATTCAGTAAATGTATGGATTTAGATGATATGAAAGCGTTTGTTACCGGAGCAACGGGTTTTGTAGGGAGCCACGTGGCGCGCCTGCTGGGTGAGCAGGGCGCGGCTTTGCGTCTGCTGGTTCGCCCGGGCAGCCGGCGGGACAACCTTGAAAAGCTCAATGCCGAGCTGGTTACCGGCGATTTAACGGATGCCGCTTCGCTGCGCCAGGGAATGCGGGGATGTGATGTGGTTTTCCACGTTGCGGCCGATTATCGGCTGTGGACGCCCGACCCGAAACCCATGTATGCGGCCAATGTGGGCGGCACCGAGCAGGTGATTCAGAGCGCCCAAGCCGCCGGCATTCGCCGCATAGTTTATACCAGCAGCGTGGCGACCATGGGGTTCCACCATGAGCCGCGGGCGGTCGACGAGCAGTCGCCGGTGCTGGAAAGCGATATGATCGGCCACTACAAACGCTCCAAGTTCATGGCCGAACAGGTAGCTCTCAAGCTGGCGAACCAAGGCGCTCCGGTGGTCGTGGTCAATCCCAGCACGCCGATCGGGGAACAAGACATCAAGCCGACGCCGACCGGCCGCATCGTGGTTGATTTCCTGAAGCGGAAGTTTCCGGCTTACGTCGAGACTGGCCTTAACTTGGTGGACGTCGTCGACGTGGCCCGGGGACACTTGTTGGCCTGCGAGCGCGGACGCATAGGCGAGCGTTACATACTGGGCGGGGAGAATCTCACTTTGAAACAGATTCTCGACAGTTTGGCTTCGATTACCGGCTTGCCTTCGCCTGCCATCAAGCTGCCGTATGCGGCGGCGTTCGTCAGCGGGGTTTTCGATACGTTTTTCACCGGCGTGCTGATGAAACGCGAACCTCGGGTGACGCTCGATTCGGTGCGCATGGGACGCAAAACGATGTGGGTCTCCTCCGCCAAGGCGGAAAATGAATTGGGATATAAGGCCGGCCCGGTGCGCGAGGCGTTACGGCGGGCGGCGGAGTGGTTCGTGGCACATGGCTATGCCGAGGCCTACGGGCAGGTCTGCGAGTTGGCATGAGTGAGCAGATAAAGATAGTTTTTATCGTAGCGATGCAAAGAGAAATTCAACCTTTGCTTGAAGAATGCACGGAGATGACGGTAGACGATTTTCTAAGCGTCCAGGACTCGGCGAACACACTCCGTCATCCGCAATCGGTCTATCAGTGGGAGAACGGCATCGTGGTTTGTTCGGGACCGGGCTACAAGAATGCGGCGAGCGCGGCCAGACAGGCCATCGACAGGTTTTCACCCGAGATGGTGGTCTCGATCGGATTTGCCGGGGCGCTTGCTCCGGGGATGAAAGTGGGTGACATTTTCGTGCCGCGTCATATTGTTTCCGAGCGTACCGGTTCCGCCTTCACGTCGCCGCGTGGCCAGGGCTCTCTGGTGACGGCCGATACGGTTGCGGGCAAAGATCGCAAGCACGTACTGTTCGCGCGCTTCCACGCCCAGGCCGTGGACATGGAAGCTGCCGCCGTGGCTGCGGTGGCGGCCTCGCAAGATTGCGAATTTCTGGCGCTGAAGGTCATTTCCGACGAATTGGACACCCGGATCGAATTTTTCGAGCCCTTCCTCAGGCCCGAAGGCTTCCGTATTGCGGCGTTTCTGGCGCACCTCTCGGTTCGTCCCTGGTTGTGGCCGACGGTTTTTGGTTTACGGCGGGATAGTTGCCGAGCGGCGGAGAATCTTTGTCGTGCGATTCGGGTTTTCATTACTCAGGGGAGAGGTGCGCTGGAAGGGCTTTATGCCAACGGCCAGGAGCTGGAAGCAGAGTTGAAAGGGAGCTAACTAAAAAAGGTTTCGATGCGGCTTGCTACTCACACTTCATCATCTTCTTCGCCGGCTTCTTCGCCGACGCTGAGGGAAATTCCTGCAAAAATGCAGGCGGTGGTTTATCGCGGACAGAACGACGTCAGGCTGGAAACGGTTGCGGTGCCCAAGATCGGGCCCGGCGAACTACTGGTCCGGGTACACACCTGCGGCATCTGCGGCACCGACCTGAAAAAGATCGCCACCGGTTCTCATTCCGCTCCGCGCATCTTCGGTCACGAGACCGGGGGACAGGTGGTTGCCGCGGGCGAGGGAGTGAAGGAGTTTAAAGCCGGAGACCGGGTGGTGGTCTTCCATCATATTCCCTGTGGCCGCTGCTATTACTGCCGTCACCAGGTGTTTGCCCAGTGCGAAATTTATAAAAAGGTGGGAGCGACCGCCGGATTCGACCCCAGCGGCGGCGGCTTTTCCGAGTACGTGCGGGTCATGGACTGGATCGTGCGCACGGGGGGAGTGGTCCGCATTCCGGATGGGGTGTCCTACGAGCAGGCGTGCTTCATCGAGCCGGTAAATACCTGCTGGAAAGGTATCGATTCGATGGCGCTCCAAGCCGGGGACACGGTGCTGGTGATGGGGCAAGGGCCGATCGGAATCATTTTGGCGATGCTGGCCAAACGGAGCGGTGCACGCGTGATTACTTCCGATTTGTTTCCCCAGAGGCTTACAATAGCCCAGAGTTTCGGGCTGACATGTAATATTGACGCTTCCGGGGTTGACACGGTCGCACGCATCCGGGAGCTGACCGAGGGGCGGGGAGCGGATGCGGTGATTCTCGCGGTTGGCAGCAACGCCCTGATCGGGCCGGCGATGGATTCGGCGCGTCCGGGCGGAAAGGTCATGCTGTTTGCGCAGACCCAGCACGGCACGGCCACGATTGATCCGGCGGCTGTTTGCGTCGACGAAAAGACGCTGATGGGTTCCTACAGCGCCTCGGTGGATTTGCAGGAGGCGGCGGCACATTTCGTGCTGAGCCGTGAAATGAATCTGGAGGCGCTCTATAGCCATCGCTTTCCTTTAAGCGGAGCGATTGAGGCTTTGAAGTTAGCCGCCCACCCTCAGCCGGCGACGATGAAGATTGCGATTCAGCCGGGTAGCACGTGGGAAGGAATTGCAGAGTGAATGGACACATGACAGCCGCAGTCCTCTACGGTAAAGAGGACATAAAAATTGAGAGGGTCCCGATTCCGGCCGTCGGTGAAGGTGAAGTACTGATCAAGGTGCAGGTGGCGCTGACCTGTGGCACCGATCTCAAGGTTTACCAGCGCGGATATCACGCCCGCATGATTGTTCCACCCGCGCTGTTCGGGCACGAACTGGCGGGCATCGTGCAGGAGACCGGCGCCAACGTGCGCGGCTTCAGGAAGGGAATGCGGGTGGTGGCGCTGAATTCGGCGCCGTGCCAGCAGTGCTTCTACTGCTCTAAGCACCAGGAAAATCTCTGCGAAGACCTGCTGTTCAACAACGGCGCGTACGCGGAATACATTCGTATCCCCAAAAGGATCGTCGAGGCGAACTTGCTGGCGATCCCGAACGACGTGACGTTTGAAGAGGCGGCGCTGACCGAACCGCTGGCCTGCGTGCTTCGCGGACTGCACGAGACCGGGGTCGAGATCGGCGACACGGTTACGGTCATCGGCGCCGGCACCATCGGGCTGATGTTCATTCACGTGGCCAAGCTGATCGGCTGCAACGTGATTGCCGTGGTCAAACGCGATGAGCAGGTCACGGCGGCGAAGAAGGCCGGGGCTCACGACGTGGTGCAGATTACGAAAGTTTCCGATCCGGTCGAAGCGGTGCGCGCCGTGACCCCGACGCGCCGCGGCTCCGACGTGGCGATCGAGTGCGTGGGCCGTCCGGAGGCGTGGGAGTGGGCCATCGACATGGTTCGCAAGGGCGGGACCGTGAACCTGTTCGGTGGATGCGCCAGCGGAACCAAGGTCCAGCTCGACACCCAGCGCCTGCACTATTCGGAAATCACGCTGAAGGCGACTTTCCACCATACCCCGGAATCGGTGCGGCGGGCCTTTGCGCTGATTGCGGAACGCAAGATCAAGAGCGCCGACTACGTTACGGGTGAAGCTCCGCTTTCAAGGTTGCAGCAGGTATTGCGGCATATGTTGAACCGCAACGGGCAGATCAAGACGGCAATTATTCCCGGGCACTGAGCCAAACACCCCAGCGGGCAAAAAGGCTCGCCGGGGGCCCCGCGGTCGGAGCTGAGAGATGGACGGTTCGGTGAGTGCGCGGTATCCGGAAAATCGATCCACGGACGATTTGCTTTCGGAGGGCTGGGCACGCCTGCCCGCCACTTATCGCATCCCGCCGAAGGCTCCCGACATCGCCGAGGCGCGCGCTTACTGCGCGCGGCTGGCGCGGGGACACTACGAGAACTTTTCGGTCGCCAGCTGGTTCCTGCCCAAGCGGCTGCACCGGCACTTTTTCAACGTTTACGCTTATTGCCGCGTCTCCGACGATCTGGGCGACGAAGTTGGCGACACCCGGCTTTCGCTGGCGCTGCTGGAGCGCTGGGAAGAAGAACTGCGCGCCATGTATCGCCGGTTGAGCTTTGCGGGCGAGCCTGGCCCGACGCATCCGGTTTTTGTCGCGCTCGCCGAAACCGTCCAGGAGTTCGGAATCCCCCAGCATGAGTTTTCCAATCTGCTGACCGCGTTCCGGCAGGACCAGACCGTCTCCCGCTATGAAAGCTTCGACGATCTGCTGGGGTATTGCCGCAATTCGGCCAATCCGGTGGGCCATCTTGTCCTGTATCTATGCGGCTATGCCGATCGCGAGCGCCAGCAGCTTTCCGATTACACCTGCACGGCATTGCAACTGGCGAACTTCTGGCAGGATGTCGAGCTCGATTTTCAGAAGGGACGCATCTACATTCCTCTCGAAGACATGCGCCGCTTTGGCGTAGCCGAACAGGTGATCGCCGAGGGCAAAACCACGGACGGCTTGCTGGAGCTGATGCGCTATGAAGTGGCGAGGGCGCGCGAATGGTTTGCCTTGGGACTTCCGCTCGAAGCCAAGGTGAGCGCTGAACTCGCGCTCGATA
>Ga0182014_10006051_pt1 | contig 13210 bp, 13 predicted proteins | sample 612S2DmetaG_FD_120489 | JGI IMG/M metagenome (GOLD analysis project Ga0182014, IMG submission 120489) | Permafrost microbial communities from Stordalen Mire, Sweden - 612S2D metaG | ecosystem: Environmental > Terrestrial > Soil > Wetlands > Permafrost | place: Sweden: Stordalen | collected... | reverse complement strand
TCGATGAAGGCGCCGATGCCTTCCTCGGCGTCGCGCGCCATCATGTTCTCGGTCATCACCTCTGCCGCATACCGGTAGGCGTCGGCAAGGTTCATTTCGGCCTGGCGGTAGAACGCGGCCTTGCCGAGCTTTATCGTATAGGCGGATTTGAGCGCGACCTGTTGCGCCAGCGCGATGGCCGCGTCGCGTTCGGTGCCGGCGGCGACGACGCGGTTGATGAGACCGATTTCCCGTGCCCGCGCCGCTGCAACCGGCTCGCCGGTGAGCAGCATTTCCATCGCCTGCTTGCGCGGCACGTTGCGCGACAGCGCCACCATCGGCGTCGAGCAGAACAGCCCGATATCGACGCCCGGGGTGGCGAAGCTCGCCGCTTCCGAGGCTACCGCGAGATCGCAGCTGGCCACCAGCTGGCAGCCTGCCGCGGTGGCGATGCCCTGGACGGCGGCGACCACCGGCTTGGGCAGCTGCACGACCGCCTGCATTATCGCGCTGCAGGCATTCATGATCTGCGCAAAATAGGCGCGGCCGCGGTCGGCGTCGCTGCGGCGGGCGGTCAGTTCCTTCATGTCGTGACCGGCGGAGAAGACCGGACCGTTGGCCGCGATCACCACCGCGCGCACCCGGGTATCGTCGCCAATCTCCGCCAGCGCCGCATGCAGTTCGGCGATCAGGCCCTCCGACAGGCTGTTGCGGCTGGCCGGCCGGTTGAGCGTCAGCACGGCGATGCTGCCGAGCGTCTCGCGCAGGAGAACGGGCGAAGGCGGCGGGGCGGCGCGTGCGGTCTGGATCGTCATCGAATTATCCACTTTTGCAACGGCGTCACCTTAATGTAACAAGCGGCGCGAGGCGAGGGCAGGCGGAGCGACATGGCAATTGCGAAAATGAGCGTGGCGGAGCTGGAGAAGTTTCTCCATGACGAATTCCCCCAGGCATTCCAGGGCGGCGAGATCTCGATCGAGAGCGCGGACGGCGAATCCTGCCTGCTGCGCCACCGCTACAGCGACCAGATGCTGCGTCCGGGCGGCACGATATCGGGGCCGACGCTGATGGCGCTGGCCGATTTCGCCATGTATGTGGTGCTGCTGTCGGCGATCGGCCCGGTCGGGCTCGCGGTGACCACCAACCTGCACATCAATTTTCTGCGCAAGGGCCCTCCGGGGCAGGATGTGCTTGCGGCCGCGCGCCTTTTGAAGCTCGGCAAGCGGCTTGCGGTCGGCGAGGTCAATCTGCTGTCGGGGTCGTCGCCCGATCCGATTGCCCATGTGACGTCCACCTATTCCATTCCAAACGTTTAGGGTTTTTGACGGTATTATAGAACCATATTTATAAGTCATTGGTTTTATTGATTTAATTATCTCGTCCCGGCATTGACGCGCGCGGCGCACTTATCTAGAAACGCCGCAGTTCGGGGCTGACGCGCCCCTGTCCCCCTTTCACGGATTTCCTCACATGAAAACGTTTTCGGCAAAACCCGCCGAGGTGACGAAGAAGTGGGTGCTGATCGACGCCAAAGGTCTGGTGGTCGGCCGGCTCGCTTCCCTGGTCGCGATGCGGCTTCGCGGCAAACACCTTCCGACCTATACGCCCCATGTCGATTGCGGCGACCATGTCATCATCATCAACGCGGCGCACATCGTGCTGACCGGCCGCAAGCGCGAGAACAAGGTCTATTACAACCACACCGGCTTCATCGGCGGCATCAAGGAACGTACCGCCAAGTCGATCCTCGAGGGCCGTTTCCCCGAGCGCGTGGTCGAGAAGGCCATCGAGCGCATGATTCCGCGCGGACCGCTTGGCCGCGTTCAGCTCGGTAATCTGCGGGTCTACGCCGGCGCCGAGCATCCGCACGAGGCCCAGCAACCCGAGACGCTCGATATCGCTTCGATGAATCGCAAGAACATGAGGGCCGCATAAGATGTCCGACACCATGCAGTCGCTCGACCAGCTGTCGCAGCTCAAGCCGGCAGCGCCGGACGCGCCGAAATACGTCAAGAAGGTCGACAAATACGGCCGCGCCTACGCCACCGGCAAGCGCAAGGACGCGGTCGCCCGCGTCTGGATCAAGCCCGGCGCCGGCAAGGTCACCGTCAACACCCGCGAGGTCGAAGTCTATTTTGCCCGCCCGGTGCTGCGGATGATGATCCAGCAGCCGCTGGTCGCCGCCGCCCGCGCCGGCCAGTATGACGTGATCTGCACCGTGACCGGCGGCGGTTTGTCCGGCCAGGCCGGCGCCGTGCGTCACGGCATCTCCAAGGCGCTGACCTATTTCGAACCGGATCTGCGCGGCGTGCTGAAGAAGGGCGGGTTCCTGACCCGCGACTCCCGCACCGTCGAGCGCAAGAAGTACGGCCGCGCCAAGGCGCGCAAGTCGTTCCAGTTCTCGAAGCGCTAACATTCGCAGCGATTGCTGCCGATCAGCCAAGACAAAAGGGCGCCTTCGGGCGCCCTTTTTGTTTCGCATTTGCCGACGAGTTGTCGCAGTTTTTCCCGAAAACTTGCGCCTGCGCGCAAACGGAATGCCAACAGACCGACCGTAGCGTGCTTGACCGTGAGGGCGCGTGCTCCGTCTTCAGCCGCGCCCGATAAGTTGCATCACAACCGCTGGGTGGCCCATGTCGCTCGATATCTCCACGCTTTATCTCGTTGCCACGCTGGTCGCGGCCATGCTGGGAGCCATGCTGCTGTTCTTCGGCAATCAGGAGAACATCCCGGCGTTGAAATGGTGGGGAACCGCCTATGTGCTCGGGGCCGCCTCGGTAGCGCTGTGGACGCTCGCCAGCGGCATGCTCGGCGAGACGCTGTCGCTGGCGCTGAACGCCGTCGGCTTCGTCGCCTGCGGCATGGTCTGGAACGCCTCGCGCGTGTTCCACGGCCGCAAACCCAATTTGCCGGGACTGGTGCTGGGCGCCATCGCCTGGGTCGCCGCCGTCATGACGCTGGCGCCTGAGGCCACCGCGATGCGCCTGACCATCGGCGCCGGCATCGTCGCCATCTATGCGGCGCTGACCGCCTCCCAATTGTGGTCCGAACGCCGCCGGACGTTGCAGAAGCGCTGGCCCGCGATCGTGGTGCCGATCCTGCACGGCTTCGTGCTGATGCTGCCGATTCTGCTGGGCGACCTGCTGCACCCCAACGACGGCAGGTTCGGCGGCAGCATCTGGGTGACGGCATTCGCCGTCGAACTCGTGCTCTACGCGGTCGGCACCGTGTTCGTGATCTTCATGCTAGTCTCCGACCGCGCGGTGACCGCGCACAAGAAGGCGGCGTCGATGGACCCGCTGACCGGCATGTTCAACCGCCGCGGTTTTGCGGAAGCGTGCTCGCGGGTGATCGAGCGCGAAGCCAATGCCGGCCGCCCGGTGACGGTGCTGATCTTCGACATTGATCATTTCAAGTCGATCAACGACCGCTTCGGCCATCCGGCGGGCGACGAGATCCTGAAATTGTTCGCCATCGTCGTGATCAATTCGCTGCGGATCACCGACCTGTCGGGGCGCATCGGCGGCGAGGAGTTCGCGGCTCTGCTCCCCTGTTCGCTGGAGGAGGGCGTGATTGCCGCCGAGCGCGTGCGCGAGGCGTTCGCCGATTCCGGGATCGCGGTCGAGACCGGCCCGGTCGATACCACCGTCAGCATCGGCGTCGCCGGCGGACCCGCGGGCACCGAACTGGAGGTGCTGCTGGCGGCGGCCGATACCGCGCTCTATCAGGCCAAGCGCAGCGGCCGCAACCGCGTCGAGGCGGCCGAGGAACTGCCGCTGTCGCTGGAGAACTGGCGGCGAAAGAGCGCCGGCACCGCGCGCCAGCCGACGGCCATTGCCCATCCGGCGTGACCGCGCGGCGTTCCCGGTAACCTCGCGTTTACCATTCGGTTCCTATCATCGGCGCCATGAACACACGCCGGAATCAGAACGTCCACGCCGCCTTGATGTCGCTCGAAGCCGCCGCGGTTTCCGCGCGCGGCGGGTTTGCCTGCATGTTCTCGAATTCGGACGAATACGAGACCGCGCTGATCACGGAGCGCCGCGCGCAGGGCCGTTACGACCGCCCCAAAAGCCGCATGCCGCTGGTGCTGTTCGCCGGCTGCACGCTGCTGGTCGCCGGCACGGTGCTGCTGCTGAACTGAGTTGCCGTGCGCATCCGAGGCATGCCGGGGCGCCGCGAGGCGCCCTTTTTCTTTTGCAAAGGCTGGGCTAGAGACGTGCATTCTCAAACGAGAGGCCGCCAATCCCATGATCACCGAAATCGCTCAAATCGACGTCAAGCCCGGCACCGAGAAGGATTTTGAAGCCGCGGTCGCCAAGGCGCGCCCGCTGTTCTTGCGCGCCAAGGGCGGCAAGGGATTCGAACTGCACAAGTCGATCGAGAAGCCGTCGCGCTACCGGTTGATGGCGAAGTGGGAGACGCTGGAAAACCACACCGTCGACTTCCGCGGCTCGGAAGACTTTACGGCATGGCGTGGGCTGGTTGGGCAGTATTTTGCCGCACCGCCCGAGGTCGAACATACCGAGACGGTGCTAACCACCTGAAGCCTCGCAGCGCCGGCCGGAGGCAGGCCCTATAGCGTTTTCAAGCGAAGTGGAAACCGGTTCGCGTTAAGAAAACGCGTCAAAACAAGAATCTAGAGCCCCGCTTCGATTCCCTCGAAGCGGAAAAGGCTCTAAGCCGCCTCCGCGTCGGCGACATGATGATCCGCCTTGAAATAGTCGATCATTACCTTGGCGATCGCCATCAAGGGTAGCGCCAGCGCCAGGCCCCAGATGCCGAACACCACGCCGAGCAGGATCTGGAACGCGAACAGCGTGGCCGGTGGGATCTCCAGCGCCTTGCGCTGCAGCATCGGCGTCAGGATATAACTCTCCAGCGCGTGAATGCCGAGAAACAGCACGAACGCGCTGAGTGCTGCGACCCATCCCGAGGCGAGGCTCGCCAGCACCACGATCAGCCCGCCGATCAGCGCACCGACCGTCGGAATGAACGTCAGCAGTCCGGCCTGGATGCCCAGGATGAACGAACTCTGGACGCCGATGATCGAGAGCCCGATCCAGGTCACGACGAAGACCACGAACATCGTGAGAATCTGCGCGATCAGCCAGCGCTCCAGAGTCTCGCCGATCCGGTCGACGATCACCGCGGCGGTGGCGCGATGCCGCGCGGGGGCCATGAACAACAGTCCCCTGCGATAGACGCTGGGCTGTGCGGCGAAGGTCAGGCCGAGGAACAGCACGATGAAGAAGTTTCCGACCGCGCTGAGGGTCCCCAGCAGCAATTTGAAGGTCTGGCTGACGATGGCGCCGCCGCTGGAGGCCAGCGCGCTCGCGCCTGAAAGATTATGCGTCGGCGCGGTCCCCGGCGTGGCCGGCGCCGACGACGTGCCGGGATTGCCGATGTCGAAATAGCTGGTATCGATGCCGTTGCGATCGAGGAAGGATTTGAGGCCGACCAGTTGCGACTTGATGGTGTCGCTCAGCGCGCTTGCCTGTTGCGCGATGGTGGCGCCGCCGAGGAAGACCACGCCCGACGACAGGCTCGCCAGCACCAGGCAGACGATGGTCAGCCGCAGCGCATGCGGCAGCCTGACGTGGCGGCCGAGCATCTCGGTCAGGGCGTTGAGCGCGACGCCGAGCAGCATGCCGGCGAAGATCAGGAACAACGTCGCGGCAAAATACCAGGTGAACAGCAACAAGGCGGCAAAGCCGACCACGCCGATGCCGCCGACCGATATCGCCCATGCCAGATCGTTGCGGTTTCGAACACGTTCAGCCGAAACTTCCACCTTGATTCCTTCTTTCGTCGGTTTCCCGCCCGCACTCTTTCGCCAAATGCGCCGGGGATCAAGCTCCAGCAGGAGCGCCGGTTTGACGCTGGCGCCTGTGCCGTGGCAAGCGATGAGCGCAAATGAGACGGCGAGAGGGCGGATCGTATGACCTTCAAATGGCTCGGACCGCTGGCATTGCTGGCCGCGCTCTTCATCGGCGACCAGGTGCGCATCAACCGGCCCGGGCACAAGTATCGTCTGACGGTCGAAGTGGAAACGCCCCTGGGGATCAAATCGGCCTTTGGCGTGATGTCGGTACACCCCGACCGGGGTTACAGCCGGCGCGGCCACACCGCGACCAGGGGCGATGCGGTGTTCGTCGATCTCGGCGGCGGTCGCAATCTGGTCGCCTTGCTGGCGCATCCGGACAAGACGCTCGATCTTGACGGCATGAATTATGTGGCGTTGCGCGCCTACAAGGCGGCCGACCGCAACGTGTCGTTCAACGAGATGAGCCGGATGACCGGCGCGGTGCCCGTGACGGCTGCGCTGATTCCCGTTCTCGTCACCTTCGCCGACCTGGGCGATCCCGCAACCGCGCGCGAGGTGGCGCCGGACGATCTGGAAACGACCTTCGGCAAGGGATTTCGACTCCACGGCGTCGTGGCCGAGGTGGTGCCGACCGGGTTCTGGCCGCTCGATTTCGGCGGCCCGCTCGGCGAGCCCGTGACACGCGGCATCGAGACGAAATTGCCGTGGTTGAAGGGCGCAGACGGCTCGGCGGGTTCCGCGCTTCGGGCCGCGGGATTGCCGGGCGTCGAGGCGATCGATGCCAGGGAGGCGTTTACGCGGAATTAGCATCGCCGCCTTGCGACCTAACCTGTTGATCCCCGGGCGGCCGGCAGGCATGATCCCTGCCAACTTCTGCGACTTGGGATTCTTTTGGATTCTTGGGATTGGATTGAAGCCGATGAGAAGGCCGGTGGTCGGTGTGATCGGGAACGCCTACCGCATCGAGAATCGATTTGCGACACAGATGGTCGGCGAGCGTAATCTTCGTGCCGTGGCCGAGGTTGCGGGCGCGCTGCCGCTGATGTTTGCCGGCACGCCCGATATCACCGACATCGGAGCGCTGCTGGATGTGGTCGACGGCGTGGTGCTGACGGGGGCGCGTGCCAACGTCCACCCCACGCGGTTCGGAACCGAACCGGATCCCCGGCATGAACCCTATGATATCAAGCGCGACGATCTGGCGCTGGCGCTGTCGGAGGCCTGCGTCGCCCGCGGCATCCCGTTGTTCGGGATCTGCCGCGGCCTGCAGGAGATGAACGTCGCCTTCGGCGGTTCGCTGCATCCGGAAATCCGCGAATTGCCCGGGCGCATGAACCATCGGATGCCGCGGCTGGAGAACGGCGAGATCCACCCCGACCCCAAGGTCATCTTCGCCGACCGCCATGAGGTCACCCTCGTTCCCGGCGGTACGTTCGCGCAGATCCTCGGGCGCGAGACCATCCGCGTCAACTCGCTGCATGGCCAGGGCATTCTGGAACCCGGCAATCGGGTCGTGATCGAGGGCGTGGCGGAGGACGGCACCATCGAGGCGATCCGGATCGCGGACGCGCCCGGTTTTGCGCTCGGCGTGCAGTGGCATGCGGAATATGACCCGCAGCGCAATCCAATCAACCGCGCACTGTTTCAGGCCTTCGGCGAGGCGCTGGTGACGCGCGAGCGCAGGGTCTGACGACCGGCAAGACAAAAGGCGCTTCCACCGGAAGCGCCTTTTGCATCTTTTTCGGGTCGTCGTCTCAGGCCATGATGCGCGCCGAGGCGCGCGAGATCACAGCGAGTAATACATCTCGAATTCGACCGGGTGTGGCGTCATTTCGTAGCGCGCGACTTCGGTCATCTTCAGCTCGATATAGGCGTCGATGAAGTCGTCGTCGAACACGCCGCCGTTCTTGAGGAAGCCGCGGTCCTTGTCGAGGTTTTCCAGCGCCTCGCGCAACGAACCGCACACCGTCGGGATCGCCTTCAGCTCTTCCTTCGGCAGATCGTACAGGTCCTTGTCCATCGCCGGGCCAGGATCGAGCTTGTTCTTGATGCCGTCGAGACCGGCCATCAGCATCGCCGCGAAGCCGAGATAGGGATTGGCCATCGGATCGGGGAACCGGACCTCGACGCGCTTGGCCTTCGGGTTGGAAGTGTAGGGGATGCGGCAGGAGGCCGAGCGGTTGCGCGCGGAGTAGGCGAGCAGCACCGGGGCTTCATAGCCGGGGACCAGACGCTTGTAGGAGTTGGTCGAGGGGTTGGTGAAGGCGTTGATCGCCTTGGCGTGCTTGATGATGCCGGCGATGTATTGCAGGCAGGTCTCGGAGAGGTCGGCGTATTTGTTGCCGGCGAACACCGGCTTGCCGTCCTTCCAGATCGACTGGTGGCAGTGCATGCCCGAACCATTGTCGCCATAGACCGGCTTGGGCATGAAGGTGGCGGTCTTGCCGTAGATGTGCGCGACCTGATGGATGCAATATTTGTAGATCTGCATCTGGTCGGCCATCAGCGTCATGGTGTCGAACTTCATGCCGAGTTCGTGCTGGGCGGACGCCACTTCGTGGTGATGTTTCTCGACCTTGACGCCCATCTTGGCCATCGCGCCGAGCATTTCCGAGCGCATGTCCTGCACCGAGTCCTGCGGCGGGACCGGGAAGTAGCCGGCCTTGGTGCGGATGCGGTGGCCGAGATTGCCGCCCTCATATTCGGTGTCCGAGTTGGTCGGCAGTTCCACCGCATCCAGCTTGAAACCGGTGTTGTAGGGGGTGGTCTGGAACCGGACGTCGTCGAACACGAAGAACTCGGCTTCGGGTCCGAAGAACACGGTGTCGCCGACGCCCATCGACTTGACCATCGCCTCGGCCTTCTTGGCCATGCCGCGCGGGTCGCGGTTGTAGGGCTCTCCGGTGGTCGGTTCCAGCACGTCGCAGGTGATGACCATGGTGGTCTCGGCGAAGAACGGATCGATCGTCGCGGTCAGCGGGTCGGGCATCAGGCACATGTCGGATTCGTTGATCGCCTTCCAGCCGGCGATCGACGAGCCGTCGAACATGGTTCCTTCGGCGAAGATCTCTTCGTCGATCATGCTGATGTCGAACGTCACGTGCTGCCACTTGCCGCGCGGGTCAGTGAAACGCAGATCGACGTACTTGACGTCGTTGTCCTTGATCGATTTCAGGACGTCTTTGGCGGTCTTCATGGATACCCCTTTTGGCTACAGGTCAACGCGATCTGGCCGCGGGCAGCGACCGTCGGTTTAGCTCAATACAATCGGGGGAAGCTCAATACAATATCAGACTGCCGGCCAGTTCGGTTCAGATCGCATCTAGCCCGGATTCTCCGGTCCTGATGCGAATGGCCTCCTCGATATTGGACACGAAGATCTTGCCGTCGCCGATGCGTCCGGTCTGGGCGGCACGCCTGATGGCGTCGATCGCGCGTTCGACCAGATCATCGCCGATCACGATTTCGATTTTCACCTTGGGCAGGAAGTCGACGATATATTCCGCGCCGCGATAGAGTTCGGCATGGCCCTTCTGGCGGCCGAAACCCTTGGCTTCGGTGACGGTGATACCCTGCAGTCCGACTTCCTGGAGCGCCTCCTTTACCTCGTCGAGCTTGAATGGCTTGATGATGGCTTCGATTTTCTTCACAGGGCGCCTCCCGGGCATTTCCATATTCAAACTGCAGATCTACGCGAAATGCGCAGGGTGTTCGATCGTTTGTCCTGACGCGCAGCCGGGAAAACCAACAATTGCTGTTGAGGACGATCATCCAGAGCCGGCTTCCTCAAAAGCAGGGTCTATGCCAAGTTGCTAAAAGGTCCGATTTCGAAATGTTATCAGCCTTTTATCGAGCATTCGCCAGAGCCTGGATTGACGGGCTCAACATACCCCAGCTCACGAAATAGGCAATAAGATCAATCAGTATGCAATCATCGGAAATTTGGCCGCGCGCGGCATGAAAAATGCCTCAGGATGAGGCGCTTGTACCAGGGATTTGGCATGGAAGTTCTCACGACTGCTGAAATGGAACGTGCCGATCGGCTCACAATCGCCGCGGGCACGCCGGGCTTCGCGCTGATGCTCAGCGCGGGGCAAGCCGTCGCAGAGGCCGCGATGGAACTGGTGGAGGAGGGGGCGATCCTGGTGGTCGCCGGCCCCGGCAACAATGGCGGCGACGGTTTCGTGGCGGCGGCCGAACTGGCGGCGCGGGGCCGCGAGGTGTCGGTGATCCTGTTGTGCGAGCGGGACAGCCTGCAGGGCGACGCGGCCTCCGCGGCGAGGGGCTGGAAACATCCGGTGCTGCCGTTCAATCCGCAGGCGATCGGCAAGCCGGCGCTGATCATCGATGCGCTGTTCGGCGCCGGGCTCAACCGGCCCGTTACGGGTGAACCGCACGACGTGATCGAGGCGATCAATGCCAATGGCGCGCCGGTTCTCGCCGTCGATCTGCCGAGCGGTATCAACGGCACCAGCGGGGCGGTCATGGGGGTAGCGGTCCGCGCCACCGAAACCGTCACTTTCTTCCGGCGCAAGCCGGCGCATCTGCTGTTGCCGGGGCGGGTCTACTGCGGCCGCGTGCGGGTCGCCGATATCGGAATCGATCCGCATGTGCTTCAGGAGATCAAGCCGCAGACGTTCGAGAACATTCCGCCAATGTGGCGTCAAGCGTTCCCGGTGCCGCGGATCGACGGCCATAAATACGCCCGCGGCCACGCGATCGTGGTTTCCGGCGACATCGCGGCGACCGGTGCGGCGCGGATGTCGGCACGCGGGTCGTTGCGGGCCGGCGCTGGCCTCGTCACGCTGGCCTCGCCCCGGGATGCGCTCGCCGTCAATGCCGCAGCCCTCACGGCGGTGATGGTTCGACCCGTCGACACCGTGGTCGAATTCGCCGAATTGCTGGCCGACAAGCGCTTCAACGCCTGTGTGATCGGACCGGGCGCCGGCCTCGGTGAGCGGACCCGAAATTTTGTCCTCACGGCGTTATCGGCCAAGCGCGGCCTGGTGCTGGATGCGGATGCGTTGACGAGTTTTGCCGAAGCGCCGGATCGGCTGTTCGAAGCAATTAAAGCATCCGATGATCCGCAGGTCGTGCTGACCCCGCATGAGGGGGAGTTTCCTCGCTTGTTCAGTGACATCAGCAACAAACATCCACTTCGCTCGAAACTCGAAAGGGTGCGGGCAGCCGCCGAACGCAGCGGCGCCATCGTGCTGCTCAAGGGGCCGGACACGGTCGTGGCGTCGCCGGATGGCCGCGCCACCATCGCGTCCAACGCGCCGCCCTGGCTCGCCACCGCCGGCGCCGGCGACGTGCTGTCGGGAATCATCGCGGGCCTCCTGGCGCAAGGTGTTGCGGCCTTCGAGGCCGCCTCGATCGGGGTCTGGATGCATGGCGAGGCCGCGCGAGAGGCGGGGCCCGGCCTGATCGCGGAAGACCTGCCGGAGGTCATGCCGGCGGTTTTCCGGCACCTCTATGACGAGTTCGGCATCGATTATTGAGCGTGTCGCCGCACGCAGCTCACACCAGATATTTCGCCACCGCCGTCTCGTCCCAGGTCAGCCCGAGGCCATGCCCTCGCGCGGTCACCGTGCCGTCGACGATTTCGATCGGTTCGGCCAGAATCGCGCGGGCGAGATCGAGAACCTCGAGCCAATGCGCGGTCGGCGTCACCGCCAGCATGTGGGCGCTCGCCTCCGCGAACAGATGGCTCGACATCGGGATCGAGGCGGCCTCGGCCTGTCCGGCGACCCGGAGCCAGCCGGTAACGCCGCCGACCTTCATCAGGTCGGGCATGATGAAATCGCTCGCGCCGGCCGCAATCGCCTCGGCGAATCCGCGCGGGAACCACCAGTTCTCGCCGGACTGGATCGAGATCGGCGAAGTCGCGCGCACCTTGGCGTGACCCTGAAGGTTCTCGGCCGCCACCGGTTCCTCGATCCAATGCAGGTCGTAAACCGCCAGCCGGTCGATGCGGCGACTCGCCTCCGACGGATCGAGCGACTGGTTGAAGTCCAGCATCAGCGCGATGTCGGGGCCGATCAGGCCGCGCACCGCCCTGACGACGCGCTCGTCATTGGCGAGATCGCCGTCGCCGCCCTTGATCTTGATGCCCCGAAAGCCCTGATCGAGCGAGCGACGCAGGTCCTTCTCGTCGGCGACGGGATCGACCGCGCCGTAGCTGTCATAGGCCCGGATCGGCCGCGGCGATCCGCCCAGCAGGGTCGCCAGCGGTTGGCCCGCCGCGCGGCCGAGCACATCCCAGAACGCCATGTCGAGGCCCGACACCGCCATGCCGACCAGGCCTTGCCAGCCGAGCAACCTGAATCGAGCGTCCATCGCAGCCATCAGGTCGAACGGGGCGACCTTCTTGCCGACGAGTTCGTCGCCGATTTCCTCGATCAATTGCACCAGCGGCCCGAGCGCCAGCCGGGTGTAGGCAAAAATGTAAGAGCACCCGCCAACGCCCTGATCGGTCATGACGTCGATCAACACCAGCGGCGCCGAACGGATCACTCCGAAGGCGTTTTTCACCGGCCGCGAAATCGGCGCGTCGATCGCGCGGGCCTTGATGCTGCGAATGGTGGGTGTGCTTGAGCTCATGTTCGTTTCCTCACTCGATACCGTACCACCGCACCAGCCGGGGCGCCGCCCAGTCGGTCGCCATCGTCTCCATCAACCAGCGCCCGGCCGTCTCGGCGGCGAAGGCGACCCGCTGCGTCTGGCCGGGTTCGATCGCCAGTGTATCCAGCCAGAACGGCTTCCAGCCATCGTCGAGCCGGTCCAGCAGCCGGAAATGATGGCCATGGAGGTGGAAAACCGCGGCAAGGTCGCCGTGGTTCGACAGGGCCAGCACCACGCTGCGGCCGGCCTTGACCCGGAAAGCCGGTTCCGCAGACGCCGCAAAATTCGCCGGCCTCACCCAGCCGGACGGTGGTCCGCCGAGGGGCACATCGATGCGCAAGGCGCCTTTGAGATCGAGCTGGGCCGGCAGGCCGTTGGATGGCAGCGGCGATGCCGGCGGCAGGGCTGTGTCCCGGAACGGCGGCTCGCTGGAGACCAGGAGGCGGCCGATCGGCCGCGCCTGCTTGCCGTCATGCAGGAGAATGGCTGACGCGGAACCGGGGGCGGCGCCGGCATCGACGAAGGCATCGGCCCGGCCTCCCGGCGCCAGCACGAGTGCGCCGTTGCGCGCGGGAAACGGCTCGCAGGGCTGGCCGTCCAGCGCCATGACCTGGACTTGGAGCCCCTCCATTTTGATTGCGATAACAGCCCGTTGGCAGCCATTGATGAAGCGAAACCGAAGCCGCTGATGGCGCCGTGCCGTAATGTCGAGCGTGGCCAGCCCGTTGACGCTGTAGAGCGCGGTGGTGTCTGTCGGGTCGATGCCCGGTGCGATCGCGG
>Ga0182014_10006049_pt1 | contig 13212 bp, 16 predicted proteins | sample 612S2DmetaG_FD_120489 | JGI IMG/M metagenome (GOLD analysis project Ga0182014, IMG submission 120489) | Permafrost microbial communities from Stordalen Mire, Sweden - 612S2D metaG | ecosystem: Environmental > Terrestrial > Soil > Wetlands > Permafrost | place: Sweden: Stordalen | collected... | reverse complement strand
TGCCATTTCTCACACCGCGGTTCTTCAAGAAATACGGCGGGCGCGTCTCCGAACTTGAAGCCAAATACATACTCTTTCTCCTCTTTGCCATGGGCGGACTGGCCGTCTGGGCCGGCAGCGAAGCTGTCTTGCCTGCGTACATGATCGGTATGGTGCTGGCGGGGACGGTGGGGAAGGATCACTCGCTCATCCGCCGGCTGCGAACGCTGACTTTCGGGCTGCTTACTCCGTTCTATTTCATTCGCGCCGGATCGTTTGTCCTTGTACCAGCCCTCATTGCCGCCCCCGTGACGATGATCGTCCTGTTTTTTGCGAAGATGTCGACGAAAGCCATCGTTGTGTTTCCGGCAGTTCGCACACATCGGTACGAAGGTAAATCCGGCACTTACTACACCTTGATGATGTCGACCGGGCTCACCTTTGGCACCATCTCCGCTCTCTTTGGCCTCAATCATCAGATCATCACTCAGGCCCAGTATTCATATATCGTGGGAACAGTCATTGCCAGCGCCGTGATTCCAACCATGATCGCTAATACGTTTTTCCTGCCCCGGCATCTTCTTCCTCATGCATTGCCGGGCAAACAATTAGAACAAACAGCGCAGCGGTCACCCGCTGCCGGAGAGGCATAGGTCAAGCTTATGGGAAGCCCGGTTTTTGTCGGATTTCAAAGGATACTGGTTGCCTTCGACGCGTCTCCACACGCGGAGCACGCAATGAATGTCGCTTTGTCGATGGCGGGAGATATGAAGGCCAAGCTCTTCGTTTTGGCTGTAATCCGTCCGCCCGAGCCCGCCGAGAGCGCGGAGTTCCATGCGGTCCTCGATGAGGGGCGTGAGCGTTTCGAGAAGAGTTTTATTCCGATCCGCGAACGCGCAAAGGAGAGAGAGATCGAACTCGAAACGGATGTCGTCGTTGGCCACCCGGCGGAACAGATTCTTCACAAAGCAGACACCATTCAGGCCAGTCTCATTATCCTGGGCAAGCGCAGCCACACCATTCTTCATCGTTGGATGCTCGGCTCCAATTCGGAGCGGGTTCTCAAGTACGCGCATTGTCCAGTGATGATTGTGCACTGATCTAAGGTTGACCATGCATAATGCAGAGGTGAAGATGGAAATCGCGAGCAACCACAAACAGTTGAACGAGCCGCAGAAGCGTCATCTCGCCGCAACGTGCAAGTACATCGACAGTTTGCTCACCGACGTTGAGAGCGCTCTTCATCCGTCCGCATCGGTATCTCTGTTCAATCGATATGTCATGGATGTTACTCCTGCCCAGATTCTAGCCATCGAAGCTCACATCCACAGCCTTCGGGCGCACTTGGCTCGCATATTGGATGAACAGAGAATAATCCCGGAACAGCCAAAGCTTGCCATTACGCAATTGGTATTAACAGACTTTTCGTTTATCAACGCCGCGGTCGAGGAACTCATGCCCCGATTCATGCGCGGATACGGCGCAATTCCGGATGATGCGATGAAGGAATTGAATGACATGGTGCAGCAAATTCAAGTATTGGTTAGAAGCGCAGAATGCGATCTTCGGCAGAACCTCGGGATGCCGGAGCGAAGCACGATTTTTGCAGACCACAAGAATAGGGAGGCATGATTTTGCCGAAATACTTATTTATCGCGTTCGGCGGCGCGCTTGGTTCCATTGCCAGGTACTGGGTGGGATCGACGATTGCCAGCCGCATGGGAACGAAGTTTCCCTACGGAACCTTTGTCATCAATGTCACAGCCTGCGTCATCATCGGCTTCTCGCTCACGTTCATGTCCCGGCGTGCTGATTTGAATCCGGCCTGGAGATTCTTGGTGCCAATCGGCTTTATTGGCGCCTACAGCACATTTTCAACCTATGAGTGGGAGACACTTTCCACGATTCGTAGCGGCGCTTTCCTGATGGCTGCCCTTTATGCCGTCAGCAGCTTCGTTCTTGGGCTAATAGCCGTGTGGGGCGGCTCTGTGATTGCGGAGATACTCTGATGAGGACACAAAACAACTCGTCTCTTATCGCTCGATTCTCGATGTTCTGCGTTGCGATCTACAATCGCCCCTCGCAGGTAAGAAGGAATCGCGGGATCTCTTTGACAAGCCGAAGGCGGATAGGCATGGATGGGGTTCGCAGGAATGCGCTGAGGAATTCCATGTTGAGCGGTAAGGGCTTCGTTTCCGAGGAGGATATATGTTGAGTGCTGGAAAAGCGGTAAAAGTTTCAATTTATCTGAGCGAAGGTTCAAAGCATCATGGGATCTCGACGTATTCAAGCATTCTCGATTTTCTTTTTTACAAGGGAGTTTCCGGCGCAACCGTGTTGAAGGGTGTTGCCGGATTCGGCGCGGATCATCATATGCATTCCGCAAGCATAGTCGAGATCTCCGATCATTTGCCCCTCAAGATTGAGTTCATTGAATCCCGCGAAAAGGTCGACGAACTTCTCGGCAAGTTAGAGGAACTGGCTGGAACGGGAATGATCGAGATTCAGGAGACCACCGTTGCGAAGCCAGCTCAGTCCGCGAAGCCAAAGAATTCTGTCCCGCCCGCGCATTTGAAGATCGAGGGCAAAGCCAAGATGATGCGTATCTATATCGATGAGGCCGACCGCTGGAAGGACAAACCTCTTTACAAGGCAATCGTCGAAGCGATGCGAGCCAATGACATCGCCGGGGTCACCGTTTATCGCGGCATCCTTGGATATGGCGCACACCGGCGGATTCACAGAGACAAGGCGCTTCACTTTTCCCATAACTGCTCAATCATGCTCTCGGCCGTCGATACGGAAGAAAAGCTTCAAGCCTTTCTCCCGCTCGTCGATCAGATGGTGGAAGAGGGCTTGGTAGTGCTTTCGGACGTGGACATCATCAAGTACTCCTATCGAGCATTGGAGATTCAACAGCAGGAAGCAGGCAAGGGCGCCGGCAGCGCTTCGGCATGAACGGAGATTTCGCAATGAAAGAACAGTTTCAAGCACAGATGCTGCGTATTCATTTTGGAGAAAGTGACAAATGGCATGGGAAGCCGCTGCACGAGGCAATTCTCGCCAAGTGTGTTGAGCTGGGTATGGCCGGAGCCACCGTGTACCGGGGGATTGAAGGGTACGGCGCAAGCACCAGAATTCACCACGCCAGCCATTGGACTTTCTCGAAGGACGCGCCGATCATGCTGACCATCATCGACACTGAGGACCAGATTGGAAAACTGATTCCCCATCTCGACGTTATGGTTGAGGATGGCCTTATCGCGATCTCCCGTGTCGAGGTGATCCGTTATTCGCGCAGTCCCGGCGAAGCGCCTGACACACCTTCAGGAAAAGCGTAAGGACGGATGCAGGAATACAAGAACAGTTCGACAGTGCAAGATAACGGTAGCCTCCCCGCAGAGACCCCAGTATCAATGGACGGCGCTTCCCGTCTCTTACGGCTTGCCGGTCTGGCACAAGATCTTGGGGCCGAGCCTGTCGCCGAGGATGCGCGCGAGTTAGCAGCGCGTGTTTCAGAAGGACGCTTCTATGTAGCTTGTGTCGGTCAGTTCAAGCGAGGCAAATCCACCCTCCTCAACGCTCTTGTCGGACGCGCAGTCGTTCCCACCGGGTTTGTTCCGGTGACGGCGGTGCCTACCGTGATTCGGTTTGGCGAAGCGCCTCGCGCGCGCGTTCGCATGCGAGACGGAGCCTGGCGTGACGTTGTCTTATCCGATTTGAAAGAATACGTAACCGAAGAATTCAACCCCGAAAACATGAAGGCCGTGGACGGCGCGGAGGTTTTCGTGCCCAGCCCCTTGTTGTCCTCCGGCATGTGTTTTGTAGACACGCCGGGTTTGGGCTCGGTCTTCACCGGAAACACGGCAACTACGAAGGCGTTCATTCCTCACATCGATGCCGCATTGGTTGTGGTCGGAGCCGATCCACCGATCGCGGGCGAGGAGTTGGCGCTGGTGGAATCCATCGGCAAACAAGTTCAGGATCTGATCCTGGTGATCAACAAAGCCGACCGCACCAGCGATCCGGAGCGCGCGGCGGCGGCCAAGTTTACACGCGAGGTCCTTGAAAAACGGCTGCATCGCCCGATGGGCGAAGTTCTTGAGGTTAGCGCTGCCGAACGAATGGAAGACCGCGGTCCGCTGCGGGATTGGGAGAAGCTGCTGGCGAGCTTGCAAGGCCTGGTTGAAGACTCGGGCAGAAATCTCGTTCGCGCAGCCTGCGATCGGGGTTTCCAGCGATTGAGTGAGCAACTGCTGGTTACTATCAGCGAGGATCGCGACGCGCTTCAGCGGCCAATCGAGGAGTCCGAACGGCGCATCGCGTTGATGAAGGAGACCATCGGCGAGGCTGAGCGTTCCATGCGCGAGCTGAGTTTTTTGTTTATGGCGGAGCAGCAGCGGATTTCGGACCTATTTGTTGAACGCCACAAGCGGTTCTTCAATTCCGCATGGACGGAATCTGAAGCAGAATTTGGTGCGGAAGTTCCATCGATACCACTCGGCTTTGGCCCGCATTATCGGCGCCGTGTAATGTACCTCGCCCAGGAGGTCTCGCGCCGCAGGGTTATGCCCTGGCTCAAACCCGAGCAGGAAGAGGGCGAGCGCCAATACAGCGCCGTGGCTCTTCGCTTTGTTGAGATGGGAAACAACTTTCTGAAGAAGCTCGCCGATGCGGGCCTGAGCGAACTAACGCGGATGCCTCATGCGATCGATCCGGAAAAGGGCTTGCGCGTGCGCTCCAGGTTTATCTTCGAGGAGTTCATCGGAACTGCCCAACCCCCATCGCCGCTGCGCTGGCTGGCTGACGTCTTTTTGCCGCTTGTGGGTGGACGCAAACACATCACAAATGAGGCTCGCGAGTTTCTGCGGCACCTTTTGGAAGTGAACAGCGCGCGCGTGCAAAACGATGTTCTCAACCGCATTCTGGAAAGCCGTGACCGCCTGGAGGTTGAGATTCGCAAGCTGCTGCATGAAATCAGCCGTATCGCCGTGCAGGCGCTCGACCGGGCGCGGAAGGTCAAAGAAGAAGGAACTCCCGCCGTTCGGTCGGCAATTGAACGGCTCAACCGGCTGGAACGGGAGGTTTCGGCACTCGTTTAGGGCAATTCAGGCTCATCCAGACGCGAAACGGCCCATTTTGGTGTTTCACTGTGCTTCTTGGTGTCAACTGTCACAGCGGGTCCAGACCCCAGTTTCTATAGTAGAGGAGTTGTCAGACCGTTTTGCATAGCGACTGAGAAATCGAAAGGCTCTTGCGGCCTCTTCTCAGAGCTAACGAAAGAAGGAGCGGAACTCCCGATGCATACTCATGAAATCGAGCAGATGTGTATAGTCGCCAAGGGGCCGAACCACGGGCCGGCGCCTATTCCACAAGAAGGCCGCTGGACCAAGGCCAAGGAAGTGAGCGACATCTCAGGCCTGACCCACGGTGTGGGTTGGTGCGCACCTCAACAGGGCGCGTGCAAGCTAACCCTGAACGTCAAGAACGGCATCATCGAGGAAGCGCTGGTAGAGACCATCGGCTGCACGGGCATGACCCACTCTGCCGCAATGGCTGCCGAGATTCTTCCCAAAAAGACCATCCTTGAGGCTCTGAATACCGACCTGGTATGCGATGCCATCAACGTGGCCATGCGCGAACTGTTTCTTCAGATCGTCTATGGCCGCACGCAGACGGCGTTTTCAGAGGGTGGACTGCCCATCGGCGCCGGCCTTGAAGACCTGGGCAAGGGCCTTTGCAGCGTGACAGGAACCATGTACGGCACCAGCGAAAAGGGCGCGCGCTATCTTCAGTTGGCCGAGGGTTATGTGACCGAACTCGCGCTCGATGCGGACAACGAGATCATCGGCTACAAGTTCGTCAAGCTCGGACCCATGATGGACTCGATTGCCAAGGGCGTTGACGCGCAGACCGCGCTGACCAAAGCCACTGGCACCTATGGCCGTTTTGCCGACGCTGTGAAAACCATCAACCCCCGCAAGGAATAAGGAGAAGATCATGGCTTTGTTTGAAGGATATGAGAGAAGGATTGCGCAGATCGACTCCTATCTTGCGGCCGCCGGGATCGAGTCGCTTGAAAATGCCGAGAAGGTTTGCCTGGACAAGAATGTCGATGTTCGCAAGATCGTGAAGTCGATCCAGCCGATCTCTTTTGAGAATGCCGGATGGGCATACCTGATTGGCGCGGCAGTCGCTGTGAAGAAGAAGCAAACCGTGGCCGCGGATATCGCCGAGACGCTAGGCACCGGCCTGCAGGCATTCTGCATTCCGGGTTCGGTTGCCGACGATCGCAAGGTGGGCATCGGACACGGCAATCTTGCGGCAATGCTGCTGCGCGAAGATACCAATTGCTTCGCGTTTTGCGCAGGGCACGAATCGTTTGCCGCCGCTGAAGGCGCCATCGGCCTGGCGCGATCCGCCAACAAGGCGCGCAAGACTCCGCTGCGCGTGGTCCTCAACGGCCTGGGCAAGGACGCGGCCCTGATCATTTCGCGCGTGAATGGCTTCACGTACGTACAGACTGAATTCGACTATGCCACCGGCAAGTTGGCGGTGGTGCGCGAGAAGGCCTATTCAACCGGCGAGCGCGCCGCCGTGCGTTGCTACGGCGCAGACGATGTGCGCGAGGGCGTGGCGATCATGCACCTCGAGCGCGTCGATGTCGCCATCACCGGCAACTCGACCAACCCTACGCGCTTCCAGCATCCGGTGATGGCGATCTACAAGAAGGAGCGTCTGCTCGAAGGGAAGAAGTTCTTCTCGGTGGCTTCGGGCGGCGGCACCGGCCGTACGTTGCATCCCGACAACATGGGGGCTGGTCCAGCTTCCTACGGCATGACCGACACGATGGGCCGGATGCACTCCGACGCGCAGTTCGCCGGATCGTCCTCGGTGCCCGCGCACGTGGAGATGATGGGCCTGATCGGCATGGGCAACAACCCCATGGTCGGCGCATCGGTCGCAGTCGCGGTCGCGGTCGAACAGGCGATGAAGGCATAGCAGTCATCCGGCGATTGCATTGCGGTACTTATAAAGACGGCGTCCTTCTTGCGAATAGCTGAGGAGGGCGCCGTCTGACGTTTAGGGTGATCGGTTCATGCGGCATGGCTGAAGCAGTGCCCGGTAGTCGGCTTGAGAAGTCTCCTCATCCCCGATGTAGAATGATGACCATGCCGTGCAAACCTTTTTTCTTTGTAACTGTTTTCGGCACAATCTGCGTGGTTTTTTTGCCTTGTCTTTCCGTGCCAGCGCAGACCGCTCCTTCTGGTCAGGAACCAGAACCAGCGATGGTGCTGCATGTCGAGACCCGCGAAGCTCTGCTTGACGTGGTCGCGCGCGACCGCCATAATCTGCCGATTACGGATTTAGCCGCCAACGAATTCCAAGTCTATGAGGTTCCCGAACGCGGCGCCACGATTGCCCGCCGCATTCTATCCCTTCGCACCATCGACCCAGAGCGCAAGAATCAAGAGGAAGATGCAACGAGCGGCTTTCACGTTAGTTCGGGCGCGGTCTGCGCGCTGGACTCTGCTGTTCATTATCAGATCGCCATACCGGCATCTTCCCAGTCCGGCTATCACACCGTTCTGGTGAAGACCACCCGGCCTCACGTCAATCTAACTTTCCGCCGGCGGTACTATGTCGGTCTTACCAGGGAAAACGCCACGCCGAAAGACCTGAAGAAGCTTGTCACTCCAGAGGCGTTGCAGGAAGCAGCCTGTTATCACCCGCTCACACCGCCCACACTTGCGATTACCGCCAAAGTGCTCGACACCGGCGGCGGAGACGCCACTCGTTACGCGGCCGTGATCAAGCCGGAGTCCCTGAGCCAGATCGGAATCAACGGCGCCCTCCCGCGCGTACAGCTCGACTTCGGTATTTGCATCTTCGATGCAGACGGGGAAGTTACCGACTATCTGCACTCCACGGTGGACCACCAAATGAACGATGCCGATATTGCGCGCTTGCAAAACCATGGCTTTGTCAGTTTGCTGGACGCCCCGGGAAAGGAACCCCCGGTTCTGGCGCGTTTGGCCTTACTGGATCGCAACACCGGCAATCTGGGTATTGTGGATGTCTCGCGGCCACTCCCGATCGATGTTCAAACGGACCATGCTAAGAAGAAGCCTCGACTCATCGGCGATATTCGTTCTTTCGGCTCAGTCACACCAAGCGAAAACACTTTCTGCGGCGATGTTTACGAACTTCCGGCCGGCGCAACATCTCTTTCCGATTTTAGGGACCTCGACCCGGTTGGATCGATTTACACCAACACCCTCGACGTTCCCAACCAGGACATTACGCGCAAAGACGGCATTCCCGGCATCACTCACACGAGCGTCTGGTTTGGCGTCGATTATTACGGCAAGTTCTATGTCACCAAACCGGGCGAATACTTGTTCGAACTTCAATCCGACGATGGCTCGCATCTGGAGATCGATAACCGCCTTCTCATCGACCTGGACGGACTGCATGATGTGACCAAGCAAACCGCCACGACTGCGCTTTTGGCAGGATGGCATTCGATCCATGTGCCCTACTTTCAAGGCCCTCCAATCGCGCTGGCACTCGTCCTAAGCATCCAACCGCCCGGTGAATCCAGTCGCCCATTCAATCTCAATGAGTTCGTACCTCCGGCAACAAAGCCGTGAGAGCCGGGCGCCCAAGGGTCCGAAGATCCAGATCTGAGACATCCGGCTATGGCTGGCTACCACCCGGCTTTTCCCTTAAGTGTTTCTTTGGCGTGGCAGACTGGGTCGTGTCACGCCTTTTGGCATACTACTTTATGACCGAAAATGTCACTATATTGTGCGAGGATCAGTAAAACCGGAATCTCGCAAGAGGCTCCAGTTCCATTATTTTTCTTGAGGATCTGGCGAACGGATGAATTCGTGATCTTGCGGAGGCAAGCCGACTGGTTCCTGGCCGAAATGTTTCACGGTCCAATCCAGGCAAAGGCGATTTGGAATCGACTTTAGCCTTCGGTGCCTGCAAGATTAGACTTGAAGTCATGTTGCCGAATGGAACCCTGAACCTTTGGAAGAAGAATCTTGGAAGGATTCCGGATGAGATTTGGGAGCAGGCCGGAGTCGTGGTGCTCATTCTGGCCGACAACGGTTTGACTGAAATATCGCAGCGGATTGGTGAACTCCAGAAGCTGCGGACCCTCGATCTGGGTCACAATGAACTGGTCGAATTGCCGGAAGCCATTGGACGCTTAACAGAACTACGCGACTTTCTCTATTTGAACGACAATCGGCTTGCGTCACTGCCTGCGTCGATAAGACAGCTTCAGAAACTCCGGTATCTGAATATCAGTGAGAACCAGTTCTCAGTCTTCCCTGACGCCGTTTGCCAGATGTCCAACTTGATGGAGTTGCGCGCCACGGATAATCAACTCTCCCATTTGCCGGATTCCATAGCGAATCTGTCTCATTTGCGCGAACTTCATCTCCGGAACAACAGGCTTGGGACGCTTCCCGCGCCGATTGCAAGATTTTGTGAGCTTCGCCAGATCGATTTGCGTGGCAATCCAATCGAAGTGCTGCCCGACGGCATCTTGGAACTACCGAAGCTAGAGAAACTGGATTTGCGCTGGATCACTACGCTGCGGCCGCCTTCCTGGCTCGATGCTCTGACTGAACGCGGCTGCCTCGTATACAGGTAGCGACCCGATGCTAAAAACAGCACTTCGCCCGAGGCGATTGTTTGAATAGAATGGACGAATGATGCTCACCCGTATTTTGTTTGCCACTCTCGCGCTTTTTATTCCGGTATGCGCTGCCGCCCAACAGGAGACCGGGCCTGCCGCTGATGTCGAGGCGATCCATCGCCTGATAGGCCAGTACACGAAAGCTGTCGATACGGTCGATCTGAACCTGCTTTCGCAAATCTGGTCTCACTCTCCCGAGGTCTCATTTATCTATCCGCTGGGCGAGGAGCACGGCCTGGATGCCATCGAGCACCATGTTTTTGAGAACGTAATGGGCGGCATGTTCTCTGCACGCGACCTCGAGGCGCAGGGCGTGTCGATTCATGTGGACAGCAACGCGGCTTGGTCGGAGTTCCACTGGGTGTTTCATGCGACGATGCGCAAAGATGGATCAGCGGTGACCACCCGCGGCGTCGAAACCCAGATCTACCGCAAAGAAGCCGGAATGTGGCGTCTGGTTCACGTCCACTACTCTGGAGACACCCAACCCGCCCCTTAGGCAAGTGGCTTCACCCCATTTTCTCTACCCTTCTTGTTTGCGCCCATAGAGGGGTGGTTTCTGCACCGCCTACGGCGGGGTCAGCGGCTTCCGGTTTGGAGAACGAGCAGAATCGCACACACACTTGAGTAAAAAACGGCGTACCATGTCTTCATGAGGCGTCTCGCCGCGGTTGCGGTACTTGTGATCGGGTTTGCGCTTGCGGTCTGCGCCCAGCGTGGCGCATCGCGCGGCGGCTTCTCGGGCCGCTCCGCTCCGGCGTTCCGCGGAGGGTTCAGCCGTTCCGTTCCCAGCCGATCCACAGCCTCTCCAGGTTTTAACGGCAGATCCTTCAGCACGGCCCGCGGCTTGCAGCGAGGGGCAGCCGGCGGTTTCATGGCTCGCCCGCCCTATACCGGATACCGGCACCCCCGAAATCCCTACCGGCCGTCTTACGGAGCGGGAGTTCGCTACGGTGTTCAAGGGCTGATCGGCCCCTATTCCTACGCCTACCCCTACGACATGGGCTATGACGATTCTGGGGCCTCACCGAACTCCGCTCCCGCGGGACCCGATGGACCTTATGGCTACGATGCGGAATCCGCCGCGCAGGAGCAGCCGGCGCCTCGCATGCCTTACACGCCGCCTTCCGATCAGGCGCAAGCGTCCCCGGTTCCGGAAAGCGCGGAAGCGGTCACGCTCGTCTTCAAAGATGGCCGCCCCACTGAGCAGATTCATAACTACATTCTGACCCGGACTACGCTGTACGTCCGCGACCAGCGCCCCCGCAATATCCCAACGGACCAACTCGACCTCGCCGCGACAGCGAAAGCGAATCAAGACACAGGAATCGACTTTCAGCTTCCCGGCACGCTCCAGTAGCTGAAGCCCACCCTCATTAGTGCGAAATCGAGGATGCGCCATCCGCCATGAGGTACGCACCAGCATCAGATGCCTTCGCCCATGGAGACATACTGCCTCATGCGCTCCAGCTTTGCGCGGTAGGCTTCGCGTTCCGCCTCTTCGGCGGCGAAGGGTTCCGCCGGCGGCGCCGCGCCGCCTAGCCGCTTTTCCATCTCCTCGACGCGCGCCGAGAGTGCAATCAGCGCGTCCGAGAGCGGATCCTTGATGTCGTGGGGATCGGTAATGAGTACACGCTGGCCGTCGCGGTAGACGATGTGCGCGGGAACGCCGACGACGGTCGAATCCGGCGGCACATCGGAGAGCACCACGGAACCGGCGCCCACGCGCGAGTGCTCGCCGATGGTGATGTCGCCCAGCACGTTGGCGTTATTGCCGATGAAAACGCCGTCTTGGATGGTGGGGTGGCGCTTGCCGTGGCCCTTGCCGGTGCCTCCCAGTGTGACGCCCTGGTACATGGTCACATCGTCGCCCACGATGGCGGTTTCGCCGATCACCACGCCGGTGGCGTGATCGATGAAGACCCGCCGGCCCAGCGTTGCGCCGGGATGAATATCCACGCCGGTAAAAAAGCGGCCGACCTGGGAGAGCAGCCGCGCCAGGAGGCGCAGCTTGGCGCGCCAAAGACCGTGCGAGATGCGATGAATCCAGACGGCCCAGAGGCCGGGATAGCAGAGGAAAACCTCCAGGCCGGAGCGGGCGGCCGGGTCGCGCTCCATTACGGAGCGGATGTCGTCGCGGATGCGGGCAAAGAGGTTCATGAAAGGCGGACCGAAAAGCACCTGTTCTTAAGAGGATACGGGTTTAGGTGGTTGCGGTGGAAGATTTGCTCGAGTAAAAGAGTGCTTGGCGTTCAAAGCCCGGCCTTTTCAGCGCAGCCGGCGACGCCGCCCTGGAAGGCTATCGATCGGTTGCTCAGAAGCCCTCCAGTACATCGGCAACCAGTTGGCGCGCAAAATCGCGGCTCAGCCGATCGACGGCGGCCGGGTCCTCCTGCAGGAAGGTGGGAAGATCGGTGGTTGCCTGGTACTGCTGGCGGAAGACGTAGTTCTTGTTCTCATAGAGGAGCTTGCCGTCGCGGCCTGTGAGCGTGACGGAGACCACCATGGTGATGAGGAAGCTGGACGATTGCTGGGTTGCGGAGTTGTAAGTAAGGGGCGCTACCGCTTCCTTGAGAATCGTCCCATGCAGGACGGCGTCGGCGTCAGGGCTCTCGTCCGGCGTTACACGGAAGCGCGTGCGCGTGGCGAACTCGCGGATCACCGCCTCGGTTATTGCCGTCTCGGTGTGATAGGTCTCAGTGCGCGTGGCAAAGACCGGCACCGAGAGCGTATGCACATCGGGCGGTAGATGCGTGGCCGCGCCCAGCGTGTGGTAGCCGCAGCCGGAGAGCGAGAGCAGGGCGAAGGCGACCGGCACGAGAACGGAAAGGCGCATGATTCATCTTAGCGCGCAGGCTGCGGCTGGATAGCCGCACCGAATTGAGGTGCACGGATTCACAGCTTCACGGTTTATGCGGCCGTGAAAACGTGAGGTGTATATTGTTTATATTGAGTGATTTAGACAGAATGTTAAAGTTTCACGGCTTCACGATTTGCGCGGCTTCGTGAGTGGGGTTGGCGGAAGTATCTGGAATTGAAGGGGTTAGCGTCCGGTCCACAGTTTCACCGCTCGAAATCGCTGTTGTTGATTTACTTGGCTCCGAAGGGGTTGGCCGGGAGACGGATGGATTCAAGTTGCTGATGGGGAAGGCCTTATTGGCGCGCTGGAGGCCGAGAAGGGTCTCAAGAAGATGGCGTACAACTGCCGATAATGACGTGTCGTGCTGGGCCGCCCAGACGCGTGCGCGACGGTAGCAATCGTCGCCGATGACTACGGTGATGTTATGCATGGATTCTCCGATGGACTGAAGGTTTAACTCACGTTTCTTCCACCTTCAGTGTGCTCCATGGGAGGAAAATTTTCGGCAAAGGACCGAGGCTGGAGGGACGGCTCCCCTCCCCGGTCCCCAAAAGCGAGCGACTGTCTGTTTTGTCAAGGAAAAGTTTCGTGGCGGTGGGCGATCCCCGGAGTTTTCTTAGGCATGGCGATCTTTCCGCCCGATGGAATAGACGGGGAT
>Ga0182014_10006048_pt1 | contig 13215 bp, 14 predicted proteins | sample 612S2DmetaG_FD_120489 | JGI IMG/M metagenome (GOLD analysis project Ga0182014, IMG submission 120489) | Permafrost microbial communities from Stordalen Mire, Sweden - 612S2D metaG | ecosystem: Environmental > Terrestrial > Soil > Wetlands > Permafrost | place: Sweden: Stordalen | collected... | reverse complement strand
ACCTACCACAAAATCTATCCTTTGACCCTCAGTTCCCTATTAGTGTCTATGAAACAGTGTTAACTGGTAGATATCATGGATTATTTAAAAGTTATAAACAAAGTGATGAAGAAGCTGTAATACAAGCTTTAAAAGATGTGGAGATGGAGGATTTTAAGGATAGGCAGATCGGTAAATTATCCGGCGGTCAAATGCAAAGAGTATTCATTGCCAGGGCTATTGTTAGAAATCCTAAATTATTGCTAATGGATGAACCCATGGCTAGTATTGATCCAGATATGCAAAGTTCATTCTATAATCTCATGTTAAATTTAAAGGATGAAATGGCAATAGTCTTGGTTAGTCATGATGTAGGAGCAGTTTCAACTCATGTTGATAAGATCGCCTGTCTTAACCGGGAACTCTTTTATCATGGACCGGTGAAGGATTCAGCTAAGGGTTTGGAGGAGATTTATCATTGTCCTATTGAACTTATAAGTCACGGCATACCCCATAGAGTACTCAGAGAACATTAAATTAATTCTTTTTTTCTAAAAATTATTTTTAAAAAGGGTTTAATATTATGTATGATTTTCTTCAATATGAATTCATTCAAAGAGCCTTAGTCACAGCCGTCTTAGTTAGTATAGTCTGCGGAGTTGTGGGTAGTTACGTTGTTATAAAGCGAATAGTTTCACTTAGCGGTGCAATATCCCATGCAGCATTTGGTGGTGTTGGTTTAGGTTACTTTTTAACTGTTAACCCTGTATTAGCTGCCATCCCGTTTAGTATAGCATCTGCAATGATAATTGGTGGTGTAGAGAAGAAAGTAAACATCAGTGCTGATACTGCTATGGGAATATTATGGAGTGTTGGCATGGCTTTAGGGGTAATATTTATTAATTTAACCCCTGGCTATGCTCCCGATTTATTCAGCTACCTTTTTGGAGACATATTAACTGTTAGTAACAGTGACCTTTTAATAATGCTCATACTGGATTTAATTATTATCACCACTGTTTACTTGTTTCGCAGAGAGTTTCTCTCAGTATCCTTTGATGAGGAATTCTCTACAGTAGTTGGATTACCATCATTACCAATTTATATGCTTCTTTTAGCATTAGTAGCATTAAGTGTAGTGGTACTAATGAAAGTCGTAGGTATAATCTTACTTATAGCTTTATTCACTATTCCTGCTGCTATAAGTAAACAATACACTCATAATCTCACCAGATTAATGATTTTCGCCACAACTATCAGTATAATTCTAGCAGCATTAGGTATAATAATATCCTACATTTTCAATCTAGCTTCAGGAGCCACTATTGTCATGGTTCTAGCTGCAGCATTCCTTATCTCTTATTACCTAAAGGATTAAAAAAAGTGAAATTCGAATATCCATTTTTGATTATTCTTACATAAAAAAAATTATAATAATAAGTATAAATAATCTAATCATAATAGAAAGTTCCCTTAAAAATGTGTTAAATATAGAATTAGATTAAATAAGATTAATTTAATTACTAGAAATACATATTATAGGAGAATAGATTTCAAAAATAAAAAAAATATTTAAAGAATATTTAAAAAAAAAGAATTTTTTTTTTTAACCCAATTCTTTAACGGCTAGTTCGATATCTGATGCTTTAATCGTTTTTCTTCCAGCGTGTTTTGCAAGTTTAACTGCTTGTCTGGAGACATCTTCAGCCCATTGTTCTAAAACTTTTTCTAAAGCTTTTTCTGCATCTTGACTTATTCTTTGTCCGCCAGCATTTTTTATAATTCTCCCTATTGGAGCTATTGGTAGTTCACCCATTTTAATCACCAAATAATAAATTTATAAAACAAGTTATTTAAATATGTCGAATTCTAGTTGGTTTTTTATGGGAATTAACCGTATATTGATCCTTAAAATTCAATTAACCAATTTTTTATATCATTTATTTTTTATTATTTTCTAATTTCCTAATTGATTTTTAAAAAAAAATAATAATATAGTAAATAAGAAGTCTTAGAATTAGTGAATGTCATGAAAAATTTTTTATCCTTCAATCTCTTTAATTATGGCTTGATGCATTCTTCTTATAAATTCAATGCGATCCTCATATTTCAGAACGTCAAGATATCCTTGAGCTACTAGATTAAAGGCGAAGGGTGAGGGTATTTTAGTGTTTATTTGTTTCAATTCCATTTTACCTTCCTCCTTCATTTGTAAAACTTTTTTAGCATTTTTTAAATCCATAAAATCTTCCATTACTTCTCGACGAGCTTCTTTGAGTATGGAGAAATTATCATCTAAGTCTTTCACAAATTTTAACAATATTTTACCTTTAACTTGTTGACGGGATACGCTCTTCTCATGTCCTTTATATCTACGCAATATCATTAAACTACGGCCTGCGCAATGCCGGAAACGTCCTGCTAATGTTTCTGTTTTATCAATAGCCTTAACCAAAACTTGTTCTAGATTTTCAGAATTAAGTTCTTTAAAAGCTTCTAACCCTCCAATCTTTCCATCAGAACTTAAATAGAATCCATTATCAGAGACAGAGATCATTACATCTCTTCTATATTTTTTAGCTATAATATAGGCGACTGCTCGTGATAAGGCATCATTAACTCTTCTTCCAAATAGACTATGGAATACTACAAATTTTCTGTTACCGAAACCGGTATAGAATTCTACTAGAAGGTTTTTGAGGCTGGGAATTTGAGCGTATAGGAATTGTTCTCGGAAGTAATGGTATATGGATTGAGCAGCATTATAATCCACATATAAGTATTCATGGATGAAATCAGTGATTTCATCTTTACTACGACCATATTGATATTTACCTTCCATGATACCACGAAATCTCTGTATTTCAACTGCCAGGTCAAATGATAATGGTAATTGTTCAGAGAACCATGATGGGATGGTGGGTGCACAATCAGATGGTGTTACATTAACAGTCATTCCACGGGCATAATTAAAGCGATAAATATTGCCTCCCAGTACAAAAGTGTCACCCTTCTGCAGTTTTTCCATAAAATCCTCTTCTATTCTTCCCACTACTTGTCCATTACATTTAACCCGAGCCGCGGAGCGATCCGGGATAGTGCCAATATTAGTTGAGTAAAGCATTCGGGCTAGCTTGCCGCGTTTACCGAATTTTTTCTCATTATAATCGACCCAAATCTTAGCATAAACATAACGATCCTCTAAACTAGTGTAATCCCCAGCCAAATAACTTAAAACGCTTATAAAATCGTTTTCAGAGAGTTTATGATAACAATAACTATTCTTTATTAATTGGTAGGCTTCATGTATATTCCACGGATGTTCTATAGCCATTCCATAAATATGCTGTGATAATACATCAAGACAATTCTGTGGTATATGAATCCTGTCTATTTTCCCTTCTAATGCGTTCTTAAGAATGAGACTACATTCTACTAAGTCATCTCGATCAACTACTATGATTCTACCTTTTGATTTATCATGTAGACGATGTCCACTCCTACCTATACGTTGTAATGCTCGACTGACAGATTTTGGACTACTTATCAAAGCTACTAGATCAATGTAACCAATATCGATACCTAATTCTAATGAAGTAGATGATACCACAACTTTTAATGCACCTTCTTTAAGTTTATCTTCAGCTTCTAATCTGTGTTCACGGGAGAGGGATGAGTGATGGGCCATAATATTCCCTTCATGATAACTTTTAGGGAATCTTTTTTTAAGATTGAATACTACACTTTCAGTGCCACTGCGCGTGTTAGTGAATATTAATGTTGTTTTATGATTATTTATGAGGTTGTGGAGCAGATTATACGTGGCATTATGTGTTTCTTCTGGATCTGATTCTACTATATCCTCTACAGGACATAATACCTTCATATCTAATTGTTTTAGATAATTCACATCTACTATTTTACAATCCCTCACTTCTCCATTTTCATATCCTACAAGGTAACGAGCCATCTTCTTCAGGGGATATACTGTAGCGCTTAAACCTATTCTGGTGAAGTTGCCGGCTAGATTCTGCAGTCTCTCTAATGTTAAGTTAAGGTGCACTCCTCTTTTATTATCTGCTAATGAATGAATCTCATCTACTATAACATATTTAACATCTTGGAGTTTCTCTCGGAATTTAGGTGCGCAGAGCAGGATGGATAATGTTTCTGGTGTAGTGATAAGGATATGTGGTGGGATTTTTAACATTTTTGACCGTTGATAAGGATTAGTATCACCAGTACGTACAGCCTTCCGAATTCCGAGTTCATGACCTGCAATTCTCTCTATTTCTTTTAATGGTTCCTCTAAGTTTTTTTCAATATCATTATCCAATGCTTTTAGTGGTGAAATGTAAATGCAGTAAACTTTATCTTCTAATCTCTCCATCTCGGATAAATAAGTTAACTGACTTATTATGGAGAGAAAAGCAGTTAATGTTTTACCGGAACCAGTTGGTGATGAAACTAATAGGTTACTACCATGATGAATATCTAATAGGGCCTGTTTCTGTGATTGAGTAAATGTTTCAAACTTGTTTTTAAACCATTCTTTAACCCAGGGATGTAATATTTTATAAATCATCTTATCTGGGTAAATTTTATCCTGTACTTCAATCATTTATTTTTATCCTTCATTATAATCGTTTTAACTTCTAGAATTCATTTTTTTTTAATTTAAATTTAAAGATTTTTTTTTAATAATATAAAAATAAATTATAAATTTTAGAATAGAATTAGTATAAATCTTTAAATGCAGTAATATTTTTAACTTTTCCAAAAGAGAATACTTCAAAGTCTTCTATTCCATAAACTTCTAATTCTTCCATATTAATTTTCTTTAGAAATGGACTTAACGGTTTCTCCTGGAGAATATCTGATCCTTCAGTAACGAAATTAAACGATGGCATAACAATCAGATTCCAATCTTTATATATGCCTTTAAGATAACACTTAATTTTTTCTATCCGTTCTCCACTGCGTAATCCAATACAAGGATGTTCATGGCCTATCACTATATTTTCAACATCAAAGTCATTTAATTTAGTTGGAATTTTATCTCCATGTGTGATAAGCGAATTATCTATACTATAATTTTCATAAACTAGTAAATCCATTTTATCGGCTATAAATTTGGTGAAATTATCATGATTACCCTTTATTAAAATTATTTCTTCAAAATTAATTTTTAAGTAATCTAAAAATTTCAGGGTTTCATTCCATTCTTGACGACTAATCTGGCCAAATTCATGCTTTAGATCTCCATTAACTATTATTTTATTACAAGAGGATTTTAGTTTGATCTCATTTAATCGATTCACAATATGAGGATACTGAAATTTAGGCACCATAATTCCTTCTGCATTTAAGGATTGCTCATAACCCAAATGTAAATCAGAAATAATTAAGTAATCATTAATTTTTAAGGCCAAATCAATTATTAATGAACCTTTTAGATTGTTAAACTCCATTTTAACATGTATTCCTATTAAATCAAATATATAAAAAAAATATTTCTTATTTAAATATGAAAGAATGAAATTATTCTAAAAACTTCAAGAAAAAAAATTAATTCATCAAATTTTATAATAATTATCTTATATATATTCATTTTATTTATAAATATTTATTTTTTTTATAAATATTAAGAAAATTTTTTTAGTAGAATTAATATATAGATATTAACTAAAAAATTAAATTCTTTATTTACTAAAACTTCTTTTCCAAATTAAAAACAGGTTTCTTCATTTACAAATAAATTTATTTATACTTTCAAATGTTTAAAAAGCTAATGAATTATAATTAATTTACTAAAAATAGAGCATAAAAACTATTGAAAAGAGAGGTTTATGGAAATATGACTAAAACTGAAATAGATGATCTAATAAAAAAACTCCAGAATGAAGATGTAAATAATAGATTTGAAGCAGCATTAACGCTGGGTAATAAAAAAGATGAAAAAGTAATTGAAGCATTAATCTGTGCTTTTGAAGATGATAATCCGGAAGTCAGACTTCAAGCAGCTAAAAGTCTTTCTAAAATTGGTGATATAGCTGTGGAACCTTTAATAAAATCTTTGAAAATCGATGATAGTGGAATCCGCCGCTATGCCACTTATTCACTTAAAGACATAGGGGATAATAGTGTGATTAAACATCTTATTGACGCTTTAAAAGATGATGATTGGGGTGTTCGTAAATTCTCAGCTAAATCACTAGGAGAAATGGAAGCAATAGAATCAGTAGAATCATTAATTGAAACATTGGAAGATGATGATTGGGGAGTTAGAGTAGCAGCGACTAAAGCTCTTGGGGATATTGGAGATGCAAGAGCAGTAGATCCGATCAAAAAAGCCAGGCGAAAAGCACGTGGCGATAAAGAGTACAAGAAAGTTGCAAATAAAGTCTTAAAAAAATTTAAATGAATTATTTTTTTTTAATTTTAAGTTATACTTAAAATAGATGCTGTTTAATTACTTAAAGAATGATAATTTGATTGTTAATTCATTAATTCTGGTTATCTAGAGGAGATGAAAATGTTCAATGATGATTCAAAGATTTATAAACTTTTTATAAGTCACTTAAATGATGATGATGAATATACACTTTTTATAAGTAAATTAGATACATCATATGATTTCGAATGGAAAGATTATGCAGTTAATAATGAAATGAATCATATGAAACTTGCAGAGCAGATGAAACTTGCAGATGTAATAATAATTTTATCTGGTCTTTATATTAAGAATAGGAAACTATTACAGAAAGAAATAGATGTAGCAATTGAACTAGAAAAACCTATAGTAGTTGTAAGACCGTATGGAATGGAAAATGTACCATCTAATTTAGAGAAAATAGCAACCGAAGTTGTTGGATGGAATACACCCTGCATAGTGGATTCAATAAAAGAAGCATTGGGAGAAGATGTAATAGATTAAAATACATCCTATAAAAATTTACTAATTAAAAAAATGGGGTTGTTATATATTAGTTGTTATATTAGAAATATGAAAGATTTTCTAAATGATTTGAATATACCTCTTGAAACCAAACAAGATAGAAAAAATGTAGATCTAGCAATTAGAAAAGTTATAGGCATGACTAAAAACGATAAATGCAACTTGGTGTGGCAGGAAATTAAAAACTGGCTTAATGATGAAGAAAAAAAGCAGATATTAACAAACAACCTTAAAAATGAAGAATTATTATCCAATTTCCAAATACAGAAAATCAAATTAAATAAATCATAATTAATTAATTTTTTTTAAACCCTCTGATTATACTTTAATTCATAAATGAAATCTTAAAAAATAGTTCCATTAGTTCTATCAATTTTTAAATTTCCTTCAAGTTGATTTACTAATGTGCTACAAAAGAAGACCCAATATAGTGGCTCTTGTAATATCCAGATCATGGGGTAACCCTATACCATCATCACCCACTACTAGTAAATATTCATCATTCTCAATCTCTTGCATATTAAAAAAAAATTTTAATTATTTTCATTTTTTTTCTAGGATTTTAAACTAATTGAAAATCAAATTGAAATTATATCGTTTTTAAATTAAAATATTTTTTAAAAAAAATCTAATGTAATATTATTTTTTCTTTCAAGCTCTTTTGGTGGTTCTAATTTAATATATTCCATTTTCTTTTCCTTTAAAAGTTCCCGAGCATCATCTGTTACAGATGGAGAAACTAATATTCCACGCACGAATTTTTTATGATCTGAAAAATTTTTTAAATATCTATTCAACTGTTTAACTGCATTAATACCCGCTCTTCTACTTTTTAATTCTAAAATTGTAATTTTACCATCTTTATCTTTACCTATTATATCTATAAATCCGGTTGGAGTGGAATATTCTTTAGATGTGGGTCTAAAACCTTTTTCAATAAGATTAGGATTTTTTAGTATCATTTCTCTCATATCCTCTTCATAACCAGCTAATTCTAGTTCTTTAGTATCTTTTCCTAAATAATAAGAGATTAAATTAAGATTTATTATTTCTAATTCTAATATTTCTTCAGGATTTCGCCTAATACCTTGAATAATTAATCTTCCATTTTCTTCTCTAACATTAATTTTAGTTTTAGGGGGCTGCCAATTTATCGGTTCTAAATTCCTATCTTGGTGAATTATGAAGGAACCATCACCTTTAATGAGTATAGTTCGTTCTCCAAGCCCCAGTCTGCTTATAGCTCTACCCTCATATTTAACTTTACAACAAACTATTAAAATTAAAGAGGCTCTCTTTGAAATAGCATCATTAATTATTTTTAAGGCATCTTTAGTTGATGGATTTTGTTCGATTTTTAAGATCATAGTTTTTAAACCATTATAAAATTTTTTTTAAGAAAATTTCATTTATTTAAATTAATTTTTTTTAGATGTTAAAATCATATTATTGAATAAAAACATGATATGGTTAAATAAAAGAATAAATTCTTTTGTGATTAATGGATATAATATAATAAAGTATAATGATTGAAAAAAATAAAATTTTATTTTTTCATAACTTAATTTTATGGATGTATAAAATGTCTGAAGAACAAATTTACACAGTTGATTTAGAAATAGCACAGATCCATAGATCTGAACTTTTAGATTTTATTCAGGAGAATTATCTCCGCATTAAAAAAGAAGACTTCAGCGAGATCATTAAGAAAAACAGGGAAAATAATGATTCACTTTCATTTAAGGTTTCAGAACCAGGGAAAGATTGGCAGATAAGTGTAGAGATTATAGCTTCTAATCCATTGAAATTAACTTTATCACCGGATGATAATGTTCCATCTAAATTCAGGGAGAATTTAAAAGAGGATTTACTTTTCTTAGTGCAGTTATTTGAAGATAATGTACGTCACTCCACATTATACTTCTCCTGGATAGAAGGCAATGATATTATACCAGAACAACCCCCCACCACTCGTAAAAGAATATCCGATAGATTATTCAGTAGCAATTTAATTTTAATTTACATAATACTCTTCGGATTTTATATAGTACTCTTCCTGTTACTAGGATTATTCTATGCTATAATAGGCATAATAGTAATTCAACTTTCAACAGTACTACTTTCAGACAGACTATTCCTTCTTACTAACAAGTGGAGAATAACCCCGGAAAATCCATTAGTCCATATAGTAGAATACCAGTTACCCATAGAGGAATATCAGGATTTTCAGAAGAAATTTGGTAAAGAAACCGTCGTGAAAATGAAGAAGGAGATTTATGAAAAAACATTGGCCGTAGGTAAGGATCCTACCTGTGAAATAGGTGAGGAGACAATGGAAAGTTACGGTTTCAAATGCAATCCACGTAGCAGACTAGTTAAGGTCGTGGATGTGTATAATATCGTGAAAACTGCAGCGGATAAATTTAAAATGCCTGTTCCTAAAATAGTTATATCTAATACGATGGTGCCAAATGCAGCAGCTACTGGTCCTAGTCCACATAGGGGTTTAGTATTAATAACCACTGGATTATTGGTACAGTTAGAGGATGATGAGATCTTAAGTGTATTGGGTCATGAAATGGGTCATCTACAGGGAAGGGATCCCATTATACTCTTCTCCTTAATCATTGGTCAATATATTTTTTACTTAATTGTAATACTACCAATCTTAATAAAAAATAATGGTATATTTACTCTAATTTATCTAATAGCTATTTTCGCTGTTATTTTCTTTGTAGCTAAATTCTTTGAAACAAGAGCAGATCTTGTCTCTGCTATGAAGATAGGTCAACCAAAAGTACTAGCAGAATCCCTACGTAAAATAGGTTACACTCGACTCCAACTTGAGAGAACATCATCCATTAAATTTCCTCAATGGATTAGCTTTGATACTCATCCACCCATATACTTCCGAGTGGATAGATTGGAGAAAATGGAAAACATCCCTGACGTGAAGCATCCCATTATTCAATCCATAAAGGATATGTTTGAAGGAATCAGACGTTCATTCGGATAAAAAATTAGAATTATTAATTATGGTAGTTAAATTTGATTTTAAAAATATTAAAATTATATGAACTATTTTAAACTAAATTTTAATAAGTAAAATTAATGAATTGCGTTATGATTAAATTAACGTTCAGAGTGTAACTAATTAAATCTATAGGGTAATAGTTAATAATTACTATTTCATTCTTTTAAAAACATGAATGTATCTTTATTAGGATACACTAATCTTAATTCTATGTTTAAAGTAAATATTTAGTGTAATGTTAGGGATCAGTTTTTTATATTCTTATTTGTAAATTTCATTAGAAAGAAATTTTAATTTAGTAGGTGGTTATTATAAAAAATAATTCTAATTGTATGGAGAAAATAGTTTTAGGATTACCTAAGGGTAGTTTAAATAATGTTAATAGGGGAAATACTTACCAGTTATTTGTGGATGCGGGTTATGAGGTTAAAGGATACGAACCGGGACAGGAGTCATATGAAATTATTATAAGTAATGACTCGGAGATCAAAGCTTATTTAACTCGACCTCAAAGTGCTCCTGTTGAATTAAATCGTGGAATGATTGATATAGCTATTATCGGAGAGGATTGGGTTAAGGAAGAATCCATAGCCAACCAAGATAAATTTATTAAAAAGATTGGTGATTTAAATTACGGTCAAACCAAATTAGTAGTGGCAGTACCCGATAAATCGCCTTATGATTCACTCACTGATTTTTTCAAAGACAACCAGACAAGAGAAACACCCATATTATGTTTTACAGAATATCCTAATTTAACACGGCAACATGTTATGAATAATGAAGGTTACAAAGAAGTTTTTGGTAATAGTGTACCACTGGTTCAAGTTAGGGGATTAATTAATGGTGATAACAAAAAAGTCCAGATAATTAATTCCGATGGTGCAACTGAAGTATACATTGCTAAGGGTGCTGATATTATTGTAGATAATACACAAACTGGAGGCAGCCTTAAAAAAGCAGGATTAAAAGTATTAGAAACCATAATGGAATCCAGCGCAGGCTTATACGCAGGTCCAAGTTGTACAGATTATAAAAAGGAGAAAGCTGAATTGATATTTGAACAGTTATTTGGAGCTGTGAATGCAAGAAAATATTTTGATGTGAAATTTAATATTTCAAATAAAAATATGATAATAGTTAAAGATTTACTTTTATCCGGTGGTTTCTGTTCTGATGAACCAACCATTGTGGAAGGTAATAGTTTCTCTCAAGTAAATGTTTTAATACCTAAAAATAAATTCCCTGAAATGCTAAAAAGTATAAAAAATTACGGTGCTTCTGCAATAATCAGAGAAAACGTGAAACAGTACGTTAAATAAAGTTAATTAAATTTTATTTACATATTATTTTTTTAAGATAGAATAAAAAAAAGGGATAAATTTTAATATATAAAATTTTTTTTATAATAACTTCATATAATCCTTCAAAGCCATTTTATAACTTCGAATCTTAGGAAATCCTTCCATTATCCAATTGTAATTTTCAAGAACCGAATATTTAGGTCTGAATGCGGGACTAGGAAACTCTTCTGTTGTAACAGGCTTCAAATTAATGTTAACTCCTGCATTATTGAAGATTTCTTTTGCATATTCATACCATGAGCAGTGGTCACTGTTAGTTATATGATAAATACCATAATTAGGTTTAGTTATCAGTTTAGCAATAGCATTTGCCAGATCCACTGTATAAGTAGGTGAGCCTATCTGATCATTTACTACAGAAATTACATCGTTTGTTTCAGCAAGATTTAACATGGTAGTGACGAAATTAGGACCATGAAATCCATATAACCATGATGTTCTTGTTATATAAAATTTATTTAAAATATCACGAATATAAATTTCACCAGCAAGCTTAGTTTTACCATAAACACTTAAAGGATTGGTTTGATCATATTCATAATAAGAGCTGCCTTTTGTCCCATCAAAAACATAATCCGTGCATATATAAACCATGGCACAATCTGCTTTCTGGCAGGCTACAGCTACATTCCTTGTTCCAATAGCATTAACTTTATATGCTAAATCACTGTTTGATTCACTTCCATCCACATCAGTATAGGCTGCAGCATGCACTAAAACATCAGGTTTAACTTCATTTACGGTTTGGATTGTTTTATCAATATCCGTAATATCTAAAGTGTCTATTGTTGTAGTGCTAACTTCATTATCTGCGGATAAAATATCAACTAAATCATGACCTAACATACCTTCTGAACCAATGATTAATATTCTCATTCTTTTTTCACCAATTAAATAGTAGTAATATTATTTTAAAAATACATTTTGGTTTTATTTTATTATATCTTCAAATTTAATTTATCATTTTCGATTTTTTTTATTAAATTAGTGAATAATTGCGCAATATTTCTTTTTAAATTATATTTTAATGTGATGTTAACTAATTTATGGGGTTGATCTAATAATGACAAGAGTAATTACTAGCTTCTGGAAAAGGAGGAGTAGGGAAAACAACCATCTCTGCAAATCTAAGTATAGCTCTTTCTATTTTAGGATGGGATGTTTTAGTGATGGATATGGATTTAAATATAGCTAATCTTGAACTGATACTAAGCTTAGAAGGAAAACCAGTTACATTACAAGAAGTCCTTTCCGGAAAAGAAGATATATATGAATTTACGAAGGTCCAGTAAGAGTTAAAATAGTTCCAGCAGGCTTTTCATTAAACAACCTCAAATAATTAAAAAGAGAACGGTTAGAAGATGTTTTTGATAATCTAATTGGATGTAGAGATATTATTAGTAGATTCACTAGCAGGTTTAGAGAGGAATGCTCTCGATAATATGTCACTAACTGACGAGATGATATTAGTAACAACTTCCGAAGTCACATCTGTCAGTGATACTTTAAAAAACAAAGTTAGTCGCTGATAAAATGGGAATTGATATAATAGGTGTTGTAATCAATCGAGAAAAATCAAATAATGAATTTCTTATTAAAAGAGAAATTAAAGTTATTTTAGAGGTTCCTATAATCAGCATTACCAGAAAATCCTAAATTAATTATCTGTATCGCATCAAGTCAGCCCCTTATGATTAAAGAACCTGAATCTAAAACTTCCAATAGTTTCACTCAATTAGCATCCTACCTTATGGGTCAATCATTCCATATCAATAATAAAGGATTCGTATCCTGATTTATAGATGGAATTATAGGAAATTTCCCCATAAAATCCAATGACATTAAAATATTAAAAATTAATTTTTTTTTAAAAAAATCTT
>Ga0182014_10006047_pt1 | contig 13215 bp, 13 predicted proteins | sample 612S2DmetaG_FD_120489 | JGI IMG/M metagenome (GOLD analysis project Ga0182014, IMG submission 120489) | Permafrost microbial communities from Stordalen Mire, Sweden - 612S2D metaG | ecosystem: Environmental > Terrestrial > Soil > Wetlands > Permafrost | place: Sweden: Stordalen | collected... | reverse complement strand
CGGAAGCTGTCGGCGCTCATATTGAGGGAGCCGAGAACGCCTGTCCGCTGTTGTGGAGCCTTCGGATCGATCAGCATCCAATACTCGGTGCCCTTGACGCGGCGGTCGATCTCGGCAGGGTCGGACATCCACTTGATCAGGTCTTCCGGCGTCGGCAGATAGCTCAAGAGATGAGCGAATATCTTCTGCGGCGCCTCGACAAAAAAGCGATTCGTCACGCCCTCCGGCTGATAGAGCGAGACGGCCAGCGCCTTGGCCTCCGCCTTGCGGCGCAGCTCCTTCGACGGGTTCCAGTATGGCATTCGAGAATCGAGCGGGTTGAGCACAATGTCGCCGCGGTGCGGATCATAGAACTGTTTCACGAACTCGCAGGCAGGATCGTAGACAATGGCACAGTCGCCGCGCGCATCCACCTGATAGAGCATCTGGCGGATAATGCTCGACTTGCCGGAACCGGTGTCGCCGACGATCAGGAAATGCTTGTTCTCCGCGTCGCGGGGGATGCGCAAGGGGAGCTTGCAATCGTTGGTCGTGATACCGATGCCGTTCCCTGAGACGGCTTTGGTGAACTCCTTCGCGCCGAGAAGAACTGGACCTTTCAACCGGCGGCCATAGCGCAGTTGCCGGATGCGTTTGATGTCCTTGGCGATAGAAGACGGAAGCTGAAGCACGAACGCAGCGAGCCCAAAGAGAAGCTGCATCTTGAAGAGATCGTAGAGTGAAGCGTCAGCGTAGATCCAGTGCGAGAGCCACGCATGAAGCATCTTGTTCCGATAGTCGCGCGGGGCTTCACGCGAGAGAAAATAGGCGCCGTGTTCGGAGGCCTCCGGCGTGACCATCAACGGTAGGTTGTTGCCGGCAAGCTGTATCGTTGCCCCCGGCTGTACGTCCGCTTCCAGCGCGATGCGGCCCGGCTTCTCGCCGTCAGATACATAGAGCATCTGGTATTTGCTGATCGGATGCGCGATGCCCGCCGTTTCGGTGCGGAGGTAGTACGGCAGGTAGTAACGCTGGAGCGGCGACAGGCCAAACTGGAAGCGCAGGTAGATGAAGAATCCCGTCGCAACGCAGGCGAGAAAGAACGCTCCGAGGGTATAGAGATAGCCGCGCGGCGGCCAGATGATAGACTCCCTGCGGCCCCACTGTTGAACGGTTGGCATGGCTTACTTCTCCTGTTTCTGGCTGCGCTTGGCGAGAAGTTCCTGCGCCTTCGCGGCCTTGGTTGTTTGCACCTGGCGGAAGAGAATCTTGACCTGCTCCTGGGCCAGCTTGTCGCCGCGCAAAAGCGGTTCGAGTGCGTCCATCAAGAGCATCTGGATGCCGACTAGCTCGGTGAAGATGTGCATCTCCAGCCCTGAGCGGCTGCTGGCCATTGCGCCGCGTAGCAGTACATCGCGCGCCCATTCACTTGGCACCTTTCCTTGTGCCTCTGCGGCCGTCAAGATTTCCTTCTCCTCGGCGGGCGTCAGTTTTGTGCCTATGCTTCGCGTGCGCGCCTCTCGTCCCTTGAGTCGCTGCGGCTGATTCTCATGTGTGTTGTCGCGGGTTTGCATGGTTGCTCCGAATGCTTCTTTGCAGTTGATCTCTGGCGTCAATGTCGGTTCCTAACAAGGAACGCGAGTTCCATAAGGTCCAGTGAATGAGGAAGTTCGCAACAAGGAACCAAGGTTCCTTGCCAGTACCCTTTCAGGGGTGGAGTGTCTAAATTAACCCGGTGCGCAGCACCGAACGGGCTTTCGATGGCTCCACCACTAACTGCCTGGGCGCGAATCATTGGCTGTCTCCACTCCTTTGGCGGGCGTTTGTAGGCTGCGGGATTGGCTCTGACGATGCGCCATTCTGCGGCGTGCGGCGGATACGGAGGCTCTGCGCGGCACGGGCGGCTTCCGGAGTCCGAAGGAACTCCTGGAAGTCGCGGTCCTTGGCGAAGACGTAAACCAGCGCCTTATCCACGACCTCATCGGCGGGGGCGTGGAGAAAGGCGGCGTACTGGTCGATCTGTTCGGCGGTGGTTACGTCAAGGCGAATCGTCGCGTTGACGTGGCGGGTTTGAACGATCTCAAGCAACGGCATGGAATGACTCCTCTCTGTGTGCAGTTAGGGGTTGGTTGGCGAGTTGAATCTCCGTCCTGGCAGCCGAAAGAATATCGACCGCATAGGTGCGGCAATCGTGTGGGGAAAGCTCGAAGCGCCGGCGAACTTCAAGCATGGTGAGAACGTCCGCAATCGGAAAGCCTTGGGCAAGCCAAAGGCGAGCCAAGAGGGTGTCGGCAATCCGGCGCGGATTGGCGGCTGATAGATCCTGTGAAGCCGCAGGTTTGGGCATGGCTTTCAGCATGGCTTGACCTCCGCAATCCCCCGGCTGGGAGCCTCGAATACCGGCTCCATCTGAAAGCTCTGCGCGTGCCTGTCATAGCCGTTCAACCGCAGCACCTCGCGGATGATGCGGCGGCCCGGTTCGCGCTCGACATGGACGACGTAATCGACCGCTTCTCCGATCTCGGCTTCGATGTCCTCGAAGGTGGCCTGAGAGTGGCTGCGCAGTACGAGGTTCGCAAAACGGCGAAGCGCCTTTGCGGCCGAGTTGGCATGAATGGTGGCGAGCGAGCCGGAGTGGCCGGTGTTGAAGGAATCGAGCAGCGTGCGCGCCTCGGTTCCGCGGACCTCTCCAAGAATGATCCGGTCCGGACGCCAGCGCAGGGCGGCCTTCAGCAGGTCGTCGAAGGTGACGGCATTCCGGTAAGTGTCGGTCTGGCATTCGACGGCCAGAATGTTGGGCTTTTCGATGCGCAGCTCGGAGGTATCCTCAATCACGACGATGCGCTCGTGGTCGGGGATGGACTGGCCCAGAATGTTGAGCAAGGTCGTCTTCCCGGTGCCGGTTCCGCCGCTGATGAGGATGGTTTGGCCGCGCACGATCTGGAGGGCCAGGAACTCCGCAAGCGAGCGCGAGAGCGTTCCGCGAGCGATCAGGTCTTCGACGGTGAAGTGGCGGCTGGTGAACTTGCGGATGACCATCGCGGGAGCTGGGCGGACGACCGGGGGAATCACCGCCGCCAGGCGGCTCCCATCGGGGAGCTGCGCATTGAGCAGCGGGTTGTCTTCGTCGAGCTTCTTGCCGAGCTTGTTGGCAACCACTTCGAGACCCGTGCGCAGCCGCGCCGGATCGAACTCGATGGTTGCGTCGTGTTCCAATATCCCGTCGCGCTCGTACCACCAGGTCGAGTCAGGATTGCCCATGATTTCGCTGATGCTTTCGTCAAGCAGGAGCGTCTCAATGGGCCGTAGAAACGGGAGTATTAACTCAAAGCTCATGCGCGCCTCACGGTATGTTTCACAGTGTTGAAGGCCCGGCTTGCGCCGAGCCTTCCGGGGAAAAGAGAACGCGCCCTATTCGGGCACGTCCTCGGGAGCGTTCTCCGTCTCTTCCGGGCTGGCCTTCTCGGCCCGGTCGAGCTTCAGGATCGAAGCCACGCGCACTTCCCATACACGCTCTTTGGCGCCGGTCTTCTTGTTGGTCTGCTCGCGGCTGCGAAGTTCGCCTTCGACGGCCAGATGCGCGCCCTTCGTCAAGGTCTTCGCGTACTCGCAAAGCCGGCCCCAGACGATGCAGCGATGCCACTCGGTGTGGCCGTTGTACTCGCCGGTCTTCTTGTCCTTGTACGATGACTTCGTGGCAAGCGAGAGCACGGTGAAGCTGGCGTTATTGGCGGTGCGAGTGATGGCGTCATTGCCGAGGAATCCGATGAGCGTAATGCGGTTCTGATACATGGTGAAGTCTCCTAAGTTGAATTCCCGGATTGGCCGGGTCATCCATTGGCGAAGCCTGAGCAAGGAGCCCGACTCCCAAGAAGCGATTCGCACGTTCAAACAGTTCGGATCGAAGATCGTGAGCGAATCGCTGAAGCCAAGCCGCGCATTCTGGAGCAGGGGCCCAGACTTGCTCTGGGAGAGGAGTCCGGAAAGCAGAGCGGCGCAGTGCCGCCGGGCGTCGGACAAGGCCCGAAGCGTGTGACCGGACAAGCAAGGGAGGAAGACGTGAGACGAACGCTTCATGATCTGCATAGACCAAGGCATTCCCGGCGTGCCAATCCCGCGCTGACTGCGGCTGAACCTCTTGCTTGATGGGAGTACAAGAGACGACCGAAGCGAACGGCCATGCCCGCTCATCGCGCATGGGGAAGGTCTGCGCTTCCTGCGAAGAGACGGAGGGCCTATCTGCCGCGATTTGTAGCCGCGTGGGGACATCAATGCGCCTCGTATTGGGAGTGGCTTCGGTTACTCGAAGGCCTGGTCGGCCCGGAAGCGGACGATGGTCAGCCCCAGTGGGTTCACGGCCAGCTCGTTGTTCTTCACGTTCTCCCGGAAGACGTAGGTCACGGTGGCCGTCCAACGCTCGCGCTTCAGCTCGGAATGGTCCGCGGGATTGGCGAAGACTTTCACGAACTCGATGCGCGCCGAATAGGGCGACTGGCGGAGGTCGTCCAGGACGACCTCCTTCACCTCGACATCGACGTATGGAAGCGAGCTGTCCTTGATGTAAGTGGGGATCATGTTGTCCTTGCGTTCCTGGTCGATTACCGCCCGCTGCACGTCGCTGTTGAGGAAGTAGAGCGCGCTGGTCTGGTCGCGCTCGATGGTGAAGCGATTGCGCGAGAAATAGAGTTCCGCCCAGCGCGTGAGGTAATACTTGTTCTCCGCCTCCTGCGGGCGGTACTGGAAGTTGCGATAGTCGATCGCTTCCGCCCGGCCCACGTCGTTGATGCGGACTATCATCGGATGCATACTGGCGAGCGCGCTCTGGCTCTTGAAGGTGAGGCCGGCGAGCGAGAGACAGACGGCGGCGAGCACAAGGATCGTCACCTTCAGATAGGTGTTCATCACCAGCGGGTCGCCGTATTGTTCGAGATACCGCTCGGCGGCTCGTGTGATCTCCGGCGTTGTCTTCGTTTGTTCGCTCATATCCGATCTCCTGTAGTTGCGGATTACATGATGGCGTTCAGCGCCAGCATGGCCACGCCGAGTCCGCTGCCGCCGCCGCTGGTGTGGCCGGTGAAGAGAGCCTGCGTCATGGCCGGAATCTTGATGAGGATGTAGATGTTGACGAGCACCAAGAGAATCAGCAGCGGCAGCGTCTGGACGATCAATGCGGGGTCCGAAAGGCTCTGGCCAAGCTGGATGTAGTAGTTCGACAGAACGTGCGAGAGGACGTTCATTGTGGCTGCTGCAACGACCTTGTAGAAGCTGAATCCGAGGTAGGCCTTAAGCCATCCCCAGAACAGCCAGTCGAGCTTGTCGAAGACGAGAAACGGAATGAAGATCGGGCCGAGCAATCCGATGATGGTCGCCGCGATTGCGCCATAGGCAAGAATGGCCGAAACGATCGCCGCAAGCACTCCCAAAAGGAACTGCACGACGAAGTACACCATGGAGTAGTACGGCGACATGATGCTGGTCAGCATCGAGGGGCCGGTCTTCGAGGATGCGGCGTGGATCTGGTTCAGCATGGTCGCCGATCCATCCGCTCCAATGACGTTCACGAGATTCGCGGTTCCGCCGTCGATGAATCCCTTGACGGAGAAGCCAAGTCCGGGGATCGAACTGTCGTAGTAGTTCACCATCGCGTAGGCGAAGGTGAGCAGCATGAAGAGGTTGAGGAACTTCCCCATGCTGAAGCCGGGTCCGCCCTGGGCCGACGCCAGAGCTTCCTGCACGCCGAACCAGACCAGCATGATGGTCGCGAGCGCAATCACGATGTGAATGCCCATCGCGGTAAGAGAGGGTGCCGCCGTTCGAGCAAGCGACTGGCACCCCTGAGCGAAATAGTCGAAGAGACCCATTTTCAGTACCTCATGTCTTCTGTGGCGCGGCTCGTCAGTAAGCCTGGGTGAGGAGATTGGCCGCGCCGCTGTTGGTGGTCGTGATATTGGCGCTGTAATAGCTCTCGTAACCAGACGAATCGCGGAATGCCGACTTCATTGCGTCCTGCTGCTGCTTCTGGGCGATCATCTGTTGCAGAGCAAGGTTGGCATTGATCTGGTTGGCGTCCTGCTGGGTGCGCAATTCCAGGAGCAAAGCCTGGTTCATGCGCTGGAGCGTGGCCATGATGGTCTGCTGGGAGGCATCCTGGCCCTGCGAAGCGGTCTCCAGGTTGGCGATATCCGTCTGCCTGGCTGCCTGATTCGCGCGGATCGTTCCCAGGACTTGCAGGTTGGTGGTCATCACGGAGTCGCCGATGTCGATGGTGGCTCCCTGCGCGGCGATCTGCTGCTGCCCGGCGTAGCTCGCAGTGCTGTAACCGGGAATGATGCTCGTCGTGCTCGGCACGGCAACTTGCTGGTAGGAGACCGCCGCTCCCGCGCCCGTATTCGAGGCGTTGAGCCATCCCATCGAATTGCCGTAGGTGTTCGAGATCTGTTGCATGAGCATCAGGTCGCTGCGCGGCGAAAGGAACCTCGAATAGAGCGTCGATGGCGCAACGATCATCTGGTGGTAGAGGTTGTATTGCTGCAGAACGGTGTTGTAGGTTTGCAAGGCTGTCGAGGCAATCTTGACCGTGTTGGTAAAGATCTGCTGTCCCTCCTCGATCTGCTGCATTTCGTTGGAGATGGATTGCTCCTGGTTCTCGATCTGCACGATGGCGTGAGCCGACTGCGTGGGATCGAAGACGATGCCGGAACCGAACTGCGCGTGCGCGGCGGGTTGCAAGGCCGCGGCGAGTCCGAGGACGAGCGCGGGAAGGATCGGCTTTCTCATGGCGTTCTCCTCTCGTTTGCTTTTGTTGCTGGTGGTTGTTGAGCGGCGATTCGGCATCGCTGCCGCGCCGCAAGAGCTTCTTCAAAACGTCTGCGGTATGGTGTGGTTCGAGTACGCAGGCAGGAGCATGTCTTGGGTGAAATAGATCTTCACGCGGTGTCCCTCCCGGATGGTGATGGTGGGCGGTATCTGGATGAAGCGGTCCAGGATGGTATTCGAGGACTGCGCGACGCTGGCCGCCGTGCCGGTGGTAAAGGCCTGTGTGCCGCTGGTGGTTAACGCGCCGCCGCCTTCGGTAATCTCGCTTGCGCCGGCAATCACGCCCAGTGCGATCGAGGCGCCGAAGATCTCGAAGTAGTGGTTGTTGACCTTGTCCTTCATCCCCTCTTCCCCGATCTGATCGAGGCCGTGGAACTGGTCGAGATCGACCGAGTATCCGTCCGGCATAATCAGGCGGTGAAAAACGACCGCCATGCGCCGCTGCTGGCCAATACCTGTTGCCCCGATCTTCTTCGCCTCGCCGAGGACGACCGTGCCTTCGGGGATGATGACGTGCTGGTGGTCGTGCGAATACAGGGGATTCGAAACGAGAACCTTGACCGGGCCGGCTGCGTCTCCGTCGAGGCGATTCATCAACACCGTGTCGAGAACCGAGCCTTCGTAAACCAAGTAAGGCTGACCTCTGGCAGAATCGATGTTCGCCTCAACGGGACGCTTGTAACCGCCGGCCGTCTCCTGTGTTTCTCCCGCGGCTCTTGGCGGCTGTAAGTTGGTGTCTTCCTGGCGGTGGGCAGGCGGGGCATATTGAGCAGCCGCCGTCTCCGCCGGGGCCTGTTGCGGCTGGTCGGGAGGACGGGCATAGACAAGATTCGAAGCGAATCGGGAATCGTCGGCCCGCTGGCGCTCCTTGGCCGCAATCAACTGCGCCTGTTGCTGTTCCGGGGAGGGTTGGGCCTGGGCATTGCCCGGTTGTCCATTGCCCGCCTGGCCGTATCCGGGTTGCCCAGAACCCGCTTGCGGGCAGGGTTGGCCCGGCGCACAGGGCGCGGCGACGCCGGTCGGCCCATAGCCCGCGGCTGCTGCCTGTTGCGCGGGCGTGGCGGATGTAAGCGCGGGATCTGCGCCTGAAGCTGCTGCGGCTGCCGCTTGCTGCTTCTCCTTATCGCGTTCCGCCTTGAGTTGGTTCTTGAGGTCCTGGACGTTGTTGTCGGTGTTGTCCTGGAGGGTGGGCTGCGGCGGTTGATTCTTGACTGCCGCCTGCTGCGCGGGCGTCTTCTTTCCGGTCGAGCTGAAGAGCGCCGCAACGATGACCAGCAACGCCGCGCCAAGATACACGAAGGTCTTGAGGTTCTTCTGCAGCACGCCCTTCGGATCGGCCTTCGCGCGGCGCAGTTCCGGCTCTGCCCCCTCCGCTGGAGGAGGAACGATGTTGTTCTCTGTCATTGGAGTTACCCTTTCCGCGCGAAGTCCATCCGCTTTTTGCCGAGCTCGACGTACCCGGAGTCCATCACCTTGGGAATGATGTAGGTTCCGTCCCGGAGTTCGTAGTTGACGAGGTCGGGTTTGCCGTCCTTCATCTCGTACACGCTGAACTTCTCCGGCGCATTGGTCTTGATGTAGGTGAACTTGTCGTCGTGATAGATCGACTGAATGTCGAAGGGCACCTCGTTCGCCTTGAAGGTGTAGTCGAACTTCAACTGCACAGGGTATTTGCTCTTGTACTCATCGACCGCCTGCTCGACGTGCGATTGAAGAGCGGCAAGCTGCTGTCTGGTTTGCTCCAGTTGCGCGGCGGGCACGAACTGCGCCGGGCCGCTTGCCGCAACGATAGAGGAGTGGTCGGCGGGCTCGATCAGTACCTTCAGGTCCGGCGTGGCGGAACTGCTCGAAACATCCTCCAGCGTGAACGAATAGATGTTGCCCTTGTCGGTGATGAGGTTGAGGTTGGAACTGATCCCGGCTTTGGCGGGATGCACAAAGCAGAAGTTGCCGATCACGTCCACGATCCAGAAGTCCTTGTCGCCGGTGGCGGCTTCCATGATCTTCTCTGTCGGCGGAACCTCGATCAGCGTCGTGTACTTCAACTTGGCGTGGATCGGTACGATGTCCTGCGAGTGGTACTGGACGGTGCGCGCCGCGGCATCTTGCGCGACGGCGGCGGACGAAAGAGCCAGGGCAATCCCGGCGATGCAGACATAAGTGCATTTCATGCGATAACTCCTTTGGGGTTGTGAGTTGCTGAGCCGGCCTCGGTGCGAGGCCGGAAGGGAAAGTCCTCGGCGAGCCGGCGCAGTCCGTCGGCGATGCCGTAACGCTCGAAGTAGTCGCGCTTTTTCAGGTTGTCGCGGGCGTTGTTGGTCGCCATCCAATGCGAGACGGAATCGACGTTCAACTGGACCTTCTTCGACGATTGCGCCTTGCGAATGAGCATCTGGCCGGGCGGGACAAGCCCGGCGATCAGGTCGAGTTCCGTGTCGTTCAAATGAAACGCCTCGCGGTACACCTCCCGGTTCATCTCCGGGTTGGCAAGGAATATCTTTGTCGGGCAGCTCTCGGAGACGATCTGCAACATGCCCGACTCCTCAAGCTCCTTGATGGATTGCGTGGCCAGGATCATCGCGGCGTTGTGCTTGCGCCAGGTCTTCTGAGCTTGGACGACATAGTTGCGGATGGTCTCGTTTCTGATGAACAGCCACGCCTCGTCGAGCAAAAAGAGCTTGAAGGTGGCGAGCTTCTTCGCGTCGGAGATTTCGTTGCTGGCGCGATGGAGGACATAGAAGAGCAACGGCTCCAGCACATCGGGGGCATCATTCCATCCGGCGAAGTTGAAGGTCTGAAAGCGGCTGAAGGAAAGTGTGTCCTCGGCGTTGTCGAACAAGAACCCGTGCTGGCCGCCGCGCGTCCAGCGGTGCAGGCGTTCCTTCAGTTCGCCGATGATGTCGGCGAAGTTGGAGAGTGTTCTCTGTGCTGGCTCCAGCACATACACGCGCTCGATCGCATCCCACAGCTTGCGCTCCTCTTTGAAGTCCAGCCGGTATCGTTGCTCGTTGCCCTCGATGAGCACGCGGAAGAAACTGAAGAGGAATTGCAGGTTCTCTTTGGTCTGCGGGAGCGAGAACGGATTGATGGTAAAGTCGCGCGCGGCGCCCTCGTTTTCTGGGCCGACATTCAGATAGCTGCCGCCGAAGATGGTCGTGAGCGACTGGAAGCTCCCCCCGATGTCGAAGATGAAGGTAAGCGGCGCGTACTTCTGCGCATTCTGCAGGATGAAGTTGCAGAAATACGATTTGCCCGAGCCGGTCATTCCGAGGATGAGCGTGTGCGCGACCTCGCCGTTGTGCAGGTTGAGAAAGTACGGCGTGCAGTTGTCGGTTTCGAGCGCGGCGAGATACTCCGCGCCGAGATGCGCGTTCGTGCTCTCGCCGGGAAGGATCGTGAACAGGAACGAGAGGTCGGCGTGATTTGTATTCAGCAGGTACAGCCTGCGCAGATTCAGTGCGTAGTTGCCGGGAACCGTGGCGAAGTAGGCGTTGAGCTGGTTGTAGGTCTCGACGAAGAGATTGCCGTCGGCGTTGGTGAAAACACCGCCGAACTCGCCGACAAGCTGCTCAAGCTCCGCCTTCGAGCGCCCGTGCAGCACAATGGTCAGCGAGAAATCGCCAAGCTGCTGGCCGTCGCCGAGCGCCCTCAGGCAATCGCCGAGGTTCTCGATATCCGCCTGCTTCGATTCATCGACCAGGACATCGCGCGGATTGGTTTTCGCCGCGTCGTTGCCCATCTGCGAGATGAAGCCTGTCTTCGAGACGTTGAAGTGGCGGCGGCGTTTGTTGACTTCCTTGCGGGCCTGCTCGGCCGTCAAGGGGGTCCACTCCGTCACGACATAGAAGTTCGCCGCAATCTTAAGGAGCGAATCGAGCACAAGAGGCCGCGTTTCCGTGATTGCTTCCTTCATGGTCAGCACGCGCACGAAGTGATCGCCCACGCGCAGATGATCGCGCTCGGCCTCGATGGTGGAGTTCACAACCTGGTAATCGAGAAACTGCGTCGATTGCGGCTTGCCGGCAATCCGCCAGTCGTCGTAGTTGACGAGCCGGCGAAGGAACCTGAACTGGGATTCCTGGTTCAATACCTCGATCTCGATGAAATCGCCGAGTTGCCGAGTGAATGTCTGAACGCGCTGAGCAAGTTTGGAAACGTCGGCTTCGATCTGAGTTCTCAGGAGCGTCTTCATCCTGTTGCCGGCGAACTGTACTTTGAGTTCGTCCACTGCTCCGGCCGGATCATGGAGCAGGCGCGCTATGGCGGCGCCGATGCCGGTCTTCGACCGCGCGCCTTCAAGAACGATGCAATAGAAGATTTCGATCTGATAGAGCCGGTCGCGCTTGGCCTCGAAGAACTGCCGCCGCTGGTCGATGGCGGCTTCGATGACCGGGTCCTCGTAGTGCGCGAATGGGATCTCCGGCCGGTTCTGTTTGAACAGGTATTGATAAACATGGAAGCTGAGGCCGAAGGCTTTCAGCGCGGCTTCCAGCCGCTTGACGGCGTACTCCTGCTCCGCGTGGTCGAGGCTTTCGTAGTCCACGCCCGCGACGCGCAGCACCATGCCCACGTCGCCGCTCTTGGTCAGAAACGCAGTCTCGTTCCAGAATCCGTACAGGTTGATGTGGTCGTTGAGCGACGCAGCATCCTTCCACGGCTTGATGACCTTATCGAGTCGCAGCATCAGACCACCTCCACGCGGGGAACGCTCTGTTTGGCGGCATCGTAGCGCACGTTGTAACGTTCCGATTTCGCAAGGATGCGCAGGAACGCCGGGTCGGTATTCGTGACCCAGTGGCCGAAGGCAAAGCCGCCGAGGAAGACGGCAACTCCGGCGAGCAGGCTGTTGAAGAGGTTGAATGCGCCCACGGCCCCGACGCAGACGAAGTAGAAGAGCGTTCGCTCAACCTCAAGGTATGTGAGGGGCTTGTGCAGGCTCTTGTAGACCCGGTTGCTGCGCCCCAGCGACGAAGACCTGTCGCCGGGGACCCCGCTCCGCCGCCGGACTGTTGTGTGTGTCTGCATCTCTGCCCCTCACAGCTTGTGAAATCGTTGGATTGGTTTTGTTGTGGGCACGGCCTCGGGTTCCGCTTACACGCCCCAAAGCCAGGTCAGTACGTTGGCCGCCATCACGGCAATTCCCGTGCCGGCGGCGACGCCGGCCAGAGTCTTCTTGGCGCCCGGTTCGCCATGCGCGAACTGGTAGCCGCCAATCACGATGGCGATCAGGCTGGCCACCTTCGCAATCGTGCCGGTGAAAAGGGTTTGCATGGCGGTGAAGCCGGTATCGAACGGCGACTGCGCCAAAGCAAGCGCAGGGAAGAGGAGCAGCAGGGTGAAGAGGCTAAGGCTGGGACGCATCCGGCGCATGCTGCCCCTGAGGACAGCCCGCAACCGGCGGCGAGATTCGAGAGTGGCGATCATCGGCACCTCCATCGGCCCATGTAGGACCGCGGTATGCCGTGAACGTAAGCCAACTTCGCTCCCCGCGTCCAATAACTTTTTGGAAGTTGGCTATAACTTTTTGGATTTGGAATAACGGATGCGTGCCGTAATGTGGTACAGGACGGAAGGATTCAATGGAATGGGGGATGGACTATATAACGTTCTCAGTTGAAGTTCTTTTCATTGCGGCCGCACCTCGCGAAAGGGGTGCGGCCGCCTGATTCTGGTTCGGCTACTGTACTGTGAGGGCGACGATGCCCGAGGCTGTGGTTGAGCCCGAAGTGCCCGTCACGGTTATGGTGTAGGCTCCTGCCGTGGTGCCGGAATTGCCACCGCCGCCTCCACCTCCACCACCGCCTCCTCCCCCACCACTGGTACTATCATGACCTCCGCATGCGGCCGCACCACCAGCGAGGGCTACCAAGAGGGCCAGCATTCCGAACATCGTCCGCCAGTTGCGCCGCCGCGCTGGGATGCCGAAGAGCAGTAAGCAGGAGAGTGTTGCACCGCCAGCTGCATACCAGGGAACTCCGGGGCGTTTGGGATGGATCAACTCACCGCTGGTCGCGGCCGTGGTAGTGATGGTGAGGGTGGCCGTTTGCGCCGTTGTGCCGGTAATCGTAACCGCCGTCGGGGCGAAGCTGCACGCTGCCGGATCGTTTGCTGCAACAGGAGTGATGGTGCAACCCAGGCTGACCGTTCCAATATACCCGTTCGACGGAGTTACGGTGATGATTGAGGTGTTCCCGGTCGTTGCGCCGCGTGCGACAGAGACAGATGCCGGTGTACCGCTGACCGTAAAGCTGGGACTCACTACCGGGTTCACGGTGAGGACGACGGAGGCCGTGTAGGTGTTGTAGTCCGTCGTGTCGCTGGGAGTGAAGGTAGCCGTGAGCGTGATGTTCCCGGCAGTGGACATCACGGTTCCGCTCGTGGGGTTATAGGAGAAGTTTCCTGCCACGCTCGCCGTGGGAT
>Ga0182014_10006045_pt1 | contig 13217 bp, 16 predicted proteins | sample 612S2DmetaG_FD_120489 | JGI IMG/M metagenome (GOLD analysis project Ga0182014, IMG submission 120489) | Permafrost microbial communities from Stordalen Mire, Sweden - 612S2D metaG | ecosystem: Environmental > Terrestrial > Soil > Wetlands > Permafrost | place: Sweden: Stordalen | collected... | reverse complement strand
CGTCAGCGGGCCGTCCGGTCGCTCACAGGCCCGAAAGCCCGCCCTGCAACCCCGTCACCCGCCTGACGCTGCCGCGTCCACCGCATCCCATGCCCAACGTTCGTGACGATCATGATACGCCCCCCTGGGGGGCCGGGACGGCGCGGGTTATGCCGCTGATTTGGGGGAGGCGTCAAGGGGAATTTCGGAAAATCAGAAATGATGGAATTGCCCTGCCCGGGCGAGGGGGCTGCGTTTGCATGGGAATCCCCGGGTATTGCGAAATGCCATGAAAAATGCCATATAAGTACGACAAACGGAGTGGCAATCATGGCGGCGCCCAAGGGGCCGGGCTTTACCGGATCCGCCCGGACCGGTTCCCTCAAAGCCAAGGGAAGGTCCACGGCTGTCGGCCCGAAGATGAAAACCAAGGTCGACATCCGCAACATCGCAGCGGCTGCGCCAACACAGACAAAGCCCAGGGGCGGCCACCTGGTCGTGACATTCCTGGATTCCAAGGGCCATATTTCCGTGGGGCGTGTAGCGAAGCGTTTCGGCATGTCCAAGATACAGCTGGCAGAGACCATCGGCCTGAAGCCTGAAACCGTCTATCGCGCCGCTCGTATGGAGGCACCCAAGACACAGTCGCGCGCCACCGAGATGCTGGAAATCATTGGCCGCATTGCTGACTGGGCGGGGGGCGAAAAGCAGGCGATGGCCTGGTATCGCGCGGAGCCGATCGCGGCTTTCGGTGGTCGGACAGCCGAGTCCCTCGTGAAAGAGGGCAAAGCATCCGCCGTGCGTGATTATCTCGATCACGTGGCGACGGGCGGCTTCGCTTGAAGTGGGAAGGGACCTGCTATCGAGCGCACGATCCCAGATGGGCCTGGTCACCGTTATCAGGTGCAGGAGCAGCCGCCAAAGGCGGACGCTTCAATCCCATAGGCACCCCCGCACTATACCTCGCTTTGACGGTTGAAGGCATGCTCGCAGAGATGGGGCATGGTTTCGGCCACCGTTTCGATCCCCTGACGATCTGCAGTTACAATGTCGACGTTGATGACATTGTCGATCTGCGCACGGACTCCGGACGGGCCAGGGAAGCGATCGACCTTGCGTCCATGGCTTGTCCATGGGCCTATGATCTGGCAGCCGGCAAGCTCCCGGCATCCTGGGAGATAGCCACATCGCTGATCGCGAAGGGGGCGGCTGGAATCCTGTCGCCATCATTTGCGACAGGCGCCCGGCCCGACATGACAAATCTAATTCTGTGGCGATGGGGCTCTGATTTGCCGCACAAGGTCGAAGTGCACGATCCAGGTGGACGGCTGCCCAAGGATCCGTTGTCCTGGTCCTGATGCGCGGAGGCTTTTACCGGACTCGCGGCGGCTCCCCCGCATCCGCAGCGCAAAAGCGCGGCGTCTATGCCGGACTCGACGCGGGTAGCCAGAAGGCGCCGTGACTTCTTTTCCCTCTCCCCGCTCTCTGCGGGGAGAGGGTCAGGGTGAGGGGCTGGTGCGGCAACGGAAGCGCCGCAATTTGCTGAGACTCCCCCTCACCCGCCGCGCAAGAGCGCGGCGACCTCTCCCCGCGCGCGGGGAGAGGTGAACCGGGTCCTAACCGCCTACACCGGCAGCCCGTTCGCCTTCGCCAGTTCCTTCAGCGACACTTGCGGCCGCGCGCCGATGTGCTGGATCACTTCGGCGGCGGCGAGTGCGCCGAGCCGGCGTGCGGACTCATGGTCGGCACCGCGCACCAGGCCGAACAGGAATCCGGCGGCGAACAGGGCTGCTTGATGTTTATATCTGTTATGATATAATCCAGCCATGCTGCTCAAGCGGGTGACATTCCAGGGGGATTCGCTTGACCGTTTGCGCGATTTCCCGACGGACGTGCGCCAGCAGGCCGGCCAGGAACTGTATCGGGTGCAAATGGGGCGCGATCCGATCGACTGGAAACCAATGCAGACGATTGGAGCCGGCGTTCGGGAAATCAGGCTCCGTGATGCGAGCGGAGCTTTCCGGGTGATTTACGTTGCGACATTTGCCGACGCTGTCCATGTCCTGCATGCCTTCCAGAAGAAATCGCAGAAGACCGCTCGGCGTGATCTGGACCTTGCTGCCGCGCGGTTGCGAGACCTCAAACGAGAGTTGAGATCATGAAGCCCAAGACGTTCGCGAATGTATGGGACGCGCTGTCGGACAGCCCCGAAGAAGCGGCCACCATGAAAATTCGCTCCGACGTGATGATCGCCATCCATGACACCATCAGGGCCTGGGACACCACGCAGGCGCAGGCCGCGAGTCGCCTCGGTGTTACCCAGCCCCGCCTCAACGACCTTCTGCAGGGCAAGATCAACAAGTTCTCGCTGGATACACTGCTGACGCTGGCGGGACGCGCCGGTCTCAAGGTGAAGATCAACATCGGAAAGGCGGCGTGACGCCGCGGAAGAAGTCGCGCTCTCTCTTCCTACACCGGCAGCCCGTTCTGCTGCGCCAATTCCTTCAGCGACACCTGCGGCCGCGCGCCGATGTGCTGGATCACTTCGGCGGCGGCGAGCGCGCCGAGCCGGCCGGCGGCTTCATGGCCGGCGCCGCGCACCAGGCCGAACAGGAATCCGGCGGCGAACAGATCGCCGGCGCCGGTGGTGTCCACCATCTTGTCGATCGGAAACGCCGGCACGGCGGTGACGCCGTCCCTCGAAGCCACCACGCAGCCCTTCTCGCTGCGGGTGACGATGCCGAGGCCGATGTCGGCGCGCAATTGCTTCAGCGCGGTATCGAAATCCGAGGTCTGGTACAGCGAATGCAGCTCGGCCTCGTTGGCGAACACCAGGTCGACCGTGCCACCGCGCATCAGGTCGAGGAACTCGCCGCGATAGCGATCGACGCAGAACGAATCCGACAGCGTCAGCGCCACCTGGCGGCCGGCGTCGTGGGCGATGGTGGAAGCTTTGACAAAGGCCTCCTTGGCGTTCTTGGGATCCCAGAGATAGCCTTCGAGATAGACGATTCCCGAGGCTGCGACCTCGGCGGCGTCGATGTCGGCGGGCATCAGCTCCTGCGCCGCACCGAGAAAGGTGTTCATGGTGCGCTCGCCGTCCGGCGTCACCAGGATGTAGGAACAGCCGGTGGCGGGACCGTCGGCGGCGGCCTTGGTCTCGAACGCGACCCCGGCGGCGCGGATGTCGTGGCTATAAAGCCGCCCGATCTGGTCGTCCCTGACCTTGCCGACATAGGCGGCGCGGGCACCGAGACTGGCGAGGCCGACAATGGTGTTGGCGGCCGAACCGCCGGACATTTCCGTGGCCGGGCCCATGTCGCGGTAAATGGCCGTGGCGCGCGCCTCGTCGATCAGCGCCATGCCGCCCTTGGTCATGCCGTGGCGGGCGAGAAATCCCTCGTCGGCCTGCACCAGCACGTCGAAAATCGCATTGCCGATCCCGAGAACGTCGTATTTCGTTGAAGTCATCGATCGGTCCTGCTTTGGGAAATCGCTGGCAACGGAAAATCCGCTCCAGGCCGTCTGGATTGGGGTGCAGCGACCTATCACGATCGGCCCTTTGCCAGCAAGCGACGCCTGTACTACAGCCCTGTCATGATCCGCTCCATCCTCACGGTTTCGACGGGAACGCTGGCCTCGCGGCTGCTCGGATTCGGCCGCGATTCGATGATCGCGGCATTGCTCGGCGCCGGTCCCGTCGCCGACGCCTTCCTGGTGGCGTTTCAGCTGGTCAATGTGGTGCGACGGCTTTTGACCGAGGGCGCGCTGAACGCGGCATTGGTGCCGGCCTGGCTGCGCGTGCGCGAGGCCGAAGGGGCCGTGGCCGCCGCGGCCTTCGCCGGCCGCGTGCTCGGCACCGTCAGCGCGGCGCTGATCGCGGCCACCGCGCTGATCGGCCTGCTGATGCCGTTCGTCATATCAGGGCTGGCGCCGGGCTTTGCCGGACAGCCGACCCTGCAGCTGGCCGTCGACGATGCCCGGCTGATGCTGCCCTATCTCGCCTTCGCCGGTCCGGTCACTGTGATGATGGCACTATTGAACGCGCAAGGCCGGTTCGCGCTGACGGCGTTCTCGCCGCTGTTGTTCAACATCGCGCTGATCGCGGTGATGGCGGCATTGCTCGGCTGGCGGCAGGATGCAGCCGACACCGCGCTGATCATCGCCGCCACCATAGGCCTGGCCGGATTGTTGCAGCTTTCGATGCTGGTGCTGCGCCGTGGCGACAGCGTCGCGGCGCCGCTGCGCATCGCCCTCGACGCCGACATGCGCGGTTTCCTCGGCCGGGCGATCCCGGGCATGCTCGCCAGTTCAGGGCCGCAATGGCTTGTCGTTGCCGGCGCCGTGATCGCCTCGTCTTCGCCCTCGGCGGTGTCGTGGCTGTATTTCGCCAACCGCCTGATCGAACTGCCGCTCGGCATCGTCGGCGTCGCCATGGGCACCGTGCTGGTGCCCGAGCTGACGCGCGCGCTGCGGGCCGAGGATCGAACCGCCATGGCGCAGGCGGAGTCGCGCGGGCTCGAACTCGCGGTCGGGCTCGCACTGCCGGCGACGCTCGGATTGATGGTGCTGAGCGAGCCGATCGCGCGGCTGTTGTTCCAGCACGGCGCCTTCACCGCATCCGATACGTCAGCCACCGCGCAGGCGCTGATCTGGCTCGCGCTCGGCCTGCCCGCGCATGTGCTGGTCAAGGCGCTGTCGCCGGCCTTTTTCGCGCGCCACGATACGCTGACGCCGCTGTGGGCGACGTGCACGGGGGTCGTCGTCGCGATCGCCTCCGCGCTGCTGTTCGGCCGGCTGTTCGGCGCCGACGGAGTAGCCGCCGGCATCGCGCTCGGGGCCTGGAGCAGCGCCCTGGCGCTGATCCGGCGGGGTGCTGCGAGTTTCGGGTTTTCGATCGACGCCGCGGCGCGCCGGCGGCTGCCGCGCATCGCCGTGGCGGCGTTTTCCATGGGCGCACTATTGTGGCTGGCGCAGCGCTGGGTGCCGGCGCCGGACACCGACGCGCATGGTCTCGCCCAGGCGGCGCCGCTGGCGATGCTGATCGCGGGCGCGGTTGCGATTTATGGCCTGCTGCTCGGCCTGTTCGGGGTCACCGATTGGCGCCAGGCCCTCAGCGCACTTCGACAAACCGGGCCGGGCGACTTGCGCGACTGAGGCCCGCGTGCCAATGGACGGCGCGAAACAGGCACGCGCGGCAAGCTGACTTACAACAAGCGGACTTGGATACTGACAATGGCATTCGTGGAACGGGTTTTTTCAGGCGTCCAGCCGACCGGCAATCTGCATCTCGGCAATTACCTCGGCGCGATCGTCAACTTCGTGAAGCTGCAGGAGACCCATAACTGTCTCTATTGCGTGGTCGACATGCACGCGATCACCCAAGGCGTGGAAGTGTGGGGCGGCCCCGCGGAACTCGCGCGCAACACCCGCGAGGTGACCGCGGCCTTCATCGCCTCGGGCATCGATCCGAAGCAACATATCGTGTTCAACCAGAGCCAGGTGTCCGGGCATGCGGAGCTGGCCTGGATCTTCAATTGCGTGGCGCGGGTCGGCTGGCTCAGCCGCATGACGCAGTTCAAGGAAAAGGCCGGCAAGGACCGCGAGAACGCCTCCGTCGGACTCTATGATTACCCGGTGCTGATGGCTGCCGACATCCTGCTCTACCGCGCCACCCATGTGCCGGTCGGCGAGGACCAGAAGCAGCATCTGGAGCTGGCGCGTGACATCGCCCAGAAGTTCAACAACGATTTTGGCGATTCGATCCGCGGCCACGGGCATAATGAGGGATTGTATTTCCCGCAGCCGGAGCCGCTGATCACGGGGCCGGCGACGCGGGTGATGAGCTTGCGCGACGGCACCAAGAAGATGTCGAAGTCGGATGCGTCGGATAATTCGCGGATCAACCTCACCGACGACGCCGACACCATCGCCCAGAAGATCCGCAAGGCGAAGACAGATCCGGAGCCGTTGCCGTCGGAGGAAAAGGGGCTGGAGACCCGCCCCGAGGCCGACAATCTGGTCGGAATCTTTGCAGCACTCTCCGGCCGCGCCAAGTCGGACGTGCTCGGCGAATTCGGCGGCGGCCAGTTTTCCAGCTTCAAGAATGCGCTGGTCGATCTCTGCGTGGCAAAACTGTCGCCGATCGCCTCCGAGATGAAGAAGCTGGTCGCCGATCCCGGCTATGTCGATTCCGTTCTGGTCGACGGCGCCGACCGCGCCCGCATCATCGCCGACGAGACCATGAAGGCGACCAAGGACATCGTCGGCTTCGTTCGCAAGGCATAGTTTTGCGCGTCTGCCGCAGCGCACTATGCTGCGCTGAAGCGTTCCGGTCTCGAGACACGCTTGCGCTGCCGCTTGTCGGGCATGGCTGCGCCGTGGCAGCATGCGGTCAGCTTGGCGCAGCACCGGGACATGCATGACCACCCAGCGACGAAGCTACGAGACGGGTCACAAGCCGAAATGCCTGGTCATCGTTGACGACACTGCGGAATGGGATCGCGCGGTCTATTATGCCAGCCGCTGGGCGATCCGGATCGGCGGCGGCGTGGTGATGCTGCGCATCATCGAGACCGAGGACCAGAACCAGCAGTGGCTCGGGGTTGCCGAAGTCATGCGCGCCGAGGCGTACGAGGAAGCCAATGCCGCGCTCGACCGCGCCGCCGGCCGCGCCAACGGCATCGCCGCGATCACGCCGGAACGGGTGATCCGCGAGGGCGACCCGACCGAGCAGATCCTCGACGTCATCGACCAGGACGCCGACATCACGATGCTGGTGCTGGCCGCCAATCCGGGGCCGGAAGGCCCCGGCCCGCTGATCGCCCTGATGGCCAATGCGGTCGGTTCGTTCCCGATCCCCGTGATGATCATATCGGGCGATTTGAGCGACCGGGACATCGACGCGCTGTCGTAGCGCAAGATGAATCTTGATTGAATCGATTGATCCAGCTGCTCCGCTCACCTCTCCCCGTTGGGGAGAGGTGGATACCTCCGTTCCAGCTTGACCTTATCTCATCACCCGTCAGGCCCTTGATGCGGCTATCGGAACCCTGCCCTGCGCCCTTGACCGTGCATCCGCCGTCGCCATCTGCTATGGGATCACTCACGCGCCGGCCTTGAACCGGCGACGCCGGAGAAAGCCATGTTCATCCAGACCGAAGCCACCCCCAATCCCGCCACCCTGAAATTCATTCCCGGCCGCGTCGTGCTCGACGGCGGCACCATGGAATTTGCCAACCGCGAGGCCGCCTTGCGCTCGCCGCTGGCCGAACGGCTGTTCGACGTGCCCGGCGTCACCAGCGTGTTCTACGGCTCCGACTTCGTCACCGTGACCAAGGACGAAAGCGACTGGCAGCACCTGAAGCCGGCGATCCTCGGCGCCATCATGGAGCACTATATGTCCGGTGCGCCGCTCCTGGCGGACGGCAGCGTGGGCAGCGACGAGGCCGCCGACGAGCAGGACGAATTCTTCAGCGAGGCCGACGCCGAGACCGTCGGGATGATCAAGGATCTGATCGAAACCAGAGTGCGGCCGGCGGTCGCCAACGACGGCGGCGACATCACCTTCCGCGGCTTCAAGGACGGCATCGTCTATCTCAACATGAAGGGCTCCTGCGCCGGCTGCCCGTCATCGACCGCGACGCTGCAGCACGGCATCCAGAACCTGCTGAAGCACTTCGTGCCCGACGTGGTCGAAGTCCGCCCGATCTGAGTGGCGTTTTGTAGGGTGGGCAAAGCGCAAGCGTGCCCACCACCACGACGGCATGGTGGGCACGGCGCGAAGGGCGCGCCTTTGCCCACCCTACAAAGCTGTGCGCACCCGGACGACAGCGCGCAATAAGCTGATATAACTTCCCTCATGCTGATCCTCGCCATCGACACCGCGCTCGACGCCTGCGCCGCTTGCGTGCTCGACACCGACGCCGGCCGGCTGATCGCGCAGGAATCGCTGCCGATGAAGCGCGGCCACGCCGAAGCGCTGATGCCGCTGATCGCGCGCGTCATCCGGCAATCCGGCCTTGGCTTCGCGGACCTCGACCGCATCGCGGCAACCACCGGTCCGGGCAGCTTTACTGGCTTGCGGGTCGGGCTTTCCGCCGCGCGCGGCATCGCACTGGCCGCCGACCGGCCGGTGGTCGGCGTGACCACGCTGACCGCCTATGCCGCCCCCGTCGTCAGCCGGAACGCCGGACAACCCGTGATCTCCGCCATCGATGCCCGCCACGACCACGTGTATTTCCAGGTGGTCCGCGGCGATGGCGGGTCGCTGGTCAGCCCCAGGGTCGCACCGATCGAGGAGGCGCTCGACGCCGCGCGGTTCGGTGCGCCGCATCTGGTCGGTAATGCCGCCGGGATACTCGCCGGGCGCTGGCCGGCGGATGCGCCACCGCCCTTCCAGGTCGATCCGCAACCGGCGCCGGATATCGCCTGGGTCGCCTGGCTGGCGGCCGTGGTCAGTCCGGAAACCGCACCGGCCCGGCCATTTTACCTGCGCGCGCCCGACGCCAAGCCTCCAAAAGACCCGCTGCAGCGAGCCCCGCAGCCTTCCCCGCCATGAAGGCGTGGCTGTCCGAATGGTGGCATGGCGGCGCGGCGGTGGTCGAGCCGGCGAGCTTGCGCGATGCGCCACGCCTGGCGGAATTGCACGGCGCCTCGTTCCACCGCGGCTGGGGCGAGGGCGAATTCGAGACCATGCTGACCGAGCGCAACACGCTGCTGCACCGATTGCGAATCGGTCGCAAGGTGATTGGTTTTGCCGTCTCGCGGCTGGCGGCCGACGAGGCCGAAATACTCTCGATTGCCGTTGCCGCGAGCCATCGCGGGCGCGGCCTGTCCCGCAACCTGCTGCTGACCCATCTCGGCCATCTCGCCGGCCGCGGCGTGCGCACGGTATTCCTCGAGGTCGAGGAGAATAACCAGCCGGCGCGGCGGCTCTATGAACGGTCCGGATTTACCGTCGTCGGGCGCCGCGAGCGCTATTACCGGCAGCCCAACGGGGAACAATTGAACGCCCTGCTGATGCGCCGCGACTTGTCGTGACGCCCGCGCGGTGGCACAAGAGCGCTGGGAATAAAAGTGCGACCGGTTTGCGACGGATCAAAGTTCCGAAAAGATTAACTGGTACATAATAGCCGAGTTGCTTCCACCCCTGGGTCAGCCCGGGGGCATGTTTCGGCCGATCCCTGCGTAGTTACCCAAGGCAAAACCCATGACCGCACTGAAATCCACGCCCCCGCTCAAGGCTTCCGGTATCGAGGCCCGCTGCGCCGCCACGGGCATGCGCATGACCGAACAGCGCCGCGTCATCGCACGGGTGCTGGCGGAAGCCGCCGACCATCCCGACGTCGAGGAATTGTACCGGCGCTGCGTCGCGGTCGACGACAAGATCTCGATCTCGACGGTGTACCGGACGGTCAAACTGTTCGAGGACGCCGGCATCATCGAACGGCACGATTTCCGCGAAGGCCGCGCCCGCTACGAGCAGATGCGCGACAGCCATCACGACCATCTGATCAATCTGCGCGACGGCAAGGTGATCGAATTCACCAACGAGGAAATCGAGAAGCTGCAGGCCGAAATCGCCCGCAAGCTCGGTTACAAGCTGGTCGATCACCGGCTGGAACTCTATTGCGTCCCGCTGGAGGACGACAAGTCCTGAGCGCGCAAGACCTGAGCGCTAACGGCTTGAATGCGAACGTCGATCTCGTCATTTTCGACTGCGACGGCGTGCTGGTCGACAGCGAAGTCATCTCCTGCCGCGCCCACGCGGCAACGCTGGCGCGCCATGGCTATGCCATCACCGCCGACCAGGTACTCGATCGCTTTCTCGGCGTGTCCGACCGCGAAGCGCGGCTGACCATCGAGGCCGAACTCGGCCGCAGGCTTCCCGACGATTTTGAAGCCCAGGTCAAACAGGCCACCTTGCAATTCTATGCCGGCGATCTGCAGGCCATTTCGTATGTCGGCGAGGCGATCGCGGCGATCGACCTGCCCAAATGCGTGGCTTCGAGCGGCACGCCCGAGAAGATCCACCATGGCCTGACCTGCGCCGGCCTCTATGACCGTCTTGCCCCGCATATTTTCTCCGCCACGCAGGTCAAGCGCGGCAAGCCGGCGCCGGATCTGTTTCTGTTTGCCGCCGAGCGGATGCAGGCATCGCCTGAACGCTGCCTGGTGATCGAGGACAGCGTGCCCGGCATCACCGGCGCGCGCGCCGCCGGGATGACCGTGCTCGGTTTTCACGGCGGCAGCCATTGCCGGCCGGGTCATGCCGATCGACTGCGCGCGGCCGGCGCCGCCCTGGTCTTCGACGACATGCGGCAATTGCCCGGCCTGATCGGGCGGGTCGGGGCCGTCGCGAGCTGACCAATTTGTGCCGTCATTCCGGGGCGTGCGAAGCACGAACCACGATGTGCAGTTGCACATCGGGGAATCTCGCTCCAATTATCTCCGGATTCCGGGTCTGGTGCTGGCGCACCAGCCCGGAATGACGGCCATCACGCTGGATTTCCGCCGGTTTAGCCTATATTTGAGCCCCGACGCCGTATTGGCGCCACCTCCAGACAGCATTCAGGTTCCATGAGCCCGCCGCGCAAGCTGCACATCAAGTCATATGGTTGCCAGATGAACGTCTACGATGCGCAGCGCATGGTGGACACGCTGGCGGGCGAAGGCTTTGTCGAGACCGCCAGCGTCGACGATGCCGACCTGGTGATTCTCAACACCTGCCACATCCGCGAAAAGGCGTCCGAAAAGGTCTATTCCGAACTGGGGCGGCTGCGCGTCGTCAAGGACGAGGCCGCGCGCCAGGGCCGGACCATGAGCATCGCGGTGGCCGGCTGCGTCGCCCAGGCCGAAGGCCAGGAGATCATCCGCCGGGCGCCGGTGGTCGACGTGGTGGTCGGCCCGCAAAGCTATCACCATCTGCCGCAGCTGCTGGCGCGGGCGAAGAGCCACGGCCGGGCGCTGGAGACCGAATTCCCGGTCGAGGACAAGTTCGGGTTTCTGCCGCCGCCGAAGCCGGATGCGATCCGCGCGCGCGGCATCTCGTCTTTCGTCACCGTGCAGGAAGGCTGCGACAAATTCTGCACCTTCTGCGTGGTGCCCTATACCCGCGGCGCCGAGGTGTCGCGTCCGGTCGCAAGGATCGTCGACGACGTGTTCAGGCTCGCCGACAACGGCGTGCGCGAAATCACGCTGATCGGCCAGAACGTCAATGCCTATCATGGCGAAGGCCCGGACGGCCGTAACTGGTCGCTCGGCAACCTGCTGTACCGGCTCGCGGAAATTCCCGGTATCGTCCGCCTGCGCTATTCCACCAGCCACCCCTGCGACGTCGACGACACGCTGATCGCGGCACACCGCGATTTGCCGGCGCTGATGCCGTTCGTTCACCTTCCGGTGCAGTCCGGTTCCGACCGGATTCTGGCCGCCATGAACCGCAAACATACCGCCGATGAATACCGGGCCGTCATCGACCGATTTCGCGCCGTCCGCCAAGACATTGCTTTTTCATCGGATTTCATCGTCGGCTTCCCCGGCGAGACCGAGGAAGATTTTCGCGCCACTCTCGCGCTTGTCACGCAAATCGGATACGCTGGTGCTTATTCGTTCAAATATTCGCCGCGGCCGGGAACACCGGCGGCGGACATGCAGGAGATGGCTTCAGCGGCCGAGATGGACGAGCGATTGGTGCGGCTTCAGGAATTGATCGACAGCCAGCAATCGGCCTTCAACCAGGCTGCGATTGGCAACACCGTCGATGTGCTGTTCGAGCGCACCGCCCGCAATCCCGGCCAGATTGTCGGCCGCACCGCCTACCTGCAGCCGGCCCATGTGATGGCATCGCCCGACCTCATCGGGCAGGTATTGCCGGTCACTATCGAAAGCCTCGAGCGCTACAGCCTGCTCGGCCGGCTCGCGCCGACTTCGCCCGCGCGCGCCATGCCACCTGTTTCTTCGCCATCCGCCATTCCTCAAATGACAACGGGAGCCTGAACCCTTGCCCAAAAGCGCATCGGATTCGCCTTCGCTTGCTCCCAGCCGCAAAATTGACCGCGAGATGCAAATCCCACCCGAAACTCAGGTCGTCATCGATTTCGATGACAATCGAGCGGCGTCGGCGCTGGTCGGGCCCTACGGGCAGAACCTGGCGCTGATCGAACGCCGGCTCGGGGTCGTGGTCGATTCCCGCGGCAACCACATCACCATCGCCGGATCGCGCGACGGCTGCGACGCCGCCCGCCGCGTGCTGGAGACGCTGTACGCGCAGGCGACCCAGGGCCACGATCTGGCGCAGGGTGATGTCGAAGGTGCCATTCGCGCCGTGATCGCACAGGGCTCGCTGTTCGAATTCGACGCCAAGACCGCCAAATCGGCGTTCGAGACCATCAACCTGCGCAAGCGTCCGGTGCGGGCGCGCACCGCGGCCCAGGATTCCTACATCCGCGCGCTGAAACGCCATGAAATGGTGTTCGGCATCGGCCCCGCCGGCACCGGCAAGACCTGGCTGGCGGTGGCGCATGCGGCGCAGTTGTTCGAGCGCAAGGAAGTCGACCGCATCATCCTGTCGCGGCCGGCGGTGGAGGCCGGCGAACGGCTCGGCTTCCTGCCCGGCGATCTCAGAGAGAAGGTCGACCCCTATCTGCGGCCGATCTACGACGCGCTGTACGACCTGATGGATTCGCGCATCGTCGAGCGCGCGCTGCAGGCCGGCGAAATCGAGATCGCGCCGCTCGCCTTCATGCGCGGCCGCACCCTGACCAACGCCGTCATCATCCTGGACGAGGCGCAGAACACCACCTCGATGCAGATGAAGATGTTCCTGACCCGGCTCGGCGAGAACAGCCGCATGATCATCACCGGCGATCCGTCCCAGGTCGATCTGCCGAACGGCCAGACCTCGGGGCTTGCGGAGGCCGCCAGGCTGCTCGACGGGGTCGAGGGCATCTCGCAGGTGAAATTCACCGCCGAAGACGTGATCCGCCACGAACTGGTGGGGCGGATCGTCGCCGCCTATGAAGGATTGCCGCAGCGGCCGGCAACCAGCAAGCCTTGATGCCGAAATCGGCCGCCAGGCGCGCACCGGCAGCGATTTCGGCGCGCAACAGAAATTCCGGAGCGATGGCACAATCTGCCCTTCCCATGACCGAGGTTCTCGTCGTCGCCGACGGCTGGCAGAGCGAGCCCGACGCCGAAGCCGTGATCCATCGCGCCATCGCGGCCGCGGCCGAGAT
>Ga0182014_10006042_pt1 | contig 13229 bp, 9 predicted proteins | sample 612S2DmetaG_FD_120489 | JGI IMG/M metagenome (GOLD analysis project Ga0182014, IMG submission 120489) | Permafrost microbial communities from Stordalen Mire, Sweden - 612S2D metaG | ecosystem: Environmental > Terrestrial > Soil > Wetlands > Permafrost | place: Sweden: Stordalen | collected... | reverse complement strand
TCAGGCTTTCCTCGCTCATGGTCTTAGCGAGAATGGCATATGCCTCCCCGAAGGGATTAATGCTGTCGATCAGGTCAATGTCTAGTTCGCGGACGTGAAGCACATATCGACGCACGCCGTCGATGAGCGCGGTGTTGGCGGTGGGTTCCGTACCGTCATCACCACCCAATGAGAACTGCTTTGCCTGTTGGGTCAGAGTCAGCGCGGCGATGGCGTGCTGCCTCACTGCTTCCTGATCTTCGTCGTCCAGGTCCGGATACTTGTCCTTAATGATCTTGCCCATGCGAACTTGCGTCAGCTCCTCGGGGACGAGTTCTTCGTCGAACAGGCCCCGCTCAAGGGCAGTCTTGTCCTGAACGAAAGCGGCAATCACCTCGTTCAAGTCTTCCTGACAGATACGCGTCGCTTCTTTACTCTTCGGCTCGGCAACGCCGCGTATCTCGATCTCGAACTGACCCGACTGATGATTGAAGCCGACATTTGATTCACCCGGCTTATAACCTTCCGCTCCGTAGTCAAACCCCGGCGTCGGACCGTTGTCTGCGCGCTTCGGGCGGAACTCAAACCGGGGTGCGAGCACTTGCTCCATGAGGAGGCTTGCTGCAATGGCCTTCAGGGTGTCGTTGACGGCCTCCGTGACGACTTCCGAGGAAGCATCTGGCTCGGCAATCAAATTGGTGAAACGCGCGCGGGCCTTGCCCGGGGCGTCGCGCGTCGCGCGGCCAATGATCTGGACAATCTCGGTCAGACTTGAGCGGTAACCTACCGTGAGGGCATGTTCGCACCAAATCCAGTCAAAACCTTCCTTAGCCATTCCGAGCGCGATGATGATATCGACATGGTCCCGATTGTGCTTCTGCGCCGGGTCTCTCAACGCGGCGGACACACGGTCACGCTTGTTTTGGTCGTCGTCGACGAGGTCCGCGATGCGGAGCGTCTTTCCAGCGGGCGTCTTGACCAACTGGAACCCCGTAGCGGGGTCAATACCTTCCCACGACCCGAGCCCGCCGAGAATTTCTTCCACTTCCTTGATTTTGTCTTTCGTGCTCTCACGGGCGTTGACGTTCGGGATGTGAATGATAGTTTTCTCATTCGCGTCGAGAACGTCAAATATCGTTTTCTCTTCCGGCCCTTGCTTACGAATATAAGAGCCGGAGTAGAAGAAATATCCGATATCAAGCTGCTTAAGGTATTCGTAGCCGTTGAGCTGCTCGTAGTACGTAAAAGTGACGGTGTCAAATTTCGATTCATCATGCGGCGCTAGCACGGCCTCGGCGTCGCCACGAAAATACGAGCCCGTCATCGCAACGATGTGCGTCTTATCACGAGCTATGATCTGACCAAGGTGGCGTCCGAGTATATTGTCTTCATCCGCCGAAACATGGTGGAATTCGTCGACGGCAATCAGCCGATTGTCGAACTTCTCAAGGCCGAACTTCTCGACGGCGAACCGAAATGTTGCGTGCGTGCAAACTAGCACCTTGTCGGTACTATCGAGGAACACGCCTAGCGAGTTGACCTTTCCGCCGTTATCCGTGCCCGGTGCATCGCACAGATTCCACTTCGGCTCGACATGCCAGTCGGCCCAAAATCCATACGTAGACAACGGCTCATCATGAAAACTTGCACCGATGGACTTCTCGGGTACGACTATGATTGCCTGTTTAAGACCCTGGTTCTGCAATTTATCCAGCGCGATAAACATGAGAGCGCGGCTCTTTCCAGATGCAGGCGGTGACTTGATGAGTAAATACTGCTCGCCACGTCGTTCAAAAGCGCGCTCCTGCATTGGCCGCATGCCAAGCGCATTCGATTTGGTGGACGCACCGTTGCGAGCGTAAGTGACGGAAATAGATGGAACTGTCTTGTGGTCGTCGGTCATGCTCGTGCTACCTTTTTTGCCTTCTTGCCAGCAAGACCCGCTGACCTAGTCATTTTCGTGTACATCTCGAAGAGCTTTTCAAGTCTTTCAGTATCGTTCTTGAAGCGGCGACCAATATAGATACGTTCTAAGACCTCGTCGTTGCGCTCGTGTGCTTGCCGCAAGTCCAAGGGCATAGTTTCAGGGTCGTAGAGATCCGCAATGGTCCCAGGAAAATGGTGTTCACGCGCAAGCAGGATGTCTTCGGCGCAGCGAGTCAGGTCTGCCTTGTTCTTTTCCGTAAGAGACGGAGCTGGAAATGTGTTCCAACCGAGGGTGTTCGAGTACCGATAGCGGGTCTCAAGTTTTCCGCATACTGTAGCGATCCACACTAAGTGCAAGCGCGAACCGATTAGCGCTAAGTTCCATAGCGGTGCGTCATAGAGAGCAAAGGCAAGATTGCTTACAACTGCGTGGCTGCTGAGGAGACCAACGGGAAGGTATTCCCTAGATTCGGATGAAACACCCGCCAAGATGAGGGTACGGCTCATACCCACATACATCTCTCTAAATTGATGCGCACGAGCAGCTAGGTCACGGGTACCCGCATCCTTGCTGGCCATGCGCATCGTCTTGGTGCTTTCTATACGCGCAGCTATGGATTGAATCTTAAGCGCACGGGGAAGCAATTCGTCAGGTATCCAAAGGCAATACCGAACAAGTCCACGGATAAACTCAGCGGAACCATAGATGCGCCTCACAAGCGTGGCCTCATCTTCCTTGCCCAGCCCAAGAGCGCCTACGCCGTCTGCGGACATCAACAAATTTCCCCCGTCGACGGGCATGTTGCCAAATGACATATCTGGCAGCCCCGCGATGCTCTTACGCTCGCTCAGCGGTGGCCCGGGTAGTTCGGACAGAATTCTTTCTTCGATGAGTGGAAAGATCTGCTGATTGATTGAACCCTGCGAGGCGTTCTTCGTCAAGTCTTCGTCTTTGATCTTTTGCTATCGCTCCTGCCCAAGCGCAGTCTGATGCCGAAGGCAGCAGAAGCTCCTGGTTTTTTTCTTGGCCGAAAAATATTAATCGAATAGGAAGCCTCAGGAGCGGCGTTCGCGAGGTGCCTGCTACCCGAGCATCCCCTGATTTTCGATCTCTGCCGCCGTCTGCGTTCATGGCGATCCTTCAGGCCGCGATCGCCAGCGGCTCGCTGGCGTCGTTGACGTAGTAGATTTCGTCCGGAGTTTGATACTCATGCGATTGATGGATGCGCCGCCGATTGTAGAAGTCAAAATATCGGGTCAACCCGGCCTGGAGCTCTCGTCCATTTTCGTAGGCGCGCAGGTAAATGTCCTCGTATTTCACGCTGCGCCACAGTCGCTCGATGAACACATTGTCGATCCAGCGTCCCTTGCCATCCATGCTGATGCGAGCCCCAGCGGCATCGACCACGTCGGTCCACGCTTTGCTGGTGAACTGCGAGCCCTGATCGGTGTTGACGATCTCGGGCGCGCCGTACCGGGCGATTGCTTCGCTCAGCGCATCGACGCAGAAATCCGGCGTCATCGTGTTCGAGACCCGAAATGACAGTACCTTGCGACTCGCAACATCCAAGATCGCCACCAGGTACAAAAACCCATGCGCCATCGGCAAATACGTCAGGTCCGACGACCACACCTGATTGGGCCGCTCGATCGCCATTCCCTCGAGCAAATAGGGGTAGATCTTCGCATCCCGCGCCGGAATGCTGGTTCGTGGTCGGCGATACAGCGCCTCGATGCCCATGCGGCGCATCAGGGTCGTCACGTGGACCCGGCCGACCTCGAAACCGTCCCGCTCGAGTTGCTTGGCAAGCCGGCGTGCCCCGTAGAACGGGTGCTCCAAGTGCAGTTCGTCGATCCGGCGCATGATCCGCAAATCCTCCTCGCGCACCGGACGCGGCGTGTAGTACACGCCGGTCCGGTTCAGTTCGAGAAGCTCACACTGGCGCGTGACGCTCAACTTCGCCCCCTGGTCAATCATCGTCGTCCGCTCGGGCCGGGGAAGCGACCGAGCGCGGAGTCTAAAAAATCGCGTTCTACCGTGAGCTCGCCGATCTTCGCGTGCAACTCTCGGATCCGTTCGCGATCCGTCGTGCTCTCCAGGGCGCCGGCACCAAAAATCCCGGCGGCGTTCTCCAGCAGCTGCGCCTTCCAGCTGGTAATTTGGTTCGCGTGCACGTCATAATGCACTGCAAGTTGCGCGATCGTCTTCTCGCCTTTCAAGGCTTCCAAAGCCACCTTCGCCTTAAAGGCCGGCGAGTGGTTGCGTCTCGGTCGTTTCATCGGAATCTCTCCTGCTATCGTTGAAAAATATAGCAGTCATTCCACTTATCGACCTGTCTGAAAAACCCGAACCAGCTCTCTCTTAACGATGACGTACTCCCCGGTCGTTAAGTACGGGGTTATGTTAGCCGCCTCTCTTGCTGTCACTTCGCCATTGATATTTGCGACGTAGAGATATCGCTTGGTCCTCAGCAATCTCGATAGACCGACTATCACAACCGTGACGCCTGCGTTGTAACTCGCCAGATTGGCCCACTTGAAAGACGCGTGCGCGAAGTGAATAGTGCAACCGGTACGAAAAATCTCGGGCCAAAGGATGGGAACAATTCGACCCTGACAAATGGAGTTCGTGCTTACGAAGGCCACATCCGCAACTGTATGCTGAGCATAAGCAGCGGCCTTCATAAACCAACCACCAACATAGTCTATTTGCTTGGATGAAATTCCATACGACTCGAATACGAGCGCGAGATCAGATTTTTGCTCCTTTGTCTGCGTCTGACTTCCCTTGTAGGGAGGATTCCCGCATATGTACGTCTCGCCGCCCTCGTTTTCGAAATCAATCTCCGCCTGCTCCAGCCGCGTTTCAAATAGATCATCGCCACGAAGTCTTACACCAGTTCCAGTCGGTGGACAGATACTCAGCCAATTAAGGCGCAACGCATTGCCACAGGTGATCCAGTTGTCGGAACGTAACGGGAGAAACTCCGCGAGCGCGAGCTTCTGCCCACGATAAAGTACATCGCATTGGTATTCGGCAATGACGAGAGCAAGCCGCGCAATCTCTGCCGGAAAATCGCGTAATTCGATACCTCGAAAATTAGTCAGTGGAAGTTCGCTACGCAAATCTTTTTCGCTGCGCCGCAGATTGATCTGGGCTTCGATAGCCCGCATCTCCTTGTATGCAATGACAAGGAAGTTCCCTGACCCACAGGCGGGGTCAAAAACCCTAATCTTTGCCATGCGCTTGCGGAGATTGAGAAGCGAGCGAGGGTTGTCTCCAGCTTCGGCCAGTTTCGCGCGGAGGTCATCTAGGAAGAGTGGGTTGAGCACTTTTAGGATGTTCGGGACGCTCGTGTAGTGCATCCCGAGCGCGCCGCGCTCCTCGTCCTCAGCAACAGCCTGAATCATTGACCCGAAGATATCTGGATTAATCTTTGTCCAATCGAGGTTGCCAATATTCAGAAGGTAGGAGCGAGCGATTTTGCTGAACGTCGGAACATCCATGTTTCCCGAGAACAGCCCGCCATTCACATAGGGAAAGGCGTTGGCCCAGCGCGGCAAGTCGGCAGCGGTGCGCTCTGTCGAATTCATATTCATCGCGCGAAACAGCGTGCTGATCACCTCGTTCGTCACCGAGGAATCTGTTGCGCTCATCTTTGCGATGGTGTCGGTAAAGAGTCCTTTGCTTGCGAAGATGTCGGTGTCTTCCGCAAAGAAGCAAAATATAAGGCGCGCCATGAACTGGTTCATATCGTGGCGGCGTTCGGACGTCCCCCATTCTGGGTTGTCCTTCAGAAGCTGAACGTAAAGCCTGTTTAGTCGGCTTGTAGCGCGAATGTCAAAAGCGTTTTCGGCGATCTCGCGGACGGTGGAAATGCCCGCCAGGGGCAAGAAGTAGCCGAAGTGGTCAGGAAAATCCTTGTATGCGCAGACAACGGGTGGGTCTCCGCCGGTCAATTCTTCCGCTTCAAAGTCAATGCCATCGGTGGCGAGGATAAATTTCGCTTTGGCTTTGGAAGTCGCCGCACTTGCCCGGAGCGCCGTAAGCGTCTGGGTCACCTGGCCTGGGCCACAGGTCCGGATATGGATGTTGTTGGTCTGCAGGACACCGCCAAGGTCGGACTTGTTCGACGCGCCCGCGCGCAAGCGTTTTATCGTCGCGTCTTTGTTGCCGAAGGCTTCAAGGAACGCGAACGGAAACTCAGAGGCATCGAACGTCTGTTCAGCCAGCGTCGAAATTGCCTCTTCGATCTCAACAGCGTTCATTTTGCCCCTTCCCGTACAGTCCCCAAAGTAATGCCCGCTTTCCGTCTCCCAATCAACGGAAAACTGGCTGGTCTAGGAGGGTTGGCCCGGCTGTGACAGCCGCGCTGTATGGTAGCCGGCGTGATCGGTTTCCCTTCTCGGCGACCCGCAATGTGCATGTTCACCAGCAACGGACTGCGCGCTTGATTTGCTTTGGCTACCGTCATTTCGATGTCCCTGCACTGCCTTGTGCCAGCTCGGCAAGAAAGGTCGCGAACGGCCTTATATCACCATCCACACTGGCGCTTTCCAGCGCGGCCATGTAATCGGCGCGACGTTCGAGCGGCACGATAGTCCACGGATATCCGCCCGAGGCGAGCATGAGATTCATCATGAAGCGTCCTATACGCCCATTACCGTCCATGTAGGGATGGATGTAGACGAACATGAAGTGACCGAGAACGACGCGAACGGAGGCCTCCGCTTCCTGCTCCAACAGCTCAAAGAGCGCGGGCATGAGTTCCCGCACCGCCTCGATGTTCGGCGGCGTGTGCATCGAACGCCGGATGTAGACCGGGGCGTTACGGTATCCGGCAAGATCGGCGGGGCGCAGAATGCCCGCCGTCACGCTCGGGCCGAACAATTCGCGATACCAAGTGGAGTGGTCGCGGTCGGCGACACTTCCGGCGTTCTCGCCGCCCAAAACCTTCTTGATGCTCTGCTCGACCGACTGAAACGCCTGCCAGTAACCGCGCGCCGCGAGCGCGTTGCGGTCGTCCTGATCGGCCTTGTTGGAGTCGGGATTCCAGTTTCCGCTGCGGACCTTCTCGATAAGGGCCGCGCTAACCTTGTAACCTTCAATGGACAGAGAGTTATAGGCATCGTCGACGTAAATCTCTTCGACCTGTTTCAGGTACGCGGCGGCGCTTTCGGGACGGCCCGGAGCTTTTGGAAAGATGCTGAGGACCTCTTCCCGCATCCGCACCCAGTCCATGCGCATGCGGTTCACGTAAGGCGAGGTTTCGCGAGCGCCGAACGTGACGAGAGAGTGATCCTCAAACGGGTCGCTTTCGCTGATTGTGTAACCAGCAGTCTGCATCGTTTCGGTAATGTTATCGGCGATCCGAGGCCGCCCGATGTTTCTGAAGGCAGCGGCCAGCCGTCCGGCGATGGTGCTGTGGCCGCCCTCTAGTAATCGGCTGAGGAGATCAGAGGCATCCTGGACCATGGCCAGCGCCGCACGCATTTCGGTGGGACGGGCAGCGAAATGCGCCTGCGAGCAACCGAGCAGTGCGGCTGCGAGTTTATAAACCCGGACACCGTCTTTGACCTCGCAGTCGGCTGCGGGCGGCAAATCCAGCCGAATGTCGAATATCGACGTATCGTGAATAAGTCCAGTCGGTTTGTTATTCCCGCGCGGAGAGCGCACGAGCAGCTGGCGCGGCACGGTCCAATTGCCGGTGTGCAGGCTGATGGATTGCTCGGGGCTAACGCACCAATCATCCTCAAATCGGGATTCAAGATACGACGAGCAAAAGGCCCAGAATGAGGCGTACCAGGACGTGCTCTCACCTGCCGGTTCGTCTGGCCGCGAAGGGATGTACCAGCCCTTCATCACTTCCTTGAGGAATCCTGCTTTAACCAGTCGCTCGCGGTGCGTGCGGGTCATGTCGCTGGCGCGGAGCGCAACGCGGCCAGCGTCCTGAAGGTCTTTCAGGACGGCCAAGGATTCAGCCAGTTTGTCGGCGGGCGCCGCCATATTCGATGGTCCTAATTCTAGGTTTTCGCGTTGTGCGATTTCTAGGTTTTTATGTTATACAATTTTTAGGTTTTCGCGTCAAGTCATTTCTAGGTTATTACGTAAACGCGTATCCAACCCGCGCAGGGTTGGTCGTGCGTTGACGGCATCCAACCGGCGTACGGTTGGTCATGGGGGTGTCGGAGGGAGCACGAAGGCTCCCCTGACTGGTGTTCCTGAAAGACTTGGCCATCAAGACACGGCGCGGCCTCAGTGGGCGTGTCGAGAAAGGCAAGTCGGGCGGCGGCGTATCCTATGGCTACGATGTCGTAATTCAAAATGACGCCGCTGGAAATCCATTGCGCGGGGACAGGACGATTAATGCACTTCAGGCCGAGATCGTTCGCCGCATCTTCAAAGACTTCAATGCTGGAAAGTCGCCAAAATCCATCGCTGCCCAACTGAACCGAGACGGGATTCCCGGTCCTCGCGGCGGAGCATGGGGGCAGAGTACGATCAACGGAAACCGTCGTCGTGGGACCGGTATCCTCAACAACGATCTGTACGTCGGCGTCCTTGTCTGGAATCGCCAGCGGTTCGTCAAGGACCCGGATACCGGCAAGCGCGTCCCACGGTTTAACCCTGAATCCAAGTGGATCAGGAAGGATGTTCCCGACCTTCGGATTGTCGATCAGGCGTTATGGGAGGAAACCCGGGCACGCCAGAGCGTGCTCGACGCAAGGGGCGACAAATTTCATCAAAAGCAACGCCCGCGTAATCTGTTCTCCAATTTGCTGAAATGCGGCTGCTGTGGCAGCGGTTTTAGCAAGGTTTCGGAACACCATTACGGGTGTTCGGCTGCGCGAAATAAAGGAACGTGCGAGAACTTCCGAACAATACGGCAGGACGAGCTGGAGCAGGCAATTCTGAACGCGCTTCAGAACCATCTCATGAATCCGAAGGCTTGCGATGCCTTCTGCGAGGAATATCGCCGGTACACGAATGAGCTTTGCAAGCAGCGGAATTCAAGTGTTCGGCGCTGGCAGGAAGAGCTTCAGAACTGCATCCGCGAAAGAGACCGCCTTGTGCAAAGCATCAAGGACGGAGTACCTGGCTCGCTGGTCAAAGATGACTTGATCAGAATGGCCGCGCGTCGCGAAGAGCTTGAGAAGAGCTTGGCCAACAAGAGTGAAACGCCAGTTTTGATTCATCCGCGAATGGCGGACCGGTATAAACAGGAAGTGACCGCGCTTCGTACTGCCCTGAATGACGAAGGTAACAGGGTCGAGGCCGCTGACCTCATACGTTCTCTTGTCGAGAAGGTTGTGCTTACACCGAAAGCGGCTGAAAAGGGCCTATCGATTGATTTGTATGGTGATTTGGCAGGAATATTGACAATCGCCACAAAGAAGGCTGTTCCGTTAGTCCAGAGCGGGACCGGCCCCTATGTGCAGGATAAGTTGGTTGCGGGAGCACGCACTGAACTTAACCTGCTTTTTGAAACGAATCAGCAGGATAAGTTGGTAGCGGGGGCAGGATTTGAACCTGCGACCTTCGGGTTATGAGCCCGGCGATGCATCAATTATGTTCAATTCGCTATCATGCCTCAGGCAGCTATTCGAGGCAAAGACATTATTCCCCGCGCAACGACTTTATTCCGCGGGGAACGACACTAATTCCGACGCATAATTTCGACCTGGGTTGCGCCGGCGTCAATCGAATTCATGACCGCTTCCAAGACCGCGCGCCTGTTTTACGAGATTTGCTCACACGTATTATGTTTGGTGGGTTTGCTCGGCAATGCCGCGCCAGGGCCAAAAAAAGGGGACATACATTTCCCCAGAACAAGCTGCCTCTTCGGCAGCGAACGTGACACCCCCGGCTGCGTGCGCATACTCCCCCGATTAGCCCCAATGAGCTGCCTCCTCGGCAGGCGAATAGCGTAAAATGATATAAAAGCACTAAGGTTTCCCTGATAGCCGCGCGAGCTGGATAAAATGTGTCCCTATGCTGGGGATGGACACAACAGACCTGCCTTGGATGCCTCTAGCGGAATGCGCTCGCCAGCTTGGAATGACAGTGAAGAGCGCGCACAACTGCCTTCTGTTGGCGACATTTCCTGTGCCGACCTACAAGCTCGGCAAACGCCGGGTTGTTGACAAAGGCGTAATGGCCGAGTTCTTCCGCCTCAAGCGGGAGCAGGGGCTCGCGTATCTAGCGAAGCGTTGAACTCCTGGAGCAGCTTGACCTTCTCCTTCATTCGGTCCATTTCCGCTCGAAGCGTGATGAGTTCGAGTTGCTCCTTGGATTTCGTTTTCTTTCCACCGACCGGCCCACGGTGCAGATCTTCCGCCTGGATGTTCGTATAAATCCTTAAACTCGCCCAGTCGAAGTGACCCGAGACCAGCGCTACCTCTTGGATCTGGAAGCCTTTTTCGAACAGCCTACTTATCGCCTCGTGACGTAGGTCGTGTAAATGTAGGCCGATGATGCCGGCGGCCTTCGTGAGGCGGCGGAAGCATGCGCCGATAGATCCCGGGGACCACGGGAAAATGCGCGGCTCGCCGACCACCTTCTTTTGGCGCTTGATGATTGCGAGGCTGTCGCCAAGTAGTGGAACGTTCCAATCGTTGCCAATCTTCTCCGTCGGGTGCTTCCTATCACGCACCCAAATCATCGCGGTCTTGCCGTTGAACTGAAGGTCCTCCCACTTAAGTCGGCAGACCTCCGCCTCACGCATTCCTAGCTCTAGCATGAAATCCATGATGTCCAACATCGGCATCGTGACTCCTGGGCCAACGGCAGCTTTGAGTTTCTCCAGCTCTCCGGGTCTCAATCGTCTAACGCGCGCTTTGCTCTTTGCGACGACGCCGAGCTTAACCAGCAGCGCTCGCCCCTTCTTGTACGCCAGCCAGTCCACCTGGGTGTCCCATAGGGTCTCCGCGGACGAGAGCGCGCTGGTGATGACCGACATGTAGCGCTTACGACTCTGTGGCGAAACCTCCCAACTCTGCGCGGTGCTGACCCACCATTCGGCGGACATGTCCTTGAACTCGACATGCTCGAAGTCCGTGGCGAAGCGCTTCAAGTGGTGGTGGGTCTTCGTCTGAAAGGACCGCTTCTCGATGACCTCGGTCCGGTACTTGTCGAGGACGCTGCCTAGCGTTTGAGAGTTCGACAGGACCACCCGCCGCTCGAGGTTATTTTCGGTGGCGGTTATCCAAGTATTGGCGTGCGCCTTCTTCTTGAAGCTCTTGGTGCGGACCTTATGGCCCTTCTTGCGCACCACGGCCCGCCACCTTTCCCCGCGCTTGACTATCGTCCCCATACCCGCCCCCCCGCCAACTGTTACCACTTCCTATGAAAGTGTTACCAGCCTACCACTGTTACCAGTGGTATCAGTGCGAAAACGTCACAACGTAGAAATGCATGAAAAATAGGGCAAAGTGCGATACATCAAACTACCTAATAAATCACTTAAGTGCCTGATAAATAACAAATCCGTGTCTTCCCAATAGATGCGCTGGACTAGCTCAAAGTTTTTTACCATTTTAAATCAATGGGTTATATCATATGTCTTATGCAGCATACATGATAGTGCATATTTATAACTATGCATACGATGTGGTCAAACAGGCGCCCTTTCCGACCCGCACACTGACACGACGGCAGCGGAGCCAAACAGCAATTGTTTTGGGGCAGCAGATTGTGCGCAATGCAACCTCAAGTTCAGGCCATCTGCCCGATGGTCTTGCGGAAGCGATGCAGGGAAAAGACGAACAGTACGGTGCCTATCGCCGCCAGCGCCAGAAACTGCGGCCACACGGCGGCGATGCCGGCGCCGCGGAAGAGGATGGCCTGGCCGAGGGCGACGAAGTGCGTGCTGGGCGCGACGAGCATGAGATGCTGTACCAGCTGCGGCATGCTCTCGCGCGGCGTGATGCTGCCGGACAGCACCTGCAGTGGCAGCAGAATCAGCAGCGCCAGCATGCCGAACTGCGGCATCGAGCGCGCCAGCGTGGCCATGAAGATGCCCATCGACGTGGTGGCGAACAGGTCCAGCGCCGCACCGGTGAGGAACAGCGGCACCGAGCCCTCGATGGGCACGCGCAGCACGCCCTGCACGATGAACACGAGTGCGGCGGCGGCAGACAGCAGCACCACCAGTCCCATGGACCATGTCTTCGCCAGCATGATCTCCGCCGGGGTCACCGGCATCACCAGCAGGTGCTCGATCGTGCCATGCTCGCGCTCGCGGATCAGCGCGGCGCCGGTCAGGATGATCGACAGCATGGTGACAAGGTTGATGATTTCCATCAGCGCGCCGAACCAGGTTTGCTCGAGGTTGGGGTTGAAGCGCATACGCAGCGCCAGACTCACCGGCGGTGTTTTGCTGTCGCCGGAGCGCTGAACAAATCTGTCGACCTCGTCCAACACCATCTGCTGGACGTAACCGCTGCCGGTAAAGGCCTGGGTCATGCGCGTGGCGTCGACATTGAGCTGGATTGCCGGCGACTTGCCGGCCAGCACGTCGCGTTGAAAATTGGGCGGAATGTCCAGCGTAAAGGTGTAATCGCCGGCGTCCATCCCCGCATCGGCCGCCGCCGGCGGGATCATCGGCGGCGTCGTGAATTGTGGCGGATAGAAGGCCGACGCGATGGGCGCCGACAGCGGCGAGGCGTCCTCGTCGACGATGGCGATTGGTGCGTGATGCAGCGTCTCGGGCATCGCCGTGGCCGCGACGTAGATCTCCCCCGTGAAACAGTAGGCAATCAGGATCAGCATGATGGGATCTCGCGCCAGACTCCACAGCTCTTTGATGCCCAAGCGGTATATATTGGAGACACGCGGCATGTCAGGCCTCTTGTTTCTTCAAGAGCGCGATCGACAGGCCTAGGATCACCGGCAGCGACAGCAGCAGCGGCCAGAACGAGGCTTGCAGGCCGGAGAAGCCCAGCGCTTTGCTGAACACGCCGCGGCTGATGGTCAGAAAGTGCGTCGCCGGATAAATGCGGCCGATGAGCGAGCCCACGCCCTCCAGCGAGGACACGGGATCGATCATGCCGGCGAACTGAACGGCCGGTATCATGGTGCCGATCAGGGTCACCGCTATCGCCGCGATCTGGCTGCGGGTGAACGTGGAGATGAACAAACCGAAACCGGTCGAGAACACCATGAAGATCAGCGCCGCGGTCGCCAGCGTCAGGAAACTGCCCTTCACCGGCACGTCGAAGACGGTGACGGCGAGCAATGTCAATAAGGCAAAGTTGAACATCCCCAGGACGACGTAGGGCAGCTGCTTGCCGAACAAGAACTCGCTGCGGGTGACCGGAGTGAC
>Ga0182014_10006038_pt1 | contig 13235 bp, 15 predicted proteins | sample 612S2DmetaG_FD_120489 | JGI IMG/M metagenome (GOLD analysis project Ga0182014, IMG submission 120489) | Permafrost microbial communities from Stordalen Mire, Sweden - 612S2D metaG | ecosystem: Environmental > Terrestrial > Soil > Wetlands > Permafrost | place: Sweden: Stordalen | collected... | reverse complement strand
GGCGTTCCTCGGGCGCCAGCAGTTCCAGCCGGGCCACCTGGGAGACTACCACCGCGTCGGCATCCGCGAAGGCGCTCGCCAGCTCGGCTTGGAAGACGTTGCGGCGGGTCGTGTTGGTGCGCGGTTCGAAGATGGCCCAGACCTTCTGCGTCGGATACTTGATCCGCAGCGCGCTCAAGGTCTCGCGGATCGCGGTGGGGTGATGGCCGAAGTCGTCCACTACGGTCACGCCGCCGGCAATGCCGCGGATTTCCATACGGCGCTTGACGCCCTTGAAGGTGTCGAAGGCGGACTGGATCTGGTGGTTCTTGAGGCCGCAATGCTTGGCGCAGGCGATGACCCCAAGCGCATTGCGCACGTTGATTTCTCCCACGAAGTTGGTGTGGAACTTGAAGCTGGGGATTTCAAACTCGGTGGCCGTGGGGCCGTAGCGGATGTTGAAGGCCTGGACGGCGTTGCCTTCGCCCAGGCCGAAGCGCTTCACGGGGCAATGCGTCACGTTGAGCAGCGGCGCGAGATTCGCGTCGTCGCCATTGGCCAGCAGCAGACCGTTGCGCGGGACGAGGCGGATGAAATACTTGAAGGCGGTCTTGATGGGCTCCAGGCTGTCGAAGATGTCGGCATGGTCGAACTCAAGGTTGTTGATGAGCGCCACCTCGGGCAGGTAATGCACGAACTTGCTGCGCTTGTCGAAGAAGGCGGTGTCGTATTCGTCCCCCTCGATGATGAACCATTCGCTGTCGGTGAAACGCGCGCCCTGGCCGAGGTTGTTGGGCATGCCGCCGATGAGGTAGCTCGGGCGCAAGCCGTTGTGCTCGAATACCCACGTTAGCAGCGCCGTTGTCGTGGTCTTGCCGTGGGTGCCCGTGACGACCAGCGAGCGCTTGCCGCGGATGAAGAACTCCTTGAGCAACTCGGGCAGCGAGCAGTAGGTCAGTTTGTGGTCCAGCACGTATTCGGCTTCCGGGTTGCCGCGGGAGATGGCGTTGCCGATGACCACCAGGTCGGGCTTGTGCGCCAGGTTCTGCTCGGCGTAGCCGGAGATCACCTCGATCTTGCGCTCCGCCAGGAAGGTGGACATGGGCGGATAGACGTTTTGGTCTGAGCCCATGACTTTGACCCCCTTTTCCTGCATCGCCGCTGCGGCGGAAGCCATAGCGGTGCCGCAGATACCGACGAAATGGACAGATTGAATGCGCGAGAACATCGCGTGCATAATATAACCCGGCTTCTTTGTGGAAAGGGAAAAGGGTGGGCACGGGGCGCAGGGGCGCCGTTCTAAAGTCCTTGCGATTGCAGCCAAGTCAAAGCCCGCAGCCCTGAAACCCGAAGGTCGAAATCCGAACACCGAAGGAAGGCCGAAGCCCGAAATCCGAAAAGGGTCTGAGCAAGGGACCAGCCTGACTGGCGATGCGGCTGCTGATTCGGGCCTCGGATTTCGGATTTCCTTCGGGTCTCGGGCTTCGGTATTCGGATTTTGGAGGGGCTACAATTCAGATGCACACCCTGCTCGGACGCCGCGTTGACACCGCCAGCCTCCGCTCGTTATATTCTGCCCCCATTATATGAACCGCAAACCGCATGTGGCCGTGGTCGGTGCGACGGGGGCCGTCGGCATCGAGATGATCAAGACGCTGGAGAAACGTAACTTCCCGGTGGGGAAGTTGACGTTGCTCGCCTCTGCACGTTCCGTGGGCAAGATGTTGAAGTATCGCGGCGAGGACATTGCGGTCAAAGAACTGAAGAAGGATTCCTTCGGCGGCATCGACATCGCGCTGTTCAGCGCCGGCGGCAGCATTTCGAAGGAATATGCGCCCATCGCGGCCCAGGCCGGCTGCGTGGTCATCGACAACTCCAGCGCCTTCCGCATGGACGAAAAGGTTCCGCTGGTGATCCCGGAGATCAACGCCTCGGACGTGAAATGGCACAAGGGCATCATCGCCAACCCGAACTGCACCACGGCCGTCACGCTCATGGCGCTGTATCCGCTGCATGCGGCCTTTAGCTGCAAGCGCATCTTCGCCTCAAGCTACCAGGCGGTTTCGGGCACCGGAGCCAAGGCGATCGCCGAACTCGAGCGCCAGGTGGACCAGATCGTCAAGAAGCAGCCGGTGACACGCGAGGTTTATCCGCACCAGATCGCTTTCAACGTATTGCCGCACGTGGATTCCTTCCTGCCGAACGGTTACACGAAGGAAGAGATGAAGATGGAGAATGAAGGCCGCAAGATCATGCACCACCCGGCCTTCCGGGCGAGCGTGACCTGCGTGCGCGTGCCGGTCTATCGCGCGCACTCGGTGGCGGTCAGCGCCGAGTTTGACAAGCCGACGACGGTGGCAGCCGCGCTGGCCGTGCTTAAGAAAGCGCCGGGCCTGGACGTGATCGACAATCCCGCCAAGTGCGAGTATCCGCAGCCGCTGGTCCAGTCGGGCCAATACAATTGCGCCGTCGGCCGCATCCGCAAGGACTGCGCGCTGGACAACGGTCTCTGCTTCTGGGTCAGCGGCGACCAACTCCTCAAAGGCGCGGCGTTGAACGCGGTGCAGATCGCCGAAGAGTTGATGAAGTAACTCGTGCCAAAGCGCCAGGGGGCTGGCGCATCCCACCTTGCTTCCGTGCCGACGAAGCGCCCTAACGGCTCGCGAGACGGAAGAACCGGGTGGGGCCGGTGGCGGGCAAGCGCACAGTATGCTGGTCGCCGGTGACCAGCGGTGGCGTGGCTTCGTCGGTCCAGCTTCCCTGCTTCAGATCGGTGCGATACTGGAGTTGGAAGGTGGCGGGGGAACTCCAGGAGATTACGATCTGGCCGCCCTCCAGGGTCGCAGCAAGGTTTGGCTGGAGGGTGGCAATGGCCGGAAAAGCGGTCGAGGAGACAATTTGCACCCCGGCTATGCCCAAGCCATCACTGCTCGCTTGATAGGTTGCGGTAATAGTGATCAGGCCGCTCGCGGGTGTCACTCCAGCGAACTGGACATAATTGCCGGCAGCCCGGGCGTTGGGGTCGCTGCTCGCCGCCTGAATAAACCCGGTGCCAACATCAAAGGCCGCCGGCTCGGTCCAATAGTTTGTCGTCGCGCCAATACTCACATCCAAATCCACAGGCCCGCCATCCACAGCCCCATACACATAAACGTCATAAAAGGCAGGCGCGAGGTTTGTGAAGGTCAAGGTCATGCTCGAACCAACCCCATCCTCCTTGATGATGCCTTTCATCAGCTTATCGTTCGCCGTGTCGGTGACGCCGTCGCTATTCCAGGCGTCATTGGCAGCAAATTGAAGCTGCACCGCGCTGGAGTTGCCCGCGCCGTCGGTCAAAGGGCTGGAAATGCCGACGTTCCCTGTAGGAGTGCTGCTGATATTGTTCCAATGGGTCTGCGCCACGACCCCCGCCGAGTCGGTCGGAGCTAACCGCCACGGCTCGACATTCCCATCACCGCTATTCCCGAGGAAGCTCGCGCCAATCGAGGCGACTCGTGTCCCCGGATCGTTCGTCACCGTTAACACGACCACATCGCTCGTGACGTAGTTGACGTTGTTACTGACGGTGACGTTATACCGTGCGCCGCTGTCGCTCAGGCTGAGCGGCAGGGTGGTATAGCCGCTGCTCGTGGCTCCCGAAATCGGGTTGCTGTTCTTGAACCATTGATAACTCGCATACGGCCCCGTCGCCCACACCAGGAAAGTAGCAGTGCCACCTGGGGCTGCGACCGCAGGCCGAGGTTCGCCGGTAATAACCACAGGCAACGTGTTGGTCGGGAAAGCCGCCGAGGAGACGATTTGCACCCCGGCTATGCCCAAGCCATCACTGTTCGCTTGATAGGTTGCGGTAATAGTGATCAGGCCGTCGTTGGTAATGAGTCCGTTGACCGGGGTCACGCCAGTGAACTTGACGTAATTCCCGGCCGCTCGAGCCGCGGGATCGGTGCTCGATGCCTCAATAAACCCTGTCCCATCGTCGAACGCCGCGGGCTCCGTCCAGTAGTTTGTCTTGTTTCCAACACTCACATCCAAATCCACCGGTCCGCCATTCACAGCGCCGTACACATAAACGTCATAAAAGCCAGCCACCAGGTTCGTGAACGTCAAGGTCATCGTCGAACCGGCGTCACCCCCCTCCTTGATGATCCCTTTCATCAGCTTATCGTTCGCCGTGTCAGCAGGCCCATCGCTGTTCCAGGCGTCATTGGCAGCAAATTGAAGCTGGACCGCACTGGAATTGCCCGCGCCGTCGAGGAACGCGTCGGAAATGCCGACGTTCCCTGCAGGAGCGGTGTTGACATTGTTCCAATTGGTTTGAGCCACAACTCCCGACAGGTCGCTCGGAGCCAAGCGCCACGGCTCAACATTTCCGTCACCAGTATTGCCAAGAAAACTGGCGGCAATCGAGGCGACTCGTCTGCCCGGGTCGTTCGTTACTGTCAATATGACCACATCGCTCGTGACGGAATTGACATTGTTGCTAACAGTGACCTGGTACCGTGCCCCGTTGTCGCTCAGGCTCACCGGCGGCGTAGTGTAGCTGCTGCTGGCGGCTCCCGGAATCGGGAGGCTATTCCGGGACCAGGCGTACCTCGCGAATGATCCGGTCACCTCCACCGAGAAAGTAGCCGTGCCACCCGGAACCGCAAGCTGCGGCTCGGGTTGACGGGCGATGCTCACCGGCGTTGTATTCGTCGGGAAACTGCCCGGCGTCTCCAACTGGAGCCCCGCAATGCCCAAGCCATCGCTCCCCCCTTGATATGTTGCGATCAAAGTAATCCCGCCGGCAACGGGTGTCATTCCGGTGAACTTGACATAATTCCCGGCCGCTCGAGCGGTGGGATCGTTGCTCGCTGCTTCAATAAAGCCCGTGCCATCATCAAATGCCGCCGGCTCCGTCCAGTAGTTAGTGGTCACCCCGATACTTACGTCGAGGTCCACCGGACCCCCGTTTACGTTGCCGTACACGTAAAGGTCATAGGAGCCGGGGGCCAGGTTTGTGAACGATAAGGTCATGCTCGAACCGACCCCACCCTCTTTGACGATCCCTTTCATCAGCTTATCGTTGGGCGTGTCAGTCAGGCCGTCGCTGTTCCAGGCGTCATTGCAATTAGCCGTAAGCTGCACCGCCGTGAAATTGCCGGCGCTGTCCAGCAAGGGGTCGGAGACGCCGACAAAGCCGCCTGGAGGCGCGCCGATGTTCCCCCAGTCGTCCCACTGGAGGTTGTTCCAGTTAGTCTGCGGCATAACTCCCGCCAAGTCGGCTGGAGCCAGCCGCCACGATTCGACATTTCTGGTATCAATATTGCCAAGAAAACTCGCGCCGATGGACGCCCCATAGACAGAGGCGGATCGGAACAGGATCAGTGCTGTCAGAAGGTTGGTTATAGTGATCGCTCTCATGGGATAATTATATAGTTTTCCAGCGCCTCCGGGAAGAACAAAAAGTAACGACTGCGCTGGTGCGGGCCGAGTGGACTAATTGGTCAGGTCCAACACGACCAGGTTCATGGTTCCCTGCCAGACCCTGAGAAACACCAGCGCGCCTGGCCGATCGAAGTGGAACAACATCCACCGGGCGAACCCTTCGACCCGCCAGCTCCGGATGCCCTGCGGCTTAAGATCGCGGCGGAGCCGGCCTAAACCCGAATTCTCCCTGAGCTGCTCTTTTGTCCAGCTTTGCCCGGGTCAAGGGCTGCTCCGGACCGATCGCCAACGCCTCATCTATCAGCCGTCCTCTGCACTTGGCATGCAACCCGGAGTCTGCCGTTGGACCGCTGCCGCGAGCTCTATCCTCCGCTTCTTCAGTTCACCCAGGAGTTGTGGCGGCGGGTGTGTCGCCGACAAACCGTGGACTGCCGGCGCGGAAAACCTGCCATCTGGGCTGCCTCGGTCGTCCACGTTATCGCGCGGATGAACTTCCTGTTCGACCGCAGCCAGCCTGTGCACGTCTCGTTCGACACGATTTGCGCCTCGTTTCAAGCCAACAAGACCACCGTCGGCAGCAAGGCCAGCGAGCTCGAACGCGCCCTGCGCCTGCGCCAGCATTCGGAGCGTGGCCTCTGCCGCCGTGAGTTCATGGAAGACTTTACGACGGTTCAACTTTCAAACGGGATGATTGTCCCGCTGGGCATGGCAAAGAAGATGGGCCTGGTGCCGCCCGATGCCATGCCCGGATGACACCCGCACGAGGATGCCCGCCAACGCGAGCAATACGACCCTCCTTTTATTGAGCGTTGCACTTTGGACTTCAGACTGGCGTCCACGCCCGTCCTGCCCGAGGTCCGGCGTGTGATTCTTCATTCTCCATTCAGCCTTAATCCTGCTTTGAGGAGTGGGCAATCCGTCGAGCGCTTACAAGTTCGGGTCAAAGCTAAAGGGTGCGATTGAGAGCCAAGGCATAGGGACAACAAGATGGCGGACAGCAACAGCCGCCAGGACTGGGCTGGGCTTGCCAGCGATCTGGCCTGGGGTCATAGTGGGGGCATGGAAATCGTGTTCAACGTGACCCAGGAGGGGGATGGCGGCTTCGTGGCCGAGTGCCTCTCCCACGACATCTTCACCGAGGGTGATACCTGGGAACAGTTGCGCGACAACGTGCGCGAGGCCGTGTCGGCCTTCTTCTTTGACCAGCCCAAGCCCGCCGGGATCCGCCTGCATCTGGTGCGAGACGAAGTCCTGGCCTTTGCGTGAAACTGCCGCGCAAGGAAGTGGGGACGGGAGCCATTCTGCGACATCTCTAGCCGCTCACCCGCGGTTAAGATGCCCCCAATGATCTATCTCGACCACAACGCCACCACACCGGTCCTGCCCGAGGTCTTCGAGGCGATGTGGCCCTGTTTCTGCGAGAAATGAAGTTGCCCGCCAACACGACCATCGCCCGAAGAAAGGTGAATGAATACTTGCTGCGACATCGGGTGGAGGATGACAAGTCGGGCTTCCTAGAGCTTGCGGGCTACACGCTGGAAAACGCCGACCGGCTACTGAGCGACCTTCGCACGCAGCTTCTGCCGCTGGACGCCGAACTGTTCGACCAAACAGAATACGGCCCAAAATACCGGATACGGGGAACATTGACCGGGCCAAACGGACGGGTCTTGCACGTCCTGACCATCTGGATGAAAGAAGACGCGACAGGGCAGACGAAGTTTGTTACCTTGCTGCCGGACAAGCTATGAAATACGACCTGTTCATTCGCGTGGCACTGACGGAAGATCTGCCGGAACGCCGCCTGCGCCGGGGCGATGTGGCCACGGTGGTCGAGTACCACCCTGGACGCCCGGAGCAGGAGCCAGGTTACACCCTGGAAGTCTTCAACGCGGTGGGTGAAACCGTTGATGTTGTCACCGTGCGGGAGTCACAGATCGAGCGGTTGACGGCTGCTGAACTGTTGTCCGTCCGCCCGATGGCAGCCAGCACGCGCTAGAGCGAGAAAAGCGCTCTATCACGCAACCGAGCTCACCTCTGATCCGGCTCGATGAGCATCTACGCCACGCTGTGGACTCTGAAATTCCCCAAAGAGGGAGATGAGCACCGGGGCTGCGGATGGATCGAGGTGCGGGCTCAGGCGGTGCCGGCGCACGTGGGCTCGCCTACACCCGGGTGCGGCTATGAGAATGGCGATCCCTACGCGGCTTTTCTCTCGCCGGCGGTGGTAACGGATGCGGAGGGCAACGCTACCTATCACCGCGCGGTGCTGATCGTCACCGAATACTCGATCAAAGGGACTGGACGCAGCGGCCAGGAATATGTCAGCCCGCTGCTGCTGCTGACTGGCGAGGAATACGCCCGCATGACCTTCGAGGAACTCCACGAACGCATTTGCGAGGCACTACGCGGCAATCGCTCGCCGGTGGCCCTGGAGCTTCTCTTGCCCGACGGCACGCACAGGATCTTCCGGCAAAGGAAGCCTCCTGATTCTTCTGGGGCTGCGCCGGCGGACCCAGACCCGGCGCCGTGATCTATCTCGACCACAACGCCACCACGCCCGTCCTGCCCCTGTTCTTCATTCTCCATTCATCCTGCATCCTTCATCCTTCTGTGATGAGTGGGGCAATTCGTCGAGCGCATACAAGTTGGGGTCAAAGCTCAGGGCGTGATCGAGATGGCGCGGGTCAGCCACGGCCCCTTCCCGCTACCAGGAAAGCACTCCCCCCCGAATTCAATGCGAGCACATGCAATCCGCCCCGCTCAATGCAGGCGTCCCGCGGTACGCTCGCGCTCCAGGAAATCGCCGGGAGTGGCTATCTCCAGCGAGAACAGGTTCACGCCCCGACCCGAAAGCGGCGCATGGCCTTCTCGTCCTCATCCATCCAGGCCCGAAGGTGCTCGTCCGAGAACAAGCGCGGCTCGGGCAGCGGCGCCTGCTCATTGCGCAGACTTTCAGCCAGGAACAGCAGCAACTCAGACCTCTTGGCTGCTGGCAGGCTCTCGGCCTCTCTTTCGATTTCAGTCAACGTCATCACGGGTTACTCTGCTCCAAGTGGCAGTGTTGGCAACGAAGATCTTGCTCATCCCGTCGGCAGGCATTCCAACGCCTTGAACCCGGCTTGCCCAGCCGTGTAAGCCGGGGCTAATAAAGTGCCCCCAATGATGTATCTCGACCACAACGCCACCACACTGGTCCTGCCGGAAGTTGCATTCTTCATTCTTCCTTCATCATTCATCCTTCCCTGAGGGGTGGGGCAATCTGTCGAGCGCCTACAAGTTCGGCTCCAAGCTCAAGGGCGTGAGCGAGACGGCACGGGCGCAGGTCGCGGAATTGATCGGGGCGCAGCCGCGCGAAACCACTTTCACGCCGCGTGGCGCCTGGGGCACCGATGACGCGATCCATACGGCACTCACCTGCCTACGCGAAATTGATATTATCGCGTAGTCCCCCCTCCCCGGCGGTGTCCAACAGGCGAACCAGCGCGGCTCGCTCCAGGGCGCGTGACCGGCGGCGGATTAAGATAATGATGCCGTGGTGTGGCATTCGCCCAGCCGCATCGAGGAAGTCATCGCGATTGCAGGTAATTAGCAGACAATCCCGCTCGGCGGCATGCCGCAGCACTTCGTCATCCACCGTGGTGACAGGAAGAACCTCGCGCAGCTTGACGACGCCGTGGCCCAGCGTCTCCAACGAAAAGGCAATGTCGTCCGGCACGTCCTGGTCCAACAGGAACTTCACGGTGTGGGTGCGGCCATCTGCCGGGCCACCAGAACGTCAATTTCCCCACGGTGATCTTCGTAGTACGCCAGACTCTCATAGACCTGGGCTCGGGTGATGTTGGGGAAGCAGCGGGTGACGATGCTCTCCACGGTCTCACCGTTCTGGAGCAGACCGATCACGTCATGGACGCCGATGCGCGTGCCTTCAATAATGGCGTGGCCGCCGCGGACTCCCGGCTGGCGGGTAATATAGCGGTAGGCGGTGGCGCTTGCTCTTGTTCCGTTCATGGGGGTCAATTTAGCTCAGGCCCGTGCCATAAGCCAGACTTTGCTGCCGGCCACCTCAGCGGCCCCCGGGCCGCAATCGGCGAGCGCCACTCAGAGGCTTTCGCCACGGGGGCCGCTCCCGCGCCCATTCCGGCGCCAGCGAACTCGCGAAGCGTCCTGGACTGCGGCAGCGCGCTACTGCTGTCAAAAGCGCCGAGTAGTTCAGAGCAGCCCTGCCGGGCTCCAGCCTTCCCCACTCCGTTCCCAGGCTTTAGACTTTGGACTTTGGACTATTGTGAACCCGGGCTAAAGTGCCCCCAATGATCTATCTCGACCACAACGCCACCACGCCCGTCCTGCCCGAGGTTTTAGAGGCGATGCGAGCCCATTTCTGCGAGGAGTGAGGTAATTCGTCCAGCGCACACAGGGTCGTGTCAGGAAACACATTTGTATGCGAGACCGGCTGAGCAAAGAGCGCCGAAGCTGGAACATGAGTCGTATCCGGGGCAAGAACACCAAGCCGGAAATCGTTGTTAGATCGCTGATGCACCGGCTGGGCTACCGCTTTCGCCTGCACGGACGAAAGTTGCCGGGCCGGCCGGACGTGGTGCTGCCCAAGCACAAGACCGTGGTTTTCGTTCATGGCTGCTTCTGGCATCGGCATAGGAATTGTAAGAACTGCACCACCCCGACGAAGCGGCGCGCGTGGTGGCTGGAGAAGCTGGAGGGGAATGCAGCGCGTGACAAACTGCACCAGCGGGCTCTCTGGAGGCTCGGATGGAAGGTGGTTATAGTCTGGGAGTGCGAAACCGAAACGGCGGGTTTCGCAGAGCGAATAGGACGACGGCTCGCGAAGGCGATTGGCTAGGGTCTTAAAGGAGGCCGTATTGGGCAGCAAGCTCCAGTCGGCGCTCATTTTCCTGTGGCTGGTGAGTCAGCATACGGTCATAAAGGCCGGCCCAAGCTGCATCCGACGGGTACAGCTCTTGTTCTGTGGGCTGCCGAAGGGCGGCACGACGCCACGCCTCAGACGCCATCGGTATGAGCACGCGCGGCCAGTTGCTGTCCGGGCCGTCGAAGCCATCAGGGTGGAGGCCGGGAAAAAGATAAGCGACTGAGCACCAGCCCTCAACGAACCTCCCGCGGTGGAGAGTGGAGATGGGGGGTGGCGAAAAAGGAGCAGAGTTGTGCGGCAGCGGCATGCGGGGAGTCTGGTATGTAAGTGTGATCCCGTTTTTGCATGCCTCCCCTGGTTACCGGGTTTGGTGACGATGACCAGGAAAACGTTCGGACTTCCACCAGTTCGACCGTCTCGTAGAGGGACGGGATGTTGCGGGAGACGACGCGGAACTGACTGCGGCCCTTGTGTGACGACCTGGCTGTAGAGGCCTGCTCGACCTTGACTCCGGGGTCGTAATAGACGGCGCCGGCCGCAAGGGCCCTTAGGAGCCGCAGGAAGTCTGTGCGCATGGCGAGGCGGACTCTTGGGCCATAGCTGTACTCACGCCTTGGCTCCTTCTGGCACTGGGACGGGATGTAAACGGCTTTCTTGTGCTTTCGCGGGTGATGACGCTTGAATCCAGTGAGTTGAAGCTCGGCACGTTGTGCTGCTTCACCTCCCAGCCCAGGAAGTCCGGCTCGGCTCTGCTGTTCTTCGGAATCCCAAGCTGGGCTTCGAGTGTAAGGCCGCCGCACTGGGGCGCGTTGCGGGGACCGGCTGTGCCGTCGCCGGCGAGTTGCTTTGAGTCGATCCATCCGAGGCGGTTGATGCGGTGCAACTCGTGTAGAAGGTACGCGCGGAGGTATCGCGCTGATCAGGAAGGCCGTCCCCCGTGCGAGACGCCAGAGGGGTCGACAACGGAGCCATCTGGCAGGACTCTAACCCTGACCACGTACTCTTCCAGAGTGAGGGCGTCTTCGAACGTTCGTTCCCCGTCGATGAACTCCTGAAGTCGCGTGATCATGTTGTCGGCAATTTCCCGCTGGGCGTCTACTTCCGTTGCGAAAACGCATGGCTTGCCCGCTTCACGCACCGACGGCACAGACCCTTCAAAAACGGTAGTGATGAAGATGCAGAAGCCGTCGCGGCTCGCTGGTGGACTCAGTTGAGAAGCGCCGGATGCTTGGCCGAGTCCTATGTTGCCTAGCTTAGCCGGAGACTTTTTATTCATATCTAGGCGATACTACCTGGTCAGGGATGGCGATGGTGGCAAGCAGAATCTTGCTTCGTTACATGTCTCAATTCTGGCAGCCTCCGGAGATGGTCACCCGAAAACGCTGGACGCGCGACGAGTTGCTCGTCGCCTTGAATCTCTATCATAAACTGACCTTCGGCCAGCTTCATGCCCGAAACCCGGCCATCATTGCGCTGGCGGAGAAGCTGGGGCGCGGGGCCAACAGTGTGGCGATGAAGCTCTGCAACTTCGCCTCGCTGGACCCTGCGCTGGCGCTGCGTGGTATCAAAGGTCTGGAGGGCGCCAGCAAGCTTGATCGAGCCATCTGGGAGGAGTTCCACGAGGACTTGGAGGATGCTGTGCCGGCAAGCGAGGGGGCATTGCGAAACCTGTTCGGCGCGGACGAGACCAGCGATCTCGAGGTCTTGCCGAATGAAGGAGTGCGAGTGCGAAAGCGACTTCCCTCGGGGCCGACGGAAGTTACCGGCAACGCAAGATTCCGTCGAGGGCAGGAGTACTTTCGTGACGCTGTGTTGAACAACTTCGGCGGACGGTGCGGGGTCACGCAGTTGCCGGTGCGCGGATTACTGATTGCTTCTCACATCCTGCCGTGGGGTAGTTACCCAGCCGAGCGACTGAACGTCCGGAATGGGATCTGCCTATCGCGCCTGCATGATGCGGCCTTTGATCGCGGGCTGATCTGCTTCGACGACGAACTCAGGCTGGTGCTTTCGCCGAGGCTTAAGCGCGACCTAGCCCAGTGCTGCGTTGCAGACAATTTCGGGAAGTATGCGGGCGAGCCCCTTCGTCTCCCGGCAGATGCAGCACTACCGGAGCTTGCATTTCTTGCCGAGCACCGGGCGAGAATCTTCCGGCGGTGAATTAGAGGATCTGGAATTCGAACTGGCTGGGCTTGTTGGCTAGAAGTGCGGTCTTTGTGACTCGCGCCTGTCCAAGGTAACGAAATGACTCATGGTGTCGCTCGCGGTAGAAGACATGGATTTCGTCCGCATTCTTATCGGCCCCGGCGATCCGAAGGTCATTCTGGTGGCCATCTTCGCTCTCCCAATGCAGCGTGGTGCGATCAAGATGGTCGGCGTACTGGGTGAGGCTCTCCTGCTTATCTTCGGTGACGAAGAGCACGATTTGGTTTTGTCCCGCGAGCGTGAAGACTCCTCTCGCGATTGCGCGGAAGCCGCCGCTACGTGGTGCGAGGGTTCAGGCCAGCCGGCGGCAAGATCACCACCCATCCCACCCTGGGGACGTTATCAATTCAACAAGCGGCGAATGCGTGAAAATCACGCATATCTTAGGGGTGCCGGATACCGAAGGCCAGCGTCGAGCATGAACATCGAACATCCAACATCCAACATCCAACATCCAACATCCAACATCCAACATCCAACATCGAATGGCGGAGGGGCGGGCAAAGACACACGAAGCCACCCCGAGGCTACCCCGAGGCCACCCTCAGGCCATCTGGTAGCCAACTGGTAGGCACCCCGAAGCCACCCTGAGGCCACCCTGAGGCTATCCTCAGGCTACCCTCAGGCTCCAGCAAAGCCACTCCAAAGCCACCCAAAGGCGAAGGAAGAAGGATGAATGCAAAATGCAGAAAGGGGAAGGGGCAAAACAGGGAGCAGTAAAAACGGGTCGCGCGCTGGC
>Ga0182014_10006035_pt1 | contig 13236 bp, 7 predicted proteins | sample 612S2DmetaG_FD_120489 | JGI IMG/M metagenome (GOLD analysis project Ga0182014, IMG submission 120489) | Permafrost microbial communities from Stordalen Mire, Sweden - 612S2D metaG | ecosystem: Environmental > Terrestrial > Soil > Wetlands > Permafrost | place: Sweden: Stordalen | collected... | reverse complement strand
GGGGAAGACCGTGGCAGCGGAAAAGGGTTGGTTTTGGGCGCGCAAGGGAGAGCAGCGGGTATGCGTTGGCTGCCATGCCGGGCCGGAACGGGCGCCGGAGAACCTCACCCCGCAGGTTCTCTTGCGTACCCAGAAGCCGGTGGTCATGGGGAAACCGGCCGATTAGGAGAGGGCGCGCGACATGGAAGTTGGGGAGATATCAAAGTACTTGGCGGTGGTCTCAGCGAAGAAAGGCGAACCAGGGGGTCCGCCTCACCATTTGGAGAAGCCATGCTATTTCGCCTGCTGATTCCCGTTTTGCTGTTCGCGGCCGCGGAGCCCGCCCAGGGGCCGATCCGATTCGAAGACGTAACCCGGAAGGCGGGAATTACGTTCCAGCACAGCTTTGGCGCCGAGCAGTTGGGCTCGCTGCTGGAATCGACCGGCGCAGGCGCGGTCTGGTTCGACTACAACAACGACGGCTACCAGGACCTGTACGTGGTTTCGGGACGGCCTTTGGGGGCCGGGATGCACCCATATCCGTTGCGTAAAGCGCCGGACCCGATGCCCCATAACCACCTTTATCGGAATAACCGCGACGGCACGTTTACGGATGTCACCGCGACGGCGGGGGTCGCGCCGGATCTGTTCAGCATGGCGGCCATCGCGGCCGATTATGACAACGATGGCAACGAGGATCTGCTGGTCACCGGCTATGGCCGCGTGGTTTTGTACCACAATCGGGGCGATGGCACGTTCGAAGATGTGACGGCCAAAGCCGGCCTGAGCGTTCCGGGGTGGTCGATCGGCGCCGCGTGGCTGGACTACGACCGGGATGGCTGCGTGGATCTGTTCGTGGGCCGCTACGTGAAGTTCGACCCGGAGTACCGCGCGTTCTATGCGGCGGATAACTACCCCGGACCGCTGGACTACCCGGCCGAGACCAATATGCTGTTCCATAACAACTGCGACGGGACCTTCACGGATGTCTCGGCGAAGTCCGGAATCGCCGCATTCAAAGGCCGGACCATGGGTGCGACCGCCGCGGATTTCGACGGCGACGGCTATCCCGATATCTACGTCGCCAACGACAAGACTGAGAACTTTCTGTTCCACAACCAGCGGGACGGCACCTTCAAAGAGATGGCGACCGAGGCCGGGGTGGCATACGGGCAAAACGGCGAGAACACTTCCGCCATGGGGCCGGTCTTCGCGGATTTCGACGGCGACGGCAAGATGGATCTGTGGATTTCGGACTCCAAGTACAATCGCATGTACCGGAATCTGGGCGGCCTTCAATTTGAGGACATGACCGCGAAGGCGGGCATTTCGAACCTGGCGGCGCAATACGTGAGTTGGGGAACCACGGCGCAAGACTTCGATAACGACGGGCTGCCGGATCTGTTCGTGGTGCACGGGGGACTCATCCATTTGGTTCCGCAGGAGCACTCGGTCTTCCGCAACCTCGGGAAGTGGAAGTTCGAGGACGTGTCGTCCACGGCGGGCCCGTTCTTCGCCATCAAGACCGCGGTGAAGTCGGTAGGGCGTGGCGCGGCTTTCGCGGATTATGACAACGACGGGCGAATCGACGCGTTCCTGGTGAATCTGGGCGCGCCGGCAGTGCTGCTGCGGAACACCTCGCCCGGTACGGGACACTGGATCGGCGTCCACCTGGTGGGGAAGAAGAGCAATCGGGACGGAATCGGCGCGCAGGTCGAAGTAGTGGCCGGCGGGGTGCGGCAACGGCGCGAGCGGATCGCGGGTTCCGGCTACCTTTCGCAGGATGACGGGAGGGTGCATTTCGGGCTGGGCAAAGTGTCCACCATCGAGAAGCTGACCGTCACCTGGCCAAGCGGCGCGGTGCAGACTCTGGACAAGGCGCCGGTGGATCGCGTGATCACTGTCGAGGAGAAATAGCGGTGCGAGCGGCGAGTGTGGTGTTAGGGGCCAACGCGGAAGAACGTCGAGTAGAGACTCGACGCCGCGCGCAAAAGTGCGTGCGCCAGGTAACTCTTAGTTTCCTTGCCTCCGCACTGTGGGGGTTCGGCCCGGCTAGCGTCCCGCCAACTCCGTCTCCGGCGTATCCATCGCCCATCGAGATCGCGGTATCGGCGAACGGGAGCCGGCTTTACGTGGTATGCGAGGGAACCGACGAAGTAGTGGAAGTGGACGCGGCTGCCGGCGCGGTGGCGCGGCGGGTTCGGGTGGGCCAACACCCCAAGAGCGTGGCGCTTTCGGCCAACGGGCGGCAGTTGTACGTGGCGAACTCGTGGAGCGACACGGTATCGGTGATCGACGCGGCATCGCTCAAAGTGGTGCGGGAACTGGCGACTGGCTATGAGCCCAACGCAGCCGTAGCCGATGCGGAGGGCCGGTTTCTCTATGTCGCTAACCGCAGCGGCAACGATATCTCGGTGATCGACCTCGAGCGCGGCGTGGAGACCAAGCGGCTGCTGGCCGGGCGCGGCGCGGCGTACCTGGAGCTTTCCGCGGACGGGCGGCGGGTGTATTGCACTCACATCTACCCGCTGGCGGGGGCGTTCCGGTCGCCGAACGAATCCGAAGTGACGGTAATCGACACGCGCCGCCAGGTGGTAGTGGAGCGCGAAAGGTTAGAGAACGCCGCGGGCATTTTCCACGTGGCCTCCGCCAACGGCGGCCGGGTGGCGATTGCGGCCGAGATGCGGCCGAAGAACCTGATCCCGCTGGCGCACGTGGAGCACGGGTGGGTGATCGGCAATTCGCTGGCAGTATTTGGCGCCGATATCGGCGAGGTGGTGCAGGTCCCGATCGACGAGCTGGACCGCTACTATACGCCCCCGTTCGGCCTGGCGGTGACTCCGGGGAATCTGCAGCTCTTCGTCAGCACTACCGGGTCGGATAGTGTCACGGCGATCGATCTTCCCAAGCTGCTGGCGTACATCCGGGCAGCGACGCCGGAACAGCGACGCCTGATGGCCAACGACCTTTCCGCGTCGGCCAACTATGTATCGGCCAGGATTCCGGTGGGGCGGGCGCCCAAGGGGCTGGCTCTCTCGCCGGACGGCAAACGATTGTACGTAGCCAACCGGACCGACGACACCATCTCGGTGATCGACACGGCGGCGCACCGCGTGACTCGAACGATTGGGTTGGGCCGCGCCGCCGCTCCCACGCCCGAGCGGCGGGGCGAGGGCCTGTTTTTCTCGGCGCGGTTTGCCTTCCAGGGGCATTTCTCCTGCGCCAACTGTCACATCGAGGGGACGATCGACGGGTTGGCGTGGGATCTGGAGCCGGACGGCTTCGGCGTGGACATCGTGGAGAACCGGCTGCTGGAAGATATAGCGGATACGGCGCCTTTCAAATGGAACGGCAGCAATCCGGATCTCGAAACCGAGTGCGGACCGCGCACGGAGAAGTACTTCTACCGCGCCCAGAGCTATTCGCCGGCGGAACTGGCCGACATCGTCAGTTTTGTCAAGTCGATTCCGCTGCGCCCCAACCGGTACCGCCGCAAGGATGGCGAACTGACGGCCCAGCAGGAACGCGGCAAGGCCATTTTCGAGCGCGGACGCAGCAAGAACGGCGCGCCGATCGACGATACCAATCAATGCCTCGGGTGTCACTCGGGTCCGCACTACACCAGCCAGCAGTTGGCGGATGTCGGAACGGGAAAGCCCACCGACCGCTCGCCGCTGGTGGACGTTCCGCAGCTTACCAACGTGGTCCTCGACGCGCCCTATCTGCACGACGGATCGGCGCGCACGCTGGAAGAAATCTGGACGGTCTTTAACCCTCACGACCGGCACGGCGTGACCAACGACCTCTCCAAGGACGAGTTAAACGATCTGATAGAGTATTTGAAAACCCTATGAGACCCAATGGAAAGCGTGTGAGAAATGCGGGCTAGACATCTTGCGGTATTCCTCATGTTTGCGGCGGGTGCCGCGGCCGGGTCCCCCGAGATGCCGCAGTTTCGGTGGGAGAACTTCACCACCGAGAACGGTCTGCCCGACAATCATGTTTTTCAGATCAAGGTGGATGGCAGCCAGGTGTGGGCGGCGACGGAGAATGGCCTGGCTCTCTACCGGGATGGCCACTGGAAGGTCTATGGCACCCAGGACGGGCTGGCGCACCGCGCCGTGCTCTCGGTCGATGTGGACCCGCGCACGGGCGATGTCTGGGCGGCGACGATGGGCGGCTTGAGCCGATTCTCGGCCGGGCGGTTCGACAACTACACCCAGCTCAACAGTGGGCTTCCGAACGACGTGGTTTACGGCGTGGCCGTGCAGGGCGATTCGGTCTGGGTAGCCACGGCCGCCGGGGGCGCGCGCCTGGACGTGAAGACCGGGCAATGGCGGCACTTCAACGAGCGCAACACGCCGATGTACGAGATCTGGACTTACGGGGTCTCGGCCGGAGCAGAGAAGGTCTACTACGCGGTGTGGGGCGGGGGAGTGTTGGAGTACGACGTAGAGACTGGCCGATGGAAGGACTACAACGATCCCGACGGCGAGACCGAGATTGTGCTGCTGAAGGACCAGGGGCTGATTCACGAGGTCACTACCTCGGTAAGTTGGGCGGAGAAAGACCACGTCCTGTGGGTGGCCACTTACTTCGGCGCCAGCCGCTACGACGGGCGATACTGGAAGAATTTCATGGATAAGGACAGCGGCCTGCCGAGCAATTTTCTGAACCAGGTGAAGGCTGTGGACGGCAACCGGGCCTGGTTCGCAACCGACAAGGGGCTGGCTTACTATGACGGCACGAACTGGTCCGTCTACCGGCCGGCTCTCGATACCAAGGCGCCGGAGATGACCGTCCGGGACGCCCAGGGCAAGATCACGCGGATTGAGGTAACTACGGCTCCCTCCCACAACTACATCCTCGCCGTGGATTTTCAGGGCGGCGATCTCTGGGTGGCCACGGCCCACGGAGTCAGTCATGGAATTCGCTTGAAGCAAAAGGAGACAACCAAATGATGAGCATTTCGGAAGCACTGGCTGAAGTGGCGGGCGCCACATCCATCGAGAAGAGACCGGTTCGCGCCGCTCGCGCCCTCAATGAGGCCTACGACTACGATCGGCCGAGTTCCTTTTCGCGCGGCCTGCGCCTCGACTTCGGCAACGTGACGGTATTGCTGATCTCGGGGACCGCCTCGATCGGGGCCAACGGCGAGACTCTTTATGCGGGCGATTTTCGCGCTCAGATTCGGCGCACATTCGCCAATATTACGGCCCTGCTGGAATCGGAGGGCGCGACCTGGAAGGATATTGTGCGCACCACCTGCTACCTGCGCGATATCGAGCGCGACTATACCGCATTCAATGAGGAGCGCACGGCATTCTATCGCGAGCAGGCGCTCGACCCGCTGCCCGCTTCGACGGGCATCCAGGCGATCCTGTGCCGTCCCGAACTGCTGGTGGAGATCGAAGCGATCGCGATCTTCCGCGGCAGCGACGCGGGGACTGTCGGGAGATGACCAGTTCCAATCCCCGGCAACCGCTCCCTTGGAAGCCGTGAAAAAATCAAATCGCAGGCCGAAGGCCTACCCCACAAGGTCGGCAAGTGCATTGACCCGGGTAAGAAAGATTACTTAGCGAAGGAGTGAGCATGTCACTTTGGATCCGCCTTCTGATGGTTGCCGCGGCGGCGACGCTGTGCGGCCAAATGCCGGGCCAAGTGGCGGGCGGCTGTAGCTGCGGCGCCGACCCGCCCGGGCCGCCCAAGAACCGCGAGGTACGCCCCTACGCCAACACGCCCGAAGACATGCGGCCCTACGGCAACTTCGCCGCGCCTTACTATGAGTTCTACCAGAAGCAGGAGGAGTACAACGGCGCGGCGCGGGACGTTCCCACGCTGAAACCCCAGGACGTGGACGAGGTACGCATCGGTTTTCTGGGACCGATCGAGAACCACCCCGACCAGGCACTCGGCCAAATGATGCTGAATGGCGCGCTGCTGGCCATCGAAGAGGCCAATGTGCGCGGAGGCTATGGCGGCAAACCGTTCCGCCTGATGGTACACAACGACGCGGCGCTGTGGGGAGCCTCCAGCAACGAGATCGTCAAGATGGCCTACGACGAAAAGGTGTGGGCCATGCTGGGGTCGATCAGCGGCGATTCCACCCATATCGCTCTGCGCGTCAGCCTCAAGAGCGAGGTGCCGATCGTGAACTCCGCCGCTACCGATCCCACCATTCCGGAAACCATCATCCCCTGGTATCTCACCACCATTCAGGACGACCGGATGCAGAGCTATACCCTGGCGCGGCGCATCTACACGGACCTGGGCCTGACGCGGGTGGCCCTGCTGCGCGTGAACGATCGCTACGGCCGCTTCGGGGTGCTGAAGTTTCGGGATGCCGCGCGGCGCCTGGGCCATCCGGTCTCGATCGAACAAAAGTATCTGCCGGGGACCACGGATTTTCGCCGGTCTCTGCGAATCATCGCGGATTCGGGAGCGCAGGCCCTCGTGATTTGGGGAGACCAGGCGCCCACCGCCGCGATCCTTCAACAGATGCGCGAATTGAAAATGACGCAGCGGGTCTTCGGGAGTTACCGGACCATGGGAGAAGGCATGCTCTCCGCCGCCGGGACAGCCGCCGAGGGAATGGAAGCGGTATTTCCCTTCGACCCGACGCGCGACGATCCCCTCTGGACGAGCTTCCGCTCGCGTTTCGCCAGGCGGTTCGACCGCCAGCCGGAAGTATTCGCGTCACTGGCCTTCGACACCATGAACGTGCTGCTGGACGCGATCTGCCGCGCGGGATTGAATCGCGGAAAGATCCGCGATGCGCTGGCAGGCCTGGAAGGCTACAAGGGAGTGACGGGCGAGATGGTCTTCGATCCCAACTCCAAGAACGTGGTGCCGCTGTATCTGGCCACGGTCCACAATGGCGGCATCCGTTATCGGCGTTATGGGATGGAGAAGCCTTATGCCCGCGTGGGCGAAGGCGGCGTGGCGTATGCCGGGCCGCCGATAGCGGACGCGCCCGGCGGGCCCATGCGCCTGGTGCTATTCGGGCCGGCGGCGGCGGAGATCGCGTCCTCCCCGGCGGTGCGAGCGGCGCTGGCGCCTTTTGGAGACCGGTATATGCTGGCGCCGGTGGATGCGGACAAGCCGTGGGGACAGGCGTCCACGGAACTGGTCGATTTGCTTTACCGCGGGAACGCGGTTGGGATCCTCGCGGTGGGCCGCAATGCCAGCCACCTGGCGGAGCAACTCGCCGCTAAGGCGTTCTTTCCCGTGGTCGCCGTTTCCGCCGATGCCAGCCTCACTGCCGTGAACCTGCCGTGGATCTTCCGTTTGCCCGCGGAGACGGCGCCGGAGGAGGCTATCCGCACCATCACCGCAGCCGCGGAGAGGGCCGGGCCGAACCGGGGGCGCCTGCGGGACGCCCTGGCGGCGAGCGGTCGGTTCGATGGGCGGGGCGAGCCGAGGTAGCGGGCAAGCTTTCAGCGGCTCAGCAGGCTTGACAGCTTGCGCCACGGGTTAGTATATCCATACTATTGCGCCGGTTCGGCGCTTATCACTACAATCCCGTTAGTCCAATGAAGAGGGTTACCACGCGCATCTACTTGGCCGGAGTGTTTGTGGTGGGCGCGCTGCTGCTATGGGCGGCGGATTCGCCCCCGGTTTCCACTGCTCTGGCACAACATCGCAACCTGGGCAAGGCCTTTTACGAAAACCCGACCACGCAGGCCGAAGCGGTGGTGGAGTTCAAAAAGGCTCTCGACCTGGCGCCGAATTCGGTTCGGGAAAAACTGAACTACGGGCTGGCTTTGCTGCGCGCCGGCAGGAGTCAGGAAGGCGAGGCCCAGCTCAAAGACGTGCAGCGGCTCGACCCCAAGTTGCCGCATAGCTGGTTCAACCTGGGAATTTATTACAAGAAGGCGGGCGACGCGGACCGGGCGGTGGCGCAGTTCGAAGGCATGGTCCAACTTGTGCCCGATGAGGCTATCGGGCATTATCAGCTTGGGTCCATGTATAAGCTCGAAGGCCGCACCGATGCGGCGCGGACGCAGTTCGAACTGGCGGCGAAGCTCGATCCACAACTGGCCGCGGCACAATTCCAGCTCTACAATCTTTACCGCCAGCAAGGGCGCGCCCAAGAGGCGGCGCGCGCGCTGGCGGCGTTCCAGCAACTCAAGAAGCAGGCCGAAGGCGCGGTCATTCCCGAGGACGTGGATTGGTGCGTTTTTGCCGAGATCTACGATCTGCTCGCGGCGCCGGAAACCAAGCCGGCCGCCGCTGCGCCGGTGTACGAAGATCGCGTGCTGGAAGGCGCGGCAACGGGGTTGCTGGCGATCGATTCCACGGGCGATGGGCGCACCGATCTGCTGGCATGGTCGGCGCGCGGGCTGGTGTTGTACCGGCAGGGCAGGGAACCGGTGCCCGATTCGGGACTCGCGGGCCTGACCGGCGTCATCTCGGTGGCGGCGGGGGATTTTAATAACGATGGGTTCATGGACCTGTGCGTCCTCACCGAGTCGGGGCCGGTGCTGTTGGCCAATTCCAAAGGGCATTTCAGCCGCGTCGAAGCCAATTTGCCCCAGCGGCGATTCGAGCGCGCCGTATGGATCGACTACGATCACGATTACGATCTCGACCTGATTTTGCTGGGACCGGCGCCGGCGCTGATGCGCAATGAAGGCACAGCCGGGTTCGCCGATCGCACCGCGGATTTCCCCTTTGTTCCGGGCTTCCCAACCGCGGCGGAGAAGCTGCGCGTCGTACCCGACAGCAAGGCCTTCGATCTGGCCGTGTTCTATCGCGACCACGCGCCCGTGCTCTATCGCGACCATCTGGGCGGCCATTACGCAGCCGAGCCGTTCCAGGGCACGCCGCCCGACGAGTCGCAAGTGGAAGCCGATTTCGATAACGACGGCCTGATGGACCGCGCCGGCATCGCTCCCGACGGCAAAATTCACCTAGCCATCAACCGCAGCCGCGCATCGCCGCACTGGATCCGCGTGCGGCTTGAAGGCATCAAGAGTCTCAAGCTGGCGCAGGGCGCGGAGGTGGAAATCAAGGCCGGCACTTTGTACCGCAAAGCCGCTTATGCCGGCGTGCCGCTGCTGTTCGACACCGGCGGCGCGGCTTCGGTGGACGTGGTGCGCATCACCTGGCCGAACGGGCTGATCCAGAACGAAACCGTGCAGGCGGCCGGGCGCGGCTACACGTATCAGGAGGAGCAGCGGCTCTCGGGCTCGTGCCCCATGATCTGGACCTGGAATGGCCGCGCCATTCAGTTCATTACCGACGTGCTGGGCGTGGCGCCGCTGGGCGCGAGCGATGGCGAGGGCACGTATTTTCCGGTGGACCACGACGAGTACGTTTCGATTCCCGGCGATGCACTGGCCCCAGTGGATGGCCACTACGATATTCGCGTGACCGAAGAGCTGAGCGAAGTGTCATACCTGGACCAGATTCAACTTCTGGCCGTGGACCATCCCGCCGCCACCGAGATTTTCACCAACGAGAAATTCAAAGGGCCGCCGTACCCGGAGTTCCGCCTGTTCGGCGTCGGGCGGCGCATCTATCCGCAAGCGGCGCGCAGCTTCGAATCGCCGGGTGACGCGGGGCGCGACGTGCTGCGGAGCCTGCTGGCACGCGACCAGAGGTATCCCGACCAGTTTCCACGGTCGGAGTTGGGCGTGGCCGCGACGCACACGCTGGAGCTCGATTTCGGCAAGGCCGCACCGGACGGCCGCGCCGTGCTGCTGCTCAATGGCTGGGTGGATTGGCCCGACGGCAGCACCTTCCGCGCCGCCGCGCAGGAGTTCAAGGGCGGTCTCGTCATGCCGTACCTACAAATGCAGGACGCCTCGGGGCTTTGGAAAACCGTGAACGAAGACATGGGAATGCCCGCGGGCAAACCCAAGACCATCGCCGTGGAACTGCGCTTTCCCTCAGCCAGCCGCAAAGTGCGGATCGTGACCAATCTCTGCGTGTATTGGGACGAGATTTTCCTCAGCGAAGGGGCGTCCCAGGCGCAGGTTGCCCAGCGCGAAGTGCCGCTGGTCTCCGCCGCCCTCGATTTCCGGGGATTCTCGCGGACCCGGATTCATCCCGAACGTAAACAGCCCGATACATTCTTCTACGACAGTGTTTCTTCGGACTCCTTCTGGAATCCGACGCCGGGGCTCTATACGCGTTATGGCGACGTGCGCGAACTGCTGCGCGAGGCGGACGACCGGCTCGTCATACTGGGCTCGGGCGACGAGATCCGCCTGCGGTTCTCGGCCGCCCTGCCGCCGCCGGCAGCCGGATGGACCCGCGATTTCCTGTTGAAGGTGGATGGCTGGGCCAAGGATCGCGACCCCAACACGGCATTTTCCGGCAGCGTCGAGCCGCTGCCGTTTCACGCCATGAGCCGCTATCCGTACGCCGCCGGCGAGCACTTCCCCGACGATGCCGAACATCGCCGCTATCGCCAGGAATACAACACGCGCCCCGCGTTGCGGCTCATCCGCCCGCTGGCGGGCACGAACTGATGTTCTGGCTGCTGGCAGTAACGGTGCTCAACGCCGCGTATGTAGCGGCCGCGCCTTCGGCTACCGTCTTCTACATCGCGAACGTGCTGTTGCACCTCGTTCTGGGCGCGACTTCGGTGGCGTGGCTCGGCTACACGTACCGGCGCCACGCCAGGGTTGTGCCGCTGGTCCTGGCCGGAGTGCTGGGCGTGTATCTCATCTTCGCCGGGGCCACCACGGACCATCGCGCTATCCTGCTGGCCCACATCGCCCTGGCGGTGATCGGGCTGGCGTTGCTGATGCCGCGTTGGACGGCGCCGCTGGCCGCGCTGGCGGTGCTGGCGCTGGCGATACGATTCGGCCCGCGGCCCGAGCGCATCCGCAATCCAAACATCACGCCCGTCTCCATGAGCGAAGAAGGCGCGGGCACTGGCTCGCCGTTTTGGCCGTCCGCTTCCAACACCAATACCGGCGCCACCATTCCCTCCGATTTCTTCATGGATTCCAAGCTGTGCGGCGAATGTCACAAAGACATCTACCGGCAGTGGAACTCCTCGGCGCACCATTTCGCATCGTTCAATAACAGGTTTTACCGCGCGACCATTCTGCACATGCAGGAACTCAGCGGCACCCAGGGCAGCAAGTGGTGCGCCGGCTGTCACGATCACGCCGTCTTCTTCAACGGCCGCTTCGAGCGTCCCATCAAGGATCAGGTAGACACGCCCGAGGCGCAGGTTGGGCTGGGCTGCATGTCGTGCCACTCCATCGTGCACGTGGCTGGCAGCATGGGCAACGGCGATTTCACTATTCTTTATCCGCCGCTGCATCGCATCGCGTCCAGCCACAATCCGTATCTGCGCAAGGCCGACGCGTTCCTTACCTACCTAAATCCGGAGCCGCACCGGCGCACCTTCATGCAGCCTTTTATGCGTCTCGATTCGCCCGAGTATTGCGCCTCCTGCCACAAGGTGCACCTGGACCAGCCTGTCAATCACTACCGCTGGCTGCGCGGCTTCAACGAGTACGACAACTGGCAGGCGAGCGGCGTTTCGGGCGAGGGCGCGCGATCGTTTTACTACCCGCCCAAGCCATCCACCTGCAGCGATTGCCACATGCCTTTGGTGCCGTCGCGCGACCCCGGCAACCGGAATGGCATGGTGCATTCGCACCGCTTCCCCGCGGCCAACACCGCCATTCCGTTTGTCAACCACGATGAAGAACAACTGCGCACCACGGAGCGGTTTTTGCAGTCCGGGTTCATCACCGTGGATCTGTTCGCGGCCAGTCCCGTGGAAGAAACCATGGGCCAGGTGGAGATGCGCCGCCGCGCCGCCGATGCGCCCGCGGCGGCGTCCACCTTTGCGGTCGGCGAAGAGGCCGAACAATCGGGTCCCGTGATGCTGCGCGAAGTGGGCAAACTTGCCGCGCCCATCGATGCCCCGGGCGTGCGTTTCCAGCCCGGCACCGAGGTGCGCGTGGACGCGGTGGTCCGCACGCGCAAGATCGGCCATTTCTTTCCGGGCGGCACGGTGGATGCCTTCGACGTGTGGCTGGAGTTTCAGGCGCGCGATGCGCGCGGCCGCATTTTGGCGTGGAGCGGCAGGGTGGAAGACAACGGCCGCGGCCCCGTGGATAAAGGCGCGCACTTCTACCGCTCCTACCAGCTCGATGGCCAAGGCAACCGCATCGACAAGCGCAACGCCTGGCAGACGCGCAGCGTGCTGTATGTGCGGCTGATTCCGCCAGGCGCTGCCGACACCGTGCACTTCCGCATGGCCATTCCGAAAGACGCGGCTGGCCCGTTGACTCTCGAGGCGAAGCTGAACTACCGCAAGTTCACCGATTACTACACCAGGTTTTCATACGCGGGTGTAGCCGGGCCGGGTTCGGCGGGGCTCGATCACGACAGCCGCGAGTATACCTTCGATGGCGGTCCGGTTCCGGTTCTACCCATCGTCACGCTGGCGCAAGCCACAGCCAAAGTCGAACTGGGCGAGCCGCACTGGCAGCCGGTAGTTCGCAAACAGGATCGCGAGCGGTGGAACGATTGGGGCATCGGCCTGCTGCTGCAGGGCGACCTGAAGGGCGCCGAATATGCCTTTCACCGGGTGACGGAAGCCGGGCCCGGCTATGCCGATGGATGGCTTAATATCGCGCGCGCGCTGATACAGGAAGGCGAGACGGAGGCGGCGCGTCCGTTGGTGGAGAAGGCGCTGGCACTCAGCCCGAACCTGGCTCGCGGCTATTTCTTTCTGGGTATGGCGCAGAAAGCGGCCGGCGATTACGATGGCGCCATTCGGAGCTTGGAAGAGACCGCGCGGCAATACCCGCGCGACCGTGTCACGGCCAATCAACTGGGCCGCATCCTGTTTCTGGAGCGGCGCTATGGGGAAGCCGTGGCGGAGTTGCAGAAGGCCCTGGACGTCGACCCGGAAGACTTGCAGGCGCACTACAGTTTGATGCTTTGCTACCGTGGCCTGGGGCAAACCGAAAAAGCGGAACGCGAAGAGAAGCTGTTCCGCCGTTTCAAGGCGGACGAATCGTCGGAGGCGCTGACGGCCAAAGCGCGCCTGTTGAGTCCGGAGGATAACAATGAGAGGCAGCCGATACACGATCACGTTGCTGGCCCTGTTGGCGGCGGCTCCGGCGACCTCGGCCGACGATAGCCCGGTCCGCTTCACCGACGTCACCGCTGCGGCCGGCATCCACTTCACCCACAACGCCGGCCGCTCGGGAAAGAAGTGGCTGCCGGAAACCATGGGGCCGGGCTGCGCCTTTTTCGATTTCGACGGCGACGGCT
>Ga0182014_10006033_pt1 | contig 13237 bp, 9 predicted proteins | sample 612S2DmetaG_FD_120489 | JGI IMG/M metagenome (GOLD analysis project Ga0182014, IMG submission 120489) | Permafrost microbial communities from Stordalen Mire, Sweden - 612S2D metaG | ecosystem: Environmental > Terrestrial > Soil > Wetlands > Permafrost | place: Sweden: Stordalen | collected... | reverse complement strand
GGCGCATCCATCTCAACCACTGAGGTCGCCTGGGGCGGAGGAAAACTGCGCATGGAAGAACCTCTTGCACTGCGCACCGGGCGGCTGGGATCGACCGTTCTTCCGGCAGCGCCCGCATTGAGCAGAATCTTTCCCCATTCCCTTTTCAACATTGAAGAAAAGAAGTGGAGGAGCCGGGGAATCCTGGAAACTCCCGACCGTCAAAGTCGCGGCTGGGTCATTCACGAGACGGTCGATTGGAGTCCCGATTGAAAAAGCTGACGCGCTCTCGTCTGGCAAAAGTATTTTATGGATTTGCGTTTGTGGTTGCTGTGCCCGCTGCTCTTGCGGCGTGGGCGCGCGCATCGCGACCTGCGGTTCATCTTGCCGCATTGCACTCGCCGGGCTTCGGCGCAACCCTTGCGGGAATCGGCATTGCGACAGCACTCGCCGCGATGGTGTCGCTTTGGCGCGATGGCGGCGGATTGCCGATGAACGCGTTTCCTCCTCCGCGATTCGTCGACCGCAACATTTATGGCGCGGTTCCACATCCGATTTATGCGGGATTCGTGATTGCTTGTGCGGGTGTCGCCATTTTTTGCGGATCGGCGAGCGGGCTTTGGCTCGTGACGCCTGCCGCGGCGCTGGGCTGCTCTGCGCTGGTGCTCGGCTACGAATTGCCGGATCTGCACAAACGATTTGGCGATCGATTTGGCGATCGGGCCGCTTCATGCTGGCTGCCGCAAGCCGCGGCCGGCAAGCCATCGTTTCTGGAACGCATCCGCGTCTATCTCGTGGTTCTGCTGCCGTGGCTCACCATTTACGAGTTGTTCGGCGTGTTGGGAAGGCCGCTGGGCGCGGTGAGCACGTATCTGCCAATCGAAATGCGCTTGCCGGTGATTGAGCAGACAGAAATTGTTTATGCCAGCACCTATCTTGTCGTGCTGTTGGCCCCGCTGCTTGCAACGTCGGGCTATGCGCTGCGGCGGTTCGCCCTGCAGGGACTTACCGCGATGGCAGTCATCTTTCCGTTGTATCTGCTGCTTCCGGTCTTTGTGCCGCCCCGCCCGTTTCAGCCCGTGGGCCCGTTGGGAACGATGCTCGCAATGGAGAGAACGCCGTTCTCGGGAATCGCGGCGTTTCCCTCGTTTCACGTGGTGTGGGCCCTCATTGCGGCGTCGGCGCTCGGCGAAGGCAGCAACTGGAAGAAAGGTCTGTGGTGGACCTGGGCGGTGCTCGTGAGTTTGAGCTGCATCACCACCGGCATGCACTCCGTGCTCGACGTGATTGCCGGAGCGATTGCCTACATCGTGATTGTGCGCATCGACTGGATCTGGGCGTCGATCCTCAAGTGCGCGGAGCGATTGGCAAATTCGTGGAAGGAGTGGCGCATCGGCCCGGTGCGCATCATCATTCATGGCGCTTACGCAGGCTCAGCTGCGCTCATCGGCGTGCTGATCATCGAGTTCCTCGTGGGACGCGACGGAGCCGTCGTGGCAGCCGGCATCTTTTTCGGCGCCATCATTGGCGCGGTGCTTTGGGCGCAATGGGTGGAGGGCTCGCCTTCGCTGCTGCGGCCGATGGGGTTCTACGGAGGAGTGATTGGCGCGATGATCGGCGCCGTTCCCGCCGTGTTTCTCGGCATCAATTTTTGGACCGCGCTGGCCGCGTTCGCTTTGGCCGGGCCATGGATTCAGGCGGCGGGCCGCTTGCGTTGCCTGGTGCAGGGTTGCTGCCACGGCCGCGCAACTGTCGATGTGTCGGGAATCCGCTACACGCATCCGCGTTCGCGCGTCTGCCGTCTCGCGCAACTTGGCGGAGTTCCGGTTCACGCCACGCCGGTGTATTCAATTCTGTGGAACTTTGTTGTCGGCACGGCGCTCCTGCGCCTGCTGGCGGTGCATGCGTCGGGCACCATGATCTGCGGAATCTATTTTCTGCTCTCCGGCGCCGGCCGCTTTGCCGAGGAAGCTTACCGCGGCGAACCGCAAACAGCGGTGTGGTGCGGGCTGCATATCTATCAGTGGATTGCTGCCTTCACGTTTGTGCTGGGAGCCGTGTTCACCGTCATCCCGAGCCCGGCGATGAATTTCTTCACTCCCCTCAGCACGGGTTCGATGCTTCTGGGCATCGCTTGCGCGGCCATTTGCTGGTTTGTCAGCGGAGTCGATTTCCCTGAGGCCTCACGCCGCTTTACGCGATTGACGTAATTAAGAATCTTGCGGAATTGTCTGTCGGTGGGCGGATCTGCCCCGTGTTCTTACGCCCCCTGCGGGGGCTGGGCCTGCGGTTTCGTGCCTTTTCCCCAGGCTCACGCCTGGGGCTATCGTCTTTCGCCCGCTTCGCGGGCTCTGCACTATGTCTTTCGTGCCGCCGCTTAGGATGATGCGACTTCCCGTGGGCGCCCAACTTCATGGTTGGCCAGGTGCCGCTTGTCGCGCATGAACCCTTCGCCCTTGGTCAGCCAGGCAATCCCGAAGGCGCCGAGCGCCAGCGCTTCGCACCAGAAGAGCCAAGGGCTGGGGTGACGCCGCTCAACGATCGACCGGATGGTGAGTCCTACCATTGCGATCATGCAGGCAACCATGATGAGGCCGCTGGCCACATAGATTCGATTTCTGTCCCGCTTGCGATGCGTGAAGGACTTTTTCGGAGAGGACTTGCGAAAAAGAAAGATGCAAATGTAGGCAAGCATGAGATACATGAGCGCGGCGAATGCGGTATGGATGACGCCGAATGCGAAATCCAACTGTGTGTACCGGGTGCTGCGTGGATTGAACGAGGGACAACACGCCACACCTAAAGTGACAACTGCGGCCAGGTAGCCGGTGATTTCATCGTGCAGATCGTAGCCGCGCGAGCAGGCGAGAAACGCCGCAATGGCGCAAAGGCTGCCCACGTAGTAGTCGCGCATGGGGGTGTAGTAATAGTCGCTGATGGAGCGTTCGAGGAGAGGATGCGGCAGGTGACCGGATCCAAGAAGCGCGGTTAGGATAAAACCGGCAGCGAGAGCGAAAGGCAGCGCCAACGCGATGAGACCCACCATCCGCCGCATCGTGTAGTAGGAGAGGACTACAGGATTGGTTGACGTGCTGCGGGGTAACATGGCGCTCTCCGCGAATGAATTCTTGGGAAAGGAGAAGCATAGCGCAATCGGGTGCATTTTCACGATGCCACCGCCTCCGGAGCGGGTTGCGCGACGGGAATCTGAAGAAAGAACGTGGTTCCAACTCCGGGCTCGGTCTCAAACCAGATTTTTCCCAGATGCTTCTTGACCACCACGCTGTGGGCAAGAGCCAGGCCCTGGCCGGTTCCTTTGCCCACCTCTTTGGTGGTGAAAAACGGCTCGTAGATGCGCGCCTGAATCTCCTGAGGAATTCCCATTCCGGTGTCGGAGACGGCGATTTCGACGAATGCGCCCCGCGCCCGAGTGGAAATCTCGATCCTTCCCTTTTCCTTGCCATTCGTCTTCTCGTGGATGGCGTGGGCGGCGTTCACGATCAGGTTGAGGATGACCTGGTTCATCTCTCCGGGATAGCAGACCACCGGCGGGAGCGTCTCATCGAGATGGGTCTCGATTTCGGCCACATACTTCCACTCGTTGCGGGCCACGGTGATGGTGGAAAGAATCGCCTGATTCAGATGGGTTTCCGTTTTGTCGACGCAATCGGGATGCGAGAACTCCTTCATCGCGCGCACGATCCCGGCCACGCGCCCGGCGCCTTCCAGGCTTTGCGCAAGGGCGGAAGGAACCTCTCTTCGAATGAATTCGATGTCGCACGTTTGCTCGGCCTGTCCGAGGTGTTCGATGAACTCGGGCGCCAGCTTGCCGCGATTCGCGCGTACGGCCTCGCGGTATTGTTCGAGCAGTTGCAACGTGTCTTTCCAGGCATCGTTGAGGAAAGTGAGATTGTCCGTCACAAATTGCGTGGGGGTGTTGATCTCGTGGGCAATGCCGGCGGCAAGCTGGCCGATGCCTTCGAGTTTCTGCGCCTGGCGTAATTCGCTTTCGAGCGTCCGGCGCTCGGTGATGTCCTCCTTGATGGCGGCAAAATGGGTGATCTGGTTCGACTCGTCGAAGATGGGACAGATCACGACCGATTCCCAGAACAACTCTCCACTCTTCTTCTTGTTGCAAAACTCGCCGCGCCATTCGTTTCCCTGGAGGATGGAATTCCAGAGCGTCTTGTACGTTTCCTGCGTGGAATCTCCGGAACTTAGAAAACCGGGGGTTTTGCCCAACACCTCGTCGGGAGTGTAGCCGGTCTGCAAGAAGAATTTCGGGTTGACGTAGCGGATCAGACCCTTTCGGTCCGTAATCATGATCGAGTTCGGGCTTTGCTCGACCACGATCGAAAGCTGCTGCAGCCTGTCTTCATCGTGCTTGCGCAGGGTGATGTCGCGAAAGGTCCAGATCCGCCCGTAGTAAGTTCCATCTTTGCCGAAAACCGGAGCGGAGTAGCGGTCGAAGAAGGTTCCATCGCGGAACTTGATTTCGTCATGGACGATTGCGGCGCGATCGTTGTTGACGCGGCGCACCCTCGCGAGAAATTCTTCCGGATCCTTCGCCAAACTGAGAATGTGATGCAGCAACGGCCCGTCGCTGGGGTCGGCCTGAACCTCGGGAGGCACATGGAACAGCTCGACGAGCCTCTGGTTCATGAGGATGCGGACCCCGTTCTCGTCCACCACCAGGATGCCGTCGAGTGTAGAGTTCGCCTGCGCTTCAAGAAATGCGGGCTTGGTTCGCAAGTCGATCTCGGCCTGCTTGCGGCGCGAGATATCGGAGAGCACGCCGTCGGCCAGCAACCGGCCGTTCTTCTGGTAAGTTCCGATGGCCCGATCATGAACCCAGACCCAGCTTCCGTCTTTGTGCTGAAAACGAAACTCGACGTCGAAAGGCTGCTGATTGGCAAAGAGTGCGTGCACCGCTTGTTGAAGCTGCGCGAGATCCTCCGTATGGACGCGGACCATAAGCATCTGCATTCCGCCGGCGCGAATCTCTTCGCTGGTGTAACCCAGCATGGTGACGACCTTGGGACTGATGTAGAGCATGCGACCGTTTTGATCGGTGGTCCAGGAGACGTCGGGCATGTTCGTGAGCAGGCGGCGGAACTCCGCTTCGCTCCGGGCCAGCGCGCCGCGGGCCAGGCGCGTGGATTTGTACGCGGAACTCATCCAGGCGGCAGCCAGGGCGCCCAAAAAGAACGGCACCATGTAAACGCGCGACCCGGGGATAAAACCCAGCGTATAGTGCGGCCTGAAGAAGAAATAGCTGAAAACCAGCGGCGCGGCAAGAGCGGAGAGGAACCCGGCTGAGCGGCCGCCAAACCAGGCGGCGGCGATCACGGCAGCGATAAAGACATAGGCCGCCGAATGGGGCAGAATGCCTTCGAACAGCTTGGCAACAGGCGCCGCGAGCCCCAGGAGCAATGGCGCCAGCGCAATACGCAACATATTGTCCCGAATCCGGGCACTCATACGGCAAACTCCGGCCAACTGCGGCGCTATGGGCGGCCTGTGCGTCAGCGTCATGAGAGTTTATCGGCACGGCAGAAGCGATGCTGAGGGAGAACTGGTGTTTTAGGCAGGTTTGCCGATGGAAACAGAGGGAGTGCGGAATACGGCGCGTTGGGTAACGCGCCGCCGCGCCGTTCGCGTCGCCGCGCCCTCGCGCACCGCGCGCCTGACCTCGGCGCAAGCGGGAATCTCTGGCGCGAATGTGCGCCCGCGGGAGAAACCGTGAATCGAAAAATCCTCTTTGTCGACGACGAACTTTCGATTCTGGAAGGCTACCGCCGCATTCTCCACCATGAATTCGATGTCGCAACAGCACTGGGAACAGAGGATGGTTTTGCCGCGCTGCGCGCCGAGGGCCCTTTTGCTGTGGTCATCTCGGACATGCGCATGCCGGGAATGAATGGCGCGGAGTTTCTGGCGCGGGTTCGCCAGAAATCGCCGGCCACGGTAAGAATGCTGCTCACCGGGTACTCGGATATGGACGCGGCGATTGCAGCGGTCAATCAGAGTCAGATCTTCCGTTATCTGACAAAGCCCTGCGGAAAAGAAGTTCTGGTCGAGGCAATCCAAAGCGGCCTGGAGGTATATCAATCTGCGATCGCCGAAAGGGAACTTGTGAAGAAGGCGCAGTTGGTGGTGCGTTCGAACGCAGAGTGGGACGCGGCCGATTTCGCCCAGGAGGCCGAGCCCGCCGGTTCCGATGTTCTGCCAGGCCCTGGCGAGGCCAGGGAGTATCTCGAGTCTCTTTTCCATGGAGAACGCCGCGGCTATGTGGTCCTGCTCAAGCTCACCCTGCGCACCATGATCGAAGAGCGCTACGGAGAAGAGCCGGCAACCGAGTACCTGAAATACATGGCCAAATTACTGATGCAGGTGATGGAGCCTGCCGACCGCTTGTTCCACTGGAGCCGGGATGTGCTGATGGTGGTGCTCAACCGGCACATGACTCCCATGGCCGTGCGCCTGGAAATTGCCCGGCTGAATATGGACAACCCGCAATACATTCTGGAGGTGAAGGACAGAAAGACCATGATCGTGAATTCGGTCTCATTCGATCTTCTTCCTATCTCCCGATTTGTCACATCGCAGGAACTCTTCGCAGCCTTCGATGCCAAACTGGTTGGAAAAATCTGAAGCTCGCACCGCAGCGCGAATCGCCGCTGCAGCCTGCTGAAAAGCAGACACCGCCAGGCGCCTCAACCCCGCAGCAAGACCGGATTAGAAAAAAGTGTGAGGAAAAGGCGCAGCATGGAAGAAGCCATCCCCAGGGGCTAAAGCCCAGGTGCTATCTGAGCCCTTTGCGGCACGACTGAAGTCGTGCCCTTTCAAATCCCTACACCATTTTCTAATCCGCCCTGATTCCTAATCCGGTATAACGGCGCTTTATTGGTTCGCGGCCACTTCGTGCAGCCAGCCCGGAGCCTTCAGCAGCTCGCGGGGACGCGGGCCGTCAGCAGCGCCAACCAGGCCGTCGCGCTCCATCATGTCGATCAGATGCGCGGCGCGGCCATAGCCGATCCTCAGCCGCCGCTGCAGCAGCGACGTGGACGCCTTGCCGAATTCGAATACCAGGCGTACGGCGTCATCGAACATGGGATCGTCGTCCGCGCTCTCTCCACTCCCGCCTTCCATCGTCGTGCGCTCGTCTTTGGGCGCTTCGAGAAAGTCTTCGACGTAATTGGCGGTACCCTGGTTCTTCCAGAACTCGACCACGGCCGCCGTCTCCTTCTCGCTCACATACGGCGCATGCAGGCGCATCAGGCGGCTGGTGCCCGGCCCCAGGAAGAGCAAGTCGCCGCGGCCTAAAAGAGCCTCTGCCCCGTTGGTGTCGAGAATGGTGCGCGAGTCCACCTTGGTGGCCAGGCGGAAGCTGATGCGTGTGGGAATGTTGGCTTTGATGAGGCCGGTGATGACGTCGACGCTGGGCCGCTGCGTGGCCAGGATAAGATGAATGCCCACGGCGCGCGCCATTTGCGCCAGGCGCGTCACCGACTCTTCCACGTTGGCGCGGTCGAGCATCATCAGGTCGGCCAGCTCGTCGATGATGATGATGATGTACGGCAGCGGCTCCTCCTGCTCGCCGTTGTCGAAGAGCGAAGGCGTGGCGCCCTCGAAGAGCTTGTTGTATTGATCGATGTTGCGCACGCTGCGCGAGGCCAGCAGCTTCAGGCGGCGCTCCATTTCTCGAACTGCGTTGCGTAGCGCGTTGGCGGCCAGCTTGGGCTCCGTAATGATGGGCGTGAAGAGGTGGGGAACGCCTTCGTACATGCCCAGTTCCACGCGCTTGGGATCGACAAGGATGAGCCGCACCTGCTGCGGCGTGGTGCGATAGAGCAGGCTCATAATCATGGCGTTGATGGCCACGGATTTGCCCGACCCTGTGGATCCGGCGATGAGCACGTGCGGCATCGACGCCAGATCGGCGGTTACGATGCGGCCGTTGATGTCTTTGCCCATGGAGAGCGTGAGCCGCGAGCGCGCGCGGGCGAAGGTCTCGCTCTCGATCACATCGCGCAGATGAATGGTTTCTTTCTCGTGGTTCGGCACCTGGATGCCCACCGTGCTCTTGCCGGGCATGCGCTCGATCAAAATGCTTTCTGCGCGCATGGCCAGGCACAGGTCGTCGGCCAGGCCGGTGACGCGCGAGTATTTCACGCCCGCTTCGGGCTTGAACTCAAACGTCGTCACCATCGGCCCGGGGTTGATCTGCACCACCTGGCCGCGCACATCGAACTCGGCGCATTTTTCAACCAGCACCTTGGCTTCTTCGCGCAACTCGTCCTCGCGCACCGATTGCGGAGCCTCGCCCTCGCTCAGCAGTGTGCTCGGCGGCAACTTGTAGCCGCTCACGTGCTTGGGCGCCACGGTTACGGACTGCGTTTCTGCATCGGCGCGGCTGTGAATCGCGATTTCTCCAGCGTGCTCGGGCGGCGCGGCTGCGGGAGCGTGCCGCTCGTTTGCCCCCTCGTTCGCCCCCCGTTCATTTGCCCAGGGATTGACTGGAGCTGCGGCAGCGGCTTGCCGCCGCATGGGTTCAAACATCGCCGGAGCCGCGGCCCTTGCCATCTCCGATGCCGAGGGGTTGGCTTGCGCTTCGATTCCGGTTTCTGCTTCGCGTCCGGTTTCTGCTTCGCGGCGCTCCCAGATGCTCGTCCGGCGCGGCATCACCACGGGATTTGCGGCCTCCGTGCGCTCGTGCCGCGCCGGCTCTTCAGGCTGCGGCCGCCGATCGGTCCGCTGGTAGGCGGGAATCTCGTCGATCGGATCCTGTTTGGGCGCGCGACGGCGCGTGAAGAAGGCGAGGAAACGATTCGTCTTCTGCGCGGGTACTTCCGTTTCCATTTCCGGGTTAGTTGCGGCGTCAAACTGCGAAAACGGGATGGCCCCGTTGCCTTCGTCGCGCAAAACGCTCTGGCGCGCTTCCAGTTCCTCTTCTTCTTCACGCAAATCGCGGCGGCGGTCGCGCCATTCCGCAAACCGCGCCCAGCGCTCGGCAATGCTTTCGCGAATCACTCCGAAGCTGATGTCCGAGGCAAAGTAGAGGCCGGCTGCGGCCAGTGCGGCAGCCACCACCCACGCGCCTTGCAGGTTCAGGTAGACCACGAGCAGGCCGGACATGAGGCGTCCCACGACGCCTTCTATAGGAACCGCGTGCAGCCAGCGCCAATGCCAGGGCAGCAGGCCAAAGACCGCGGGCAGAAAGGTGAGCGCGAGGAGCGTGCCCATCCAGCGCAGGATGGGTGAACCGCCGGGCCGCGAGCGCATCCACGTCCAGCCCACGCCGCTCAGCCAAAGGGGAAGCAGAAACGCCGTAATCCCCAGCGCCTGCAGCAGCAGATCGCTGAGGTATGCGCCGAACAGGCCAATCCAGTTGTGGGGCGTAACCGTGGCGACGGCCGTGTTCAGCGAGGGATCGCTGACGTGATACGTGGCCAGCGCGAAAAAGAGAAGCAATGAGACCAGCAGGAGCACCATCCCCAGAAAAATATTCACGGGGCGGCTGCGCGTAGGCGCGAGAACAATGCGGATGGGCTTCATGATGAGGGCGGTTCCGCTCTCCGGCTGCCGCAAACGCGGAAAAGGCAGGCCAGTGAAGCGGGCGTAACGTCCCAGAGCAGGTTTTATTATCGGCGTTCACAGGGCCGGATCAGGGCAAAACCGGGCATGGGGGAACCACAATGACTAACCCCAGGCGAGGCTCCTCAGAGAATGTGGTAAACGCCCCTGAGAACCGCGATACAGCGTCCTAAGCCGGCATCGTAGGTCAGAATGTCATAGTGGTTTCTAACGGCAACCGCGCAAATGAGAATGTCGAGTGGGCCGCACTCGACCCCGTGATCGCGGCAGAGATTGTAGAGCCGCGCGGCTTCGACATAATCGCCCGCTGTGATTTCTTCGTCGCGAAACGGATCGAGCAGCCCTTCGGTCTTGGCGAACTGTGCTTTATCCCGGATGCCGGACAATATCTCCTGGCGGATGGGGCCGACGATCAAAGCGTTGCCGTCCTGAATGGCCTCTCTGAGTTGCGCCACCATTTGTTGCTCACCAGTTTTCAACCGGGCTGCGCTCCGGCGCCGGAGCGAAAGCGACCACACACAGGTGTCGACAATCACTTTCATCATTCATCGATCTCAATCCGGTCGAGCTGCCGTATTTTCCTGTAATCGTATTCCGGATCGAAGTCGATGGTTCCAAAGTGGTCCAGGATTTCCAACTGTTTACGCCGCCGGATAAATTCGTCGAGCGCGGCAGTGACTGCTTCTTTCTTTGTCCTGTAGTTCCCTACCCGCCGTGCCTCGTCAATCAGCTTGTCATCGATAGCCAGATTCGTTGCCATGGGCGCACCTCCCACTTGTGTAGAGTATCACACAATGGAATGTGTAAGAATAACATCCTTTTTTCTTTTGTTTACGGGAAAATGGGGTTTCTCAGGCGCCGAGGTATTTCGCTCCCCAAATCAGCAGCGCGATGCCGAGAATAATCCGGTAAATCGCGAACACTGTGAAGCCGTGCTTGCGCACCCACATCAGGAACCACTCCACCACGCCCAGAGCCACGATGAACGAAACCACGGTGCCGATGAAGAGCACGATCCAGCGCTCCGGATTCATGACCACATGCGCGGACGCCACGCCGGCAGCTCCCGCGGCTTTGCTGGTGTGAATCTCTTTGAAAAGGTCCCATCCCGTGGCGGCGATCATGGTGGGAATGGAGAGCAGAAAGCTGAACTCGAGCGCCGTGGGGCGGTCGAGGCCGGCCACCTGACCGGCAGCGATAGTCGACATGGAGCGCGACGTGCCGGGGAAAACCGCCGAGAGCGTTTGGCAGAGGCCGATCCAGATCGCCTGCGGCAACGTGATCTCTTCCACGTGGGTGGTATTGGCCTCAACGCGATTGCTCCACGCATCAATAGCCCACATCACGATGCCGCCCGCGAGCAGGGCGATGGCTATGGCATTCAGGCTGCCCAGGTTCTTTTCGCTCCACTTATGCAGCAGCAGGGCGGGCACTGAGGTGCAGGCACAGGCGATCAGCGTGAGCGAGATGGGATGCGTGAGCCAGTTGCGATCGCCGTTTTCGCCTTTGGGAAAGGTGCGCAGGAAATTGACGATCCGCTCCAGAAACAGCAGGCAGAGCGCGAGGATGGCGCCCACCTGGATGACGACCGTGTACATCTTCCAGTACGCAACATCCTGGAAGCAGACCGCACTCCCGGCTGCACAAACCCTGTCGTCCAGCGGAATCTTCATCAAGGCTTCGGCGATGCGCAGGTGCGCCGTTGAGCTGACCGGCAAAAACTCGGTCAAACCTTCCACAATTCCCAACAGAACCGACAATAAATACGGGTTCAAGCCAACTCCATCTTGCTGTCGATACGAGTCAGACGGCGTATCTGGCGGGCACGCGGGAAACCGTTAGCTGCTCAGTCCCGGTCGATGCCATAAACAGGAACGCCCTCATCCAATTTGTACACCAGCGCACCGGCCCGGTAGGAATAGTCGGAATCGGAAAAATGCGCCTTCAGTTGGGCGGCCACGCTGCGCGCCTGGTTGTGGGCGTCGCTGCTCTTGCGGTCGTCTCCGTCAGCGGCATACATGTCGGTGAGCACGGCCAGGCGGTAAACCACCTCGTAGAGCGCCCGCGCCGTGCGCGGACCGTCGGGATACTCGTCGGCGTACTTGATGTAGAGCTCCGACTCCTTCGCCGGGCATTGTTCCGATCCCTGCCAGTCGCCGCAAAGCTTGTTGTCGATCAGGTTGAAGGCCGCCAGCGCCGCCCACTTCGTCTTCGGATAATACTTGATCACCTTGCGCAGTTCGTCTTCATCCATGGCCTGGCGGAAATCGGGATCCTTCTCATGCGCCGAGGGCAGGCTTTGGGAGTCGGCACGCTGGATTTGCCACTGAATGTCGGCGGCGCGCCACATGGCATCGGGCACCAGGGGCGAGTTGGGGAACATTTCTACCAATCGCCGATAGAGCAGGCGCGCGCTTTGCGCTGCGTTGGCCGCGCCGCGGGGATTGGAAGCTTCCGCCTCCTCGTTGGCGGCCGCGCCCATCAGAATCTGGTCACCGTTGGGCACGGTTTCCTCCACCACGCCCTTGGCCTCAATCCAGCCGGAGATGGGCGGCGTAGCTGCGTCGCCGCCCACCCAGGGCTCGTCCTTGTCGTCGTGCTGCTCTGCGATATCGGTGTTGATGTAGACGCGCATCCAGGCGCCGCTCTTTTCCGCCACCACGATCTCGCGGCCGATCTGCAACTTGGCCACTTTTTCAGAGCCGGTCGAAGCCGTGATGTAGAGCGAGGTAATGCGGAGGGCCGTGGCGCGGGGTCCGGCCATGGGTTTTACCTGCTGCTGCGGCTTTTTGTCGGCGGCTGCTGGCGATGCGGCGCAGATCAGGGCCACGCAGGGGGCCAGGCTAAAAGCGAGGGCGAAAACGCGAATCGCGAAAATGCGGCGCTTCATCACAAGCAAAATCATATTCCAACGACGCTACGATGGGCTTTCGGTGAGCACCTCGGCCAGCATCGCCGGATCCACGTTGCCGCCGCTGACCACGGCCACCGCTTTGCGGAAAGGCGGCAACTGGTGCGCATGGAAGAGCAATGCCGCCGTTGCCACCGCGCCGCTGGGCTCGGGCACGAGGCGCGTCGCCGCCACAATGGCGCGCATGGCGGCGCGAATCTCGGCTTCCGTCACGGTGATGATGCCGTCCACAAATGCCTGAATGTGCGCGAAGTTGCGCACGCCCACGCTTTGCGTGCGCAGGCCGTCGGCAATCGTCCGGCTGGTCAATTCGGCCGGCCAGGTCACGATCTTTCCCGTGCGAAAACTCTCCGCGGTGTCGGCGGCCAGCTCCGGCTCAACGCCAAAGACTTTGGTCCTGGGGCTCAACTGCTTCACTGCCGCGGCCACCCCGCTCAGCAGGCCTCCGCCCGAGACCGGCGAAACCACTAGGTCCACATCGGGCAGCGCTTCCACAGTTTCGAGGCCGCAGGTTGCCTGCCCGGCAATAATTTGCTCGTCATCGTAAGGCGGAATCACGATGTAACCGTGTTCGCGCACCAGTTCTTCGGCCTTGGCCAACCTCTCGCTTGAAGCCACGCCCACGTCCACGATCTCCGCCCCCAGCGCCAGCGTAGCGGCCCGCTTGATGGCCGGCGCGTTGGACGGCATCACGATCACGGCTTTCGCGCCCACCTCGCGCGCCGCGTAGGCCACGCCCTGCGCATGATT
>Ga0182014_10006031_pt1 | contig 13250 bp, 10 predicted proteins | sample 612S2DmetaG_FD_120489 | JGI IMG/M metagenome (GOLD analysis project Ga0182014, IMG submission 120489) | Permafrost microbial communities from Stordalen Mire, Sweden - 612S2D metaG | ecosystem: Environmental > Terrestrial > Soil > Wetlands > Permafrost | place: Sweden: Stordalen | collected... | reverse complement strand
GCGCTCGTGATGTATCCTGGAAGTTGGCTAACCGGTGGTGTTGCTTGATTATTCATTGTTTAGTTATGGATTCGGTTACACTGCCTGACCCCAAACAGACGGCCAGCATCGCGTGAAATACTCCGGTTCGCGGGGGAACTGTCAACCTTAAAGTTCCGGCAATTGACTTGGCTAGGCCCTCTGTTAGCGTGAGACGGAGCAGCATGGCGAAAAAGGCATCCAGATTTCAACGTATTCGCGAGGCCGCGCAGGCGCTGCTGAACGTGCGGGGGCCTGGGGCGCTGGCCGACTTTTCGAACTGGCAGAAGTTTGCGCGTTTCTGGGTGCTGGTGTGGACAAGTTTCTCCCGGAACCGCTGCCCGGTGCGGGCGTCGGCCCTGGCCTACGTGACGGTGCTGGCGATCATCCCGATGCTCGCGGTGGCCATGAGTATCGCCAGCGGCCTGCTCAAAAAGGAAGGCGAAGACCAAATCGACCAATTCATCGTGAAGGTGATAGCCAGCGTGATCCCGCCGGCGACGATCAACACCAATCTCGCCAGCATGGATACCAGCCTGACAGGGACGCCAACCAACAGACCCGCCGCACCCGAGGCGCCAACCGAAACGACCAATGTCCTGGCTGCTTCTGAGAGCGTCGGGGAGGCGGATACAAACCTGGCGCCTTCCTCCACCGAGGCCGACCAGGCGGCCAGGGTGCGTTGGGCAATTGCGCGGAGTATCCACAAGTTCATTCAGAACACCCGCAGCGGCGCCTTGGGGGTGACGGGGAGCATCCTGCTGATCTTTGCGGCGATCTCCATGCTCAGCCGGATCGAGGAGACCTTCAACGATATCTGGGGGGTGGCGCGCGGGAGAGGCTGGTTCATGCGTATTGTGCTGTATTGGGGCGTCGTCAGCCTGGCGCCGATCCTGTTGGTCGTAGCACTGGGGCTGGCGACGGGGCCTCATTTGGAGGGAACGAGGAAACTGCTCGCGGCCATGCCACTCGCGAGCTTCTTCGTTTTCCAATTCCTGCCGGTGGTAGTGTTGTGCCTTACGTTTGCGGCGCTCTACGCGCTGATACCGAACACCAAGGTTCGTTGGGGTGCGGCGCTGGTCGGCGGGCTGGCGGGGGGCATCCTGTTCCACCTGAACGACGTCATGAGCGTGCTCTACGTGTCGCGTGTCGTGTCCAATAGCAGGATTTACGGCAGCCTGGGGCTGGTGCCGGTGTTTATGATTGGCCTGTATTTCTCCTGGCTGATCCTGCTGTTCGGCGCGCAAGTAGCTTATGCTTATCAGAACCGGGCCACCTATTTTGAGGAGAAGCAGGTCGAGAACATCAACCAGCGCGGGCGCGAGTTCATCGCCTTGCGGCTGATGACGTGCGTTGGGCAGCGTTTTGTCCGGGGGGAGCCGCCGCCCAGCGCGATTGAAATCGCCGAGGCGCTGGCGGTGCCGACCCGCCTGGTGCAGCAGCTCATGCAAACTCTGTCCGCCGCCCGGCTGCTCACCGAAGCTGCGGGAGACGAACCGTCTTACCTGCCGGCGCGACCGCTGGAGAATATCACCTGCCATGATATTCTGCTGGCCCTGCGAGCCAGCCCGGGACAAGAACTGGCCACGCGGGACGAACCGACGCGCAGTGAAGTGTACGGCGAGTTCCAACGGATTCAGGAGGCCGAACGGCAAGCCGCTTCCTCGGTGACGATGCTGGCGCTGGTCAACCGGGCGCAGGCACAGAAGGCGTTGACGGAGTGATGGAGAGCCGGAGTGCTGGAGTTATGCAAACAAACTCATGCACCAATACTGCGGTTATCGGTAGTGAATGACCTTGCATTCAGGCTCGAAAATGGACTATTGAAACTTGTTGAGAGCCTTGAGCGCAAGCAAGAGACCGGCGACTGGATCGACAGTTTGATTATAAAAGAAAGCAACGTAGCATACGGCTAATCGCCACTGCTCCATTACTCCACCACTCCATTCCTCCGTTTTGTTATGATCGTCGGCGTACCTAAAGAGATAAAAGACCAGGAATACCGGGTGGCCTTGCTGCCCTCGGCAGCCTATCAGCTCATCAAACGCGGCCACCAGGTGCTGGTCGAGCGCAATGCCGGCGCCGGCGCGGGCTACCCCGATGCCGATTACGAGCAGGCCGGCGCAACAATGGTGAGCGACCACGCGGCAGCGTATGAAAAGGCCGACCTCGTGATGAAGGTCAAGGAGCCACTGCCGTCCGAATACCCGCTGCTCCGTCCAGGGCAAATCCTATTCACCTATCTCCACCTTGCCGCGAGCCGCCCGCTGACGGATGCGCTGCTGAAATCGCGCATCATCGGCCTGGCTTACGAGACGATTGAGGTCAATCGCCGTCTGCCCTTGCTGGAGCCGATGAGCGAAATCGCCGGGCGCATGTCGATCCTGGTGGGTGGCTATTTCCTGGCCAAGCACAATGGCGGCAGCGGCGTATTACTGGGCGGCGTGCCGGGTGTGTTGCCGGGCAAGGTCGTCGTGCTGGGCGGCGGCTCTTCCGGTATCAACGCCGCGCGCATGGCTCAAGGCATGGGGGCGGATGTGACCATCCTGGAGGTGGACTTGGAGCGGATGCGGTTCCTCGACATCACGCTACACACGGCCCACACGCTTTACTCGAATGAAGCGCATTTGCTGGAGCTGCTGCCGGCGGTGGATTTGCTCGTCGGCGCGGTGCTGGTGCCGGGAGCCAAGGCGCCCCGGCTGATTCGCCGCGACATGCTGCGGCGCATGCGGCCGGGCAGCGTGCTGGTGGATATCGCAATCGACCAGGGCGGCTGTGCCGAAACGTCACGCCCCACGACGCACGACCATCCCGTTTTCGTGGAGGAAGGCGTCACCCACTATTGCGTCGCCAACATGCCGGGCGCCTACGCGCGCACGGCCACCCAGGCCTTGACGAACGTCACCTACCGTTACCTGGAGTTGGTGGCGGATCATGGGCTGGCCGAAGCCTGCCAGCAGATGCCGGCGCTAGTGAGCGGACTCAACATCATGGATGGCAAGATCACCAACAAGGCCGTTGCCGGGGCGCATGGGCTGGCCTATGTTCCGCCAACATTTTGAGGGGAGATGACACCGTGTGTTAAACGCCCTCGGGCTGTTGGCCCAGCAAGCACCCGAAGAATTGAATGAAAGCCCCGATACCTGACAACGAAGCGGAGAGGCTCGCGGCCTTGCGGGAATATCACATCCTGGATACCGCGGCGGAGCAGGCTTACGATGATATCACCGCGCTGGCGGCACACCTTTGTGACGTGCCCATTGCGATGATCTCGCTGGTGGATGAATCCAGGCAGTGGTTCAAATCGAGGCTGGGCTTGAATGAGCAGGAGACGCCACGGGACGTTGCGTTTTGCGCCCATGCGATTCTCCAGTCGGAACCCCTGATCGTGCGGGATGCGCTCAAAGATACGCGGTTTTCCGATAGCGCCCTGGTCACCCGCTCCCCGCATATTCGGTTTTATGCCGGGTTTCCGCTGGCCACCCCGGAAGGCTTTGCCCTGGGCACGCTCTGCGCCATCGACCGCAAGCCGCGGCGGCTTTCCGCCGAACAAAAGCGCGCCATGCAGGCCCTGTCGCGGCAAGTCATGGCGCTGCTGGAGTTGCGGCACGTTTCGGCCCGCATGGCGGAGGTGCTGGACAAGGTCAAGACGCTGCATGGCCTCCTGCCCATTTGCGCCTGGTGCAAGCGCATTCGCGACGACCAGGGCTACTGGAGCCAGGTCGAGGCCTACATGCACGCGCACGCGGGGGCCGACTTCACGCACGGCATTTGCCCCGAGTGCTTCGTGAAGATGAATCCGAAAACGCAGCCGGCGGAGTGAGGCCGAGCGGCGGATTGATGGATTAGTGGATAGTTGGGTTGTTGGAAACCCGCCACCCCATCAATCCATTGCTGCAACCCCGCAGGTTTCCTCAGCCACGCTTTCCATTCGCCAAACACCCGATGGACTTTCCGCGGTTGGGCACCATCTGGATGGCCCGGTCGTCGTAGTATCGGATCAGGTCATAATCCTTCTGGTTGGTGACCTCCAGGCGCCCCAGCCCATGCTTTACGGCCCAGGCCTGGATAATCGGGATGCTCTCCGGCTCACACGCCCTGGCGGAGAAGATCTTCACCGTGACACCTGCCGCCAGAAGGCTCTTGACCATCTCAATCATCTCGGGAATGGGCTCCCCCAACGGATACGGCGGAAGAAAATGTCCCTCGGCATCGTCCCGGGCCAAAGTACCGTCCAAATCAACGCCAATCCAGTGATGTTGAGCGACAAAGACTGGCTCGGCGCCGGGATCCAGAGCGACCCAAGCGCCCGGTTTGCCGTTCTCGTCGGTTGCCTTCACGATCTGCAGTGGGCCCATGAATACACTCTAAATTGCGGCCATTTGAAGTCCATTACAATGTGGCGCTGGAGCCCAAAGCGGCTTTGACGTTAGTCGCGCATCCGGCCAGACTGGGGCATGAAAACCCTCTCACCTGTTGAGCTGGCGCGCCGCATCGAGCGCATGCTGGTCCGCCCTGGCGCGATGCGGCGGGACATCGAGCAGCTTTGCGCCGAGGCCCGCGCGGAGGGCTCGCATTGCGTCTGCGTCAATGGCTCGCACGTCGAACTCGCCTGCGCGTTGCTGGAAGACAGCGAGGTCAAAGTCACGGGCCTGATCGCCTTCCCGCTTGGGGCCGCGGACACAGACGCCAAGAGGTACGAGACCGAAGTGGCCATCGACCATGGCGCGCAGGAGATTGAGATGGTGCTGAACATCGGCCGGCTGAAAGACGGCGACCACCGCTATGTGCTGCGGGAACTGCGCGACGTGGCTGAAGCAGCCGACGAGAGGCCCGTCAAGGTCATCCTGGAAACCGGGTTGCTGACCTCGGACGAAGTGCTCCGCGCGTGCGAGGTGGCGCTCGATTCCGGCGTGCATTGCGTCTGTACCGGCACCGGGTTGAGGGCCGTCGCAACCATAGAAGATGTCAGGAGCCTGCGGGCGGCGGTGGGAGAGAAATTCGGGGTCAAAGCTTCCGGGCCGATCGACGCGCAAGCGGCCCTGGCGCTGTGGGATGCCGGCGCCAGCCGTATCGGCACCGTCGAAGGCGCGAAGGTGCTCTCGGACGAGGCCAAGTAACGCAAATGTGCTCTGCCCTGGGGAATAGGCCGCCGGACTTTGGGCATTTCAGCCAATTCCAGGGGGATTACATCACTAAGCCCTGAGAACTGTGGGAGCCTGCCGAGCTGGTTTTGAGGTTCTTCGCTATGTTCCGTGGAACGGGCGGAATAGCTACCCGGCCTTCCCCCCAGGCTACCCCGAGGCTACCCTGAGGCTACCCTCAGGCTATATGGTAGCCAACCGGTAGGCACCCGGAAGCCACCCTGAGGCTACCCTGAGGCTACGCTGAAGCTACCCTCAGGCTACCCTTAGGCTACCCTCAGGCTCCGGGGACGGTCGGGTGCAGGGAGGGAGAAACCAAGGGCTGGAGCGAGGGCTGATCATCTTCAACGTTTGAGCCGAGAGCGGACCTGTCGGATGACCGGGAATGCGGAGGCCTACCCCACTGGGAACAGCGAACGGTGGGTATTGTTCTCCGGCACCGCGACGACCTGGACCCGATACATACCGCGGACGGAGTTGAGGAATAAGACGCGCGGGCTTTGCAACACTTCCCTCACCGTCATCGGGCGTTCGAGCAGTGTGCGTTGCTCAATCAGGTCGGCTCGCAGTATGCCGGGAAGCAAGCCACACCGGACTGGCGGCGTATAGAGTCTCCCCTCGATCTCCACCGCGAGGTTGGCAATCGTGGACTCAGTGGCCTCGCCCTTCTCATTGAATAGCAAGACGTCGTCATAACCGGGACACGCCGCTCTCGCGGCTTCGTGCAGGCCGCGATTCGTCGTCTTGTGGTAGAGAAACGGATTAGAGGAGTTCACTGGTCCGGAAGCAACCGTGACGCGTTGAGGAGCGCAGTTATCCGCGGGCAAAGTTCCGGCCTCCAACGAGACGCGGCCGTCTCGCTTCACCAGCAAACGGACTTTATGGCGCATTCGGGCCAGCCGGGCTGCCAGGCGTTCCAGTTCCGGACGGACGGTCGGCAGACCAACGTTGAAGCCGAAATAGCCCGCGGACTGGACTAGTCTTTCAAGGTGCCTGCCCAGTAGGAAGTAGCCCTCTTCAGGAGTCCAGAGCATCGTCTCCAGCAGACAGAAATCAGGCGTCCGGGCAGTCAGAATCCTCGCCTTGTCGCGGCACTCCTGCCATTCCGCCTCGGGCTGCGAGCCCCAGGTGATGCCGCCGCCCACGCTGTACTCCGCGCGGCCGGTCCTCCGGTCCAGCAGCAGCGTGCGAATGCCGACGTTGAATTGGGCGCGCCGCCCCGGCGCGATGAACCCGATAGCCCCGGTGTAGATGCGCCGGGGGGAAGGCTCAAGCTGGGCGATGATTTCCATCGTTCTCACCTTCGGCGCGCCGGTGATCGAAGCCGGCGGAAAGAGCGCGCGGAAGATGTCGCTGAGGCTAGCCGCACTCCTGGCCTCGATGCTGGAGGTCATCTGCCATACAGTCGGGTACTTCTCCACCGCAAACAGGCGCGACACGCTAACGCTGCCTATTTCTGCCACCCGCCCTAAGTCGTGCCGCACCATGTCCACTATCATCACATTCTCCGCCCGCTCCTTCTCCGAGGCCCGCAACGCCTCCGCCTGCGCCAGGTCATCCGCCTGGGTCAGGCCGCGGGCTGCAGTCCCTTTCATTGGGCGGCAGACAATTCGGTCGCCGTCCAACTGGAAGAACAGCTCGGGCGACGCGCTGCCGATGACCCACTCGCCGGTGTCCACGAAGGCGCCATAGGGCGGCTCTTGCGCCTCCACCAAGTGCAGAAAGAACTCCCAGGGCTCGGCGGCCAGCAACGCGCCGTGCCGGTAGGTGTAATTCACCTGGTAAGTGTCGCCACTACGAATCAACTGCTTGATACTCCCCACATTCGCCTCGAACTCGGCGAACCCGACCGATGCCTGCCAATTTGTCTTCCCGAGGTCGAGTCCGACGGTAGAGGCCGGCAGGTCCACTTCTTCCACGCCGTCATACAAGCCAAACCAGAGCAACGGGAATCTGCCGCTGTCGTGTACGGTCAGCACCGGATCGAAGGCCGGGGCAGCTTCGTAGGAAACAAACCCCGCCCCGTAAAGACCTCTCCGGGCGGCAGCGTCCTCGACCCGATGCAGCGCGGGAGCGACGTCGCCCAGGCTGACCGCGCTCACAATCTCTCGCGGGTGCGAGAATTGGAGCCACCGTCCGCTGGCGGCGTCACGCATCAGCACGCGAACCGGGTCAGAGACATCAATGCCTGCTATCATGCGATAGGTGTTGCCGGGTAGTTACAGCCGCACAAAGTCCCCGCATTCCTCGTGCTTGTAAAGCACCTGCTGCCGCCAGAACTGCGCTTGGCGCTGGCACTCAGCGGCAAACCGCGATAGCTTCAAACATGTTCATTATCGGACTGGGGACTGCGGTGCCACCACAACGGTACGCGCAAGGGGCTTGCTGGGAGGCACTATTGCAATCGACCCGGTATCACCAGCTCCAACCCCGCTCGCGTGCGATCCTGAAGAAGGTTCTCAACGGCAGCAGCGGCATCGCCACGCGCCACCTGGCGCTGGAGAATCTGGGCCAGGCCTTTGAACTGACGCCCGATGTTCTGCAGGCGCGTTTTACGAGGAACGCGCCTCTGCTCGCGACCCAGGCTGCGGAACGCGCGCTGGCCAATGCCGGCAACCGGCCGGACGAAGTCGATGCCCTCGTCATCAGCACTTGCACGGGTTACTTGTGCCCGGGCTTGACGAGTTATGTCAGCGAGCGGCTCGGCTGCCGGCCCGATGTGCTCACCCTCGATCTCGTCGGCCAGGGGTGTGTCGCCGCGTTGCCGAACCTCTCCACGAGCGAGGCCCTGCTGGCCGCCGGCCGCTGCCAACGGGTGCTGTCCATTTGCGTGGAAGTGTGCAGCGCCGCGCTCTACTTCGACGACGATCCGGGCGTGCTCATCAGCGCCTGCCTGTTCGGCGACGGCGCGGGCGCGGCAGTGCTCGCGAATTCTCCGGACGGGAAGCGGCCCGTGAAATGGAAGACCAGCGGTTCCTTGCTGCAGCCGGACGGCCGCGATCTGCTGCGCTTCGAACACAAGGCTGGCATGCTCCGTAACATCCTGGCGCCGCAGGTGCCCGCGCTGGCGGTCCGGCATTCGGCGACGGTTCTCGACCAGGTGTTGGCGCGAGCCGGCGTGGGGCGGTCGCAAGTAACCGGCTGGGTCATGCATCCGGGTGGAAGGGATGTGTTGCTGGCGGTGCGCGAGCGGTTAGGGTTGAGCGAGCACGACGTTCGCTGGAGCGCCGCGGTGCTGCGGGAGTATGGCAACCTGAGCAGCGCTTCGGTTTATTTCGTGTTGCAAGCCACGTTGGGCGACTCCGCGCCCAGCGGCTATTGGTGGATGTCGGCATTTGGCGCCGGGTTCAGTTGTCATGGCGCGCTGCTCGAAGTGGAGTGAGGCGTGAACCATGAAACGTGACGCGTGAAACGTAATGCGTGCAGAGCCGCTCAGCCACACCTCACGTTTCACGTATCACGTTTCACGAACAATGGAACGTTGCGTAAAACCGGAACTGCTGGATGAACTGCCGCCGGCTGATCCCCGCGCCATGCGATCGCGCGAGGATTTGCTGCGTGTGAACGCCTGGATGGGCAACTGCGGGATCATGGTCCGGGCGTTGAGGTCAACCTGCCGCGGACCAGTGGCCCGGCCCATTGTCGAGCTGGGCGCCGGGGATGGGAGATTCCTGTTGCGCGTGGCGCGGAAACTGGTTCCCGGCTGGGAAGGCACGAGCGCGGTGCTGCTCGATCGCCTAAAGCTAATCTCGCAGGAAACCCGCCAGGGCTTCGAATCGTTGGGCTGGCGCACGGAAATCGTGCAGGCAGACGCTCCAAATTGGCTGGAGCAGCCCGCCGCGCCCGCTTGCGACGCAATGATTGTGAATTTGTTCCTGCATCACTTCACCGAGGCCCAACTGGCCGTGCTTCTGCGCGCGGCCGCCCGATCAGCCCGGGTATTCATCGCCTTGGAGCCGCGCCGCTCGGCGCGAAGTCTCTTCTTCAGCCGCTTGTTTTGGGTCATCGGCTGCAACCAGGTGACGCGGCATGATGGCCCGGTTAGTGTCCGGGCAGGATTTGCCGGACGCGAGTTGTCGCGGCTGTGGCCGGCCAGCCAAAACTGGATGTTGCAGGAGCGCCCAGTCGGCTGCTTCAGTCATTTATTCATTGCCCAGCGAAGGGAATAGACCATGCCGGCACCCAAACCCATCACCATCGTCGGCGGCGGCCTGGCGGGATTGACGCTCGGGATTGGGCTCCGCCAAAAAGGCATTCCTGTCGCGGTATGGGAAGCGGGCCATTATCCGCGGCACCGCGTCTGCGGCGAATTCATCAGCGGTCGCGGGAATGACGTCCTGGCACGGCTGGGCTTGCTCGACTCGTTCTTCGAGGCGGGAGCCGAGCTCGGCAGCACCGCCGCATTCTATCTGGGCCGGTTTGGGTCACCCGTGCGGACTCTGGGCACACCCGCGCTCTGCCTGTCGCGCTTTGCCATGGATGCGCTCCTGGCCCGGCATTTGCGACAGGCAGGCGGCGAGTTGCGCGAGGATGCGCGCTACCGGGAAGAAGATTATGGCGAAGGCGTCGTGCGCGCACACGGCCGGCGCCTGCAACCGCGCGAAGACGGCTGCCGGTGGTTCGGCCTCAAGGTCCACGCAAACAACGTGCTGCTGACGGCGGATCTCGAAATGCACGGCTCGCAAACCGGTTATATCGGCTTTTGCCGCCTGGGCGACGGCACAGTCAACGTCTGCGGCCTGTTCCGCCGCACTTCCGGCAAACCGGATTCGGCGCAGACCTGGCGTGACCTCCTGCGCGGCCAGCCGGGCACGCCTTTGTGGGAGTGCCTCGCCGGCGCGACTTTTGACCAGGGCTCGTTCTGTTCCGTCGCTGGATTCTCGCTCAAGCCGCACCCCGCCGCCTCGCGCAGTGAGTGCTGTGTCGGCGATGCGTTGACCATGATTCCCCCAGTGACCGGCAACGGCATGTCGATGGCGTTCGAGGCCGCCGAGCTGGCCATTGGGCCGCTGGCCGCCTACAGCCGCGGCGAGAACTCATGGAGCGAGGCGCGGCAAAGCGTGGCGGAGGCTTGCGACCACGCCTTCGCGCGGCGACTCGCTTGGGCGCGGTGGTTGCAGTGGATGATGTTCACGCCGCTGTTGCGGGGCTGGCCTGGCTCAGCGGTGCTGCATTCGGACTTGCTCTGGCGGACCATGTTCACACGCACACGATAACGCCCTCACTAGCACTGGCGGGTAAGGAGTATGCTCAGCGCGCCGTCCGGTGGTTTGAGGAAGCCCTGGCGCCCTAGGTTCTGGCTTCTGCATGCCTCCGACGTCACTTGGCCGGGAGCTTTTCGTTGATGTCGGCCATCGCGCGCAGCACGGTTGCCTTATCCTCGGCTGACAGCAACGAATCGTACAGCAGGGCCAGGCGGTATTCGTCTCGCGCCTCCGCCAGCTTGCCTTGCTTGCCCAGCACCCACGCCAGCACGAAATGGCTGGGCCCGTGTTTCGGGTTTATTTCGAGCGACTTGCGCAAGTCCGTCGCCGCGCCATTCAGATCGTCGGTCCTGGCCGCAATCAATCCCCGGCACGTCAAGGTGTCCCATCGTCCCGGCTCAAGCCGCTCCGCGACCTTCAACGCCTGGGCGGCCTGGACTAACTCGTTTGCCTTAATCAAGGCGCTGGCCAGCCGGACTTGCCCCCAGGCCGTATCCGGGTGCAGCTTCGCCGCCAGCCGGCAGCGCGCCACCTGGTCCCCCTTCCCACCCGGCTGGTAGTATTGGTGGGCGACTGTCTGCAGGTCGTCCAGCACCAGATATTCCTTGTGCGGCGCGCCGAACCACTGATAGGCCGGGTCAACCAACAGGGCCTTGCCCTCGATGAATACCGCAGCGCAATCATGATAGACAATTTCGCCGGAATAGTCCTTTTCCAGGTGGGCGTAGAAGGCCTTCACGCCCGCCGCGCGCGCCAGCGCGACGTACAGCTTGGCATACTCCTGGCAGCAGAAGGACTGGGCCGGATCGTTCCAGGCCGCAAACACTTCTTGGGCGGTGCGTATGCCCAACTCGCCGGTATCCAGGTGCCGCGCCAGCGCGTCGAAAATCTTCCTGGCCTTGCCCAGGTCATTGGTGGCGCCGCGAGTCAGCTCCACCGCCCAGCGATCCATCGCCGGTGTGCTGGCGAGCGGATTGATGGCCTGCACGAACTCCGCTCGCGTGAGCCGCTCGCGCAAGGCGGCATCCAGGGCTAGCGCGGTATAGCTCCTGGGCGCGGCGGCGCTGATCTCATGAGGTGTCAGCCGGGCCTTCAATTCGCGGCCGACCTCCGCTATGTAATCCACCATTTCGGGGGCCAGGCCTTCTTTGCGCGCGAGGGACACGAACCTCTCGAGATGCTCCAGTGCCAGCGGGATCTCGTGCAACGCGGCATACCCTTGCCAAACGATCTGTTCCGAACTTACGTCCTCCGGGTCCAGCCGCTCAGCCTCTCTGAGTTCTTTCACCGCCTTTTCCCGGTTGCGCTCTTTGGCGTAACCGTCCCCCAGATGGGCGTGAATGCCCGCGTCGGTTGGATCGAGCTGCCGCGCTGAGTTCCAATAGGCAATTGCGACATCCAGCTTGCCTTGTTCCTTGGCGCACTCGCCCAGGCGCACGAGAGTCTCGGCCCCATCGGGGTCGAGCTGCAGCGCCTCGCGCAGTTCCTTCTCTGCCTCGGCCAACTTCCGCTGGAACATCAGCGCGAAGCCCAGGATCTGGTGCGCTCGCGCGCTGTCGGGCCTAAGCTTCACGGCCTGGCGAACCGCCGCCTCGGCCTGCTCGAACTTCCCCTGGCTTCCCAGCACTGCGGCGAGCGCCTCGTGCGCTTCGGCGAATTGCGGGTCCGCGTCTAAGGCCTTGCGAATGCTGGCCTCCTGTTCAGCCTTCGGCTTTCGTTCCTCCTGCCCGGCGTAGGTTTTGCTATACCATTCCAGTGCCATAGGAATCCCCGTCCCGCGCCGCAGCATCCTGTAGCGCTCCGCGTCGCGCGGTTTGACGCCGAGTTCGCTTAGAATCTGGTCCCCCAATTGCTGCCGCACTTCATACCAATCCGTCGAGACCGCCTGCAACTCCTTCCCTGCTTTGCCGCTCGCTACGTTGAGCACCCGCGCGGTTGCCTGCCACCATTGGTGTTCCCGGCGATAGCTTCCCCAGACCACACGTCGGGCTTCGATGAGCTCGCCGATCTTGCGCGCCTGCTCGATGCTGATCGGGCCGCCCTGCTTCACCTTCAATTGCCGGTAGCCGAACTTGGCGGGAACCAGGCGGAGCGCATTGACCTCGCCCAACTCATCCGCGAGCAACCTCTCAATGGTATAGCCCCAATGCGCTGCCTCCGGATCGGCGTTCTGGTCCTCGAAGGTCAGGATGGCTACCGTCAGGCGGGAAGCCGCGCGGTTGGTTTTGGCTGCGGGACAGATTCCACCTGCGGCCAGGATGGCGGCCACCAGCCACACTGCGCGGCAAAGCCAGGTGCCAAGGCCCACGCCTCTCATCCGATCGGTGGAACTGGCGGCTGTCATCCCGGCCAAACTACCTCCCGCCACCAGGTTTTCAAGGCAAACGGTCCCGGCGCACTGCGGGAGCGACGGCGCTGCGCAAGAGAGCACGCTTGACTGGCACGAAGTTCGGGGCAGAGTGATGCGAGCATCCAAAAATGTATTCGACCAGTCTTATGAAGACGAAGACGTTTAGCCGCCGGAGCTTCATCCAGCAAGGGTTGGCACTGGCCGCCACTCCGCTCGTATTCTCATACACCCGCACTGGCCTGCTGGCCGCCGACATTGCCGGCGGACTTGGCCAAGCCCCAGCCCGGGCCGACCGTTCCGCCGCCAAAGTGGCAATTATGCCCTGTCGCACTTATGGGCCGGAAGTCCGCCCGGCACTGGAGAAGTGTTTCGACCTGCTCGGCGGCATCGGCTCGCTCGTCAAGAACAAGACCGTGACCGTGAAGTTGAACCTGACCGGCGGCGACCTCAAACCGCTTCTGGGCCGGCCCGTCAGCGAAACGTACATGACGCATTACGCGACCGCGATGGCGTTGAGTTCGCTGCTCTTTGCCG
>Ga0182014_10006030_pt1 | contig 13260 bp, 13 predicted proteins | sample 612S2DmetaG_FD_120489 | JGI IMG/M metagenome (GOLD analysis project Ga0182014, IMG submission 120489) | Permafrost microbial communities from Stordalen Mire, Sweden - 612S2D metaG | ecosystem: Environmental > Terrestrial > Soil > Wetlands > Permafrost | place: Sweden: Stordalen | collected... | reverse complement strand
CCGAGGCGCGCGGGAACGGAGGGAATCTCGACACGGCGGGAATCGTGGGCGAGGGCAAGCAGATCGCTGACGACGGCAACCGCGGTGGGATGGCCGCCGGCTCCGTGACCGGAGAAGACCACATCGCCGCCATAGTGGCCGGTGAGGACAACCATGTTCTCAGTGCCGCGCGACCAGGCGAGGGGCGAACGGAGATCGACGAGCATGGGTCCGACGGTGGCGGCCACGCGGCCCTTGACCTGCTCCGCGCGCGCCACCTGGCGGATGGTGCAGCCGAGGTCGCGGGCATAGCTGAAGTCGACCGCCGAGACCGCTGTGATGGACTGGGGCACGATCTCTTCGGGATCGACGATGACGCGAAGCGCGAGGCGCATGAGGATGGCGAGCTTGGATCGGGCGTCGAAGCCGCCGACATCCTCCGTTGGGTCGACCTCGGCATAGCCCTTGGACTGCGCCTCGGCGAGCACCGTGGCGTACTCGGCGCCCTGGTCCATCCTGCTCAGAATGAAGTTGCAGGTGCCGTTGAGGATGCCTTCCATGCGCTCGATGCGGTCGCCGGCCAGACCTTGTTCGAGGCCCGGGATGACGGGGATGCCGCCGGCCACTGCGGCTCCGTACTTGAGATGGCCGCCCTTGGCCGCCGCCAGCCGTTCGAGATCGATGCCGTGATAGGCGATGAGCTTCTTGTTGGCGGTAACGACGCTCTTGCCGGCTTCAAGGGCGCGGCGGACCCAACTACCTGCTGGATCGAGGCCGCCGGCGAGTTCGACGATCACGTCCACATCCGACGCGAGCACGGCATCGGCGTCCTCGCTCCAGACAACATGGGCGGGCGTCCATGGGACGCGCTTGCGGGCCACGCCGCGGTTGAAGACGTGGGTCAGTTCCAACCCATGGGGCTTCGACTCGACCAGTATCCTGGCAACGGAACTGCCTACCGTTCCAAAGCCGAAGAGTGCAATGCGTAAGGGGCGGCGAACGGAAGAGTGCTGCGCCGGCGCGACGGAGTGCTCGGGCGGCGATGGGGGGACATTGGCTTCAGACACCTTGAATTCCTCCGCGGTGAATTGAACGGAAATAGAGATACCGGATGATTCGATGATAAATGACCTGGATACCCGGCTCCGGTCATTGACCAATCTCAATGAGGTAAAACAGGGTTGATGTAGCATCGAATTCAGATGCGGCGCGGATTCTCCATCTTTCTGGCTCTACTCTTCGGGCTGTGGCCCCTGGTGGGGACGCTCGGAGCCAGCGACGACTCGGGTCTGCCGGCCTGCTGCCGGCGGCACGGCGCCCATCGTTGCGCCATGACAGCGCCAGTGGCGGCCACGTTGGCGGCCGCTGCATCCGGTTCGACGCCCTTGATTACCGCGCCGACGACCTGCCCGAGGTTCCCCGGCTTCATGGCTGGGCCATCCACTCCGTCTCATGCAATGGCGTCATCGGCGGCGAGCTTGCCGCTTCCGGCGGCGCAGGCGCACTCGCTTGCAGCGATCCGCACGGACGCGCTAATGAGTCCGATCCGCACTCATGCCGGACGCGGACCTCCTGCTTCGACCCTGAGCTGAAAACCCCGTTGAAAGCCGCTCGCTTCCCCTAAGGGCAGAAGCCCGCGCGATTTCCCGCCCCTTTCGGCACAACTGAAGTCGTGCCCGTTCCAAGGCGGGTTTAGAGACGCGCAGCCTCGCCGGAGTTGCTTTCAGCGCTTCCTCCATTTCACACCGGGCATTGCAGTGGGCGCTTCGTCCGCGCCGTAAGGCTTGCCCACATCCGGTTCGGGTTGTCTCCGGAGGTCATTGATGCGACATCGCTATCTTTCCGCGGCTGCGGCACTTCTGCTGGCCGCTTCCCTTCCGGTTTGCGCCACCGTCTTCGCGAATGTGCATGGCGTGGTGCACGATCCAAATCACCGGCCAGTCGCCGGCGCCGAGGTAACGCTTCAGGCTGCCGATTCGGATTTCGCGCTGCGTACAACGACCGGAGACGATGGTGCGTTTGAATTGCCGCAGGCGCCGATCGGCGTGTACCGGCTCACGGTTATTTTTGACGGATTCGCACCCGTGAACCAGACAGTCACTTTGACATCGGACACGAATCCGGTGCTGCACATTCCGCTCGCTGTCGGCGCGACGAAGCAATCGGTTGTCGTGGACGGCTCGGCGAGTTCGGCGGATACGGTGACGCCGTCGACGCTGATCACGCGCGCGATGATCGACGAGACTCCGGGCGCGAGCCGCACCCTGGGGATGGAGATGATTACCGACTATGTGCCTGGCGCGTACATGACGCACGACATGCTGCACATGCGCGGAGGCCACCAGACGAGCTGGCTGATCGACGGGGTGGCGATTCCGAATACCAAGATCGCGTCGAATGTGGGTCCGCAGATCGATCCGAAGGATATCGATTCGCTGGAGACGCAGCGGGGCAGCTACGGGGCCGATGTGGGCGACCGGACCTATGGCGTCTTCGATGTGTTGCCGCGCAATGGATTCGAGCGCAGCCGCGAGGGCGAACTGATGCTCTCCGGTGGAAATCTGTACGCGGGCGATGCCGAGGTTTCGCTGGGAAACCACAATGAGAAGACTGCCTGGTATGCGAGCGCAACGGGGTCGCGCTCCAACTATGGGCTCTCAACGCCGGTTAGCGGCATCGATCACGATGCCACGAATTCGCAGAGCGGTTTCTTGTCGGTGATCCGCAATCAGGATGTGAAGGATCAATTCCGCTTGAATGCGCAGTACCGGCAGGATTACTTTCAGATTCCATACGACCCCGACGCAAACGACTGGGAGCAGGCCAGCCAATACTACGAATCGTACGGGCTGCGCGATGGGCAGACGGAGCGGGACTCGTTCGTGATTGCCAACTGGACGCACACGTTGTCGCCCAAGGCGGAGATTTCGGTGGCGCCGTTCTACCACTTCAACCAGGCGAACTACGATGCGCCAGCGAACGACTACCCCGTGGCCACAACATGGCATCAGACATCGAACTACGTGGGCGGGCAGTCGGATGCGCGCGTGGAAGCCGGGCCGAACACCTTCTCCGGCGGACTGTACACGTTCTACCAGGACGAGAACGACATGTTTGGCCTGGCGATCAACGACCAGAGTTATGCGGCCAACAATGTTCCCACCACTTCGACCGTGGCCAAAGCTGGGCTGGCGGAGTTTCATTTTTCCGATCACCTGCGCCTGGGCCAGTACATCGCATTGCTGGGCGGAATGCGAATCTCGTATTACCGCGGTGGACTCACGGAGACAGCGGCCTATCCGCGCATCGGCGCCACGGTGAGAGTGCCTCGGCTCAACTGGGTTCTGCGCGGGTATTATGGACATTATTTCCAGCCTGCGCCAATCGAGACGGTTTCAAGCAACTTTCTGAACTACGTGACCAGTCAATCGGGACAAAACACATTCGTGCCTTTGCCTTCGGAGCGCGACGAGGAGCATCAGTTCGGCATTCAGATACCCTACCGCGGCTGGATGCTGGACGTGGATACTTTCAAGAACCGCGTGAACAACTTCCTCGATCACGCCAATGTCGGCGAGTCGAATATCTATTTTCCCATCGCCGTGGATGGAGCGCTAATGCGAGGGTGGGAAATGACTTTGCGCTCGCCGAGCCTGGGCCGCGTGGGACAGTTTCACGTGACCTACGCGAACCAAATTGCGGAACAGCGCGGCAACGTGATCGGCGGCTTCGCGTGCGGCAATCCGACGGACCCGGCCTGCGCCCTGGGCCCCGGCTACACGCCGGTGGATCACGACCAGCGCAACACGCTGAATACGGGATTCACCGCCAACCTGCCGCTGCATACCTGGTTCGCGAGCAATGTGTATTATGGCTCGGGATTCCACAACGGTCTTGCCGGCTCAGGTGTAGGCCCCTATCAAGGCAACTACCTGCCTGTGCATACGACATTCGATGTGTCGGCGGGACACGCGCTGGGGGAACGATGGAGGGTTTCGGCGTCGGTGTTGAATGTGACCAACCACCGCGTGCTGACGGATAACTCGGTCACCATCGGAGGGTTCCACTACAACGATCCGCGGATGTTTTCGGCGGAGCTCAGGTATAAGTTCCATTTTTGAAGCTCACAGCCTTCGCGCATTGCAGACAATTAAGTCACGCGAGAACAGAATGAGGATATGGGTCTCCCACAATCTCACGCGGCAAATTCAAGCAAGTTCTGGGGCCAGGGATGCCGTCTACCGCCCCCAAAAAACAAATACCTCCTACCCCCTGGCCCACGGCACACTTCTCTGTAATTATTCCTCGCCGTAGGCATCGTCAAATGAACCACTTGCAGGCATTCACTATTGACACACCTTCAGAAACACCTATGGTTTTGGTTAGTATTTGGCCGAAAAATGGCTGTTTTTGCTCGAAAAAAAGCTGTTCTTGTCCCGAAAACTGCCCCTTCTCGAAGGCCAGAAGACGAGACGTTTCCCCGTTATCGAAGATGCCTCACTCGATCCGGAAGAGCCCGGGCAACACTTCGCCGGCTTTGCCTTCGACTACATGGGTAAAGGCGTTGGCGTTGAGCGGCGGTTCGGGTCCGATGTAGACGGTGCGGGCTCCGGCGTGCTTTGCCCAATGGACGAAGTTGGCTGCGGGATACACGGAGCCCGAGGTGCCTACGACGAGCATCAACGTGGCTTTGGCGATCTCCTCCTGAATGCGGTCCATCTCGTAGGGAATCTCGCCGAAGAAGACGATGTGTGGGCGTAGCCGGCCACCACAGGGGCAACGGCCTACATCGGCAAGGCTGGCATAAATTGCGAGGTCTTCGACGGGGGGCCGGCCGCAGTCGCGCTCGCAATGGGCCATGTTGAGTTCGCCGTGCATGTGGATGAGGCGAACGGTGCCCGCCCGCTCATGCAGGTCGTCGACATTCTGGGTACATAGGAAGAAGCGGTCGCCGATGCGCTTTTCAAGTTCGGCCAGGGCGAAGTGGGCCGGGTTGGGCTGGGCCTTTGCTCCGTCGGCACGGCGTTTGGAGTAGAACCGCCAGACCAGCTCCGGGTTGCGAGCCCAAGCTTCGGGAGTGCAGACGTCTTCAATGCGATTCCCTGCCCACAAGCCGTCGTCGGCGCGGAACGTGGGCAGGCCGCTCTCGGCGCTGATGCCGGCGCCGGTGAGTACGAAGACGCGGTCGGTGGGGGCGATGGTGATGGCAGACACTTTTAGCTCCTAGCTTCTAGCCCTTAGCTTCGTGGCCCTTCGCTCGTTGGCTTCTGCTGTCCTGCGAAGCTAGCTTGTCTATTCGCCTTGCGATTGTTAAACCAGCGAACCAGATCAATCACAGCCAAAATCCCTATAATAGTGGCGACGATTCTCTGAAGGACAACAATCCGCTCCTGCCATTCAACAGCGAACCAGTACGCCCAATTGTCGGCGTTGGGATCGTTTGGGTAAGTGGAACCGCGGATCGAGTTAAGTCCCAGCCACAAAAACCCCAGTACAAATAACATTAGGAGCAGTGTCCAGAACGCCAATCTCCAACTGTTCTTAACGTTCGTGCGCTGCATGACCCACGAATGACAAAGGAGCGCGATTCCCACGACCGAAAGAACTGCGCGCATGATCTCGTAGTCGGGATATATGCTGGATTTTTCGGCGAAGAGTTCAACAACCGGAAGACCTAGGGCCAACGCAAGACTCCAGAATCTTTTCACCAGGATTCTCACGGCGATCATTCAGCGCTATCCTTTTGCTTCGGTTCCCTGTTCCCTATTCCCTACCCTCACGGCTCGAGGAGGATTTTGCCCGTGGTGCCGCGAGATTCGAGGTCCGCGTGGGCCTGGGCTGCCTCGCCGAGCGGATAGATGTGCTCGGTGCGGAGATTGAGTTGGCCGCTTTCGGCCCATCCGAGCACTTCGCCTGCGCGCCACTCCAACTCGCCGCGGGTGGCGATGTAGTGCCACAGCGTGGGGCGGGTGACAAACAGCGATCCCTTGCCGCTGAGCTGGATCAGGTCGAAGGGCGGGACGGGACCGCTGGATCCGCCGAAGAGGGCCAAGAGGCCGCGGGGTCTGAGGCAGTTGAGGCTCTTATCGAAAGTCGTCTTGCCGACGGAGTCGTAGACCACGTCGACTCCCTTTCCATCGGTGAGCCGCTTGACCTCGACCTCGAAGTCCTGCTCGGTATAGAGAATCACGTCGGAGGCGCCAGCCTCGCTGGAGATCTCAGCCTTGGCTTTCGTGGAGACGGTGGTAATGACGCGAGCGCCAATCCGCGCGGCCATCTGGGTGAGCAGAAGACCGACTCCGCCTGCGCCGGCGTGCACGAGCGCGGTGTCTCCGGCCTTGAGCGGAAAAGTGGAATAGGCGAGGTAATGGGCGGTCATGCCCTGCAGCATGGCAGCGGCTGCCTTTTCGGGGGCAAGTCCGGCGGGCGCCTTGACCAATTGCGCGGCGGGCACGAGGGCGTACTCTGCATAGCTACCCATCACAGAGACCGAAGCTACCAGATCGCCGGCCGCGAATCCGGTTACGCCAGGACCGAGCTCCTCGACGGTTCCCGCGGCTTCGCTGCCCGGCGTGAGTGGGAACGAAGCCTTGTATTGGCCCTTGCGGAAATATACCTCGATGAAGTTGACTCCGGTGGCTTCGACGCGGATCAGCACCTGCCCAGGGCCGGGGTGGGGAATGGGCAATTCGACGAGCCGAAGAACTTCGGGCCTGCCGGTCTCGTTGATCTGGATAGCTTTCATCTCACGGTAAGCATGAACCTTTTGGGTAGGGTGGGGCAAGGGGAAAACCAGGGAACAGAGATCAGGAAACAGGGATCAGGAAGCTCCGCAGGGAAACTTCCTGGAACCAACCTACCGCGTCAGCTTGGCGCTGGCCAGACGATTCAGGCTGATGCCCTGGTCGGCCGCCTCCAATGCAAGCGCGCGATGAACATGCGGAGGAATGCGGACGCGAAACTGACCGCTATAGTGCTTCTCGGCCAGCGGAGCAGGCGGAACCTCGCCGTTGCCCTTCATATCGGCAACAGCTCCGGCTACAACTTTGCGGATTCCCGCCAGTGCCGAATCGGGTGCCGACGCCAGCCAGCTTAGCGAGGGGAATTCCACGCAGAGCGCCACATATTCTCGATCTTCAGAAGACCAGGTGACACGATAGGTGTAATGGTCAAGACCTTTTGAGCTCATTCGGAATCCTCCACTGCTTCGTCTTCTTCCGATCCATCTTTCTCTTCCATCCTATCGATGGCGAGCAAAACCTGATGCACTTGATAGGGCTTCGCTTTGCCCCTCGAATTCTGGATATTGACGCGCGGGTCTCCCGGCCAAGGGGTCTTGAAGACTGCATGACTCGTCCCGCTCTGGCGCGGCACACCGAAGTACGCGACACAGACCTTAAACAGATCCGCATACCGGACCGACGCGGGGCTGCTACGCATCTGTTCGACGATCCTGGGGATCTTCGTCATAAAGCATGGTATCAATAATGGAACCACACGACAAGCGGTTCGCTGCAGACGGCCCAAGTCGTGGCCAGAATTGGACCCGAACAATGCTGAACCCCGCCTGGACGATGCCGGGCGGGGCTTGGTGTTTCCTATTCCCTATTCCCTATTCCCTATTCCCTGTTCCCTGTTCCCTGTTCTTAGAAGTTATCTTCCTTGCTCTCTGAGAGCAGGCTCTGCTCATCGGCGGGCACCAGGCGAACGAGGCGGTCGACCGCGTAGGAAGCGGGATGCTGGCTGGTGTAGTAGTGGCGCACCTGGAGTTCGCCGAGCAAACCAATGGCGAGCATCTGAATTCCGGCGACGATGAACACGGAACCGATGACGAACATGGGCCCATGGTGACGCATCACATCCATGGACGGGTCGAGAATCTTCATCCCCAGCAGGATGAATGCCATCACGCTACCAATGAAGATGCCCATGATTCCAAAGCCGCCAAAGAAGTGGAGCGGCCTGCTCATGTACCTGAGCAGGAAGCGAATCGTGAGCAGGTCAAAGAAGACGCGAAAGGTGCGGCCGATGCCGTAGTGGCTCTTGCCCGATTCGCGATTGATGTTGCGGATGGGTATCTCGCAGATGGAGGCGCCATACCAGCTTGCCAGGGCGGGGATGAAGCGGTGCATCTCGCCGTAAAGGGGAATGTTGTGAATGACCTCGCGGCGATAGGCCTTGAAGGTGGTGCCGAAGTCGTGAATGTCGACGCCCGAGAGCTTGGCCATAAGCCAGTTGGCACAGCGGGAGGGAATGCGGCGCATGATGAAGTTGTCGATGCGCTCCTTGCGCCAGCCGGAGACGACGTCGTAGCCCTCGTCGAGCTTTTCGATGAAAGCTGGGATGTCGTTGGGGTCGTGCTGCAGATCGCCGTCCATGGCCAGGATGAATTCGCCGGAGGCATGGTCGAAACCGGCGGCGAGGGCCGAGGTTTGGCCGAAGTTGCGGCGCAGCTTGACAACGAGAACGCGGCTGTCGACGGCGGCAATCTCTTCGAGCAGCTTGTAGGTCCGGTCCCTGGAGCCATCGTCGACAAGCACCAGCTCAAAGCTGTCGGCGACTTGTTCCATCACCTGCTTCAGGCGGGCATACAGAATGGTGACGTTTTCTTCCTCATTGTGAAACGGCACGACGATGGAGAATTTCGTCATAATGTTTTCTTAGACGCAACTTTGATGATCGAGGACTACTTTTTGTTTCGTAAGTGTTTCATAAAGGGAGCTGCCGTTTCGTGTGGAGTATATAGGTTAACCCCTGCCGCATCAGGAACCTATAACTATTTCGAGTTAGGTGCATGCAATATCGCGGAAACCGGACGGCTTCTTACTTCGCAAGACTGCCACTCCCGGTCTCAGGCGGCCGCGGAGAATCCTGCGCTTCGTCAGCGATCCAACTCGTCGAGCATCGCCTGCATCTCGCTCAGAGCATGATTGTTACCGGTGCGGGTGGCGCAAGCTATGCCGGCCTTGAGGCGCTCGATGGCTTCCGGATTTCGTCCGGCATTGGCGAGAGTCTGCGCGGCCATGAAGTAGGCCGCAGTGTAGTTGGGATCGCTGCCGAGCAGTGTGGAAAACTCTGTGAGCGCCGCTTCGATTTCGCCCCGGCCCGCCAGTTCCATGGCGAAACCGTAGCGGGCAAAGCTGTTCTTGGGGTCCTGCGCCAGAATCTCTTTCAGTCCTGCAAGCTTGTCCATTTCGCTCGTGTCCGGTCTTGTCTTCGGCTGGAAGGCCGTTGAGGATTTGCGTAATTGGCGGGGATTGCCGAAACTGGAACTGTACGATTGGCTGGATCGCTCGCCGGCACTTTCAATTGTAGCCGGAGTGCGCCGGGCCGGCTGGCGGACGAGGCGAACAGTGAACGGAGCAATGGCATCATGAGCGAGCCGGGAAACAACCCGTTGGTGCGGACGGTGGCCAGCACAAAGTCGGAGATGACGGAGATCGTTCTGCCCAACGATACGAATACGCTGGGCAATCTTCTGGGCGGACGGTTGATGCACTTCATCGATTTGACCGGCGCCATGGCCGCTTACCGCCACGCGAGAACGTACGTGGTGACGGCCGCGATGGACCACATCGACTTTATCCGGCCGGTGCGGCTGGGCGATCTGGTGACACTGAAGTCGAGCGTGAACCGGGCCTTTACGAGCTCGATGGAGGTGGGCGTGAAGGTGTGGGCGGAAAACACGCGGAGCGGCGAAGTGGTGCACGTAGCCAGCGCCTACCTGGTGTTTGTCGCCATGGACGAGCATGGCCGGTTTCAAAAGGTTCCGGAGCTGGTGACAGAGACACCGGACCAGGAACGGCGGTATGCGGACGCGCTGCTGCGGCGGAGACACCGCGAATCGGAACACAAGCGGCGGCAGGAAGAGCGGCAGATGACAGCGGCCCTGGGAGAGGCTGAAAGCGGTGAATGAGCGGATGGGCGTGAGAACGGCAGGGCATTCCTCAGGGGCTATTGAGCACTGCATAAGTAATGTCCTGGCAGCCGCGCCAGAGGCGCAGAGTTTGTTAGCCCCGCGCTTCAGCGTGGGGAAGCTGAATTCCACGAACTCACTACGGAGTCCCATAGGGACGGCGCAAGGACATTTCTCTTGCAGGAATCAATAAAGCCCGGACATGAATCGGGCGAGTTAATGTATGGGCTGAAGCCCGTACCCTTCAATCTGGCTGAAGCACGCACGTTTCAACCAGAGCACCGATTTCGATCGATTCAACAAGCAAGCGTCTTGAGAAAAGGAGCAATCAAATTCTATGGCGCATTCTTCTGCCATGCCTTCGCCGGTGGCGTTACCCGGTGTTTCAAAGATCGTCGCTATCGGTTCCGGCAAGGGCGGCGTGGGCAAGACCACAGTCGCCGTCAACCTGGCCATTGCGCTCTCAAAGCTGGGGCAGCGGGTGGGCTTGATCGATGCCGACATCTACGGGCCGAATGTGCCTCTGATGATGGGCTCCTCGCAGCAGCCGCGGGTGGGCGAGGGCAACATGATCCAGCCCAACGACACGCATGGGATCAAGACCATCTCGATCGGTTACATCTCGCCGGGCGACAAGCCGCTGGTGATGCGCGGACCGATGCTGCACCAGATCATCCGGCAGTTTCTGCAGCAGGTGAGTTGGGGCGAACTGGACTACCTGATTGTTGACCTGCCGCCGGGCACGGGCGACGTGGTGATTTCGCTGGTGCAAACTGTGCCTCTGACGGGCGCGGTGGTGGTGTCGACGCCCAGCGACGTGAGCCTGGAAGATGCGCGCAAGGCGCTGGAGATGTTTGCGCAGGTGAACGTCGAGGTGCTGGGGATGGTGGAGAACATGAGCCACTTCACCTGTCCGCACTGCCACCAGGAGATCGACATCTTCTCAAGAGGCGGAGCGGAGCGGACGGCGCGACAGTTCAATGTTCCCTTCCTGGGATCCATTGAGCTGGTGCCCGCCATTCGCGAGGGCGGCGACCGCGGGTTGCCGGTGGCGCTGGCGGGGCCGAAGAGTCCGCAGGCGGCGGAGTTCTACGCGGTGGCGGAGAAGCTGATGGAGCAGGCGGAAAAGGCCGCTGCGTCGGCCACGGATGTGATCGAGATCAGTTGAGAAGCGAGTCGCGGGTCAGCAAGTCAGCGAAAACACCCTGCGTTGAGAGAATACCGAGGCAAAGAAAGCGGGGCGTCGGCCCCGCATCTCTTGTTGTGGTTGAAATCTAGCGCCAGTGCCCTTCGACCATGACCCAGCCGCCGCGCCGGTGTTCCCAGCGGTTCTTGACCCAGCGTTGATGTTCTTGGGGCGGGCGATCCCAGCGGCCTGGATTCCAGGCGTAATGGTCGCGGTCGTAGCGATGATACCCGTTGACCCAGACGTATCCCCGCTCGGGTCGCGGACCGCGGCGCTCATACACGTCATGCGGGGGCCCCACACGAATCATTACCTGTGCCAACGAAGCCACGGGAGCCATCGCGATCGAGAGCAAGATTGCAAGTGCGATTTTCTTCACGGCGATTCACCTCATAGAGGGTTAGGCGTCACCGGAAGACATAGTGCGCTCCGGCTATTCGCGAACATCAACGTGGAGTGGCGAGATAAGTTGCGGAATCGCCGAAAACCGCGCATGTCTCCTTCTATCACCGGGCTTTGTCGGTGCGATGTACTGCTTTGCTCAGCGGCATATTCTCGGCGTTTAAGCAGTTTTTTCGGTGGTTGCACTCAGGCAGTTTCTGAAGGCGCCCTCTCAAATCAACCCCCGATTCAGTTGCGCGCCGGCGGGATCTGGGGGATTATTCGCCGGTCTTTTCGCCGTATTTTTCCGGAAAGATATTGCCCATGCGCCGAATCTGGGCGCCGACGCCGCGCAGCTTCTCTTCGATGCGCTCGTAGCCGCGATCCATGTGATAGACGCGGTCGAGAATGGATTCTCCATCGGCGATCAGGGCGGCGAGCACCAGCGAGGCTGAGGCGCGCAGGTCGGAGCACATGACGGCGGCCGAGGAGAGACGCGCCGGCCCGCGCACTGTGGCGGTGCTGCCGTCCACCTTGATGTTAGCGCCCATGCGCACCAGTTCCTGGACGTGCATGAAGCGATTCTCGAAGATGTTTTCGCGAACCTGACTGACGCCATCGGCCTGAGTGACCAGGGCCATGTACTGAGCCTGCATGTCGGTGGGGAAACCGGGATATTCCTCGGTGGAGATGTCGGCTGCGCGGAACTTTCCTTCCGGCTGCACGCGGACAGCGTCGGAACCGAGAAGATCGACGCGGACACCGGCCTCTTGCAGTTTGGCGATGACCGCGCCAAGGTGCGCCGGATTGCAGTTGGAGACGATGAGGTCGCCACCGGTAATGGCTCCGGCGATGAGGAAAGTGCCTGCCTCGATGCGATCGGGATTGATGCGGTAACGCGCGCCGTGAAGGCTGGCTACGCCTTGGACGGCAATGGTCGAGGTGCCCGCACCCTGAATGCGTGCGCCCATGGCGGTGAGCAGGGCGGCCAGGTCGGAGACTTCCGGCTCGCGAGCGCAGTTTTCCATCATGGTTTCACCCTCGGCAAGGACGGCGGCCATGAGCAGGTCCTCGGTGCCGGTGACGGTGATCTTGTCGAAGACCAGGTGCGCGCCGCGAAGGTGATCGGTGCGGGCTTCGAGATAGCCATGCTCCTGGGTGATGACCGCGCCCATCTTTTCAAGACCCTTGATGTGCAGATCGATGGGCCTGCCGCCGATGGCGCAACCGCCGGGCATGGCGACGCGCGCCATACCGGCGCGGGCCACGAGAGGACCGAGAACGAGGGAGCTGGCGCGCATGGTCTTGACGATCTCGTAGCGTGCCACGGGATCGGAGAGGGTGCGGCAACTGATGGTAATGCGGTCGTGGGCGCGGCCTTCGCGCGGACCGACTTCCGCGCCCATGGAGGCGAGCAGCTTGCGCTCGGTTTCAATGTCGCGAACCTGGGGAAGGTTTTCGAGCGTGACATCGCCCTCGGTGAGGATGGCGGCGGCCATGCAGGGGAGGGCCGAATTCTTGGCGCCCGAAACGCGGATGGTTCCCACCAGGGGATTGCCGCCGCGAATTACAAATTTATCCATAAGTGCCTAGAGGCTCCAGGAGCGGTCGTTCACAATCTACTAGTGTAAATGCGGACTGCGGGGAGCATGGCGCAGGGCCTTCGAGTTTCGCCCCGTCCCTTGTATGTTGCGTTGAGAGGCGTGAGGATTGGTTCACGTTTCGGCGGTAAGGCCGTCCGTCCCTTAGGCCAACTGTGGTTGAGCCTGTCCTGTAGATCGGCCACCGCCCCTCTGAT
>Ga0182014_10006027_pt1 | contig 13260 bp, 11 predicted proteins | sample 612S2DmetaG_FD_120489 | JGI IMG/M metagenome (GOLD analysis project Ga0182014, IMG submission 120489) | Permafrost microbial communities from Stordalen Mire, Sweden - 612S2D metaG | ecosystem: Environmental > Terrestrial > Soil > Wetlands > Permafrost | place: Sweden: Stordalen | collected... | reverse complement strand
CGCCTTGCGGCCCGGCGCCGAAGACAAACTTGGCGTGCTCGACGCCGACGTCTCGCCGAGACATTTGCTAGCCCGACTGGACTGAAAGGCACGCCATGAACGACATTCCGCAGACGGAACGCGCCGTCCAATTGGTCGGCCCCGACAAGCTCGAGCTCAATTCGGCCAAGCCGGTCGCCAATCCGGGACCGCATCAGGTGCTGGCGCGAGTCGAAGCGGTCGGCTTGTGCTTTTCCGATCTCAAGCTGCTCAAGCAATTCTCCCAGCACAGCCGCAAGTCCGACGTGCTGACCGGGCTCGACGCGCAGGCGCTGGCGCAAATGCCGAATTACGTGCCGGGCGACGCGCCGACCGTTCCCGGCCACGAGGCGGTCATTCGCGTCGTCAAGGTCGGAACCGGCGTCGACCGCTACAAGACCGGCGAGCGGTTCATCGTCGAGACCGATTACCGCTGGCTGCCGACCGACAAGTCCAACGCCGCCTTCGGCTACAATTTCGAGGGGGGCTTGCAGGAATATGTGCTGCTCGACGAGCGGGTCATCACCTCGCCGGATGGCGAGTCGATGCTGATCCCGGCCCCCGAGGACCTGTCCGCCTCGGCGCTGGCGCTGGTCGAGCCGTGGGCCTGCGTCGAAAACGCATACACCGAGGCCCAGCGGCGGACGCTGAAGCCGGGCGGCCGTCTGTTGGTGGTTGGCGACGCGACTGTCGATCGCGCTGTCGTCGACAAATGCGCCGGCCGGCCCGGATCGGTCGTCTGGGCGACCGGCGATTCCGTCGCCGCGCAACCCGACGCGGGCTTTGACGACATCCTCTATCTCGGCGCCGACGCCGCGACGGCGGAGAAGCTGTTCGCCAAGCTCGCTGTTGGCGGGTTGCTGGCGATCGTCCAGGGCGGCCGCAAGTTCGGCCGACAGGTCGAGGCGCAGGTCGGCCGCGTCCATTACGGCGGCATCCGCGTCGTCGGAACCGCCGGCGCCGATCCGGCGGCCGCTTACGCCGCCATTCCGGCGAGCCCCGAGATCCGCCCCGGCGACAAGATCAACATCGTCGGCGCGGCCGGGCCGATGGGGACGATGCACGTCATCCGCGACCTGTGTCAGGGCGCCAAGGGCGTGACCGTCTACGCCGGCGATCTCAACGACGAGCGCCTCGCTGGGCTCGAGACGCTCGCTTCGCCATTGGCCGCCAAGAACAACGTCACGCTGCGTCCCTACAATCCGTCCAAGAACCCGCCGGGCGTCGCCTTCGACTACATCGTGCTGATGGCGCCGGTCCCCGCCCTTGTCGCGCAGGCCGTCGTGGCGGCGGCGCCGAAAGCGATCGTCAACGTCTTCGCCGGCATCCCGGCCGACAAGACCGCCGCCGTCGACCTCGACGCCTATGTCGACAAGCAGCTCTATTTCGTCGGCACCAGCGGCTCGGAACTGAAGGACATGCAGCAGGTGCTGGCGAAGGTCGTCGCGCGCGAACTCGACACGAATTTCTCCGTCGCCGCGGTGTCGGGCCTCGATGGCGCGATCGACGGCATTCGCGCCGTCGAGCACAATCTGCTGCCCGGCAAGATTCTCGTCTATCCCTCCTGCCGCGGTCTCAAACTGACGGCGCTCGGCGACCTCGGCGGCGAGACGCCGCTTGGTCCCGGCCACTGGAATCTCGAGGCGGAGACGGCATTGCTGAAAAGGTTCGCCAAGCCATGACCGGGTCGCTCGCCAGTAAGGTCGCCATCGTGACGGGCGGCGCGCAGGGGCTCGGCCGGGCGATATCGGAACGCCTGGCCAACGAAGGCTGCGCCGTCGTCGTCGCCGACGTCAACGAACAGGGCGCGAAGGCGGCCGCCGCTGCGATCGCCGAGGCGACCGGGGCGCGCGTCGTCGGCGTCAAGGTCGACGTCACCCGTGAAGCCGAGGTGGAAAAGCTGTTCCTCGACGCCGAGCGCGACTTCGGTCGCGTCGACGTCGTCGTCTCCAACGCGGCGATTCTGATTGCCTCACCGATCGCCGAGGCCGACGCGGAGAAGTGGCGGGCGGTGATGACGGTCAACCTGTTCGGCTATTTCCTCGTCACCAAACACGCCTGCCGGGTGATGGCGAAGCAGCGCTCGGGCTCGATCATCAACATCAACTCCAAATCGGGCAAGAAGGGCAGCGCCGCCAACTCGGCCTACGCGGCGAGCAAGTTCGGCGCAGTCGGCCACACCCAGAGCGTCGCGCTGGAAATGGCCAAGCACAACGTTCGCTGCAACGCGATCTGCCCCGGCAATCTGCTCGACTCGCCGCTGTGGACGGACCCCGACAAGGGGCTGTTCGTTCAGTATCTGCACGCCGGCAAGGTTCCCGGCGCGACCGACGTCGCCGACGTCCGCCAAGCCTACGTCGACCAGGTGCCGATGAAACGCGGCTGCACCTACGACGACGTCTGCAACGCGGTGACGTTCCTCGCTTCCGACGCGTCTTCCTACATCACTGGCGTGGCGCTCAGCGTCACCGGTGGCCAGGAGATGAACTGAAGCGTTTCCCGCGGCGTTGATGTAAGGAGACGTCGTTTCCATCGCTGCGAAGGCTGGGCAGGTTGAAATGACTTCAGGCGTTCCCCGGGGCATTGCCGTCGTCGATATCGGCGCGACGAACAGCAAGGTCGTCCTTTTCGACGCCGGGTTGCGGGAAATCGCCCGGCGCAAGACGGAGACCGTTCACCACGACGGTCCGCCCTACCGCCACATCGACGCGCCGCACATTGTCGAATTCGCCATTGGCGCGATCGGCGAACTCGATCGGGTCCTGCCGGTCGACGTGATCGTCGTCAGCGCCTGCGGCTCGACGCTCGGCTGCGTCGACGAGCAGGGCGAGCTGGCGACGCCGGTGATGGATTATCTCGCCGAACCGCCGGCTGAGATCGTCGAAGCCTACGCGAAGATCGCGCCGCCCTTCGCCGAGACGTTCTGCAACACCTGGCCAGCCGCGTTGTCGCTCGGCCGGCAACTCTTCTGGCTCGAGAACGCCTTTCCCGAAGCGTTCGCGCGGGTGCGGTCGATCATGACCTGGAGCCAGTATCTCGCTTTCCGGCTCGGCGGCCGGCAGACCTGCGAGGTCACGGCGCTGGGCGCGTTCTCGCAACTTCTCGACGTTCTCAACGGCGACTTGTCTTCGGTCGTTCGGCAGCGCGGCTGGGCCGATCGCTTCGCGCCGCTGACGCGCGCCTGGGACGACATTGGCGAACTGAAGCCGGAGTTTCGCCCGGCGGCGTTTTCCGGCCGCGGACGCATCCTCTGCGGCGTCCACGATTCCGACGCCAACTACCTGCGCTATCTCGCTGCGGGCTTCGACCAGCTTGCGCTGCTGTCGACCGGGACGTTCATTATTGGCTTCGAAAGTCAGACCGACATCCTGCGCCTCGATCCCCATCGCGAGACGTTCTCGTTCACTAACGTCTTCGGCCAGCCGATCGGCTGCTGCGGTTTCTTCGGCGGCGGAGAGTTCGACAAGCTGCTTGCCGGCGCTTCGCCTTCGGCGGCCTCGGCGATGGACGTTGAAACGATCATCGCCCATTCCGTGTTCGCGCTGCCGTCGTTCAGCGACACCGGCGGCCCGGTCGCCGGCAGCGGCAACCGCGGACGGATCGAAGGCCCGTTCTCCGGCGCCCTGGCGCAGCGCGCATCGCTCGCCACGCTCTACACCGCGCTGATGACCTCTGAGGCGCTCGATGCGGTCGAATCGCGCTCGCCGATCGTCATCGACGGTCCGTTCGCCCGCAACGACCTGTTCTGCTCGCTATTGGCGGCGTTGCGACCGCGCCAACGCGTCGCCTCTTCGCTGCTCCAGGAAGGGACGGCCGCCGGCGCCGCCGTGCTCGCTCTGATGAGCCCCGCCGGCGATCTGCCAGAGTTTGCGGTCGAGCTGAAACCGCACGAGCCCGGAGCGTTCGCCGGTCTGCGCGCCTACCAGTCGCAGTGGCAGGCGAAAGCGCGCGCCGCCGCGCGATGACGGACTGAGAATCGCCGGGGTCCCGCTAGAGCATGTTGCTTTTGGACTGCGCCGCGCTCAGCCGTCATTGCTTCGCTTTGCTTGCAATGACGACGGATGCGATTCGGCGTCAACGCATTGCGCTTTAAGCGCCCGCTAGAGCGCTCTGCATTTCCGTGGAACCAAGATTGGTGTCATGCCCGCGAAAGCGGGCATCCATCTTCCCGCTGCTCCGCTCTACGACGCTGGATTCCCGCTTTCGCGGGAATGACACGCGGAGAGCTTGATGATTCTATTACAAAGCAGAACGCGCTAGGCAGGACCGCCCGCCGGCGAACGCGCGCGTCTCGCGCGGCGGGCCGGCACCTTGGCGCGAATTGTCCTAGTAAAGGCCAGCGTGGGTGTTTCGCTCCGGTTTTTTAGCGCTACAGTGGGACGGTCGCCTTCAGTGAAGGGTCCTGAAATGTCCCATGCCGCCGCCTTGATCGTCATCGACGCCCAGGAATCGTTCCGTCATCGGCCCTATTTCCGCGCCGATCGACTTGAAGTCTATCTTGAGCGCCAGCAGGCGCTGATCGACGGCGCCAAGCGGATCGGCGTCCCGGTCGTGCAAGTGTTTCATGTCGAAGAGACCGGCGCCTTCGCCGTGTCGTCCGGTTTCGTGACCACGCTCGCGCCGCTGCAGATCGCGCCCGACGCGCTGTTCAAGAAGCGCCGGCACAGCGCGCTGGTCGGCAGCGGACTCGACGTCTGGTTGATCTCGAACGGCGTCAGGCGTGCAATCGTATCGGGCATTCGCACCGAGCAATGCTGCGAGACCACGACGCGCCACGCCTCCGACCTTGGCTTCGCCGTCGATTTTGTTTCCGAGGCGACGCTCACCTTCCCGATGACCGACGCGCGCGGGCGCGAATGGAGCGCCGACGAAATCAAGGCGCGGACCGAGTTGGTGCTGGCGGATCGCTTTGCCCGCATCGCGACGGTCGAGGACGCGTTGGCCGGCTGAGAGACGGGAGCGACGGATGAAGCCATCGCGGCAGGTTGCGAGAGATATTCCGGTCTTCGCGGTCGTGCCGCCGAACGTCCTGCTGCTCGACGTCGCTGGGCCGATGGAAGTGCTGCGCAAGGCCAATCTCGAGCAGCAGTCGGTTCGCTTCGTCACGACCTATGTCGGACCGGCTTCGGTCGTCGGCAGCTCGATCGGCCTCTCCGTCGCGGGCATTGCGCCGCTGCCGGAACGGCTTCCCGACGGCGCGTTCGTGCTGCTTTCCGGCAGCGTGGCGGTTCCGATGGCGGCTAGCGCCGCCGCCGTCGGCGATGTCGCCGGGCTCGAGCAGGAGATCGTCGTTTGGCTGAAACGCGTCGTGCGTCCGTCGATCGCCGTCGCGTCAATCTGCTCGGGAGCGCTGCTGGCGGCGCGCGCCGGGCTGCTGGACGACAAGGCGTGCACGACGCACCACGCCGCGATCGCCGAACTGAAAAGGCTGGCGCCGCTGGCGCGCGTCGAGGAGAACCGGCTGTTCGTGATTGACGGCGAGCGGCTGACCAGCGCCGGCGTCACGTCCGGCGTCGACCTGATGCTGCACGTCGTCGCCGCGATGACCAGCCCCGCCGTCGCCGTCACGGTCGCACGCTATCTCGTCGTCTACCTGCGGCGGAGCGCCGCCGACCCGCAGCTCTCGCCGTGGCTCGAGGGGCGAAATCATATCCACCCGGCGATCCACCGCGCCCAGGACGCGATCGCGGCCGAGCCGGCGCGCGCATGGTCGCTGTCGGGCGCCGCGCGTGTGGCGGGAACCAGTCCGCGCAATCTGTCGCGTCTGTTCAATCAACACGCCGGCATGTCGGTGACGACCTACGTCAACCGCATGCGCGTCGCGCTGGCGCGTCAACTCGTGTTGGGGTCGCATCTCGACATCGAGACCGTCGCCGAGCGCTCCGGTTTCCAGTCGACGCGGCAACTCCGCCGCGCCTGGGGGCGGCTCCACGACCTGCCGCCGAGCCGCGCCAGAGCCGAAGCCGGCGTCGACGAGCCCGACGCGGCGGCCGAGCGATGAAGCGCCGCCACTCTCAGTCGTCGTTGCTCGCGATGACGAGTCCGCTTCAACGCAACATCCGCTAGAGTTTGAGCCTTGCCCGCAGCGCCCATCTAAGCGCCTCAGGCGCGGGCGTTGGCCTGCATCCAGTCCTTGAAGGCAGCGCGTTCGTCGCCGGCCATTCTGAGCCCGTGCTTGGTGCGTCGGACGAGGACGTCGTCGGCGGTCTGAGCCCATTCCTCGGCGACGAGATAGCGCGCTTCGATCTCGAAGAAATCGAGGCCGAAGCGGCGGCCGAGGTCGGCGACCGACGACGCGGCGCCGAGCAGCTTTAGCGCGCGAGCGCCGTAGAGGCGCGCATAATGGCGCGCCAGCGAGGGCGGCAGGAACGGATATTCGCCGGCGAGCCGCGCGACGAAGCGTTCGAAGTCGCCGTCGTCGATCTCGCCGCCGGGCAACGTCGCCTGCGCCGTCCAGTCGCCGCGCGCCGCCGGGAAAAAAGGCTTGAGCTTCTGCAGCGCCTGTTCGGCGAGCCGGCGGAAGGTGGTGATCTTGCCGCCGAACACATTGAGCAGCGGCGCCCCGTCGGCGGCGTCAAGCTCGAGCACGTAATCGCGCGTGATCGCCGACGGGTCGCCATGGCCGTCGTCAAACAGCGGCCGCACGCCGGACCAGGCTTCGATCACGTCCGCGCGCTTCGGCGCGTTGCGGAAATAGCCGCCGACCGCGGCGAGCAGATAGACGATCTCCTCTTCGTCGGCGGCGACCGTCTCCGGCGCGCCTTCGAAAGGAATGTCGGTCGTGCCGATCAGCGCCAGGTCGCCTTGGTAGGGGATGACGAAGATCACCCGCCGGTCGTGGTTCTGCACCAGATAGGCCTGCGGCCCGTCGAAGAACTTCGGCGTGACGATATGGCTGCCCTTGACCAGCTTGACGGCGAATTTGGTCCGCGCGCCGTCGATCCGCTCGATGACCCGGTCGACCCACGGCCCGGCCGCGTTGACCAAAGCGCGCGCCACGATTTCGCGTCGTTCGCCGGTCGCCGCGTCGGCGATCGTCGCACGCCACAGACCGCCGTCGCGTCGCGCCGACTCGACCAGCGTGCGGGTCAGAATGCGCGCGCCGCGCTCGCGCGCGTCGAGCGCGCTGAGGATCGTCAGCCGCGCGTCTTCCGTGCAGCAATCGGGGTATTCGAAACCCTTGACGTAGCGCGGCAGCAGGGCCGCGCCCTCGGGCTCGCGGGTCAGGTCGAGGGCGCGGCAGCCGGGCAGGGTTCGCCGGCCGCCGATGTGATCGTAAAGGAACAGGCCGAGGCGAACCATCCACGCCGGCCGATCCTGCGGCGAGTGGGGCAGCACGAAGCGCGTCGGCCAGACGACATGCGGCGCCGAGCGCAACAGCACTTCGCGCTCGGCGAGCGCGTCATGCACTAGGCGGAACTGGTAATATTCCAGGTAGCGCAGGCCGCCGTGGATGAGCTTGCTCGAGCGCGACGACGTCGCTTCCGCGAGGTCGCCCTTTTCGCACAGGACGACCGACAGGCCACGCCCCGCCGCGTCGCGAGCGATTCCGGCGCCGTTGATCCCGCCGCCGATCACCAGCAGGTCGATCGTATCGGCCATGCGCCAGTCTCCCAATTCGCCGGCGCTTGCGCGCCGAAACAGAACGATTTGGTCCGTCTTAGTTCAACCGGCGCGGCGCGGCCAGCGCGCATTCCGCCGCGCACAATGGCCGCAGGGGCCAGGTGCGTCGTCCTCGTGGCGGGAGCGGATGGGGCTCAATGACCATGCCGTGCGGAGCGCCCTTGACGAACGCATCGCATCCAGTCGCTATCGCGGCGCAACATGAATGGAGAGCGCTGTGGAACTGATCGGTATGCTGGATTCGCCCTTTGTGCGGCGCGTCGCGGTGGCGATGCTGACGGCGGAGGTTCCGTTCGTCCACCGGCCGATTTCGCTGTTCCGCCACATCCCGGAGTTTTCGAAAATCAATCCGCTGCTCAAGGCGCCGACGCTGGTCGCCGACGACGGAACCGTGCTGACCGACTCGGGCGTCATCCTCGACTATCTCGGCTGCGTCTTTCCCAAGATCGCCGCGCTGTCGCCGAGCGCGCCGCCGCTGCGGCTACGCGCCGCGCGCGCGATCGGCCTTGGCCTGACGACGATGGAGAAGGCGGTGCAGCTCCACTACGAGCGCGCGCTGCGCCCGCCGGAGAAGATGCACGAGCCGTGGCGCGCGCGCGTCGCCGGCCAGCTCGACGCCGCGCTCTCCGCTCTCGATCGCGAAGCGCCCGCTTCGGGTTGGATCGCCGGCGGCGATCTCGGTCTCGCCGACATCACCGTCGCCTGCGCCTTCAGCTTCGTCGGCGGCATGGTCGGCGACCTCGTCGAGACGAGCCGCTTCGCCCGGCTCGCGGCGTTTTCCGCTCGCGCCGAGGCGCTCCCGGCGTTCCGCCAGGCGCCGCCGAAGGATGGCGTCATCGCGCCGGCCGAGGCTGCGTGATTGACTGCGCCGTCGCCGCCGGTCTAGAGCGCATTGCATCCAGTTCGAACAGCGGCGCGGTAATCCCCTCTCCCCGCTAGCGGGGAGAGGCGAGGGTGAGGGGCTTGGCGATTGGCCGTTCTATTGCGGCTCGCCTCCCAGCCCCTCATCCTAACTTCTCCCCGCAAGCGGGGAGAAGGGACCGGCCGGCGCCAAGGAGACGGAGCCATGGCTCACTTGCCCGATGAAATGCGCGCCGTCGCGATTCCAGCGCCCGGCGGCCCGGAGGCGCTGGCGCTGACCAAACGGCCACGCCCGAGCCCAGGCGCGGGCGAGATCCTCGTTCGCGTCGCCGCGGCCGGGGTCAATCGGCCCGACGTGTTGCAGCGCCAGGGCTTCTATGCGCCGCCGCCCGGCGCGTCCGACCTGCCTGGCCTCGAAATCGCCGGCGAAGTCGTCGCGCTGGGCGACGGCGCGTCACGCTTCAAGCATGGCGATGCGGCGACCGCGCTGGTCGCCGGCGGCGGCTACGCCGAATATTGCGTCGTCCATGAGTCCAACGCGCTGCCGGTTCCCGATGGGATGAGTCTGATCGAAGCCGCGGCGATCCCGGAAACCTACTGCACGGTGTGGACCAACGTCTTCGACCGCGGCGGCTTGCAGCGCGGCGAGTGGCTGCTCGTCCACGGCGGGACATCGGGCATCGGCACGACGGCGATCCAGCTCGCCAAGGCGTTCGAGGCGCACGTGTTGACGACTGTCGGCTCGACCGCAAAGGCGAAAGCCTGTGTGCAGCTCGGCGCCGATCTGGCGATCGTTTACAAGGACGAGGACTTTGTCGTCGCGACGCTCGCCGCGACCGACGGCAAAGGCGCCGACGTCATCCTCGACATGGTCGGCGGCGACTATGTCGCGCGCAACTACGCCGCTGCGGCGGTCGACGGCCGCATCGTCCAGATCGCTTTCCTGCATGGGCGCAAGGTCGAGGTTGACCTGCAGACGATCATGGCCAAGCGGCTCGTCCACACCGGCTCGACGCTCAGGCCGCGCTCGGTCGCCGAGAAGGCGGGGGTCATCGACGCCCTGCGAGCCCACGTCTGGCCGCTGCTCGCAGCAGGCCGCTGCCGTCCGCTGATCGATTCGACCTTCCCGCTCGCTGAAGCCGCCGCCGCCCACCGGCGCATCGAGAACGCAGACCATGTCGGCAAGATCGTGCTGACGCTCTGACGCCATGCCGCGCTACAAGCTGACGATCGAATACGACGGGACGGACTTTGCCGGCTGGCAGCGGCAGGGCAACGGCCCGTCGATCCAGCAGTCGCTGGAGGAGGCGCTGGCGCGGCTCGGCCAGAAAGAGCCGCTGGTCGCCGGCGCGGGGCGCACCGACGCCGGCGTGCACGCGCTCGGCCAGGTCGCGCATGTCGATCTCGATCGCGAGTGGGCCGGCTGGCGGCTGAAGGAGGCGATCAACGGCCAGCTCGCGCCGCTGCCGATCGCCGTTCTCGACGCCGAAGCGGTTGACGATCGCTTCAATGCGCGCCGCAGCGCAATCATGCGCTGGTATGTCTATCGCGTCATCAACCGTCGCGCGCCGCTGACGCTTGAGCGCGACCGCGCCTGGCGGCTCAAGCGCGAGCTCGACGTCGAAGCCATGGCGGAGGCGGCCAAGGCGCTGATCGGCCGCCACGACTTCACGACCTTCCGCGACGTTCAATGTCAGGCCAACTCGCCGGTGCGCACGCTGTCGCGCCTCGACATCGCCCGCGACGGCGAGCGCATCGCATTCTCGATCGCCGCGCTGTCGTTCCTGCATCGCCAGGTGCGCTCGATGGTCGGCTCGCTGGTCGAGGTCGGCCTAGGCCGATGGAGTCCCGCCGATCTCAAGGCGGCGCTGGAAGCAGCCGACCGCAGCCGCTGCGGCCACGTCGCCCCGGCCTGCGGCCTCTATCTCGCGCGGGTCGATTACGCGGAAGGCAAAGCTGGCGAGAGACGGCTAGATTAGCGCCCGCGGCGTTTGCTTGAAGTCGCTTACCGCCTGCGCCCCCTCGTCGTTCGAGACGCGCCGCTGACGCGGCGCTCCTCACGATGAGGGGGGAAGAGGCTTGGCGAACTCCAGCCGCCGTCGTCCTGAGTTTTCGCGTAGCCTCGCCTTGCGTTTCCTCACACGCCGTCATCCTGAGGAGCCCGCGCAGCGGGCGTCTTGAAGGACGACGGCGGCGATCGTTCCGGCCTCGTCGTTCAAGGCGCGCCGCTGATGCGAGGCTCCTCACGACGAGGGGAGCGACCACGGAAAACGCGACTCCAATCAGCCGCGCGCCCGCTACGCGAAATAGAGCTCCAGCGTCCGCTCATACACGCGTGACAGCGCTTCGAGGTCGTCGACCGCGACGCGCTCGTCGATCGCGTGCATGGTCGCGCCGACCAGGCCGACCTCGACGACCGGGCAGGCGTCTTTGATGAAGCGCGCGTCCGACGTGCCGCCGCCGGTCGACAGCTTCGGCTTGACGCCCGTCATCTCTTCGATCGCCCGCGCGACGAGGTCGGTGAACGGGCCGCGCGCGGTGAGGAACGCGACGGCGTTGGTCGGATCGAAGGTCAGGCTATAGCGCCCGCGCGGGGCCGCCGCGGCGACGCGCCGCTCGATCTCGGCGGCGAGCGTCGCCGGCGTCCAGCGGTCGTTGAAGCGCACGTTGAAGACCAGCCGCACTTCGCCGGGAATGACGTTGGTCGCCGGATTGCCGACGTCGACGCTGACGATCTCGAGATTCGACGGGTCGAAGTCGGCCGTGCCGGCGTCGAGCGGCGGCGCCTGCAGCGCTTCGAGCGCCGGCGCCAACGCGCGGATCGGATTGTCGGCGAGCTGCGGGTAGGCGACGTGGCCCTGCTTGCCGGATAGCGTCAGCCGGCCGTTCAGCGAGCCGCGCCGGCCGTGCTTGATCGTATCGCCGAGCGTCGCCTGGCTGGTCGGCTCGCCGAGCAGGCAGGCGTCAAAACGCTCGCCGCGCGCCAGCGCCCAATTGAGCAGCTTGACCGTGCCGTTGACCGCCGGGCCTTCCTCGTCGCCGGTCAGCAGAAACGAAATCGAGCCGTTGAACGCGCCGCGCGCGACGAAGCGCAGCGCGGCGGCGAGCGCGGCGGCGACGCCGCCCTTCATGTCGGCGACGCCGCGGCCCCACAGCGCGCCATCGGCGAGCGTCGCCGAGAACGGCGGAAAGCGCCAGCGCGCCGAGTCGCCGGGCGGCACGACGTCGGTGTGGCCGGCAAAGGCGAAGTTCGGCCCGTCGCGACCGAAGCGCGCCCACAAATTGGCGATCGCCGGCGTGCCGGTCTCGGCGAACGAAACGACCTCGACGGCGAAGCCGGCCTCGGCGAGCAGGCGTTGCACATAGGGCAGGGCGCCGGCGTCGTCAGGCGTCACCGAGGGAAAAGCGACCAGCGCGCGCGCGATGTCGAACGCCGAGGGGAGCGTCGGCATTCGCGGCCTATCTCGGCCGCATTTCGCGCACCAGCGCCGCCCAGTCGAGCGCGATGTCGTAGATCGGCGGCTCGGCGTTCGACAGCAGCGTCCACAGGCCGGCGATATGGCTGCGCTTCAGCGCCTTGATCAGCACGCGCCCGTCGGCCAGGCCACAGACGCACATGCGGCCGGCGAGATCGTCGCCCGGCGGTTCGCGCACGTCGTCGTAGAAGACCAGCCAATTGTCGAACAGCGCGCCGAGCGAATGGCCGCGGATCTGCACCGCCACCGTCTTGGCGCTCGCCGCGTCGGGCGCGCCGACTTCGTCGAACGGACCCTGGCCGTCGGCGTAGAAATGAGCGATTGCGCCAGCCCCGACATGGCCGACCAGCGGCACTGTGGTGCGCACGGGCGGCGCGCGTCCGCCGCCGATCAGCCGCGGCGGCTCGACGCCGAGATAGGTGGCGGCGATGGCGATCTCGTCGGCCCGCAGGCGGCGGCGGCCGTTGAGCAGGTCCGTCACCGCTGAAGGCGAACGGCCGAGGGCGCGGGCAAGCCCGCTACGTGTTTTGCCGGTCTCATCGAGCGCGGCGCGGATCCAATCGACGGTCATCGCTCGATTATTCGGCTTTTCAGAACGCTTGCAATCATGAATATCCGAAATATTTCTTGACGAAACGTGCTGATGTTCAGAATATGAAGAACAAAGGACGAACAAGGCGACCGCCGGCCGCGACGCCCTTTTCCCTGGAGGAGGATTTCTTGCCTCGTCGCCGTCGCCCGCGAACCGAAACGGACCGCCAGCTCCTTGTCGCCGCCTGCGCCGCTCATCTGCGCGATTTGCGCCGCGTCCATCGCGCCCCGCCGGCCGACCTGGCGATCGCCAGCGTCGCCATTCCGGCGCGGCTGCACGGCCCGGACCCGGTCTCCTACTGCTCCTCGCCCGCCGCGATGTGTGCGGAGCTGGCGCAATGAGCGGCAAGGCGGCGACGCGGCGCGCCAGGACCAAGGCCCGCGACGAATCGGGGCGGCTCGACGCCACGCCCGAACGGCTCGCCCGCGCCGCCGAGGCGGGCCAGAAAAGCGAGCGCGGCGCTGACAAGCTGCGCCGGCTGGTCGACCCGTTCGACGTCATGCGCTCGACCCGCGCGCTGGCGCCGCACGATCCGCGGCTCAACGACCTGCGATGGCTGATTGGCGAGGCGCTGCGTCGCCTGCACCGCCGCGCCGAACTCGACGCGTTGCGCGCCGCGCCGCTCGACCGGGTCGGCGGCGCCGCCGCGCCCGGGCCGCGCTCCGGCCTGCCGGCGAGCGAGATCGCACT
>Ga0182014_10006023_pt1 | contig 13272 bp, 6 predicted proteins | sample 612S2DmetaG_FD_120489 | JGI IMG/M metagenome (GOLD analysis project Ga0182014, IMG submission 120489) | Permafrost microbial communities from Stordalen Mire, Sweden - 612S2D metaG | ecosystem: Environmental > Terrestrial > Soil > Wetlands > Permafrost | place: Sweden: Stordalen | collected... | reverse complement strand
TCTGCCACTTGCGAGCCCTCTACCTCAGCGAACCCGCCTGCTGGGACTCCTTCTGGAATCCTCCCCCCAACTGACGCTACCAACAAATCTGACGCTCACACAACCGCGTGCAACAGGATGTTCACCAGGTGATAGCCGAGCGTCGCGTCGCCCCATAGCCGGTGTTCGAACCAGAAGGCGCTTTGCAGCAGAGGGTAGTACTGCTGCATGGCCCCGACATGAAACCAGATACGATACAATCCCTGCCAAGAACGCAATTCCGGCCGGGGGACGTGTGCATCGTCGTCCCAGAGGAACCCGCCCTGCCAGGCCGGCTGATAGGCCATGAGGACCGCGACCAGCAAGGCCGCGGCAAAGAGCCACTGCCGAAGAGCAAAGGACGGAGTCGCCGCTGTCGATGGGGCCGGTGGCTGCGAACGTGTGCGCCGAACGGGGTTGCGGCCGGCTGCCGCTGGCGGAGGCGTGCTCGGGGTAACAGGTGTAGAGGAGGGACGCCGCTGTGGCATCTGAGCAAATCTCCACCGGCCATAATTCTCAATCTACCCTGACGGGCAACCGTTAGTGACTCGACTCGCGGCAGCCTTAGCGAGAAGCAGCGTCGGCGGCTCCGAAGCAGGAGCCTGCCCCGAACGCCGTCTCTCCAAGCGGAAGTGTCGCGACTCCCCGGAAACAGCGCATAGGATCAGGTTGTATGCGATGTTCAGAACGCGGTTCCGCGGCGGTTATCTCCTGGGTGGTGACGTCTTCCTATCGTTCCACGCTATACTCCCACGAAGACGAAATCAACCCCCCGCTGTTCGGTGGGCGAAGATTTTGCACCGAGCCAAGGGTGGCACATCTTTGATGGCGGAGAACGTCTCGTGGCTTTGCGATCGGCACAACCTACAGAAGCCGGCCCGAATCGTTTGCCACCGGCATCGGCATCCCGATCACCCGCAACCGTCCAGCGTCGTTCGTCTTTCAAAACGTGACGTCGCCAATTACCCTCCGCATCTCGCGGCAAGATTTAGGCGACCGTGACAGGCTCGTGCGCGTGTTGAGCGATCAACTTCGAGAGCGCATCGGCGAACTGCTGCCGAACGACGCCTGCGTCGGGAACTTCTGCCCGTCGGATTCGGGCGTGGCGTGCTTCTCCTTAGTAGGGCTGATAAACCCGCGGCCTACGGCAACACAAGAAAGTCATTCTTGCCGGCCACCGTTTTCACAGGTTCGCACTTCGAAGTTGGCATAGTTCAGCCGATACCCTGGCGACAGGACAAAGGCATCGGGAACGGACTCGACAGCCGCCAGCCGCCATGCGCGCTTCGAAGGGTTGCCCACCAGCAGCGAGACTTCTCCTCGGCCGTCGCCAAGCGGAATCCAGCGAAGCTCCACCCTCTGCCATGCGTCGGAGGCGAAAGGCATTTCGAGGATCGACTTGGGCGGGCTGCCGCTGGTCAGCCTGAACTCCAACGTTTTTCCGGGGCCCGGCTCGCGTACGGCCGGGCCAAAATCGACCGCAGGGCCGATGGCCGCCGATCCGCGTGCGAAGCCGATGGCAGTGTGGAAATTCCAGCTCCCTCCTCGAACATCGAACCGCACGGCGACCCCCTTGCCGGATGCCGGTTGGGGAAATGGCAGATGGAACTTTGAGTTCGCGAAAGCCTCCTTGACGAAGGCGATCGAATGAACCGCCTGCCCCAGCGGACAGTCCGGTGCAATGGATAGCACGCGATCGCTACGCAGCGGCGGAACGATTCGGAACATGCCCACCTGTGCCGTGCCGCCGGCGAGGTCGCCCAGGGGAAGGGAGAGGAAATCCTCCTTCAGGTCGGCCGCCGGCTCCAACGCAAAATCTCCCCACAGTTCCGGGGTGAGCATGGCTTCGGTCGGCACGTCCACGACCACGGTCGTCGCCTTGTTGCTCCAATACAGACGGCGGTCGGTGGCCGAGCCGTTGCCGATCAAGATGCCAAGATCGCCCCGCAGTGTCATCCCCGGCTTTCCCTTCCACCCCAGCAGGGAGAGCGGGACGGAAACCTCGTAGGTCGTTGCGGCGGAAGGGCGGCTGGTTGCGCCGAACGCGTTGGGCTCGCGCACCGTGACCGTGCCTTTCCCCTCGGCGAACTCAACGTCCTTGCTCACGTCCAGGACCTGATCGAACTCGATGGTTCGCCAAGGCGAGCTGAAGGATGCCGGTCGCTTGTCCCCTTGGGCCACGGGACGGTACAGAATTGACTGATGGGCGCCGTTCACCTTCGCAGTGAGAAGCCGCAACGCGCCGGACGTCTTGCCGGCCTTCTCCGCTTGCGGATCGGCCGCGAGCATGATGTCCAACCCGCCGCCCGACTTGAACAACGCCTGCCACGGCGAGCCGCCCGCGTTTTCGATGAGCTTGGGATGCGCGGTTTTGAAAGCGACGTACAATCGGTCCCCTGAGACGGCAACCGCGGCGTAGGTCATCGAATCGATCGCGGCCCAGTCGGCGCCGCTCCACTCATCCAGCGTGCCATCGACCGCCGGCGGCTGGCGAAGCACGGCCAGGGTTAGCCTTTTTCTGCCCTGGCGTGCAATCCTGGTCCTTTCGGCCCACTGGAAGTACTCGCCGCACTCCTTGAGCATTTTCGGAGTGACGGTCACCGGGACATCGGGAAGCCGCTGGACCGAGGCGAGGCCGTCAACCCGCACAATGGAACTGGTGTGGTTGATCGCCTGCAGATAGACACGGCCGTCGGCGGTCTTGGTGATGGTGGGCCAGAAGCCTTCGCCCCCGCTGTCCATGTCGTTGATGTTCATGCCTCTGCTCGCCAAAGGGCCACCGTGATTGGCGATCCAGCCGTTGGTAAAGAGCGAGGAGACAAACAGTCCGTCCGTGGTGAAGAGGTACATGACGCCCGAGTTCGCGTTGATGCCCCAGATTTCGCCGGCATCGGAATCCTTGAAGCTGATGGGAAGCCCCAGCACCCGCGTCGTCCCGATGATTTCCCCCGGATCGGGAAGCCTGCCTGCGGGAGCCATCTGCGAGGCATGCAGCCCGTGCCACTTGCTGGGGTAGTACCATTTTCTGCCGTCTTTTGTGACGCCCGCCATGGCGCCGGTTGGCGAATAGGGGGCGGGAGGGACGGTGAGGGCAACGGAGCCATCACACCCCAGCACGACCTGGTCGCCGCCGCTGGTCCGGCAGATCTGGGCGTCGGGGACCAAGGTCTTCGCCCGTGAAACGTCATAGACGGGAACGCCGGCCTCGGCGAAGCGGACCGGGGAGATAACCGTTGTCAGGGCGGTTACGAACGACAGGTCTGGCGTGACATTCAAGCCGCCCGTCTCGCCGGACGTGAAACTCAACTCGCTGACGTCGATCTGGCCATTCGAATTCGTGTCGGACCAGGCGAAGAGGACGGGACAACGGTGCGGCAGAGGACCGCTATGCGACGGCTTTTTGATATCGAGTCCCTTGGGGACGGCGGCGAGCAGTTCGGGACTTTTCAGCGTGTCCCAGTCGTTCGCCTGCCCCACGGCGGCCACGAGCACGGCGACGCCATCGCGCATTTGCCATAGGCCGGCTACCGTCGGACCGCCGACCGGATTGCTGTTGTAGATATTGGTCATGTACTGACGGCCACCAAGATAGATTGGCGTTTCGGGCGTCCCTCCGACAGTGTAGCGTTGCTCCTCGGGTCGGTAGAAGACCGAACGCAGTTGGCTGGTTCCTTTTTCCCAGTCGATCGCGAACTCCATGCCCTGATAGTAGAATCGACGCTTGTCGACGGGATCGAGCTTCCCACCTCCGCCGTATTCCGTGGGACCATAGAAGGCTTTGACGAAGTCGCCCTGTGCAGTCCAGATGCTGACCCGCTTGGGCCGGAAATCCTCCTCGGCAACCCACAGACGGCCGTCGCCGGTCAAGGCCAGCCCGTTGGGATTGTTCATCCGCAAGGGATCGTAGGGGCCAGACTTGGGAACGCCGGGCTTGCCGATGGAGCGGAGGAAATCGCCTTTCGGGTCGAAGACTTTCACTTGATGGGACTTCCCCCGCAAGCTGATATAGATGTCGCCATTGCCGGCCAAGACCAGGCCCTGCGGATCGTCCAGATTACCGATCAGCGTCGAAGGAGCGTCAGGACGCTTGTAGCCCGCCTTGTCCACCGAGGAGTAGCGAAGCAGCTTGCTCTCGGTAAGGACTAGCAGTTCGCCGCCGGAGGTGAAAGCGACCCCACGCGGCTGGTCCATCTTGATCTCGTCCAGCAGCTCGTGTTTTTCCGCGTTGACGATCAGCAGCGCGTCGGACAAGGACGCGACCAAGAGGCCGTTTCTCGCGGCCAGTCCCAGCAGGGCGCCGAGCCTTGCTGTACCGAGGCCGCTGTTGGAGACGTCCAAGGATGGCCGTACGTTATTCCACTCGAACGCCGGGACGCTCTTGCCATCCCGGTCGAGCCTGGAGATCAGGAGCTTCGTATTCCAAACCGCCCCGGCGTAAACCGAGCCGTCGCCAGTATCCCTGGCCAAGGCCTGCGTGCCGGCGAAACCGACAAAACAGCTCCTGCCCCTGAGCTTGACGCCTTCGGTATCCACCCACACCAGGCCGTGCGCGCCTTCGGCCATGGCGGAGCCGATCAGGAGTTGCGGCTGCGGGCCGGGCAGGTACAGGACGCAACGCGGGGGCGTATGGTCGGCCAGCCATTGCCCTTTCGTGTCCGGCGTGCGCCACGGCGGATTCACCGGATTGTAGATGGTGAATTCGTAGACCAGATCGATCTTGTCCCGTCGCAACATGCGGGCGGTGTAGTTCCCGGGCGCGACCAGCGTCCCCTTGATCTCATAATTGCCATGCGCGCCGACGTTCATTCTGCCATGGTCGTCCGCTCCATCCCAGTAGACGGTATTTTCGCCTGCCGGCAACCATGTTTCGGCAATCAGATTGCGGACCCGGCTGCCGTTTGAATCATCAAGGGCGAGGGTGACGAAAGATTCTTTGTCCAGATGGAACGTGATGGGGATGCCGCGCGGATGGGCATCGGTACCAGGCGCTGCGCTTTCCGCACCGTAAGCTGAATGCAAACTCAAACCGAGCATCAGCAGGAGACTGGGCATCAGCACGAGACTGGCAAATCGATGCGTTTTCATGACTTCCCTTCGGCTGGTTGAAAGTGAAACGAAATCAGAACTCATTGAAAAGGTCGTGCCCGGGGCGTAGCGAGCCGTCGGGCTGGATGAAGGCCAGGTTCTCCGGGAAGCCCACCGGGCCGAAGCCCCGGCCGTGGGAGTCGGCGGTCAGGCTGTGGTGCAGCAGGTACGGCAGCCAGCCGATGTTGCGTTTCTTCAGCTCGGTCAGCGTATAGCGGATGATTTCGACCCGCACCGCGTCATCGAACGAACCCCAGCAGCATTCGTTGGACAACAGCGGTTTTTTCACTTTCTGCGCAAAGGCCACGTCAACGTCGAGCTTCTTTTCGAAGGGGGCCTTCTGGGTGCCGGGCAGCCAGTACGCATGAATGCTCAGCAGGTCGCTCATCGGGTTGGTCACGTCCAGCGGGAGGCCCGGAGGGTTGCCCACCGTGATCGGCGCCGTGGCGCCCAAGTGTTTGCACTTGTCGTAGAGCCCCTTGAGCCAGGCCGACTCAGCCTCCATGATTCCGCCCGGCATCTTCTCGCGCGGCAGGCTGTAGGAGTAAGGCTCGTTGCACAAGTCCCAGGCCAGGATGCGCGGATCGTCCTTGTGGCCGCCGACGATGGCCTCCATGTAGGCGTCGAACATCTTCGGCTTGTAGAGCCAACTGATCTTGGGCAGGAAATGGTCGACGTAAATGCCGCCGTAGTCCAGCGTCGAATCGTGCCAGCGGTTGAACAGCACGGGCATCACCGCCAGCTTGAACCTGGCGGCGATGCGGAGCGTGGTCTCGAAGTCGTCGGCGTAACGCTTCGGATCGCGGACAAAACTGTCCCACGACTGCCACCACCGCAAGGCGTTGATCTTGGGAAAATACCGTTTGCCGCGCCCCAGCTCGATTTCAATCTGCGGCGCGTTGAACTTCTGCCACAGCTCGAAGCCGCAGGTGCCGTAGCTGGGCTGGTAGTTGAAGCCGCGGATCTGTGACCAGACCGAGTCGGGCATTCGCGGCGGCGACGCCGGCGACGGCTGTTCCGCGGCGGGCGCCGCCGACCCTGAATGCGCCGCCGCCACGCCAACGACTGCCGCCGCGCAAGTTTTCAGAGCATCGCGGCGCGTGATGCGGGATGAGGTCTTCATGTTTACCTTCCTTTCACGGGATAACTTTAGGGCTTGAAAACAATCTGTCCCCAGTTCCTCGGCGTCATCTTGAGCTCGAAGACCGCGTCGTCCACCAGGCCGGTCTCCTGGTTGCTCCAATAGGTCCGCAGCCGCGTGCGATCGCCGGTGGCCGTGCCATGGGTCACGCCTACGTCGCCGCGGTAAAGCGTGCCGGGTTGCGGGGTGAAGCCCAGTGCGCTCCACGGAATGGCCGCCTCGACGACGTAACCGCTCTTGTCCGGCCGGACGTGGACATCGATCCGGGCGTCGGCGAGCGCGGCCACGTAGTCCATTACAAAATGCGGCACCACGCCGGAGTTGAAGGCCCGCGGCTTCTTCTCGGCCGACACCTTGCGATACAACACGGCCGTGGGCTGGCCGAGACAGTTGCCAATCGAGATGCGGAAGTCGCCGGCCACTGCCTCCGTCCGCTTTTTGTCAGCCTTGGGGTCGGAGCCGAACTGAAAGTCGACCGTGTCGCCGCTGACGTACAGTTGGGCCGCCTCCTTCGCGCCGTTGACCCAGGGCGAATTATCGTCCACGTCGAAACCCAAATACAGGTTCTTCGCGTCCCAGGCCAGGACGGTCTTGACGGCCGCATTCTCGTTCTTCTTATACTCCAGCAGGTTGTATACCTTGAAGTCGGGGCGGAGGTTGCCGGTCGGCGTGGGTGTCCGCCGCGCGACCTCGCACGCCTGAACGCCCACGGCCTGCTGGCTTTGCTTCTCGAACTCGGCGTGGGCCAGGGCTTGCTCTTCCGGCCGCAGGGTCAGCGATCCGCTGCCGATCACCCGGATCTGGTCGAGGTTGCCTAACTCCAGGCACCACACGGCCGTGTGGCCGGTCTGCAGGTAGACCTTGCCGTCGGCGGTTTGGGTCACCGAGCCGCCGAAACCCTCGCCGCCGCCGGGCGGGCAGTGGGTCATGTCGGCGCCGGTTTTCGGCGGATCGGGCCATTGCAACTGCAGCGGATCCCCCTCGAAGATCCGCGCCAGGAAGTAGCCCTTCTCCGTCAGCAAGTACCACTCGGCGACGTTCCCATTGATGACCCACACCGTTCCCGTGCTGGGAAGCGTGAAGGTCCCCACGCAACCAAACGCCCCACGGATGAGCCCCGGCTCCGTCGTCGGCGCGTGGTGGCAGCCGTGCACCTCGAAGAACGGATTGGGATACTTCCACAGCAACCGGCCGCTGGCCATCTCGTAACAGCGGTAGTCGGTGTTTTCGCCGCAAGTCAGCAGCAGGCGGCCGTCGGGCGAGGGGAGCATGCCGGCGACTTCCTTGCGGCCGGCCAGCGGCAGTTCCTGCAGGCCGGCCACGTTCCACCGCGGTGCGCCGCATGCCGTAAAGCCGGCCGAGCGGAGTTGATAGACCCTCCTCGTCTTGACGTCGGACACGACGGGGAACACGGTGAAATCGTGCGGGTTGAGGTTCATCGACCATGTGTTCCACCCGTACGTGATCCATGCCGCCGGCACGGTGACCGTTTCGCCGGGGTCTTGTTTGCCGTCGCCGTTGGCGTCGGACCAGATCGTGGTCGTTTTTGCGGTGAAATCCAGGCGGATCTCGGACCGCAGGCGATAGTCCCCCTCAGCAACACGCTCGAAGATGCGGATCCCGCTGCGAAAGTGGGCCACGTCGAAGTTGACCGCCAGGTAGAGCCGCCCGTTGGCCGGCGTGCAGAAGACCGCATAGCCGTGCAAGGTGCGGTCGAAGACGCCCGTGCAGCGGAACGTTTGGGTTTTCGGATCGAACCGCCATTCGCAGCCCACGCCGACCATCACGTTCGGATCGCGCGGGTCGATCGCGGCGCCGCTGCAACCGTAGTGGGTTGCGCCGAACAATTCCTTCACGGGCTTGCCGGCCAATAGGTCCCACACGCTCACGCGCTTGGGGTGGAAATCGGCCTCGGTCACCCACAGGCGGTTCTGCTTGTCGACCACCAGCGAGCTGATGGCATGGAAGCCGTCGGCCTGCCAGGGGCCCAGGAGCCGACGCCCTCCCTTGCGGCCCAGCGTGCCGAGGGGCTGCCCCTCGGCCGAGAAGATTCTTACCTGCTGGTCGGGTTCGCCGGTACCTACGTAGATCCGGCCGCTCGCATCCACCGCCAGGCCCACGGCGCAGTCCAGTCCCGTGACGAGCGGCGACGCCTTGCCCGACCGCGGATCGACGGCCAGCACCGTGTGGCCGCCGGAGATCACGTACAGCAGTCGATCGCTGACGGCGTGCACGGTCTGGGGCAGCGGCAGGTCCAGCATCTTGCGGAGCTTGCCGGACTTTGCATCGCAGACGGCCAGGAATTCCGTTTTCCGCCGGATGAACACCGGCGCGAAGAGCTTTTCCAGATAACGCCGGTTGACGCGGGCCCGCTCGCCGTGGGAGAGCGCGGCCGCCTCGGGCGCGACGTCGGCGGCCAGTTGCAGGGCGTTGAGCCCTTCGAGGAGCGCCAAATCGAAGCGTTCCGTCGGGTACCCTAGCTGGGCCTGCTCCTGGCTGATCCTGCCGTGGACAAAATCCACCAGCCGCTTGTGTTGCACGGGATTCAACCGGGCCAACAGCCGCTCGGCCACGGGCCCGCCTTCGAACAGCTTGGCGCCGAATTCCTTCCAGCTCCTCACGTCCCCCTCGTGGAACGACCAATCGCTGAACGTGAGGTAGAGCGTGCCGCGATCGGCGTCCATGCCGTCGGCGCGCTGGGGAAGCACGCTGGCGTCGCCACGGCCCGCCCAAAGCTGCGGGATCTCGCGCGCGGCGCTCGTGCTTCCCTGCCAGTTGTCGAACACGCCGTCGCGGGTCCGCAGGCGGAAGATTTCATGGCCGTGCAGCGTGGTCCCGCCGTGGCTGAGTCCGTAAACGACGCCTTTGTCGACCGCCAGGCAGTCGACCGAGGTGTCGGTGCCGCTGCCGATGGTCCATACGACCTTGCCTTCGGCGTCCACGGCGAGGAGGGCCTTGCCGCTTTCAGCCTCGTCCCAGCCCAGAAAGACTTTCTCGCCGTCGGTGGCCGAGGCACTGGGCACGCCGTGGTCGCCCCCCCAGCCGGCGCTTGGCCCGGCGCGCCAGGGAACGCCGGCGCTGGCCGCCCAAGCCTGGAGCGTCAATTTCAGGCCCGGATGGGCCAAGGCCTCCCACGTGTAGTCGCCCGCGGGAAGCGGTGGGCCGGGCGTGCGGAAATAGGGTGTCGGCAGGCCGTCCCATTTGATCTCGTGGCGGCCTTGGGCAAACGGATGGTCGGTCAACAGTTGCCGCACCACGAGCCCTTCCTTGTCGCGAAGGTTGAGCGACACGTGACCGTCAAACGGCATGTCAAACGCCAGCGGCTTGAACCCCGGCGACTGGTGGATCTTGACCAGCGAACGCCAATCGACCACCGGTACACCGCCGGAGAGCGCGACGGGCAGTTCCCGCTCGTCGGCCAATCGTAGCGGCGCCGGCGTCACGTGGCCGGCTTTTTCCAAAACGCCCGTGCCCCAGCAGTCGTAACCGCGGAAAGTGAAACAGCGGTCGGGCGCCACACCGGCGCGGAAGATGTCCTTGATCGTCAGCCGCCCGAAGGTCTCGATGGTGAAGTTCGGCTCCAAGGTCATGCGAAGTTCCGCGCCGGCCCCGGGCGACTTGCCGTCGGCGGTAATAAACCTCCAAGGCACCGCCACTTCCTGCACGTAGCCCTTGCCGTCGGCGTTGACGGTGAAGGCCTGCTGCGCCCCGTGCCCCAGCGCGTTGGCCAGATCGGGCAGCCGGATGCACGGGCGATTGCAATTGAATGGGTCGGGCGACTCGCGCGTGACGATGCCAATGCCGTCGCGATCACGCCAGCAAGTGAGCCAGGTGAAGACTTGCTGCGGGGTGTTGTAGCCGGCGATGAACCGCACCTGGAGGCAATCGCCCCGGAAGCCTTGCCCGCCTTTGCTTGATTCGCTGTTGTTCAACGGCGTGGGATCGAGCCACCGTGCGAGCAGATAGACGTTGTCGTCGTCGTACATGGCGTGGAACCACATGCCGTAATGTTCGCGGAACCGCTCGACGTCGCCGCAGGCGAAGATGCCGCCGGAAAGGTCCCAGTCGTCGAACTTTCCGTCGACGACCACTTTTCCCGGCGCCGGCAGGATGCGGAGCACCTGGTTCTCGGTCTCGGTGGCGTTGGCGGCACCAGTGGCAAGCAAGGCGAGCAGAAGGGCGGCGAGGGAGCGGCGCATAGCGACCTCCAGAAGAATTGCAGAGAGCGGTTGGGGTGACCAACGATGCTTGTTCCGGTTTCGGGCGGCTTACCTTTGTCGTGGGCATCGCGGCCCCACAAAGGTGGCGCAACGAAGATTAGTTTCGCTCTGGTTCTTGGCGGAGTCAAGCGCCCGCAAGGAAGTTTCCGGAAAAAACGGCTTCGGCAGACATTCGGTTGATCCTGCCCGGAGGGGCAGCGATGCGTATTCTCCCGCCGCATGACGGAAAAATGGGACAGGCACCACGTCATCGAACGAACCACATGGGAAAATACCGTTTGCCGCGGCCCAGTTCGATTTCAATCTGGGGGGCGTTGAACTTCTGCCACAGCTCGAAGCCGCTGGTGCCGTAGCTGGGCTGGGAGTTGAAGCCGCGAATCCGTGATCTGGCATCTCCTCATTGGCCTCCGCCCGGATACGCTCCTAGCGACAACGCCCCTCATGTTAGCCAGACGCTGCGTGGAATTCCAAGCGCCGCGACGATTCTTCCTCCAAGGGTGCCTTGTGGTTTTAGAATGCGCTGCATTCGTTCGGCCGCACCGCCCTCCGTATCGCAGGGAATCCATAAATAATCCCGTTCTTTCAGGGAGCCGGATGATTGACAACACGAGCGTGTTTGGCGACGATGGTGTTTGTAGTTTGTGCTGCTCGGGAGACGACGCTTGATCCGCGTCAAGATCCAGTAGAACGCTACCAGCCTTCGCCTGTTTGGACCGGGTAGCGGCGGCGCAAACTTTAGGGAGCATATCATGCGTCGGCCCCTCCAGGGCTTTACGTTGGTCGAGCTTCTGGTTGTGATCACGATCATCGGTATTCTGATCGCGCTGTTGCTTCCGGCCGTGCAGGCGGCGCGGGAGGCCGCCCGACGGGTGCAATGCAGCAACAATCTTCGGCAGATCGGCATCGGGCTGCACAATTTCGAGTCGCAGCAGCAGACCCTTCCTCCGGGAACCATGTCCAAGATGCGATTTACCACGACCTACGCCGCGAACCACGAGTGTGAATGGCCCTATTTCCTCCATTTCCTGCTGCCGTACCTCGAACAGCAGAGCTACTACGACGCCCTCAAAGGGCCGAATTTCTTCAGCCTGGAAAATCCCTGGCGGGCCGAGGCGGTTTGGCCCGCCGCGGTGATCGGTTACCCGCTTTCGCTCTGGCAGTGCCCCAGCGACTCCCTCAGCCCGAATGGGGCGAATGCCCTGGTCGGCCCGTTGACCAAGAGCAACTATCTTTGCATCTTCTCGGGCCTTCAGGACGGCGACAACTACACGGGCTCGTATCAGGGCGGTGACTACACGAACGCCGCCCCAACCCAACGGGCCGCATTCCGGCCTTACGCGGGAGTTCCTTTGGCCGATATCACGGACGGCACGAGCCACACCATGGCCGTGTCCGAGTACCTCAAGGGCATCGATGAGAACGATCCGCGCGGCGCCTGCTATACAAGCCGGGCCGGCTGCAAGTTCGTGTACGTCACCACGGGTCCCAATTCCTCCGCGCCGGACAACATCTGCGCCGTGTTCTGTCCCAACGGCGGAAGTCCCGACGAGCCCGCGCTGAACTTGCCCTGCGTACCGGGCGGCGATGCGGAGAATTTCGCCACCCCGCGTAGCCGCCACCCCGGCGGCGTGCACGCCGTGTTCTGCGACGGAAGCGTCCATTTCATAGCCGACAACATTGACTTCACGACATGGCAACGCCTCGGTTTCATTGCCGACGGCGAAATGCTGAGCGGCGATTTCTAACAATGGTTGGAGGTAAGCGTTCCCACCCCGGTAGAACGCCTGTCATCCTGAGCGCAGCGAAGGACCTCCGGGACGGTACTTGCGCGCGAGATCCTTCGCTACGCTCAGGATGACGGTCGCCCTGTGAACGGTTACGGTTGGAGTCACCATGCAACTCAGACGCCTATTTCGCGCCGCACCGGTAGGTGTGACTGTTCTTCTGCTGCTGTCCGGCTGCGCCAAACACGACGCCAACCGCGGCGCGGTCGCCGGGCAAGTCAAGCTTGACGGCAAGCTGCTGGAGGAAGGATCGATCCTCTTTACCCCCATCGAAGGCACCAAAGGCGCCGTGGCCGGCGGGCGCATCCAGCAAGGGCAGTATCGTCTCACCGGTAGGGACGGACCGGCCGTCGGCAAGAACCGCGTCGAGATTCGGGCCGTACGAAAAAGCGGCAAAATGACCCTGAAAGCAATGTCGCCATCCGGCGAGATGGTCGATGCCTACGAAGCCGCCGTCGCGCCGCGGTTCAATACCAAATCCACGCTTACCGCCGTGGTCAAGCCCGGCGACAACACCGCCAATTTCGAGGTCGAGTCCAAGTAATTGCGGGCCCTGGGAAGAGATATCGGCATGGGCCGCCGACGAATCAGAACGCCGGGGTAACTGTTCACACCCCGGTAAAGTGCCTGTCATCCTGAGCGCAGCGAAGGATCTCATGGACCGAGCGTCGTTGCGAGATCCTTCGCTGCGCTCAGGATGACGTTTGCCCGTGAACGATTACACGCCGGGCGGCGGGGAAACCACACCCATACGTCAGGGTGCATGGTATACATCCGGTACTGGCGGCCGTCGTTGACAAGGATCGCGCTGGAATGGTCCGTGGGGATAATAGGATTCCTCGCGTACTTCTTCCAATGCACGAGATCGGCGGACATGGCCACGCTGGTCGTCCAAGGCGCATGGTGCCGGGCGTCGGCATTGCCGTGATAGTAGCCGTAATACCTGCCGCGGTACTTGACCACCTGGTTCAAGGCCACGGCATATCGGTCATAGGGCTCGGGTCCCATGCGGATCACCGGTTCG
>Ga0182014_10006022_pt1 | contig 13275 bp, 7 predicted proteins | sample 612S2DmetaG_FD_120489 | JGI IMG/M metagenome (GOLD analysis project Ga0182014, IMG submission 120489) | Permafrost microbial communities from Stordalen Mire, Sweden - 612S2D metaG | ecosystem: Environmental > Terrestrial > Soil > Wetlands > Permafrost | place: Sweden: Stordalen | collected... | reverse complement strand
CTTCAGCCCGACGGGGTGCTGCGGATCTCGACGCCTAACCTGCAAGTGATCCGGTTGCTGCCCGACTCCGACGATCCGGACGTCAAAGAATACATTCGCTGGTTCAACCGCAAGTTCGGGTCGCCCGCACAGCGTGCTGAAGAAACCAGTCCGGTTCACGCGCTGAACCTCGTGATGCATGAATTCGGCCATGTCAATCTCTACGACGAAGACACGTTGCGCCGAGCGTTGACCGGTGCCGGGTTCCGTCAGGTCATACGTTGTGAGCCTGGGATGTCTAGCCACACTGAACTGGCCGGAATAGACCGGCATGCGGACGCGGTCCCGGATGCGGTCCGCCGAGTTGAGCCGCTGGTCCTCGAGGCTACTGCCTGAGCAGCTAGCCACCTCTCGCTGACCCGGGGCGGGGTTTCGAGTCTCACTACAGCGATCAGTTGAGTTCAAGCTCCGTGGGCGGTGTTTGGCGAAACGCCGGGGTGTCCAGGCGAGGGCAGGCTAAAATCAACTCCTACTTGGGGTCGCTGGAGCGCGAACGGCGCGGCCCATGGTTGGGGGGAGGTGTCGGGTGTCTTTCGTGAGTGCGGGCCCCGAGGCAATGGCGGCTGCGGCCACGGATTTGGCGACCATCGGTTCAACTGTCCGCGAGGCCAACGCTGCCGCGGCAGCCCTGACCACGGGACTGGTCCCAGCTGCCGAGGACGAGGTGTCGACGGCCATTGCGGGGCTGTTCGGCAAGTATGCCAACGAATTTCAGAGCCTCGGGGCGCAGGCGGCCGCGTTTCACGACCGACTGGTGCAGACCCTGAATGCCGCTGCCGGGGCATATACCGCCACCGAGGCAGCCAGCACGTCCGTCCTGCAGGCGGCCGAGCAAAATGTGGCTAATGCGGTGAATGCGCCGGCAGAGCTGCTACTGGGACACCCGCTGATCGGTACCGGCACATCTGTGAGCGCCAGCTCAGCCCTCAGGGCGGTCATGGCAGCGCCGCTGGCGGTCGGGACCACGCTCGTGATGGGCGGCAGCGGCGACGAGTTCGTGAGCAACCTCACCGCCTTCAACAAGCTTTTCATCCAAATCACTCCCGGGTTGGAAGGCTCCGTGCCGAAAGCCCTGTACACGCCCGAGCAGTTCTACCCGTTCGGCGGCCCCAACGAACTGACCCTCAACGCGTCGGTGTCCCAGGGTTTACAAATCCTGGACAACGCGCTGCAGCCCTACATTGCCGCAGGGACCCCGGTCGGCGTTTTCGGCTACTCCCAAAGCGCGGTCATCGCCTCGCTGGAGATGCGGAGTCTCCAAGCGGCCGGCGTGCCGAGTTCGGCTGTCCAGTTTGCGTTGATCGGCGACATCATGAACCCCAACGGGGGGTTGCTCGAACGTTTCGCTGGTCTCAACCTCGCGGCTCTGGGGATCGACTTCTACGGCGCGACGCCCTCCAATGCCTACCCGACCACGATTTACACCATGGAATACGACGCCTGGGCCGACGTTCCCCGCTACCCGCTCAACATCCTGTCGGACTTGAACATCTTTGAGAGCCAGACGCACTTCGCGTATCCGAATCTCACGCCGACGCAGGTTAGTTCCGCTATTCAGCTAGCGACGTCAGGAGCCACCCAGACCACCTACTACATGATTCCCACTAACGATCTGCCGCTGTTGGACCCAATACGCGGCGGCATCCCGATCTTCGGGAACGCAATTGCCGACCTGCTGCAGCCGGACCTGACGTATCTGGTGAACCTCGGCTACGGAGATCCGCTGTATGGCTGGTCAACTTCGCCGGCCAATGTGCCCACCCCGGCGGGACTATTCCCACCCCTCAGCGCCTTTCAAGAGCTCCCCGGGCTGCTGGCAAGTGGAACCCAGCTGGGCGTCCATAACTTCATCGGCGATCTGACTGGTACCGGGCCGAACCCGGTGACGTTGCCGTCGTTCAGCTCAGCCTCCTCGCTGCTGGCTTCCTCGTCGGGGACGGGGGGCATGACGAGCGCGCTGGCCAACCCTCTAACGACGCTCGCGGCTGTGGCGGCTAACCCAGCGGCTCTAGAAGCGGCAATCCCCAACTTGCTGAACACCATCCCCAACTACCTCAACACGCTAGGGGCTGACCTCTCGAACGTCTACGGCGCTCTTCTTCCGACCGCAGACATCATCAACTCCGCCGTGCTCAGCGTCCCAGCCTTTGACATCACTCTGTTCTCCGACGGGATCCAGCAGGCGATCAACGGGCAGCCGCTTGCGGGGCTCACCAATGCGATTGGCATGCCCATCGCGGCCGACGTCGCCCTGTATCTGCTGCTGGTGCAGTTTGAGTTGGGTGTCCTGGCGGTTGCGGGCTTCCCGGTGCCTTAGCTGTCGCGCAAAAACCAAGCGGCCCAACAATTCCGGCGCGGTGTGCTAGCAGGACACCGGGGTGCTGCTCATACGACCGCCGGGCGCCGCATAAAGACGAGCAAGCGTTGCGCTTCCCAGTCTTCGCCTCGCACCAGGTCGAAGCCTCGCTCGCGAAAAAGCGACTGGAACTCCTCTTCACGATAGTTATTCATCCAACCGTGCCTCAAGCGACGAACTGACTCGAGAACGGCGAGCGGTGAATAGCGGTTGGCTTTTACGGGGGCATAAGCCAGCACGCACACTCCGACATATTGCGTCAACCAATCGAGCACCGAAGGAAGATCGCGCATGTATTCGAGCACCCCGATCAGGACGGCAACGTCATAGACTCCCGCACCAAGGTCCGGAAGAGGTCTCTCATTCAGGTCACAAACGATTGTTCCCGACCCACGATCGACCATGTCAGATGGCGTGTAGGTACACGATGGGTCGAGGTACCGCTCTAGGAGCCGGTTCGCGGCCCCGAACTCGATGACACGAGTGTTCTTCGGAATGAGAGCGGCGATTCTTTCGGTCCGAGGTTCCCAGTCGGCGTGGAAACTGCGGGGGTCCGTCCAGCGCTTACGATCAGTCTTTTTGAGAAAGGTGCTGACTACCCTCAACATTGGGCGTGATCCTGACTTGCTGACATGTCATCACCCCGTTGACTGGTGCACCGTATCGGTGGCCGTTGTCCATTGCTTCCCCACGCTGGGAACATGGGTTTTCGGCCGCTTTGACCATACCTGTCATTTCCGTTCGAGAAGGCTAGCATGCGACACCAAGGCCCAATTGACGTCCAAGAGCTGCGTACTCAGCCTGGAGCCGTTGCCGGAGGCCTGCGACAGCAGCACGCGTCTTGATCCTGATATTCGCTGAGTCGGCGAGCGCTCCGGCAACGCGGTCGACTACGACGAAACCGGTCAGTTCGTCCGTGCGGATGAGCGACCGTTCATCATCAATGGAGAGCGCGAAGTCTCTGCACTTCGGTTGATACTCAAGCGAAATGACAGGTGTGTCGGACAGGGACGCCAAGATCCCCGCGTGCAGCCGGCTGACTATGGCCACCGAACAGCGAGCCAGCTCTCGCGCTGCGGCAGCGGCGTCGACCGGAAGTACAATGTCTGCGGCAATACCGCTGAGCGCCCTTTCGGTCCATTGTCTATCTTCCGGATTCATCAATATCCCCACAAACCGGTACCCCTGCGATGACAATTGCTTCATGGCTACCGACATCTCTTCAGCCAACCTCACTGGATCGTGTCCCCAAAGATCATCGCCGAAGCCAAGATTCACTCCTATCAGGCCTTCTTCTGGAGCCACGTCGGGCCGCGGGAGCAGAAGTGCCGGGTCGCCGGATACCTGCACATTCAGCCCGATGTCGGATAGGAGCTCCGCACTTCGGGGTCCCCGCACGGATACCGTACGGAACTCCGAAAGTATTGGTGCCCATCGCTTCAGCTCGCCTTCGCCCGAGCCGCTATTGCGTCCGATGAACACCGGGTCTTCAACGCCAACTCCGATCGCGTAGCTCTCCCTATTTCTTGTAAGCGCCAAGCCCCGGTTGATCAATAGCCTCCACTGGGCCCTCCCAACGATCGTGCCGCCACCTACCACTTGAGAGCTGTGTCGCAGCGAACGGTTCAAACCTGTTACTGCCGAACGGATATTCTCCCGCCTGGAACTCGGCAGATCGAGGAAGGTAACCCCAGGAAGCTGCGACCGGACCGCGTCATAGATTGCGTCATCCCCAAGGTTGCCCTTGCGGTGCCAGCCAACATAGGCGACCAGGGGGTCCCTACGCCCATCACGTTGCGGCCACACGTTACTTTCCCCTCAGACGTTCGAGCCCGGCGGAGCAAGCGTCCATGAACGCCCTCCAGCTCAGCGAATCGGCGGCGAACTTGCACCACATGGCCTTGAGCTGCTGCGGGGGCGTCGCATACCGCTTTTGAAGTGCCAGCATCGCGACCCGGGGGTGCTTCGCGACGGTCTCCAGGAGAGCGGCGCGACCCTCTGGGCCTGGGACCTTGGCGATCTGGCGGAGCGTCTCGTCGGCCTGTTCGCCGACGATGTCCTGGCGCACGGGGTCGTCAGGGAACAGGTCGAGCATCGCGTCGAACGTCGCCGCATGTCCGAGACCGTGCCTTACCCAGAACTTTGCTGGGTCAACGACCCGGTCGTACCACATGCCCTCAGAGTGGCGGCGGTACACCGCCATCGTCTCCTGCAGCATGGCGATGTCGCCGTGCACCGCGTGCCGTACGTGCAGATACCAGTCCAGCGGCATGACGTCGGCCGGGATGTCATCGTAGCGCCGGAGGCGGCGGTACACGACCGAGTGGGGCTGGATGAAGGTCCGCCTGATCAGCCTGTCCAGGCTCAAATCGCGGCGCCAGTCGACCGGCGGGAACTCCGAGTTTTTGGTCCGGCCGCTTTCCCAGATCACTCGAACGGGATGGAAGCACACCGCTGTCTGCGGATGCCGGTCGAGGAACGCCACTTGTTTGCTCAGCTTCAGCGGATCGATCCAGTAGTCATCTCCCTCGCACAGTGCGAGGTACTCGCCGCGGGCAGCCGACAGGCCGCCGATCAGGTTCGCGTTGAGGCCGAGGTTCTCGGTCCTGAAGATCGGCCGGAACAAGTGCGGGTGACGCTCGGCGTACTCCCGGATTATCGCTGGCGTGGTGTCGGTCGAGGCATCGTCGCAGACGATGATCTCCACGGGGAACTCGGTCTGCTGGGCGACAAAGCCATCGAAAGTCTGGCGGACGTAGGCCTCTTGATTGTGAGTGGTCGCCACTACGCTCACCTTGGGTGAGCTCCCTGGTGTCCGTTCGGTCACAGCGGGCTCCCTTGTTGTACGGCGGGTCGTTTAGCCATGAATCTCAGCGCCTACTCCGAATTCGTCGAGCGTGCGTAATATCAGCTCGCGCAGTGCTTCTTGGGTGTTTGTCCGGCCGGGCTGGTATGCGGTGACCGAGAAGCTGAGTTTCCCGTGTACCCGTCCCGAAGCCACAAAGAGCTGGCCACCGATGCGTTCGAGGGTTCGCCTGGTGACACCGGGCTCGACCAAGCGCGCGCTCATATAGTCGGCGTCGGTGCCATCTGGGCGGTTCGAAGCCGGCACCATGTCACCAACATTGGAGCAACCGACGGGAAAACCGGCGGCACCCAGTTGTATTCCCGCTGCCCTGCGTGCCGCCCATTTCGGAGTCATCGATGCCAGTGGCAGCGGCGCCAACACCCTGTCGGTGGTCTCCGCCACGTCGGCAAGTGCTTGCTTGAGCTTGATCCGAATTTCCGCGAGGTCCGATGACAAGCGCGTCGGGTCGATGGAAACGCTGGGAAACACCAATGCGTTGCCGCGCGTGTCGTTTTCGGTGCGTACGCTAATCGGAAAGGATAGGGTGACGGTGCCGTCATCACAAACTCGCTCCATTCGCACCCCGAGTCGGCATGCGAATCCCGCGAGCAGCGTGTTGCCGTTTCCTCCAATGCTTTCCGCGCATGCATCCCATTCCGCGAGGTCGGCAAAAACGTTCACGGCAGGTACCACCACAGTCTGATCGTCGCCTGCTACCCGTGGGGAAGACGGTGTGGATGCGATTGATGCGGCGACGTGATCGCGGCTCTTTCGAGCGAAGCGCGCCGTGGCTACCACCGCCTGCGTCAGCTCCGGCGTCGACGCGATGGTTTGCCGGGCATCCTGAAGCACAGCCTGCCTGCGGGTCCGCGAACCCGGACGCGGATAGCCCAGGTAGCGAGTCCGGCCGCTGGCAGCATCGGCCATCGCCTGGATGATTCCAAGCCCGTCGATGGCGGTGTGCGACGCAGCGAGGCTAACCGCCGTCCCGCCGTCCTCTAGCGGGAGCGCTCCAAGATGCCAGCTGGGCCCGTATTCGGGATCGAGCGGCAGGCGCGCGCGGTCATTGCTCCAGGCAACTAGATCGGCGCGCGGACGAGGCGTTTCGGCGATCTCGACGTCCTCAGTCCCCGGGCAGTAGACCCACCGGTCCCGTGCGAAAGGCAGGGGAGACCGTTCGATCCGTCGTCCCAGCAACCCGTGTCCGAGATTGCGGTGGAAACGACGCAAGCCGTCAATGTTTATGGGGCGGTTGTATATCCAGGTGAACTGAATCTGCGCCCCATAGCCGAGCGCCCGCGCACCAAGATATGACGCCTGATCCATGTGCGCGAGTCGATTGTCCACCGCGCCCACGGTAGTTTATTCGCGACGCGGTGCGCAGCGCTTTGTGTTGGGCGAAGCGTTGGGAGAGGGTTGCTGCCTTCGGCAACCGGCCGGGCCTGCGGTTACCGGGAGAACCTGAACGGCCGGCCGCTGGGCTGTACAGCGGATTGGTACGGTTGCATTTTGCTGGTCCCGCCGAAAAATGCTCCCGACGAAGGTAACCTGATGTCCGTGGTTCAGTCTTCACTTCCTACAGTGCTGCGCGAACGCGCTAGCCTGCAGCCGAACGATACGGCGTTCACATATATTGATTACGAGCAGGATTGGGACGGAGCGCCAATAACCCTGACGTGGGCGCAGCTGTATAGGCGAGCGGTAAGCCTTGGCGCGCAGCTCAGACATTCCGGGGACCCCGGTGATCGGGCATTGATACTGGCACCTCAGGGACTTGACTATATCGTCGGCTTTCTCGGCGCCCTGCAGGCCGGACTTGTGGCGGTTCCGTTGTCGGTTCCAGTCGGCGGTGCCCACGACGAACGCACTATTTCGGTGCTGGCCGACACGTCACCCAGTGTCATCCTCACCACGTCCGCTGTCGTCGACACTGTCGGCGAATATGTGCAGCCGCAGCTGGGCCAATCCGCACCGGCAATCGTTGAACTCGATTTGCTGGACCTCGAAGCTCGGCAGCGATCGGTCCGGCCGGGATCCAACAGCGCGGGCAATGACCTGTCGGATTTCGTGTATCTGCAGTACACCTCCGGGTCCACTCGTACGCCGGCCGGTGTCAGGGTCTCGAACAAAAATGTCTTCGCCAATTTCGAGCAGATCATGGGCGACTTCTTTGTGCTCGACGGCGGGGTTGCTCCGCCGGACCTCACTGCGGTGACCTGGCTGCCGCTTTATCACGATTTGGGTCTGCTGCTGGGAATCATCATGCCGATTCTGGCGGGCGTGCCCACGGTGATCAGCAGTCCGATGGGATTTCTGCAACGACCGGCTCGATGGCTGCACCTGATGGCCCGTGACGGTCAGACAATCTCGGCAGGACCGAACTTCGCGTTCGATTTGGCGGCACGCAGGACATCAGACGACGACCTGGCCGGGTTTGACCTCGGGGGCGTGCACACCATCCTCAACGGCAGCGAGCGGGTGCAGCCGTCGACCCTCAAGCGATTCGGTGACCGGTTCGCCCCCTTTAATCTTTCCGCCAAGGCGCTTCGGCCGGCATACGGCATGGCTGAAGCGACGGTGTACATCGCGGCGCGTGATGTGACTCAGCCAGCCGCAATCGGTCACTTCGAATCCGACAAACTGCCTGCCGGACAAGCGATCCGGTGTGCAGCCGGAACCGGCACACCGCTGGTCAGTTACGGTGCCCCGGAGTCGGTGCAGGTGCGCGTTGTCGACGCCGACACGGGCCGCGAATGCCCAGACGGAACGGTCGGCGAGATCTGGGCGCACGGCGACAACGTCGCTGACGCCTATTGGAACAAGCCCGAAGAGAGCGAGCGGACGTTCGGCGCAAAGATCGTCGACCCGTCGGGCGACACCCCCGAAGGCCCTTGGCTGAGAACCGGAGATTCGGGTTTCTTCTCCGAGCGCGAGCTGTTCATCATGGGTCGTATCAAGGACCTCTTGATTGTCTACGGGCGGAACCACTCTCCCGACGACATTGAGGCAACGATCCAGGAGGTCACCCCGGGGCGCTGCGCGGCGATAGCGGTCCCGGATAACGGTGTTGAAAAGCTGGTAGCGATAATCGAACTCAAGAAACCAGACGCCTCCGACGAAGAAGTGACCGAGAGACTGAACGTCGTCAAACGTGAAGTAACCTCGGCGATTTCGAAGGCGCATGGGCTCAGCGTCGCGGATCTGGTCCTGGTACCGCAGGGTTCGATCCCGATCACCACAAGCGGCAAGATCAGACGGGCGCAGTGCGTCGAGCTTTACCAGCAACACGAGTTCGCCCGGCTAGACGCCTAAGTCGCCTCAACCGCATCGAAAGGCGGAAACCACCTCTTTCGATGCCGCCGAATGCAATAATTCCGCTGTTCGAAGAACGCGTCCTCTTACCAAGTAGGTGACCGTGCGGCAGGCCGACAGCGTTAGCTCTACCAAAGAGGCGCACGGTCAACGCCCGGTACCGAAGGACTTCCGCCCGGATATCGAGGGCTTGCGTGGCTTCACGCTGTTGGCCATTCTCGGCTTTCACACGGGCATGCCTGGTGTCAGTGGTGGGTTCGTCGGCCCGGACATCTTCTTCTTCATCTCGGGTTTCGTCATCACCGGGGCGCTCTGGCGCGAGGTGAGCACCACCGGTACCGTCGCGCTGCGCCGCTTCTTTGGCGGGCGGGCCCGCCGACTGCTGCCGGTATCGGCCACGGTTGGCGTCGTCACGATGATCGCCTCGGCTCTCCTGTTGCCCCTACTGCAGGCCCAAAGTGCCATTAAGGACGGCATCGCTTGCGCGTTGTACGTCCCCAACTACTGGTTCATTGCCCAACAGGTCGACTATTTCGCCGGCGGCGTGCCCTCGCCGTTCCAGCACTACTGGACTTTGGGCGTGGAGGAGCAGTTCTATCTGTTGTGGCCGCCCATGATCATCGGTACGGCGTGGCTCGTCCGGCGTATGCGTCGGCGCGCCAAAACCGATGCGCCTCTGTCGAAGAGCCCGTATCTGGTGCTCGTTACGCTGGTCGCGGTTGTGTCGTTGGCGCTGTCCCTGGTGATCACCTACGTGATGCCTCTGGTGGCGTACTTTTCGCTGCCCACGCGGGCTTGGCAGTTGGCTGGCGGCGCCCTGGTGGCCCTTACGGCCGACCGCTGGCGCCGACTCCCGGTGCGAGCCGCGGTGATCACGGGATGGATCGGGTTGGCCGTGATTCTGCTGGCCTGCACCCGTTTTACCCCGGACACACCCTATCCGGGTACCGCCGCGCTGTTGCCGATCCTGGGCACTGCGCTGGTGATCGGCGCCGGCTGTGCAACACCGTCGCAGGGTTGCGGGCGCCTCCTGGCACTGTCGCCGATGCGGGCGATCGGGCGGTTGTCTTACTCGTGGTATCTGTGGCACTGGCCGGTGCTGGTGCTTGCACCGGTATTGGTGGGCCACCCGCTGGGGCTGGTCGGCAGGTTGGTGGCAGCGGTCCTCGTCTCCGGCGCGTTGGGGATGCTCACACTGCGTTTCCTCGAGAACCCGCTGCGACACGCTGCGCCGCTGCGCCGGTCTCCTCGGGCCAGTCTGGCGGTTGGCGGTGTTGCCTCGGCGGTGGCGGCCGCTTTGGGTGCGGTGTTGCTGCTGTGGGTTGCATCGATGCCTGTGCCTGTCCCGGTCGGGCGCGGCGCACAGGCCGCCCCGTTGACCATCACACCGGGGCCCGTCCCGACGGGCGACAACATTGCGGCCTACGACGCGGCGGTGCAATACGTGTTCGGGCAGTTCCAAGCGGCGGTCGCGTCATCCGCCGAGCTGAAAGCCGTCCCGTCGAACCTGAGTCCGTCGCTTGCCGATGCGGGAGCCGAAATTCCGGCCATGATGTTCGACGGCTGCCTGCGCCTGCCTTTCGAAGCCGGACTGCCCGAGTGCGCGACGGGCGATACCGCTTCGAAGACGACGGTGGCCGTGGTCGGCGACTCACATTCCTCGATGTGGATCCCGGCGTTCCGGCAGGTCGGCACGCAACGGCCCTGGCGAATCGAAACCATGGCCAAGGCAGCCTGCCCAATGATGGACTTGCCCGTCGCCAACCGGTTCGTGAGTCCACTGGTCGAATACCTTGAACACTGCGAGCAATGGCGCGGTCAGGTCATGGCCCGGTTACGCGCCGAGCACCCACAGCTGGTCGTAGTGAGCGTCTTTCGGGGGTACCTGGCCAGCCACAGCAATGGTTTTCTGTCCGGTTTCTCGTCATACGACCCGGCGTGGATCAACAGCCTGACCCGCCTCGTGCAGCAGCTGCGCGGCACCGGCGCCAAGGTGCTGGTGCTCGGGCCGCTCCCGGCGCTGACCACATCGGTGCCGACCTGCCTGTCCGAACACCTCGACGACGCGACGGTTTGCTCGCCGCCCATGTCGTTCGCCTTCAACCGACCGGGCATCGCGGCTGAGTCCGCCGCCGTCAAAGCCGGCGGGGGTCAATACGCCGAACTGACCGACCTGTTCTGCACGACGAGCCGCTGCCCGGTAATCGTCGGCAATACCCTGGTTTACGTCGACGCGGGTCACTTGACGATCGAATACTCCCGGCTGCTCGGCCCGGCAATGGCGGCGCTGGTCGACCGCGCGCTCGCCCACGGCTGACCGGTCACACGTTAGGGGCGGAACAGTGGGAGCGATTGGCCGAAGTCAGGGTCGTTTTCCAGTTGGCCCTCGGTCGGATCCGTGACGCTGTCGGTGGTTTTGCCGTTGCCGTTGGTTGGCTCATGCGACAAGCCGGTGCGGCCGAACACGGGGAGTGCGTGTTCGTAGTGGTCGATTGACTGCTCGTCACCGATACCGCCACCGTCATCGCCATTGGGGTGGTCGCCACCGTTGCTGCGGCCCGTGCTGACGCTCGTTGGCATCTTGGCCAGCCGATAGGACAGGACGTCGGAGCCGAAGAGTGGCAGCGAGTGGCCGAGGTAATGATCAGCCGGTTTTTTGCCGGTGCCGTTGGTATGGCCGTTGGTGACGCCGTTGCCGTTGGTGGTTGAAGGGGCAACCGATCTCGATTTTCGGATGTCGTCCGTCAGCCGATGTGCCACGCCGCTGAGGTCGAACAGGGGCAGCGAGTGGGAGGTCACATACTCGACTGATGCTTCGCGGCTCGTTGTCGCCGTGTGCCCGCCTTTGCCGGCGGCGACGCCGGTTGCCGGTAGGGCAGACGACGCCGTCCGGGTCTTGCGGCTCGGCATGATTTTCAGCCGGGTGAGCTCGCCCGACAAGCGCATCCGTTGGCGCTGCTTGGCGGCGTGCGCCGCGGTCACCTCAGACGTGCTCTTGCCGAGTTGTGATGGCCACCAGTTCTTTTGGCCGATCATCGAGGCCAACGCCGGCACCGTAATGGTGCGCACCACGAACGTGTCGATCAGAATGCCCGCCCCGATGATGAAACCGGCCTCGGCCATGGTGTAGATGCTGGCGGTCATCAGGCCGAACATCGAAGCGGCAAAAATAAGCCCGGCCGACGTGATCACGCCACCGGTCGAGCCCACGGTACGAATGACACCCACGCGCACACCGTGGGGTGACTCGTCGCGGATGCGGGAGATGAGCAGCATGTTGTAATCGGCGCCGACGGCGACCAGCAAGATGAACGAGAGTCCGGGCAGGCTCCAATGCAGGTCCTTGCCGAGTATCCCCTGAAACACCAGGACGCCGACGCCCAGCGCTGACATGTACGAAAGCAGCACCGATGCGATGAGATATATCGGTGCAATAAGGGCTCGTAATAGGACCACCAGAATCAGAAATACAATGATGATGGTCGCGAAGATAATGAAATTGATGTCGTTGTTGTAATAGTCACGCGTATCTTTAAGCCCACTCGGAATTCCCGCCAGAGCTATCTTGGCGTCCGACAGTTCGGTGTTCGGTAGCGCCGACCTTGCGGCATTGACGATGGAAGTGACCTGGTCCATGGCAGCGACGCTGAACGGATCGATCGCGCTTTGGACCAGGTAACGCGCCGCGTGTCCATCCGGTGAGATGAAGATCTGGGCGCCCTTTTTGAACTCGTCCTTCGTCATGATCTGTGGCGGAATATTAAAGCCGGCCATCGCCGGGGCATTGGCGTCGTGCTTCATTCCCAACAGAAATGACGATGCCTCGCCGAGCCCTGCGCCTATTTTCTTGGTCTGATCGACCAGTAATCTCACGCCACCGGCCAAGGCCTTGCTGCCGTCGGCAAGGGCGCCGGACCCTTGCTCCAACGCGTTCATATCGGACTGAAGTCCCTTGATGGTCTTGAGGACGGTGACGGCCTGGTTCAGTGACTGCTGCATCTTGTTCAGTGTCTGGCCGACGGTTTGCGCTCCGCCGGTCGCCTGCATGTTGCGAGCCAGACCCTTGATCGAATTCAGGGTTCCGTCGTTATCGGCGGTAACCAGCGACGCCAACCCGGCCCGCGAACTCACGCAACCGGGATCGGCGTTGCAGTCCGGGCTGGCATTGAGGGCCCGCACCATCGGGGAGGCCCACCCGGCGATGTTTTGCGCATCCACGGTGGACGCGTTCAGATTGTCGCCGAGTGACTTCATCCGGCCCGTCAGCTCGCCCGCTTGTTGGAGGGTGCCGATCAAGGCATCGCCACCCATCAGTTGCTCCATGGTTGTCAGTGCCGAGACCACCCCGCTGAGACTGGAAACTGCCCCCGTGACTTGAGTCCGAATCTGCGCCAGGGCGTCGGCCAATTGGTCGGCACCGTTCACCAGCTTGTCCAGGTCGCCTCCGTGGTTCTGGATCTGGTCGGAGGCTTCGTCGAGTTTGCTGCCGACTTCGCCGGCTTGGAAGGACACCTTGGTCTGTTCGAGTGGTTCGCCATTGGGCCGGGTCAGGCCGCGCACCATGGTGATATCGGGCAGTTGGCTCACCCGGCCGGCTATCTGCTCGAGGTCGGCCAGGGCGTTGGGTGTCCGCAAGTCGTGCGAGGACTGGATGAGCAGCACCAACGGAGTCATCGAGGTCTTCTGGAAATGCCGATCCATCGCGTCGTATCCCTTGGAG
>Ga0182014_10006017_pt1 | contig 13284 bp, 9 predicted proteins | sample 612S2DmetaG_FD_120489 | JGI IMG/M metagenome (GOLD analysis project Ga0182014, IMG submission 120489) | Permafrost microbial communities from Stordalen Mire, Sweden - 612S2D metaG | ecosystem: Environmental > Terrestrial > Soil > Wetlands > Permafrost | place: Sweden: Stordalen | collected... | reverse complement strand
TAGCAAGAGAGGGACGGCGGCCGATCTTTTGCGCAGGCTCAGGATCACTCCGGCCTTGGGTGGGAACGGCCTCGCCGCCAAAGCGTGATCTCATCCTCACGCCTCGACAATCAACATACAAGGATCACTCCGGCCTTGGGTGGGAACGGCCTCGCCGCCAAAGCGTGATCTCATCCTCACGCCTCGACAATCAACATACAAGGGTGGGAAAGCTAAAAGGCTGGGTGCAGCTTTCCTGGAGCCGGATCAAATCGGGTAGCGTTCGAGCGCGATGGCATGTTTGGCCACGGTGCGGCTCAAGGCCACGGTATCGGCTGGGGTAAAGCGCGCCAGCCGCCGCAGAATTGCGAGTTGCGTCATCAGAGCATCGCCCTGGCCGCAGGCGGCGAGCACGCGCCGCGACGCCTTTTCGGCCAGCGCCATGGTTTCATCGGCCAGCAGTGCGGTCATGGCCGCGGCGGGCTCGGCCGAGTTGCGCCCGGCTGCAGCCAGCTTGCGCGCGCGCAGTAGTGCCGACTCCAGCGCATAGACGTGGCTGATCATGTCGGCCAGGTCGGCCACAATCTCCTGCTGTTCTTCAAGTCCGGTCATGAAGCGCTGGCTGGCCACACCGGCGGCGAAGAGCGCCATCTTCCTGACCGCGGCCAGCACACTGGCCTCGCGATCAAGAGGATCGCTTGCCGTGCCGTCGAGAGAAGGCGGCTGCGTCACCTCGTCCATCACGCGCTTGATGGCGGCGAGAAGCGGCAGCTTGCCGCTTAGGGCGCGCTTCATCATCCAGCCGGTGATGATGAGCCGGTTGATCTCATTGGTGCCTTCAAAGATGCGGTTGATGCGCGCATCGCGATAGGTGCGCTCCGCCGGATACTCCTCGGTGTAGCCGTAGCCGCCCATGGTCGCGATCAGTTCGTCGGCCACCAGCGTGAGCATCTCCGATCCGTAGACTTTGAGGATCGAGCACTCGACCGCGTATTCCTCGATGTTGCGCGCGGCGTCGATGCGCTGCCCCGGCTGCTGGGCGCTGAGCATCGCCAAGCGCGCATCGATCAGGCCCGCGGTGCGGTAGGCCATGCTTTCGGCCGCGTAAAGTTCCGTCGCAGCCGCCGAAATCTTGCGCTGGATCAAGCCGAATTCAGCGATTGCCTTGCCGAAGGCGTGGCGCTCTTTGGCGTAGCGGACCATAGCCGCCAGCGCGTGCCGCGCGCCGCCGATGCAGGCCACGCCCAGCTTGAAGCGGCCCACGTTCAGCACATTGAACGCGATGTGGTGGCCCTTGCCGGCTTCGCCGAGCAGATTTTCTTTGGGAATCTTGCAATCCTCGAAGACCAGCGGGCACGTGGACGAGCCGCGAATTCCCAGCTTGTGCTCTTCAGCGCCAACGGTCAGCCCCGGCGTGCCGCGTTCGATCAAGAATGCGGAAAACTTTTCGCCGTCAATTTTTGCGAAGACCGTGTACAGGTCCGCGGTGCCGCCGTTGGTGAGCCACTGCTTCTCGCCGTTCAGGATGTAGTGCGCGCCGTCGGGCGAAAGCGTGGCGCGGGTACGGATATTCATGGCGTCGGAACCGGAGCTGGCTTCCGAAAGCCCATACGCCCCGATCCACTCGCACGTCGCGAGCTTCGGCAGGCAGCGTTGCTTCTGGGCTGCAGTTCCATACCACACCAGCGGCAGGGTCGCGATGCCGATGTGCGCGCCGAAGGCGGTCGAGAAACTGGCCAACACCGAGATGTGATCGGTGATGAGCGTGGAGCTCACCTTGTCGAGGCCCATTCCGCCATACTCTTCGGGGACGTCGACGGCGGTGAACCCCAGTTCGGCGGCCTTGCGCAGCAACTCCACCATCGCGCCGGGCTCTTTTCGCTCGATGGCGGCTACGCGGGGCAGAATCTCCTCGCGCGCAAAGCGCGCTGCGGTAGCCGCGATCTGGCGCTGCTCCTCGTTCAGGTCTTCGGGGGTGAAGATCTCGGCGGGGGTGCGCGCTTCAAGCAGGAAACTGCCGCCCGCGGCGGCAGCGATGGGGGATACGTCGGTCGAGGACATGGTCTTGCGCGGCCTCCTGTCACCGAAACGAAAGGATCAGCATCATGATAGATGCTGGCGCTGCCGCGATGCGCGGACTTGGCCTGCATGCCAGGCTAATCGCACGCATGAAACAAATCGGTCTCGACAGGGGCTTTGAAAGGGCACGACTTCAGTCGTGCCGAGATATTGGCACGAAAACGTCCCGGCTTTAGCCGCTGGGGGATGTATTTGCGGTTGACATCCATCCCTCCGGGCCTAAAGGCCGGACATTCCCTGGGAAAGTTTCTATGGCACGGCTGAAGCCGTGCCCTTTCAAGGCAAACCCAATCCGAATTGTTTCGATCCTGCGATTGCGTGCGCACGGACAATCCCCATTACATCCGCGGGCGTGGCCGCAACCGCATCGGCAAGCGCCAATTCCTCCGGCGTACTGTAGCCCCACGCGGCAGCCAGGCAGCGGATGCCGTTCAAGTGCGCGGCCTCGATGTCGAAGCTGCGATCACCGACCATCCAGGCCGATGCGCGCCCGGCTGACGTGTGATCGACGGCGTGCCGGCTGAGGATGAGTGCCAGCAGATCGCTCTTGCTGTGGCTCTCGTAGTCGATCCTGTCGCCGTAGATGGCGTTGAAATACTGCGCGATGCCGAAGCTCTCCAGGATGCGCACGGCAAAGTGCTCGTGCTTCGATGTGCATACGTAAAGCGGAAAGCCGTCGCGGTGCAACTGTGCTAAAAGCTCAGCCACGCCCGGGAAAACCGAGTTGTTGCTCCAGCCCACGCGGTCGTAACAGGCACGGTACTCGCGCGCCAGCGCCGCGCGATCCTCCGCGCTGCCGTGCGGCAACAGCTCCTCGGCCCACTGCTCTACAGGCGGCCCGATGAAGCGGTCGAGGGGACCGTAGCCGCTCATCTTGCGCGCCTCCAGGACCTCACACAGGCAGCCGAGGATGCCGGGTTTCGAATCAGTCAGGGTTCCGTCCAGGTCAAAGATGAGCGAGGCCAACGGTTGCGACATATCTCAAGTTTCGCAGAGAGCCACAGAAGATCCAAAAGGCCCCCAGTGGGTCAGCTTGAAACTGTCTTGAAAGGGCACGACTTCAGTCGTGCCGTAAACGACGATCAATGAATCGGGGCTTTAGCCCCTGAAGGACGGTCTTGTTCAAACTGTCCCAGTACCAAAGGGCTTGCAGTGCAGAGCGAGGGCCGGGGAGGTGGGCGGCGTGTTCAACCTTGCGCTTTTTCTGCCGATGAACCGAATGGACCACCATTCGGCTCCGTGGCCAAGCGCGCACATTCTCGCGCCGCAGGCAAAGCAAATAGGAAGGAGATTCCCCCATGCCGTTCATGGTCTGGAACGATCGCATCAGCGTTGGCGTGGAGGCTGTCGACGCCGATCACAAGAAGATGATGGGCATGATCAACGATCTCTACGACGCCATCCTTGCCGGGTGCGGGCGCCAGAAGCTCAGCAGCCTGCTCGATCACCTGGTCGATTACACGCGGTACCACTTCGCCCGCGAAGAGGAATTATTTGCCCGCACCGGGTATCCCGACGCCGCCGCGCACAAACGTGAACACGAACAGATGGCGGCGTGGATGAAAACCGCCTGGCACCGCTATCACAATAGCTCTGCCGAGGCGCCCTCGTTTGAAGTGATGAATTATCTCAAGGACTGGCTTTTAGACCACATCCTGGGCTCGGACCAGAAGTTTGCGCCGCACATGAAGGCCCACCACATTCGCTGACGTGGCGCTGCACGCACAATTGACAGGAACGTAAATCGGACGGTGTTCCGATCTCGTGATTTCGTAATGATCGCCGGACTAGTGCGGGTCTGGAGACCCGCACTACAGCCGGTCAGGAGACCGGCGCTACTTCTTCGGCAGAACCACAATCGTGCTGTTCGGCGCTAGACCTTCACCGCCGGATGCGCCGCGTAGTGCAGCAGCACCGCGACCGCGCAGCTCACCAACCGCGTTTCCGCCGAATCCGCGCGGCTGGTAAGAATGGTGGGCACACGCGCGCCGAGCACAATGCCGGCCAGCTGCGCGCCGCCCAGGTATTCCAGCTGCTTGGCCAGCATGTTTCCGCTCTCGAGATCGGGAACCACGAGAATGTCGGCCTGACCGGTGACCGGGGAAACCAGCTTCTTGATGGCAGCCGCTTTCTCGCTCACCGCGGTGTCGAAGGCCAGCGGCCCGTCGAGGATGCCGCCCGTGATCTGGCCACGGTCGGCCATCTTGCACAGCGCGGCCGCGTCGAGCGTGGACTTGATCTTGGGATTCACGGTCTCGATGGCCGAGAGCAGCGCCACCTTGGGCTCGGGAATGCCCAGCGCGTGCGCCAGATCGATGGCGTTCTGCACGATGTCGACCTTGTCTTCGAGCTCGGGCGTGATATTGATGGCCGCGTCGGTGATGAGCAAGGTGCGCGCGTAGGCCGGCGTATCCATGATGAACACGTGCGAGATCCGCCGCGCGGTACGCAGGCCGGTATCGCGCTGCATGGCGGGCTTGAGCAGATCGTCCGTGTGCAGGCTGCCCTTCATCAGCGCCTGCGCATTGCCCGCGCGGCAAATTACCACGGCCGCCGTAGCCGCCTGGGCCTCGGTTTCGGCTTCCACGATGGGAAATCTGCTAATGTCGACGCCGATCTTTGCGGCCAGGCCTTTCATCGCCGCTTCAGGGCCGATCAAAGTGGGCTCGATGAGACCGGCGGCAGCGGCCTCCACGGCGCCTTTCAGCGCCACCTCGCTCAAGGGCCAAACTACGGCCGTGGTGATGGCAGGCAGAGCTTTGCAGCGCGTGATGAACTTATCAAAGACGTGATAATCCGCGGGATGCCCCACAAGTGGGTCGACGGCAACGGCTTCAGCCAACGTGGCAAGATCGCTCATGGATGGCTTCTCCTCCCCGGCGGGCGCGGCTTGCCGGGGTTCTCACGAGTATTGTCGCGTGGCGACCCTCATGGGCATGTGCCTTGGGTCACAGTACGGGCATGCGTCTCTGCATGCGGTATCAAAGTGAGATTTCCCGCGGACGCGGGCTGAGCGGGAACGTCTTTTTCATCCCCCATTCCGTCTCAATTCAAGAATGCATCTTGTGGCCGGAACGCCGCCAAAGACGCGGTCATGCTCTCGTTGACGCTGGAAAACGCGCGGCCTATACTTTGGGATACCGGGCGTCCCTCCAGCTATCCCCAGGGTCGGCGGCGTTTCCCCGGCGCCGAGGCCTACGAAAGAGGAGAGTCTTATGAAGAGACTTCTCGCCAGCACCTTCTGTGCCCTGCTCGTCTGCGGAGTCTTACCCGCCCAATCGACGTCTTCGTCCGGCGTCTCGCAAATCAGCAATCTCGGCAACGTCCTCACCGGAAAGCAAAAGAAGGGCGCCCAGCCTGACCCAAATGACCTGAGCAATGTCGACAAGGACAAGATCGCCCGCATCGAGCAGATGTCCGATGTGCAGGATGCCATTCAGCAGGAATGGGATCAACTGCGCAAGAGCGACATGCACCTGGCTTATGGCGTCAACCTGACCGAGAACTGGGGCATGTCCCAGGACGCTATCGCGGGTGATTCATTCGATCGGCAAAGGCTTTACGTCAACCCGGTCGTCCAGAGCTACGTGAACCACGTGGGGCAGCGGCTGGTTCCCAAAAACTCCAGCAATGTGTACACCTTCCGCGTCCTCTACGATCCCATCCCCAAGGCGCTCACGCTTTCGACAGGAACCATCTACATCTCCACTGGCCTGCTTTCCATGCTCGACACCGAAGCCGAGTTGAGCTACGTGCTGGCGCACGAGGTTGCGCACGTCGAGCTGCGCCAGGCTTACCTGCGCATTCGCGACAAACACGTTGAGATGGAGCTGGCCAAAGAGAAGGCGGAGAAGGAAAAAATCGTCAGCGACGTGGGCTCCATGGTGATGGGGGCGGGATTGGGCGGGGCGTTCATTCCGCTGCGGCTGGGTTCCATGCTTGGCGGCAGCGCCGGACTGGCCACGGGAATGGAAGTGGGCCACTACTTCATTCATCCGCAGCTTGAGCCCGTCATCTGGGGAACCAAGGAAGAAGACGATGCCGATGACATGGCCGTGCACCTGATGCTGGAGCAGGGGTACGATCCGCGCCAGATCGAGCACTTGTTTAACACCCTCAACCAGGTGGTTACGGCGGACTCGCGCATGGGCCTGGGATTCATGGGCTCGGCGCCGCGCGTGAAGGGGCGCGAAGCCCATCTTCAGACGCTGTTGAACGGCATGCTCAAGGCGGACATCGAGCTGCGCAGCAAGGGCCAGGGGTTCAAACCCAATAGCCCCGATTTCACGCCCATGGTTGCCTCGGTGCGCCGCGACAACGGCATCCTGGCCATGGACTTCGATCTTTTCGCGGTGGCCAAGCGGAACCTGGAAAACGCGGTCTCGCAGCGGCCCGACGATGCGTCGGCTCATTTCTATCTGGCCAAGCTGGAGCGGCTCACCGCGCGCACGCCCGAGGAGCGGCAGGATGCGCTCAGCCATCTGTCGACCGCACTCAAGCTGGATGCCGACCGCGGCGCCATCCCGGCGGCTCATCTCGAATACGCCGTGGCGCTCATCGAACAGGGCGATCCCGGGAGCCGGGAGCAGATTTCCAGCGAATTGAAGGCTTATGTTGCGCTCTCGGAGCGCGATCACGCAGGATTACCCGCCAACATGCAGTTGATCTACGACTACATGAGCACGGCCGGCGATTCCAAATGGTTTCTGCCGCCGCAATGGTACGGCGCGCAGTTGACCAACAACCCGGGCTTCACCACCACTGCGCCGGAAGCGGTGATTCGCAAGGCCACGATGCTGGAGGGTCCGACGCAGTCCGCGCCGTCGACCACCACGCCCGCCTCGCGCGCCAAAGCCAAGCCGGCAACGGCACAAGTAAAGCCGCCAACGGCCAAAGCCAACACACCGGCGGCGAACTAGGGCGACTCCACGATGGGCGTATTCGGGCATGACGATTCTGTCGGGAGGGGCTGCCGTAGACTGTGAATGTCTCTATCCCATCTAGTCGGAAAGACAAACCATCATGCCCTTTGAAGTATTGACTGAAAAGACGATCCAACGTCGGCGTCATTGGATTGAGGAAATTGCCAAAATCAGTGGGAAATTTGGCGATGACAGCGCCAGGCTGGATCGCGAATTAGCCGCAGAATTTAAGCAAGAAGGTGTGCCGGCTTTGCTTGACCATTTGCGGTTATGCGGAGCAATCCCGGAACACTATGGACACGATTCGAGCGAGGAAAAGCTATATTCCAAGTACACTGACGCGTTGCTCGCACATGCCTACCAATCCATTGGGCTGACAAGTGTCGTTTTGGCAGAACGCGCCGATTCCGCAGATGTGGAAGCAGTTGCAGCAAACTACTCACTGGTCGCCGATGCAAAAGCGTTTCGGTTGAGCCGCACAGCAAAGAACCAAAAAGACTTCAAGATTGAGGCGCTTCATGGGTGGAAGCGCGGAAAACCTCACGCGATGGTTGTATGCCCCATCTACCAACTTCCGACGCGAACTAGCCAGATTTATCAGCAAGCAATCATGCGGAATGTCTGCATTTTTTCGTATTCGCATCTCGCCGTTCTCGTTGAGTTTTCAAGTCTGGTCGGCAAGAAGCAAGCGCAGGCCTTGCTGCTCAGAATCCTGAAATGCGCTGAAGAGCTAAATCCCACTAAGGATTCCGTGACCTATTGGACCTGCCTCAATCGGGAGATGCTGAAGGCAAATTCTGCGATTCGACCACTCTGGCAGGGCGAAAAGGTCGCGACAGCAGAATCAATTACCGTTGCCAAAGAAGAAGCTCTCACGGTGCTTGCTCAAGAGCGTGAGCAAATAATGCGAATGAGCAGAGCAGAGGCCATAAAATTCCTCATTCAAGACAGGAATATTGATGGCCGCGAAAAAGTCATCCGTGGACTGACCGACAATGGAATCTTAACTATTTCGTGAATGGAAGCGGAACGCCAGAGTCCAGTCGCTTGCGGCAAACCTCCACGTGTTTCTGGTCCAATTCGTAGCCGATGAATTTTCGATAAGTCTTTTGGGCCGCAACTAATGTGGAGCCGCTCCCGGCGAACGGATCAAGCACAATTTGATCTTGCTTGGTGGTCAACTCAATAAGGGCTTGCATCAGACGCACAGGCTTTTGTGTCGGATGCAAGCCGCCTTCACCTGGTCCGAAGCCACAACTAAGAACGTTGTCTGGACTTTCGATGTACTGAAGGAACGCATCTTCGTTGTAGGGACCAACACCATGATCCAACGCATTGTCCGCAATAGTAGTCCCTATCTTATATGGCTTGGTGAACCAAAGAACTGGCTCGAACGTTGGGCGCAGATTTCCCACGCGCCAACCTTTCCATTCCTCGGAGGAAGCTGCATCCCCGCGACGATCAAATACAACGCTGACCCTTTGAGCGCGGTGAGGCGCTCGATCTCGAAGCCATGAGAGCATGTCCTTGAAGGAGAAACCAGCATCTTCAAGAGCACAAACGCAGCGGTGACAATAGCGTCGGCCAGCAAAAACAATGGCAGAACCACCAGGCTTTAATACCCGAAACCATTCGGCTGCCCAAGTGGAACACCAATCGTAATACTGCTTGGGGATGGCGCGGTCCGCTTCCGACCACCCATTAATCGGCTTTCCGCGTTTCTTGAATATGGCCCCCGCTTTTTCCTGAGCTGGACTCGAACCCATATACGCCGAATTTGTATTGTCGTGCAATACATCCCAATCCTCCGCTCCAATTCCATAAGGAATATCGCTGAGGATCAGATGCACCGAAGATGAGGGCAATGCCTTTAGCCCAAGGACTGAATCTCCCTCTATGATTTGGTTGATTTGGTGAATAGGAGAGACCGATGAGCGCATCTTCGCATGAGCTCTTGATTCGGAAATCGTGGGAGTGACGTGAAGAGCCATTGATGATTCTGTATCACTTTCAATCGGTGCGCTCAACTTATCCATATCGAATAGGAGATCGGCATTGGGCATACTCTATTCTGCGGGGAACCCCATTCATTGCCGTGAGGAAAACGCGGCAGAAACTCCTGTCGCCCATTCCGATACGACACCTTTGAGTCAACTATTCCCAAAACGACCGCCGAACATTGAGACAATAACATTATGGCAAATAAATGACGAAAATCTCAAGCTGGTCCTAAGCTAAACACCACGAACTCCCCTGCCTCTCTGCGTTACCCTGATCTCCTATGGGCCGCATCCGCATTCTTCCTGACCAGGTCGCCAATCAGATCGCCGCGGGCGAAGTGGTGGACCGTCCTGCCTCCGTAGTAAAGGAGCTGCTGGAGAATGCGCTGGACGCCGGGGCTAATCGTATTCGTGTGGAGGTGGAAGGCGGCGGACGCAAGCTGATCCGCGTGGCCGACGACGGCCAGGGCATGAACCGCGACGATGCGCTGCTGGCCTTCGAGCGACACGCAACTTCCAAGCTGCGCACCGCCGACGATCTGCTTTCCATTGCTACATTGGGCTTCCGCGGTGAGGCGCTGCCCTCGATCGCTTCGGTGGCGCGCGTGACTCTTGAGACCGCAACCGGGTCCTGCGCGGACGGCGAATCTTCTGGAGCTGGGACTCGGGTTGACATCGCCGGCGGCAAGATGCTGCGTGTAGAAGACGCGGCGCTGCCCCGCGGAACCACCCTCACCGTCTCCGATCTTTTCTTCAACACGCCGGCGCGGCGCAAATTTCTCCGCGCGGAATCGACCGAGCTGGCGCACGTGACGGCGCTGGTTACGCATTACGCGCTGGCCCATCCTGAGAAGCACTTCGAACTGGTTTCGGCGAGCCACACCATCGTTTCCGCGCCGCCCGTGACGCGCACCGCCGAACGCATTTACCAGATCTTCGGCAAAGAGACGCTCGGCCAGCTGCTGCCACTGGCCGCTGAAGCGCCTTTGGCGCACGTGGGACTGCCCGAACCGCCGCCGTGGAAAAAGGATCCCGACCAGCCAGCGCGCCAGCCCGGCACCTTGCGCCTCAGCGGCTTCTACTCCAAGCCTGAATTGCAAAAGCTGAATCGCAACTCCATCTACATCTTCGTGAACAAGCGCCTCATCCGCGACCGGCTGCTGCTGCACGCCATCACGGAGGCCTATCGCAACGTGATTCCGCCCACCAGTTTCCCGGTGGTGCTTTTGTTTCTCGGGATGCCGCCCGAAGAGGTCGACGTGAACGTACACCCGGCCAAAACCGAAGTCCGCTTCCGCCAGCAGAGTCTCGTCCATGATTTTGTTCGGGACAGTCTGCGCACGGCGCTCATCAAGGCGCGGCCGGCGGCAGGATTCCTGGCCGCGCTCGACTCCCAGCCCACGGCCAGCCCCTCGCTGATGCCTCCGGCGACTTCACCAATCCCGGGCCCTCCCGGCGATGCAGCGCCGCCACTCCCGCCCGATTCCGATCCTGAGGCCTTTACAGACGGTCACGCGGGTGCCGAGTCCTTCCGGCTGACGCCGGCAGAGCCGTCTCCCATTCCCGGCAAACTGCCGTTTACGAGCCCCCCTGCGAGCTTCGGGCCGGCGGACGGGCAACGCTTCGGGGCCAACAGCTTCGACCGCGAGGCGTGGGGCGAAGCAGCCCAGGCACTGTTCACGCAAGCGATGGTTCCCGGCGCCGAAAAGTGCAGCCCAAGCCTTAACGCCGCAACAGGTTACGGCGAAAATCCGGTGGCGGCAGCGGCCTGGGTTGAAGCCGAGCAGGCGGCGAGCAGCCTCAACCGGCTGGGCTCGCTGAAACCCCTCGGGCAGTTGCGCGAATCGTTCATTCTGGCCGCAGGCGACGACGGCCTATGGATCATCGATCAACATGTTGCACACGAACGTGTGCTCTTTGAGAAGATCCTGCGCGATCGCCAGGTGGAGCAGGTGCAGCGCCAGCGCCTGCTGATGCCTATGCTGGTGGAGCTCAAGCCAGAGCAGATGGTGGTCTTCGCGCGCATTGCCGAGGAGCTCGAAACCAACGGTTTTGAGGTGGAACCCTTTGGGCCACAGACACTTGCCGTAAAAGCGGCCCCGGTGGGCCTGGAGGGTGCTGAGCTGGAGCGGACGCTCGGCGAAGTCATCGAACAATCCGCGGCCGACTCAGACGAACCTCTTCCGAATGAATCACTTAAACGGCTGCGCTCACGGATTGCCGCCTCCATAGCCTGCCATTCGGCCATCAAAGTGAATACCGCTCTTGATCAAAAACGTATAGAATGGTTATTGTTAGAGCTGGCGAAGACCGATCACCCAACCAGTTGCCCGCATGGACGTCCAATAGCTTTGCTGTATTCCTGGAAGGAGATCCTGCGGGCCTTCCACCGTCTTTAGGATCCCCCGAAGGTGTCATGGGATGTCTGGTAGGCGGCCGGTCGCTCTCAGGAGCAGCCCCGGCAGGTGATTTCGCCAGCCTGGAAGTGAGGTTTTTCTTTGACAGAAGAACAACTTGAAGCATCGCGCGCCGAGAGGATGCGCCTGAATGGCGCTGGGTCGTTCACATTTGAGGACGCCCGGACGTGGCTTGAGGAAACGGGATTATGCCTGTTCCTGCCACGGAAGCAGTTTTCCACCTTCGTGGCTCCTACTTTTGTTGAAGCTGTAGCCGGTGAACGCAACCCGGCTCCCGCCGCCAAAGTTGTCGCCCTGGCCGAGGACCTGCTGGTACGCCTGGAAAACGACGGCGTAGCGGTACGCCTGAATCTTCTGGGACAGCCCGGCGAGCAGCCCGATTTTGTCGTGGCCAGCTGGGTTCTACCATACGTCTACGCGTTGCGCGGCGACCGCGACTGGCGGCGCAGCCCGCAGCTGACCGGGTCGCGCGCGGTTTCTCAGCTCGCTATCCAGGCCTACAAGCATCTTGAAGCCGCCGACGCCACCATTCCGCAGTTGAAGCACGCGCTGGGCCGGGAAGTGACGGAATCGGCGGTGCTGCGCGCCATTACCGAACTGTGGCAGCAATTGCGCATCATTCCTGTGATTTCCGCGCCCGGGCGCACGCCGCAATGGCAACTGTTGCGGGTGCGATTCCAGAAGGCCATCGCTGAGGGCGCGTCCACGTCGCAGGTCACGGCGATTTCGGTGCTCGCTTCCATCTATCTGCAGGCCGTAATCACCGCCAGCATGGAAGAGGTGGAACTGTTCCTGGCTCCGCTGACGGCGCGCAGCAAAGTGCGCGAAGTGCTGCGCGGACTGGTTGCCACGCGGCAGGTGCACACGATTTCCATGGGGCATGCGCCGCAGTTTTACGTGGCGGGCACACTGCCCGAGTTCACGGCTCCCTCTTCAATTTACGGCGGCTCCTACTCGAGTTCGGCCATGCCGGCTTCGGCGCAATTTCTGCGCTCTTATGAGCGGGAGTTCGCTGCGCACGAGCCGTCTGCGCCGGTATCGCCTGCCGCGCCGGCTGCGACGCCCTCTGCTCCAGTCCCGACGCGCAAGCCCGCGGAAATCCCGCCCCGCATTGCCGCGCAGGCAGAGGAGAAACCGCAACCCGCACGGCCGCACTTCAGCCGCAAGCCGGCTCACACGCGAAATCGCAAGCCCGCATCGAGTTCCTCGAGCAGCCGCGCGGCTCGCGGCGCGGCGCGGAGCAACGGCGCGCGCGCCAAGGCCAGCTCGCGTCATGGCTCTCAAGTGCGCTGGGCGCACGGCGCGGCGAAAAACGGCCACAGCAAGCAGAATGGCTCTCATGCGAACGGCGCCAACGGCTTGCACAAGGCCAAGCCGGCTGCGGCACGGAGCCTGCGCAACGGGCACGTGGCCAACGGCAAACCGGCAGCAAAGTCCTCGGCGAGGCCCGCCTCACGGCGCACGGCGGTCACGAGAAAAGACGCGCGCACGGACGCGCGCGGACGCCGCAAGCCGGCCCTGACCGCATCCACAAAAGCGGGTAATAGAACGCGCTACGGATTTACCGCTCCCAGCAGGCAGCGGTCAAAGAAACGCGGGTAAACGGAAACGCGATGAGCGCGGACGAAAACCGCTGTCAATCTCCCCAGCCAGGACCGAGGATCATTGTCGCAATTGACGGACCTGCGGGAGCGGGAAAAAGCACCATCGCCCGCCAGTTGGCGCGGCATTTCGGCCTGCTCAATCTGGAAACCGGCGCCATGTACCGCGCCTTCGCTCTGAAGGCGCTCCGTGCCGAAGTGCCTTTGGATGAGAGCGGCGGGCTTGAACGCCTTGCCGCCGAGACCTCCATCCGCCTCGAGCCAGGCGAGGAAGAAAACCGCGTGC
>Ga0182014_10006016_pt1 | contig 13286 bp, 10 predicted proteins | sample 612S2DmetaG_FD_120489 | JGI IMG/M metagenome (GOLD analysis project Ga0182014, IMG submission 120489) | Permafrost microbial communities from Stordalen Mire, Sweden - 612S2D metaG | ecosystem: Environmental > Terrestrial > Soil > Wetlands > Permafrost | place: Sweden: Stordalen | collected... | reverse complement strand
CCTTGGCGGATATCACTCGGCTAAGCTCTTGCTATATTCCATCGACTTTGATGAACTGGCGCGGCTACAGTCCCAGGAAAAGTGGCAGGAAGCGACCGCGATGATGGTGGACGCCGCACGGCGTTTGGAGCGCGGCGGCGCGGATTGCGTGCTGATATGCGCCAACACCATGCACATTGCAGCCGAAGCAGTTGAGAAATCAATCGGCGTTCCGCTGTTGCATATCGCCGATGCCACCGGGCGCTACATCGTGGCCCGAGGTCTCGATCGCGTAGGGCTGCTGGGCACCGCATTCACCATGGAACGCGAATTTTACAAGAGTCGGCTGCACGAGAAGTTCGGGCTGAACATTATGGTTCCAGAGCAACGCAAGGCGGTGCACGACATCATCTTCAGGGAACTCGTACACGGCGTCGTGAATCCCGACTCGAAGGCGAAGCTGCGGGAGATCATTGCCGGGCTCGCCGCCGCTGGCGCTGAAGGCATCATTCTGGGCTGCACCGAGTTGATGATGATCGTGGATCAAAGCGACAGCCCGGTTCCTCTGTTCGATACGACAACGATACACAGCGAAGCAGCGGTCGAATGGGCGCTGGCTTGAACGCTTCAGCCCGGGCATGCTTATGATCGACGCGCCGGAACCACCGCGCCGAGTTGCGTGAGGTGATGCAGCAAATGGCGCAAATAGTCCTCCACCAGGAAGCGCAGAGTCACGGGCTCAGCGGAGCCAATGCGGCAAGGGGCTTGCAGTTGAGCCGGAGGCAGGTGGGCGACGACATGGGCCAGGTGACGATTGTAGCTTGCCCACAGTGCGACGAGGCTTGGCCAGGGTGCTTCGTCAACCCTCTGAACCCGCACCCACCCTTGCTGGTCATAGCCGGGAAAGTCAAGCGAACCCTGCAAGGCGGCTCGCACAAACCGCTGATGGTTATTCGAGGCCGAATCAATCAGATGTCCGAGGACCTGCTTCGGTGACCACCCGCCCGCCAAGATTGGTTTCCTGCTCTGCTCTTCGCTAACCTGCTAAAGCACGGCTTCGGCCGAGCTTATGACATGAGGGAGTTCCGCAATGAGTGAGTTCATCCAGCCATTTTAAACCAGACTTACGAAACTATATCCCATGAAGCCTGGCTTTGAAACACACCTATGGTGAAACTCACGTTGGCGGTGGCTGCCTATTGCCGTATTAATCCGCACTTGCCTCCAAGTAGGAGAAAAAGCAGATCCTTCGCTACTCCACCCCAGCAACGGCAAAAACGGCCGTCGCCGGGGACCCCGGCACGCTCAGGATGACACTCATGAAGTGTAGTAAGTTACGCGAGGTATTTTGGGGAGAGCTCGTTTCATAAACCAATGTTAGAGGAAACAGCGAATCCCCTCAGCGCCCCTTCAAGAAATTATTTATGAGACAGGCTCCAGCAACTTTTCGCTGGGCAGGGGTTTCGTAAATAGTGAAGACGGAGGGCTAAAAAATGCTTAAGAAAACGATAATCACCTTACTGGCGTTGGTCTTTGCGGTATTGCTGGTGGCGCCGTCGACAGCAAACGCGCAGGTCGTGGTCGGCGTGGGGGTGGGTCGTGTCTATCCGCGTCCCTATGGTTACGCAGCCGTTAGCCCCGGTCCCTACGTGGTTGCTCCGGCGCCCTACGTGGGGACCGGGTATGTTTATCCTTACGCCTACACGGGGCCGGTAGTAGTTGGCGGAGCGTGGTATCCAAGGCCCTATGCTTATCCTTACCGTGGATATGCGGTCCGGCATGGGTACGGGTGGCGGCGGTAAGGGTTAGCATTGGAATTCCACACCTCGACCAACCACCAGCCTGCTTGTCGGTGACCCGTAGCCTCGTGCCCCTCGGTCAATCGGACTGAGGGGCTTTGTCGTTCCACCCAACACGCGCAACTAATGTTCAGCGCCGGAGCAGCTCAGAACCGGCCGAAGTGCTACTGGAGATGCAGTCGCGCGCGTGCTATGAGCAAAGCAACCAGGCCGAGCAGCGCGCTAAAAATCATGTAGAAGCCGGGCGCCATCTTGCTGCCGGTCAGGGCGATGAACCAAGTGATATAGAAGGGAGCGAATCCGCCAAATATGGGTACGCCGATGTTGTAGCTGAGCGACATTCCGGTGGCCCGGGTTTGGGCGGGGAAGCACTCGGCCAAAAAAGCCGGCAGCGCGCCGCTGTATCCGGTTTTCAATAAACTCATCCAGGCCACGGTCAAGACGATGGTTGCCATGGAGGCATGAGCCGTCAGGATACGGAAAACCGGATAGCTGGAAACAAGAAACAAAAGGGTCGCCGCCATCATAATCCGGCTGCGTCCGAACGTGTCCGACCAGTGCCCGATCATCGGTGCTCCGAAGGTCAGGATGAAGGCGCCTACCAGCGTCGCCACGAAGCCGGTCGATTGCGGCAGATGCAATGACTTGGCGGCATAGGTGGGCATGTAGAGGATCAAGTAATTGGAACTGGTGGAAACCACGACCGCCCCGATGGCGAGAAGCACGCGGTCCCACTGGGTTACCAGCAAGTCGCGCACCGGCGTCCGGGTGGGCTTGATGCGCAGGAATTCCGGCGTTTCGGCTACCCGGCGCCGGATGTAAAGGCCCACAGGTCCGATCAGCAGGCCGAGGAGATAGGGCGTGCGCCAACCCCAGGACTCGAGTTGCTGCCTCGTCAGAAGGGTAGTCAGGGCTACTCCGAAGGCCGATGCTACCAGCGCGGCCAACCCCTGGCTGGCCCATTGCCAACTCGCAAAATATCCCTTTCTTTCGGAACCGTGTTCCACCAGGAACGCGGTAGCGCTGCCGAACTCGCCACCGACCGAAAAGCCTTGCATGAGACGTGCCAGAAGCACACTGATCGGCGCCAGAATGCCGATGGACGCATAGCTGGGCATGATCAACATGAGGAAGGTGCCGATCATCATTAAAAAGATTGAAAGCAGCAGGGACGCTTTGCGCCCGGCCCGGTCGGCATAGGCTCCCAGGAAAATAGCTCCGACCGGCCGCGCCAGATATGAAATGCCAAAAGTGCCCAGCGCCAGCAGCAACGACACGGTTTCGTTGGCGGCAGGAAAGAAGAGCCGCGAGATGGTGACCGCGAAATAGCCGTAGATGAGGAGGTCAAACCATTCGAGGGCGTTGCCGATCGAAGCGGCGGCTATGAGTTGGTACATATGCGCCGGCTTTTGCGCAGGGGCCGGGACGGTTGTGCTCGTGGTACTCATGCGACCCTTTCAAAGGACTTTCGATAGCTGCCAGACGATAGCCCGCGGCGGCGCGGGATGAACGTCGCACGCGAACTCCCATATCTGCTAACTACAGCAGATGTGGGGCACCATTCTATTTCAGCGTGTCGACACCGGCCTGGGCGCAGCGGCCATCGTTTTCGCTGCTGTCGCCGGAGAGACCGATGGCGCCGATGATCTTGCCTTCGGAGATCAGTGGAAGACCGCCTTCAACCGGAATGGCGCCGCGCAGACGGAGGACGCGCAGGCCGGCGCCGCCAGAGGCCAGCATATCCTGCATAACTTTGGTGGGGCGCTTAAAGAGAGCGGCCGAGCGGGCCTTATCGGCGGATATGTTGGCCCCTGCAATCTGCGTGTTGTCCATCTTTTCGTAGTAAACCAGGTGCCCGCCGGGATCTACGATGGCAACCGCCATGGTCCAGTTATTTTTGCGCGCTTCAGAGAGCGCCGCTGCCGCGGCCTTCTTGGCGGCTTCCAGACTGATTGGGGGTCCATAGAGATTGGGCGAGGCGTGTTGCGAAGACATGGCTGGCTCCTTGGCGTGATTACGGAGATAAGCGAGAATCATAAGCGTTAGGCCAGTTTCGCGAAAGGTATTTCCCATGAAGTCGCCGCGGCTCCGGGGTACATCTGTTCCGAAATCGCTTGCGTGAATGCCGAAAATCCGAACCGGCGACCGAGGTCACATGGTTGAGTGATGCCGATCACCGTTAGGCTGCGGCGGCTTGCGTCGTAATGAAGCTGCCGCTCCCCGATTTTCCAAGGACGCCAGAAATGTTTTTGCCCCGAGCCAACCGACAAAGCGATCGCGTCAAGACGTGCTGCTGCATCTGCGGGCACAACCAGTGCGGCCTGGAAGTGCGTTTGGAGAATGGAGCAGTAAAAGAGATTGCAGGGGATGCGGACGATCCCGTTACCCAAGGCTCGGTTTGTCCCAAGGCGCTCGCGTCGGTGCAACTGCTCACCCATCCGGGACGCTTGCGAACTCCGCTGGTTCGCGCCGGACAAAGAGGCGGCGGCAATTGGCGGGAAGCATCGTGGGACGAGGCTTTGACGATCGTCGCCGGTAAACTCAACGATTGCAAAAGTGAATCCGGCGCGGAATCCGTGGTGATGGCCCGCGGCACCAACCGGGGATCGTGGATCAGAGTCTTTAACCGCTTCGCAAACCTCTTCGGCACGCCCAACTGGACCGAGTCGGGCGGCGCACAGTGCTTCACCCCACGGGCAATTGCGCAGAGTTTGACCTTCGGCGGTCTTGCCCTGGAATGGCCGGACCTTGCCAACAGCAAGTGCATCCTGGTCTGGGGAGCCAATCCTCCGGCGACATGGCCCGCCAAATCCAAAAAGTTGATGGCTGCCAGAAAACGCGGCGCCAAGCTCATCGTGATAGACCCGGTGCAGAGTAATATCGCCGCCAAGGCCGACCTCTGGCTTCCCGTCCGTCCCGGCTCCGACGCCGCGCTGGCGCTGGGCATGCTGCACGTGATCCTCGGCGAACGCCTTTATGACCGCGAATACCTAGAGCGCCATTCTGTGGGCTTGGCGGAATTAACCGCGAGGGTTCGCGAGTACGATCCTGGCAGGGTTGCCGGGATTACCTGGGTGGAAGAAAAGTTGATTGTTGAGGCCGCCAGGCTGTTTGCCACCACCAGGCCGGCATGCGTTGAAATCGCCTGCACTCTGGACGAAGTGATCGATCCTATCCAGTTAAGCCGTGCGGTCGCGCTGCTGGCGTGCGTTACCGGCAACATCGACGTTGCGGGAGGCAACATCTTTCCGCATGCCGCCGGCCAAGTCTCTATCGATACCAATGATTTCATCCTGCGCGACAGAATTCCCATAGAGCTGCAAGCGAAACGCCTGGGCGCCGACGCCTATCCTTTGCTCGGCAGAAATCTTCCAGTGAATTTTCCGATGGCGCATTGGCCCGCGATCCTGGAAGCGATCTTGACCGGCAAACCATACCCGGTGAGGGCCATCTTCCTGATGGGAGGAAATCCGGCACAATCCATCGCCAAGTCAAAGCGGGCAGAGGAAGCTCTGCGCAAAGTCGAGTTCCTGGCCGTGGCGGACCTGTTTATGTCCAGGACGGCGGAAATGGCCGACGTGGTTCTGCCGGCCTCCTCCTGGCTTGAGCAGAACGGATTGGCCGATTCCTCGCAAGCGACTTATGGGCCGCTTCGGATCAGGCGAAAGGTCGCTTCCGTGGGCGAAGCCGTCTCCGATATCGAAATCATGGCCCGGCTCGCCAAGCGACTGAATCTCCCGGATTTCTGGGAGTGCGAGGAAGATTACCTGAATTACATCCTGAAGCCGCTGAACGTCAGCTTCGAGGAACTCCAGGCCAAAGGCGAGAGCGTGCCGTCTCCAATGATTTACGGCAAGCATTTGGAGGAGGGATTCAAGACCCCCTCCGGCAAAATTGAATTGTATTCGCGCCGGCTCGAAGCCTGGGGATATGATCCGCTTCCTTTTTACCGCGAGCCGCACGAAAGCCCGTACAGCACTCCTGAATTGGCCAGGCAATATCCGTTTGTGATGACGACGGGAAGGCGCGTCAGCACTTATTTCCACACGGGATTGCGCAACGTACCGGCCTTGCGCGATGTCAAGCCGGTTCCCGTACTGGACATCAACGCTTCTACCGCGCGCGCGCTCGACATCGAGGACGGGGACAAAGTCATTGTCGAATCGCCGTATGGGCGCATATCTCTGGTGGCGCGGCTCACCGAAGGAATCCATCCCAGAGTAGTCGGTGTGCCGCACGGCTGGGGCGGCGAGTCGAACGACAATCTGCTGATGAACAACGAAATCTGTTCGCTGGGCATAGGCACGACTCCGCTGCGCGGCACCCTCTGCAGCGTCCGGAGGGCGGAGCGATGAAGTACGTCATGGTGATCGACCTCAGTCAATGCGTGGGCTGCGACACCTGCACGGTCGGGTGCAAACTCGATAACCAGACCGGAACCGGCATCCAATGGGGCAGGGTGATCGAAGAAGAATCCGGGAGGTTTCCGGAGGTAAAGAAGCTCTACATTCCGATACTCTGCATGCACTGCGAAGAGTCGGAATGTCTTAAAGTCTGTCCCACCCAAGCCACCTACAGGGACCCTCGCGGCCTGGTCTTAATCGACTACGACAAGTGCATGGGTTGCAAGTACTGCATGCTGGCTTGCCCTTACATGGCGAGGCATTTTAACCAGGCCAGAAAGCCTCCGCCGGGCGTTCCCGCAAATGCTGGCGGCGACTCGCGTCTGGGCGTGGTCGAGAAATGCGATTTTTGCGAGGACAGGCTGGCGGTTGGCGATCTGCCGCGTTGCGTGGAAGTATGTCCATACGATGCCAGAATCTTCGGAGATCGCGATGACCCCGGCAGCAGGGTTGCGAAGTTGCTGGCGGAAGAGAAGCCGGAGGTTTTGAAGCCGGAAGGCGCATACCATCCATCCGTGTACTACCTGGGAGCTAAGTAAATGTCTCCGCGTTTACAGGCAGAGTGGGGAACGAGGGTCTCTCTGGACCTTTTTTTCGGAGGTACGGGGGCCGGCCTGCTCGGCACCTACCTGCTGATTGCCGCCCGGGACGGGTATCGCGGCCTGAGCGTGACGGTGCTTAGCACGGGAGTAGTATTCGTCCTGCTTGGCCTGCTTCTGCTGGCAACGGAGCTGGGCCGCCCAGCCAAAGGGTTGCGCTCTATGGCGAACCGCGGAACCTCATGGATGGCACGCGGCGCCATCTTTAACCTGGCATTGATCGCGGCGTCGCTTTTGCTCATTGCCGCCCGGCTCGCCGGTGCGCTACGGCTGGTTCCAGCAGTGGCGATGCTTACGCTTTTGTGCTCCGGGTTGGTGGCCGCTTATCCCGGCTTTCTTTTGTTCGGCGCCAAGGACATACGCCTGTGGCATTCGCGCTTGCTGCCGGGGCTGATGTTTCTTTATTCCCTGATGAGCGGCCTCAGCTTGCTCACCCTTGCCGACAGCGCTCTTCATCTACGCATGGAGGCGACGTTGCGTCCGGCGGCGCTAATCGTCATGCTGCCGGTGACCATAATCTTTGCGGCTTTCTGGGGAAAAAGCTCCGCTGCCATGGGATGTGGCTGCCGGGAAGGTTTGCGTCGGCTGGTGGGGCGGCAACTCATGGCGCCATTTGTAATCGGTACATTTGCCTTGGGAATACTGCTGCCGCTCATCTGCTACGTCTATGCGGCGTTTGCCGGTGCGGCGGAGCTGCCCATGCGGCTGGGAGCGATCTCGTTTCTGGCGGGCGCCGTCTGCCTGAGATATTTCGTGGTGAAGGCCGCATCCCACGAGCCGGTGACGTTTCTGGCGAAGCGTAGCTGAACGTCTCATAGCGCGCAGGCTCATGCACCGCTTGTCTTTATTCTTACCCTTGTCCTTATTTTCATCCTTATCCTTGTCCTTGTTTCCATCTAACGACGCGCAAAAAAGGACGTGAAAAAAAAGGACGTGAAAAAAAAGACGTGCAAAAAAGAAGGCCGATCATCACCCGCTTTCATCACGGGTAGACCGGTCCTCGAAGATTTGCCTTGCAGCCGCGCTCAGTGGGCCACGCCGCGGGCTTCGCTGTCTCCCGTGGCCGGCGCTTTGGCTGGAGGCTTGCGGTCGACTCGCAGGATGATTTTGAAAAGCACGAACAGCGAGACGCCGACGATGGTTCCACCAATCAGCCCGGTGGACATGATCGCCCTGAGCGCGGGCGACAGCGTTGCCAAAAACGCCGGAGGCAGGAAGTACGCGCCCATGCCAACCATAAAGCTCGATCCGGCTATCGTCATATTCAGGTTCGTGAGTTCCATGGTGCCGAAGACGCGGATGCCCTGCATGATCAGCATGCCCCAGGTCAGGATGTAGATCCCGCCCAGCACGGCTGGCGGAATGCTGGCGACCACGGCTCCGACTTTCGGAATGAAGCCCAGCACCAGCACGATGATTCCCGCCGAGGTGATCACGTGCCTGCTGCCGATGCCTGTGACCGATAGCGCCCCGATATTCTGGCCGAACGAGGTGGTTCCCGAACCCCCGATCAGAGCGGCGACGGCCGAACCAAGTCCCTCGCCAAAGATGCCACGGTTAATGCGCTTCTCGTCGATCTTCTGCTTGGCCATGATCTCGCCCACAAGGATGTAGTTGCCCATCGATTCGATGATGGCGATGGCGTAGCCGGCGAAGATGATCAGGCAGGCGGTGAGATCGAATTTCCAACCGAACGGCAGGATCCTCGGCAAGCCAAACCAGGCGGCATTTCCGACCGCCGCAAAATTGGTTCTGCCGGCCAGCGAAGCGATCAAAGACCCCGCCATGGCGGCCACCAGGATGGCGCCAAAGCGCAGAAAGCCCTTCTTGAAATAGATCACCAGGAATACCGCTATCAGGAAAGTGATGGCGGCCAGCATGCAGTTGAAGCCGCTGGCAAACTCCGGGGTTCCCGGTTTGCCGATGATCAACCCGATCACGACTCCAGTCAGCGACAACCCGATCAGCGTAATCAGCGGGCCGTAGATGGGCGGGGCGGCGATGATTGGCCGGAGTTTTCCCCAGATACCCAATGGCCAGGCTAAGAGCGCGGACACGACGCCGCCGATTACCATGGCTGTCCATACCGCCGAGACCCCGAGCGTAGCTCCCAGCGCGATGGTCAACGACAGGAACACCGCCGCCGGACCCTGCACCACCGGCAAACGCAGCAATCTTGTTGACTGGGTGATGGTGACAATTCCGGCGCCGATGCAATATGCCTGAACCATGTATTGAACGGTTTCACGGGGTAGTTTCAGTGCCATTCCGGTGACCACGGGGAAGGTCAGCGCCGAGCTTTCCACCAATACCTGTTGCAGTCCGTAAACCAGATATTCTTTCAGCGACATCTTGTCTTCGACGCCGACGATTAAATCCTGCCGCTCTTGAGCAATTGGCTCCACGATGCCTCCCGTGTGTCAGTCGAATGCTTTGCTTGCACCCCAACCAAGCACAACTGCGGCGCTGGTTGGGGACTCCGGCAAATCCGTTTGTGAAACCCTAGGAGATGTATACAATATCTGTTGAAAGAGAGACAAAGAATAACCAAGTTTCTGGCGCGGCGGCGGGCGCCTGCGGCCGATGGATGCCGCCTTTCAGCCGGCCCCGCACTGGTCTAACTCGGGCGGGCTCCGGGCTGTGAACCACGGCGCGAAAGCCGTGTTCCGGTAACGTTGTTGAATCGCCTGGAGTGAACGTCGCGCGTGTTTGTTGCGGTTATGAGAGAGATTGCGGAGGCTAAGGTTTCGATGATGTTTGCCGGAGAAGTCAAAAAAAGCGCCTATTTCGATTCCATCACGCTGATGCAGTGTGGCAAAAAAATCGCCGCCATGGATGGCATCGGCGATGCGGCAGTGGTGATGGGGACGAATGCGAACCGGGCCATCTTGCACTCCAGCGGCCTGTGGCTTGGCGAGTTCGACGGCGCCTCGGACGCGGACCTGCTGGTCGCGGTGAAAGCAGAAAACGAGACTGCCGCGCACGCCGCACTTGCCGCCGTGGACGCTATTCTGAGCGAATCAGGCGGCCAAAGCGGTGCCCACGAGTCACGCCCGGCGAGCCTTCGAAGTGCGCTCAAGATGCTGCCCGGGGCCAACCTGGCGCTGATTTCCATTGCCGGCCGCTTTGCCGGCGGCCAGGCGAGGCGGGCGTTGCAGAGCGGGCTCAATGTCATGCTTTTCTCCGACAACGTTCCCCTGCAAAGCGAAATCGAGCTGAAAGAACTGGCTCGCGAGCGAGGGCTGTTGATGATGGGTCCCGATTGCGGCACGGCGATCATCAACGGTGTTCCTCTGGCCTTTGCCAACGTGGTCAAGCGCGGTGAAATCGGAATCGTCGCGGCTTCGGGGACGGGAATGCAGGAGGCGAGCTGCATCATCTCCAATGCCGGCGGCGGTATTTCGCAGGCCATTGGAACCGGTAGCCGCGATGTCGAGCGGCAAGTCGGCGGCATGATGATGATCGAGGCGCTGAAGGCGCTCGCCGAGGACGAAAACACTCGCGTGATTCTGCTGATTTCCAAACCTCCTCATCCGGAGGTTCTGGAGCGGGTCGGCGGCATCATCGGAGAGATCGGAAAGCCGGTGATCGATCTGTTCGTGGGCGCCGCCAAGCCCGGCGGCCCTTCGACGCTGGAAGAAGCCGCGTTGATGGCGCTAGCCGTATCCCGCGGCCAGAATCCTCGACTGGTTTCCGAACAGCTCGCCCTAAGAGACGGCGAAATCCGGCAACAAGCCGGCCGCGAGGCGGCCAAGCGGCGCAAAGGTCAGAAGTACTTGCGCGGGCTTTTCAGCGGCGGAACCTTTTGCGCCGAGGCGCAGGCGCTCTTCGCCAATGCCGTCGCCGACGTCTACTCGAACGTGCCTGCCGGCCGCGCCACCCGGCTCGCGCTTTCACTCGAGAGCCGGAACAATAGCGTTGTCGATTTTGGCGACGATGAGTTTACGGTGGGCAGACCCCACCCGATGATCGACTACTCGTTGCGCAACGGGCGGATTTTGCACGAAGCGGCGGACCCCGAAGTGGCCGTGATTCTGCTCGATGTCATTCTCGGCTACGGCTCGAACCCCGATCCCGCCAGCGAACTTTTCGAGGTGATTCGCGAGGCGAGCAAGACGGTGGCGGTGATTAGTTCGATTACCGGGACCGACCAGGACCCGCAAGACCGGGCCGAGACCGGCAAAAGGCTGCAAGAGGCAGGCGCCCTGGTGATGCCCAGCAACGCCGCTGCCTGCAAGCTGGCGATGTACATCCTGCAGTACCTGGAGGGCGGTTGCCTTGCACAAATTATTTAGCAGCGAGCTCAAGGTGATTAACATCGGGCTGTCGGCGTTCAAAAAGGCCCTGGACGATGCTCATGCACCCGCCGTCCAACTCGACTGGAGGCCGCCGGTGCAAGTCGATGCCGGGCTGATGAAACGGGTCCGCTCGATGCTTCCGGAGATCGAAAAGGCGAATGCCAAGGCGGTCGAAATCATTCAGGCCGGCACGCCGCACCTCATCGGCATGGGTCGAGCGCTCGACGTCATTCCCGGCATGAAACCTGACCTGCTGCTTCACGCCGGGCCGCCGATCGATTGGCAGAGGATGTGCGGTCCCATGCGCGGTGCGGTTCTGGGCGCTTTGCTGTATGAAAAGCGTGCCGACAGTCCCGAGCAGGCCGAGCGGCTCGCGGCCTCCGGCCAGATCGAGTTCGCGCCCTGCCACGAGCACCATGCGGTTGGTCCGATGGCCGGAATCGTTTCCTCGTCGATGCCGGTATTTATCGTCAAGAACGAGCAATATGGAAATCTTGCCTATTGCACCATGAACGAGGGCTTAGGCAAGGTTTTGCGCTACGGCGCCTTCGATGAAACGGTTCTACAGAGGCTCAGGTGGATGGAAACGGAGCTCTATCCATGCCTGAAAGATGCTTTGGGTAAGATTGGAAAGATCGACCTGAAAAACCTGATTGCTCAAGCCTTGCAAATGGGCGACGAGGTTCACAATCGCAACCGGGCGGCGACATCCTTGTTCTACCGCGCGGTCGCCCCGGCCATCGTGCGGACCTGTGCTCGCGCCGCGGTTGCCGCCGAAGTGCTGGAATTCATCAATCGCAACGATCACTTCTTCCTGAATCTCTCGATGCCGGCATCGAAGGCGACGCTGGATGCGGCGCGCGGCATCGAGAACAGCAGCGTCGTCACCGTGATGTCGCGCAACGGCACGGAATTCGGAATTCAGCTTTCCGGCACGGGTGAAAAATGGTTCACCGGCCCCGCCGCCGTGCCGGACGCGCTGTTCTTTCCGGGATACTCGCGAGCCGATGCCAATCCCGATATCGGCGACAGCGCCATTACGGAAACCAATAGCCTGGGAGGATTCGCCATCGCTGCCGCCCCGGCCATCGTGCAGTTTGTTGGCGGCGGCACCGAGGATGCGCTTCGCTACACCCGGCAGATGTATGAAATCACGGTCGCGGAAAACTCCACCTATCGCATTCCGTACCTGAATTTCCGCGGCACGCCCACCGCAATCGATGTCGTCAAAGTTGTCGAGACGAATATACTTCCGTTCATCGATACCGGTGTCGCGCACAAGCAGCCGGGAGTGGGACAGATCGGCGCGGGCGTGGTTGACGCGCCGGTCGAGCCCTTCAAGAAGGCTTTTGAGGGCTTTGCGGAAAACCTGCGGCGGTGAGAGTTCGCGGCATTTTGTATTTCGAAAAGAGAGGCGGGAGATGAATAACGCAGAATTCCTTGCATTGATGAGCAAAGTACGGATTTATGATCTTACCCAGCGGCTGAGCATTCACACGCCACCATGGCCCACCTACATGCCGCTTGGCATTCAGTACTTCAAGCGGGTTGCCGGCGCTCACATGGGGCAAGGCGCCAATGGCCAGATCATCACCACCAGCAATCATGTGGGCACGCACATGGACGGCGAGATCCACTTCTATGGCCACGGCAGAGCCATCGGCCAGGTGCCCATCGCGGAGTGGGTCGGCCCCGGCGTTGTCGTCGACATTTCGAAGGAAGTCGGCGATTACGATTTGTACTCGCCCGAGATGATCACCAGCAAGGTCGAGGTCAAGCAGGGAGATATCCTGATCATCAACACCGGCTACCATCGCTATGCCTGGGACCAGGTGGAGTCGGATGAAGTGCGCTATTTCGTGAAGCATCCCGGCCCCGATCCAAACTTCCACGAATGGGCGTTGAAGATGAAGCTGAAATGGATCGGGGTCGATTGCGGCAGCGCCGATCATCCCATGAACACCATCGTCCGCGACTGGCATCCAGGCCCGTTTATAGAGGCCGAAAAGAAGCTGAAGGCGAAGTACGGCAAGGCTTGGGACGAGATGTTCCCGCCCGAGACCTATTACCAGATTATGCACATCAAGTTGTTCCCCCAAAAATTGGTGCATGCGGAGAATATCGGCGGGGAGATCGAGGAGATCAGCAACCAGAGGGCTTGGATTGGCGCCTTCCCGCTGCGCGGAATCGAGTTGGAATCCTCCATGT
>Ga0182014_10006014_pt1 | contig 13288 bp, 17 predicted proteins | sample 612S2DmetaG_FD_120489 | JGI IMG/M metagenome (GOLD analysis project Ga0182014, IMG submission 120489) | Permafrost microbial communities from Stordalen Mire, Sweden - 612S2D metaG | ecosystem: Environmental > Terrestrial > Soil > Wetlands > Permafrost | place: Sweden: Stordalen | collected... | reverse complement strand
TGAGGTGGCGGTTGAGGATCTGCTCGGCCGCAACCCGGTGCACCTGGAAGAGGACCAGATCCGCGGCGCGCTCGAAGGCAAGGTCGTACTAGTCACCGGTGCGGCTGGCTCCATCGGCTCCGAACTCTGCCGGCAGATCGCCCACTTCCGCCCCGCCGGGATCGTGGGCTTCGAAATCGCCGAGTCGACCTTGTTTGAGATCGACCGCGAAATGCGCCGGTCGTTTCCGAAAACCCCCTTCTACCCGGAGATCGGGAGCGTACAGAATCGCATTCGCCTAAACGAGGTTCTGCGTCAATACTCGCCGTCAGTCGTCTATCATGCCGCCGCCTATAAACACGTCCCCCTGATGGAGGCGCATGTTTTCGAAGCGATCGAGAACAACGTCTTCGGCACCTATAACGTCGCCGTGGCCGCTGCGGAGCACGGAGTCGAAGACTTCGTTATGATCTCTTCCGATAAGGCAGTGCGGCCGACCAACATCATGGGCGCCACCAAGCGCGTCGCGGAACTGTTGCTCCTGGCCCTGCAGAACGGGCGTACCAAGTACGTCGCCGTGCGCTTCGGCAACGTGCTCGGTTCCAATGGTAGCGTCATTCCCATCTTCAAGAAACAGATAGCCTCCGGTGGGCCGGTGACGGTAACGCATCCCGAAATGCGGCGCTTCTTCATGACCATCCCAGAAGCCTGCCAACTCGTGCTGCAGGCCGCGGTGATCGGCGAGGGCGGTCAGATCTGCGTACTTGATATGGGCCAGCCGGTAAAGATCGTCGAGCTGGCCAGAGATCTGATTCTGCTCTCGGGGCTCAAGCCGGATGAAGACATCAAGATCGAATTCACCGGCATGCGCCCAGGCGAGAAGCTCTATGAAGAGTTGAGCACCATGCTTGAGAACACGGCGCCCACCACCCATGAGAAAATCCGCATCTTTGTAGGCAATGGAATGCCGGAAGGCGACATGCTGGAGTGGCTCAGTTGCCTCCGAGAGATCTGCCAGGCGCGCGACGCCGGCCGGTTGGTCATCGCCCTGAAAGAAATTGTGCTCGACTACAGTCCGAGTACGCATTTGTTGAAACGCGTCATAGAAACCCGGGACCAGCTACACAGTCGCTACTGGAATCTGAGGTAAGCTGGTTCTCGTCCTCTTCCAAATGTCCCCAATGAAGTATTTCTTGGTCGCAGGAGCACGCCCCAACTTCATGAAAGTCGGCCCGATTCACCGGGCGTTCGTTTCAAGGCGAAACGGCCATTCAACCGTTGATCTACTCCTGGTCCACACCGGCCAACACTACAGCCGGAACATGTCGGACGACTTCTTCCGCGACCTCGGCATTCCCGAGCCTGACATCAACCTGGGGGTTGGCTCAGGTTCGCATGCCGAGCAGACGGCGCGCATCATGATGGCCTTTGAACCAGCGTGTCTGGAACATCGTCCGGATTGGGTGATCGTCGTTGGAGACGTCAACTCCACTCTGGCCTGCGCCCTCACCGCCAAGAAACTCGGCATCCGGGTCGCTCACGTCGAAGCCGGACTGCGCTCCCGGGACATGTCGATGCCGGAGGAGATCAACCGCCTCTGCACCGATGCCATTTCGGACCTTTTGTTCACAACCGATATTCTGGCCGTGGAGAATCTACGGAATGAAGGCGTAGTTGCCGATAAGATCCACTTCGTCGGTAACACCATGATTGATACTCTGTGCCAGCAGATCGGCCGTGCCCGTCAACTTGCCCTACCGGAAGGTTTGGCGTCTGGCCAATATGCTGTCCTCACCTTGCATCGCCCGGCCAACGTGGATTTTCCTGAACGTTTGGGCCTCGTTATGGGAGCAATCAACACGATCGCGACTCGGATTCCGGTTGTTTTCCCCGTCCACCCGCGGACCAAGCCCAGGCTCAAACAAGTCGAGATGCACCCACGCATCCAAATCGTGGAACCTATGAGCTATCTGCCGTTCCTCGGCCTCGTAGCGAACTCCTGCCTGGTTCTAACCGACAGCGGAGGTATTCAGGAGGAGACGACCGTGTTGGGCGTGCCCTGCCTCACCATGCGCCCCAACACGGAGCGCCCTATTACCTGCGAGATCGGAACCAACGTACTGGTAGGAATCGATCCGCAACGTATCCTACTGGAAGCCAACTCGATACTCGATGGCAACGCTCGCGCCGGTGCCATTCCCGATAAGTGGGACGGGCGCGCTGCGGAGCGCATTGTAGACGTCCTTCTCAACCAACACGTACATGCTCCAAGCGGCTGTACGTGATCTCTTTCGTTCGCGCTCAGCGTGTTCAGTCAAGAATGAGATAGAATCGACGATACGATAGGTCGGTCTCTCAAAACGCACGCTTCAATTTCGGCTTGTAAGCCATGCCGCTTTTAGTGTCTAGTCGTCTACGGTAACTGATTTGTATCTGAAAGTGTCGAGTTTTCAACTGGCTTTCGGAAGCGGAAGGGCGTCATAAATGAGCAGGTCCCTCTGCGTGTCCACGCGATCCAAGGCCTGCCGCAAGGGGAACGGTAGAACGGCATCGTTGGCGGTAAACATGGCCATGGCTGGCCGGAACACGCGAGCCTCCAGTCGCGAGAACAGCCGAGCGACCTTCCAGCCGTAAGGAGTAACGAAGTAGCGATTGGTTTTGGGTGGACGGTAGATCAAGCCCTTCAGGCGGAGGCGACGCAAGTCATAGGTCATCGGGTGGGGAGTGTACTCGGCCAGCGTCACGCCCAACAGATCCGCCACCTGCTGCCGGAGATCGCGATTGCGAAAGCCGTCGATGAGATGATGAAACATGGTGATCGCCAACAGCAATGCCATCACCCCGCGGTTGGCCGAACTTCAATCCCGGCGCCTTTTGGCTGTCTTCAGTGACGGCGGGTTGCACCACTCTTTGGATGCTGTCGCCGCTCATGCCACTGTTGTGGCTGACGCGTTCGACTTCCAGTAAGCGCCGGTTGATCGGCAAACTCGAAACGGCGGTCTTGCAACAAGGCTGCCAGGACCTGGTCGATGGAACAGGACTGCCAGAGCCGCTGAAAGATGAGCGCCGGTCCAATGTTGGTGTGGCGCGTGGCCATGCTGTCGGCATGCGCATGCGCGCCGAGGAGGACCAGCTTTTCAGAGAAGCGCGAGAGAGACTGCACCAGCGCGTGGAGTTGGCCGCTGGCGAGGAGTTCGTCGAGGCGACCGAGGCGGGCCAGGACGCGCAGCTTGACCTTGCCGTCGGCCCAGATGTTATCGACGAAAAGCTGGGCGTGGCTACTTTAGGACGACGCTCCAGTGGCCGGGATGAAGGCGCTGCTGATCTCGTGCGATGTGGAAGGACCAGTAGCGATCGAAGTCCCCGCTCAAGTAGATGGCTCTGAGTTGGACGATTGCCTCGGCCATCTCCTCAGTCCAGCGCATTCCCGAACGTTCCATGCGGTCCTTGATGAGGTTTTTGCACGCGCCCTCGACGGGGCCACTGGCGATGGGCCAGCCCTTGGCGAGATATTCGTCATAACGCATGCGAGCACGATTGCGGTGTAGGTAGTCCGCAACGCCGCGTAGCGTCTTGCGCTTGGCCCCGAAGAGCCCGCGTTTGGTAACGCTCTGGCGAATCCCCTTGACGACCTGACTGACGTCGCCGAAGAGGATGCGCAGGGTGCGGTCCAGAACCCAGAGTTCCGCTTCCAGGCTCCCCTCAGCGTGGAACACATACGCGGCTTTCCAAAGTTTCTCCAGAACATGCAACAGATCCAGGATCAGGGTGACGCCGAGCGTCTTTTCGACCAGAATCTGCAAAGCTCGCTCGCCGTCGGTGACGGCCACGCGAGTCTTGATGGCTTGCGGATCGCGGCGTAGCATCTCCTGGGCCACCTCCTCAATGACGGCGGTCTTGCCTTTGAGCAAACTGGCCCACACCCGCTTGTTCTCCGGGCGCGGGGGAGTCTGCCCGGCGGCGGGTGTCCGCCGTTCGGTACGGAACAGGCTTTCCGCAACCTGTTCTGGGGTGCGGACCCAAGGCGCGCGGGTGAACACGGCGGCCACGGTGGCCATTCTCTTCCGGTTGGCTTTCTGCCCCTTGGTGAGTCGCACGCTGGGTTGTGCGCCTCCGGGCTTGACCATAGGAATACCCTTGCCATCGACCGACGCCACGAGGATGGAGCCGTTCGCCGGTTCGGGTGCGCGTTCCCGATAAAAGGCGTCAAAGTCCAGAGCCGCATCCCGCAGAATTTCCTCCAGGCTGCGCTTGGGGACAGAAACGCCGGTGAGGTCTGCGATGGCCTCGACCGATTCGTGGAAGGGGTTCTGAACCGCCGCCTTGACCAACCGCCGCTGTAGCTCGTAGGAGAACGAACGCGCAGGTAAGGCGAGGTTCTGGTCGAGTGGATAAATGCTTGGCGTGCCATCGTGAGAGTAGCCCATGCGGTGAATCTCCACCGGGCCAAAGATGGTTTTCAGAGAGCGGGTGCGGAGACGACGATGGCTGTATAACACCGAACCAGCCTGTTGTGGGACGAGCAGTGCAGGGCCCACATCTCCATCGCCGCGGCGCTGGATATGAGCCTGGAGCAGCAGGCGCTGTACCTCGCGGCCCTTGGTCTGCTGCTGCGATTCAATCTCGTGGAGCGGGAGTTGCAGGGTGTGACTGGAAGCCAACCAAGCCTCCAGCAGGGCGAATTCGAGGGCCGCTGGAGTGGTGGCAGCCGCGGTGGGGGAAGCCTGCGGCTCAAGGATCGGGAGTGGCCCTGGACAGGGCGGCAGAAACGCTGTCGGCGGAAATACTGTTGCAGTATTTGTTGTTGACATAGTCCTACGGTATTAGATACCGTAAGAATGGGTCTATGTCCAGACGTTTATGAGCAGACCTCGACGACCCCAACCGACTGCGAGCCCGGATCGCTACTCGCAACGCTTTCGGGAGCTAAAACGGGAATTTCAACAACTGGAGTATTTCTGCAAAGGGACGATTCTCAAGCGGATGATGAAGTGCGGCAAAGCCCAGTGCGCTTGCCGCCAAGACCCGGCTAAACGACATGGACCTTACTTCGAGTGGACGTATAAGGCCAAAGGCAAAACCGTCAATGTGAAACTCACTCCCGAAGTGATGCCCATGTTTCGCGCCGCTTCTCAACAGTATCGAAAACTGAAGTCCCTGCTCAATCGTCTTGAACGACTCTCGCAGACTGTCCTGCGCCATCAGGCCAAACGGGCCCAATCCGACCACCGCGACTGATCGAAAACCGGGGATATTCTCATATCCCGCCTTTTGACCCCACCCGGCAACGGATCACTTCACCCAAACTCGCTCATTCTGCGTGCGTTAGCCGTCGTCCTAAAGTAGCCACACCCAATTAATATGGGACACACGTGACAGTAGGTTTCCGCTTAAAACGATCCCGCGCTATGTGGATTCAGCAAGTTATGGCGACTTTGAATCACAAAGTGTCGCAGATGAGTCTTAGGGCTTAACCCAGCACGCAGTGATATCAACTAACCCAGTCACGGCCGCATTTACCGCTCCTCCGGTTGCCGTGAACCTAGCTAGGACATCATGCGACCGGGCATCGTGACTAGTGAATAATGTTGTAAACTGTTCGTTGATATCGGATACGGCTTGAAATACACTGTAGGCCGATGAATAGTACGCTGGCGCACCTGACACTCCAATGCTGACCGTCATCCCCGTGAGTCCTCCCCCGCTGAATGAAGTGCTATGCTTGACGCGCAATCCAGTGAGGATTGCGGTGGCCGGCAGTGTGAATAGCGTAATGTCCTGAATCGCAACCGGTGCAGTAAGCGCGGCACTCGCCACTGTATATATCATACAGGAGTCGATTGAGCCTCCAGGCAAGCTGTCTAGTGCATTCTGAATCAATCCGAGAGGGTTCACCTGCGCAATGACCGAATCGGATTGCCTCCAAACATAGGCATTCGTGACATAGGCTCCGGTACCGACATCGTTGATCTGACCGAAGGGATACAGGTGCAGCCTGATCTGATCGAACGGACCGGGATCAAGCACATGAAAACCAAATGCGTACAATACAACGTCACCAGTTCGCACTTCATTAACTGGCAATGTGACTGACATAGAATTGGAGGCCAGAACCCAACCCAGCGCTGAGTGCAAAGACGCTTGAAAACGAATGGAGTGATGAATGTTAGGCAAGGTTGATGTGTACTTCACGGCATAAGTCGCGTACACGTAATCGCCCGTTGTGAAGCTTAATCGTACCGGGGTAGATACTATGTGCGGTGCAGATGTCACAGATGCTGAACGGTAGAACTGAGAGCCAATCTGGGTTAGAACATTTCCAACGGGGACAATTGCGCCGGTTGGAACTCCCGAATCGATCGGCGTAAGCCTACTAGTTGACAGATTGTGCGCAATTCCGTAGACGCTTGAGTGAGATCCCATTATGGTCCTACGATAAGTAACATTGTAACCGGCGTCCATGTGCACGCTATCCTCGTCGATCCTGCCGTTGTCGCAGATAGCGACAAGAACCTTAGGGATGTTGACATTCGGTCCCCACTGATTTTGCTCTACAACGAAGCCGTGAGTTAAGCCGAGAACGATAGCAGCGGCTCCCGTGTTGGCCTCGAAATAATTGTTCCTGATTTGTACACTAGTATTATTCGTGCCGGTTATCACTAACGGGTTCGGCTGCCCCTCAAGGTCGTTGTCCGCTATCGTCAGGCCCTTGCCTGCGCTGTGTATCCCCCCGGCCCCGTTTTGTGTGATTCCAGAATGAGTGATTGTGCCGGTGGTAAGCGCCTGGGCGCTGTAAAAGCCGTATCCGGCGTTGTTTTCCAAGCCGCTGTATTGCACGGACACTTTTCCGATGGTACCCGACCCGGGCCCTATGTGAAGTCCATCCTGGCATCCACGCATCCTGCTCCGATGAATTGAGATGCCGGTAAGCCAGTTTCCTCCGGATACCGAAACGCAATGCCCCACAGAGCCAAACTTTGCCGCTTTGGTTATGTGAAGGCCTTCGATGCTTGTGTAATAGGGTACGTACGATCCGGAGGCATCGATCGAGAGCACATCTCCGGCATGATCGCCGACAATCATGGACGTATATCCGCTCCAGACACTTCCACCGCTAATCGGAGTTCCGATGCCTAGCAGCGAAACCCCCGAATATCGAATGGGAATCGTTCGCGTGGTTCGGTACTGGCCGGGAGGAAAGAAAACAGGAACCCGCCGCCTCGCGCTGATGGTAGTGTCCCCGCCGGTTTCCCAAATGCCTACCACAAGCCCATTTGCCGCCTCCAGCGCCCTTTCGATGGCGTCCGTGTCGTCGGTGCCAGTCGTTCCGTTCCAGTCGCCCTTGGCGTTGTAGGGCGGGCATTTGACATTGAGAACTTGACCTCCAGTGTCACATATTGCACCGTATATATTCCCCGCTGCCACGACGCTCCCGGGGGGGGCTCCTGAAGGCAAAGGAGCGCCTATTGCAAGGTTTCCAGAAAACGCACAGCTTTTCCCTGTGCAACTGAGCGGCGAGGCGGATAAACCTCCAGTTGAGCCTTTCATCTGCACGTCGCCGGTACTGCCGACCGCAGTGTCGGCTTTTTGCGCGAACGCGCCGCCAGCAGGAAGTAAGAAACAAACGACGGTAACAAGATTGCGTGTCATCGGAGTTAAGACAAGTTCCTTCATTCGATTCGACATGTCACAAGAAGTCGCGACGGCCGGCCGTGCGTACCTATATGGTCCAGATTTCCGCAGCCCGGAATGTTGTTCTCGACTTCAGAACCTCTTTAGTATACACCCCTCTCGTTCGCGACGTGGCTTCAACGACGGCAAAAACGAGGGCCATGTTGGCGGGCGACAAAGGCTTGACGGTTCGGTTACGCTAAGAATTGGTCGAAGAAACGCGGAAGGGTCCGGACAGCGACGGCTTGCCCTTCTCTAGCGCGGTCTTTGACCTCAAACCGACGAGCGCATTGTCCAGCGTTGTCATAAAACCCGGGAGTGGCAACCATTCCGGAACTCCTGGACGGGCACATCACGTTGGAAGTGGAGTGCCGCGACCGTCTCTACCTCAACGGCTATATCGGCCGGCTGGCAAGCGGAGTTGCGTTATCGCCTCAGGGGCGCGATACGACTCTGTGTTTATTTGAGTATGATATGAGGATGATCACCCCTTCGACCAGGTGATCAAGGAAAGGCATCGCATGGAAACCGTCGGAGCGCAAAATCTCCCCATTTGTCGAAGGCCACCTTGGCGAGCAGCGCGGTTGGCGCCTTTTTGGTTTCGTGAGTCGATGATATGAGAAAGCGGATGCGCCGCCTGCGGACACTCGGTGCAGCTACAAACTCGTCAATGATCAACAGATCAGGACGCGCGTAGCGGCGCAACCGTGCCGGGAGCGGTATGTCGGCGAGCGAAGTGGTCAGGTGGAGAGCAACTCCGCTTTGATAGCGAACGCGGTAACCCTGCTCGCCGGTCTTCTGCCCCACGGCTTAGATGATTGGGCTCCTTTCGCTGGGTTCGAATGCCATTTGCACATTCAGTCCGAGTTGGGCAATGCCCAACGTTCCGCAGTCAGCACATCGTGCAGCTACGATCCCTCGCCCTTAGTGATCGATTGGGGGCCTGCAATCGACCTGACGCTTCGCCCGCTACGTAAGTCTGTCCGCGCGGCTTGACTGTCAATGTCCAGCATGAGAGCCACACCCGTTCCGCATATGCAACATATTGTCCAACAAAGCTCGCTTTGACGCTAGTGAGCTATATTAGAGCCGACTTCAGTTGTGGGGTTGTCATTGGCATTCAGCCAAGTTATTCGAGAATTCGTTATCGTAGTACTTTGTATGTTTGTTGGATCCAACCATACATCTGGGATAGATGAGCTGGAACCAGATGCTAGAAACGAGTCGTGTATGGTTGTCTGAACAGGATTCAAACTAACTGAAGCAGAACTTTTCCCAACAGACAACGTCGGGTGCCTTATCGGATTTGGCGCGTCATAAGCCCTTACACTCACGGACGTCTGACATAACGATTCTAGCCGGACCCCGCCGCCGTAAGGTTCTTCGAGGCTGATGTTGTTAAAACTATTACCAACAGACGATGAGCCGCCGGTTGCGCTCACGTAGATGGCCCAAGCGGTTGACGATAGTCCATTCGTAATAGCAATGTGATCCCACGTGTCGAATCCCATTAGCGATGCGACTACGTTGATACTGTTCGCGGTATTATTATAGTGATTTACTTCGATGTCGTCGGCTTGCACGCCGTCGATCTCTCCGTTGATCGCCGAGGAAGTCACGGATATCGCATGCTGGGTCGAATTCTCCTGATTTACGATCAGATGGTAAAGATACAATTTACTGATTGATAAGGCGACGTCGAGATTGATTACATCCCCGCCTCCAGTGTCGGAGTCTAGTGTGAGATTTTCAAGTCTAACTTCAAACAACGTCGTGCCGGATGACGTGATCAGGTCACCAAAGGACGTTTGAAGCACCGTATTGGTCTTGTCTTCCCCAAGTATCCAGGTGTTGGTCTTCACGACAAAAGGGCCCGTGTACGTGCCACGCGGGAAGTACACTTTGTTTGAGACAGCCAGCGCGGCGGTGAATGCCGCAGTACTCGATATGGCTCCCGTTGGGTCCGCGCCGTAATCCAAGACGCTGACAAGGGCCCTGGGATCTTCAGATGCCTGTTGATGTTGTGCCTTGCCCGTCATCTGTTTGAGCTGTTGCTGGATCGTACCTATCTGCTGTTGCAATGCTTGCCATTGCGCTTTGAGGTCCGATAGTTCGTCGGCCCGGCCCGCCGAAGTCATTAGCGCTACACACAAGGTGAGTCGCAGGATTGCCGAGGAAGCAGCCCTCGACACTGCGAAAGAACGGAGCGTCGATTTCACGGGATTTCCATCCGATGTGCTTATCGGCAGCAAATCAAGATCTCGTCGGAATCACCGCAGAGAAGGTGCTAAGACGGAGCGGGCGGACCGCCGTGAACTCCAATGAATTGTTTGGCTTCGGTCGGTGCTGCCTAATTGACCGCTGTGGAGTGCGCGGTGGCTGTTGCAAGATTTCATTTAGCGCGTCAAGCACTCCGCGTGGACCAGCCAAGAAAGCCGGTCGCAGCCTTCTTGTCTATGTGGGCTACCCCCAATGGGGTATCAAGCATTCCGCGCTCCTATGGGAAGAAGGTTCGTGCGATACGGACACGTCCTGATACAACTCGAAACGATAACGAATCCAGCGAGCGGGCTTGGCGGGGATCGGCGGCGCCGCGTTTCGTACACTGGCTGCAATCGTTGCCATTGTGCTTTTTCTTAGACGCAAGGTTATGATCTAATGCTGTCAACCCCAACCGGCCCCGGCGCAAACCTCAATACCTGGCGTATCCCGCAATGTCCCTTCCTGATCGACTGTTCAGCTGCCGTGCTCGAGCAGATCCGCCAGGAAATGGATGATAGTTCCAGTCCCCGGCGTGGTGAACGGGAAACTGGGGCGTCCTGTTCGGCATCCACGAGCCCGGCCGCATCCGCATCCTTGCCTCGAAACCGCTCGCCTGCGAGCATGCCCTGGGCCCGGGGTTTGTTCTTTCGGCGAAAGATGAGAAGCGTCTGGCGCAACTCATCGCGGCTTTCGCCACGGCCCCTGAGTTGAACGGTCTGGAGGCCCTGGGCTGGTATCACTCCCACATCCGCGCAGCCGGATCTTCCTCTCCGAGCGCGACCAGCAGATCGATTACCGCTATTTCGCTGCTCCGTACCAGATCGCTCTCGTCATTCATCTCCCATCCGACAGACCGGCTCGCGCCGGCATCTTCTTCCGCGAAGCATCAGGCGAGATGCGCACGGAGTCCAGTTACGAGGAGTTCGCGATCGAGGCTCCTCCTGCGGCAGTCCCGGAACGCAAGCAGTCGGTGGCTTCCGAGCCGGCCCACGTCACAGATGGACGCCGTCGCCTGCGAGGCCCGAGCCACACCGGGAGGTGATCTGCCCCAAATGCGGCAGCAAGCATCTCCAGCGGGCGCGCCGGGCGGGACCAATCGAGCGGTTCCGCGACGTTCTCGGCTATTACCCGTACTGCTGTCACGAGTGCCTGTCGCGCTCTTTTCTGAAGACTTCCTCGGGTCTATTGGAAAGTGCGCGTTCTCGTCCCCGGAGACGGCCAGAAGAACGCAAACGAGCACGGCAGCGCACGCGCCGAGAAATACTGCTTTGGGGCGGCGGAATCTTTGGCTTCCTGGCGCTCTTGTACTATATCGTCCGGGATACCGGCCCAAAGCCCGATGCACCCTGAGATCGGAGTTCCGTCCGCCAGACCCGTCATTCCGATGTCTTCCCGCTTGGTATCTCTTCTCTGTATCCTAAGCGTCCTGTTGGTGATTACCGGCTCGCTGCTGCCCGCCAGTTCTTCCGTGATCCGCGCTATCGGGAGGCTGCCGGTCAACCAGAAAGTGCTGCATTTCTGCGGCTACACCTGGCTGGCCCTGCTGGCGTTTCTGACGGTCAAGCGCCGGTCCCTCGCGGTCATCCTGGCTCTATCCATGATCTTGCTGAGCGTAGCTTTGGAGTTTGGCCAGAAGCTGGTGCCGGGCCGGGCGTTCGAAATCCGCGACATGTTCATCAACGGATTTGGGGTGCTTACCGGCATCGTAATCGGCATTCTGAGCCGCCGCATCGTGCCGGCGGTCAGCAACAACTGACTCCGCCGCCCTCCCAATCCGCGCCGGCTATCCCCTGCTACTTCCGCGGGGACTCGGTATCTTCGCTTGTTGGCCTGGAAGCGCCGGCGTCTGGCATTGCGACTCCTGATCGCGGCCGTCGTACTTCTCCTCGCATTCGCCTCAGAGTTCGTCTCCAAGGCCCTGGTTCGTTCGCTCGAAGGCCAGTATCAAGACTCCGGCTTGGACGTCTCGCCAGCGCAGGCCATCGTGGTCTTGGGTGGAACCATTCGCATGCCCACAACCCGGCACCATTTGACCGGGCTGATAGATCCAAGCGATCGCCTGTTGGCCGCTTTCCGGCTGTATCGCGCTGGGAAAGCCCCGCTGGTATTCTGCACCGGCGGAAGGAATCCACTCGGCGGCACCGGCAGGACTCCCGAGTCCATCTGGATGGCCCGGTTGCTCGAAGAATGGAACATCCCATCCACCGCCATCCAGATCGAAGGCAGATCCATCAACACCCACGAAAACGCCATCCTGAGCTTCCAAATACTCGCACCCCTCGGCATCCGCAAGATCCTCCTGGTGACCTCAGCCATGCACATGCCCCGTGCGGCGGGAGCGTTCCGCAAAGCGGGATTCGAGGTGATCGCGGCGTCGGCCGACTTCCACTCCGGCTGGGGCGAAGGCTACTTTCTGGAGAAATGGCTGCCCAGCGCTAAGAGCCTGGTCGACTCCCACACCGCCTTGTACGAGTGGCTGGGAATTGCCATATACCGCCTGCGCGGCTGGATGTGAACGCGGCCTGCGGGGGGAAAATCGGGACACTCGGCACCAACGGCGCGATGGGCAGCGGCGACGCCGCCAACGACTGCCTATCGACAGTTTTTTCGCGGATGGCACCGGTCGCCGCGTCTGGGCGCGGCGTGCTGAGACTCGCCCGCAAAAGCCGTGATCGGACCGGAAACCAAGAGCGTTCGGGAACGTCACGCCATTGCGCTCAGCGGCGATTCGTTCTGCATCCGTTCGCGTAGCAACGCATTGATCCGTCCCCGTGTCCCTGGCCTTTCGCTTTGAGCCAGGCCAGGCATCGTTGTCAATGCGGAACGAGATCTGCGATTTGAGAAGATGCGCACTTTCCGAGCATCCCCTGCTCCAACTGCGCCGGGCGGAGAGTGCGGTCGATTTAGCTCGCCTAGCGCAAAGCGTCCTCGACCGCCTCCGGGTGGTGAGCAATTACCGCCAGCAGGATGCGCGCCGGTCCGTCCGGTTGCGTGCGGCCCTGTTCCCAGTTTTTGACCGTCGCCGGGGCGAACCCGAACCGTGCGGCGAATTCCGATTGACTCAGGTCAAGCTTCTGGCGAAGAGCTCGCACGTCGACAATGGGTCTACGCTCAATGCTCACCATGGTGACGCGCACCGGGACATCTTCCCCGCTGGCCCACGCGATGGCCTGCTTTACGCTGCGAACGAGTCGACGGCCGGCAGCCGTGTGTTTCTTGGCTGGGGTTTTCTTGGTTTGGCTCCGCATCATCGGTTTTCACTCCTTTTCTTGTATCGCGAAACGAGCAGCGGAAGTAACCGCTTCAGGCTTCGTTTGTCGGCTTCCGAAAGATTCGTTTTCTCATTCTTGGCGTAGATGTCCAAAAGGAACAGCGG
>Ga0182014_10006013_pt1 | contig 13289 bp, 11 predicted proteins | sample 612S2DmetaG_FD_120489 | JGI IMG/M metagenome (GOLD analysis project Ga0182014, IMG submission 120489) | Permafrost microbial communities from Stordalen Mire, Sweden - 612S2D metaG | ecosystem: Environmental > Terrestrial > Soil > Wetlands > Permafrost | place: Sweden: Stordalen | collected... | reverse complement strand
GTTCGCCAATGGCGGGCTCGGCATCTCGCCGCATGTCGTGACCAGGATCCGCACCAGCGAGGGCAAGGTGCTTTACGCGCGGCAACCGGACCAGCTCGGGCAGGTGATCGAGCCGCGCAACGTTGCCATGATGAACACCATGATGCAGGAAACGTTGCTCTCCGGCACGGCGCACAAGGCGGAGCTTCCGGGCTGGCAGGCCGCCGGCAAGACCGGCACCAGCCAGGATTTCCGCGATGCCTGGTTCATCGGCTACACCGCCAATCTCGTCACCGGTGTCTGGCTCGGCAATGACGACAATTCGCCGACCAGGAAAGCGACCGGCGGCGGCCTGCCGGTGGAGGTCTGGACCCGCTTCATGAAAGCCGCGCATCAAGGCGTGCCGGTGGCCTTATTGCCGAACGCCCAACCCGCCGGCCTGTTCTCGAACCTGATGCAGACGGCGTCGCAGGTCAGCGCGCCCGCGGCGCCGCCGGCGCCGGTCTCAACGGCGCCCGCGCCCACGGCACAGGCGCCCGCTCCGCTCGCGCCGATTCCGTCCGGGCCTGCGAACCGGCCGGCGCCGACGCGCGCCTCCGCCCGCCCGGAAGCGGCCGCGGGACTGGATGGCTGGCTGGTGGACCGACTGTTCGGGCGCTAATCCTGCACGCCGTAGCGATGCAGGTCGTTGCCCGAGGTGTCGAGCCAGGTCTTGGCGCGCTCGACATGGCCGCAAACGCGCGCGACCACTTTCCAGAACCGCGCCGAATGATTCATCTCGACCAGATGCGCCACTTCGTGGGCGGCGAGATAATCCAGCACGTAAGGCGGCGCCAGGATCAGCCGCCACGAGAACGACAGCGAGCCGGCCGAGGTGCACGAGCCCCACCGGCTCGACTGGTCGCGGATCGACAGCCGCTTCACCTTCACGCCGAGCGCCTCGGCATATGACTGCGCCGCCTTTTGCAGGTCGCGCCGCACTTCACGCTTCAGGTAATCGTGAATCCGGCGCTCGATGTGTTCGACGCCGCCCGCAACGCAGAGAATCCGCTCGCCGCTGTCGCGGGTTTCCGTCCACACCGTGCCGCGGGTGCCGGCGCGATGCACGATTTTGTGCGGCAGGCCGCGCAGCGGCACCACGGTGCCCGGAAGAAAGGGCGCGGCCTTCGGCAAGCGGCCGAGGCGCGCGGCGATCCAGCCGCCGTGACGTTGCGCGAAGTCCTTGGCGTCGGCGATGGTGCCGCGCGGCGGCATGGTCAGGATCGCTTCGCGGTCGCTCGGATGAATGCGCAGGGTGTAGCGCCGCGCGCGCCGGTGCCGGCGCAGCCGGACCGAATAGATTTGCGAGCCGTGCTTGACCAGGAGACGAGAAGGTTCGTAGGGCCGCCGATAAAGGAGGGCGCGAGTGGCCATGTCTGCGATTCCGGGGATCAGGAGTTCGCCCGGATTCTGCCATATCCGCCGCCAGTGAAATCGCTCGGCGCAAAAACAAATCATTTGCCCAATATACAGGGGCTGGCCGGATTGCCGGCCCTATAGGATGGGCCTGGAACAAATAAATTTGGGCCAAATCCGGCCTCGTTCGGCCGCTCAAGAAGTGATCCTAAGCTCATTCTTTCAAGAAGCCGTGAATCCAGATTTCCAGAGTCAATTCAGGGGCTTATCCGGCCAGCCGAATCGCCCCCGATTTCGCGTCAAAGCCGCCGATTCCACGCCAACGCATCGGATCGGCGATTATTCCGCCGCTCCGGGCAGTGAGGACTTCACGGCCACCAGCGCAGGCTTGATGTTTGCCGCCGACGCCATGAAGTCGTTGATGCGGGGCACGATTTCCGATTTGAAGCGGGAGCCGTTGAAGACGCCGTAATGTCCGACGCCCTTCTGCACGTAGTGCACCCGGCGATGGTCGGGAATAGCACTGCACAGATCGTGGGTGGCTTCGGTCTGCCCCAGTCCGGAAATGTCGTCGTTCTCGCCTTCCACGGTCATCAGCGCCACGCGCGTGACCTTCGACGGGTCGACCAGCTTGCCGCGATGGGTCATCTCGCCCTTCGGCAGCGCGTGCTTGACGAACACGGTGTCGACGGTCTGCAGATAATACTCCGCCGACAGGTCCATGACGGCGAGATACTCGTCGTAGAAGTCGCGGTGCTTGTCGACCAGGTCGCCGTCGCCCTTCACCAGGTTCTTGAACAGGGCCTTGTGGGCGTCCGTATGGCGGTCGAAGTTCATGCTGATGAAGCCCGAGAGCTGCAGGAAGCCCGGATAGACGTCGCGCATCACGCCGGGATGCGGAAACGGCACCTTGGTGATGACGTGGTTGCGGAACCAGTCGATGCCGCGTTCGGCGGCGAGATTGTTGACCGCGGTCGGATTGCGGCGGGTATCGATCGGGCCGCCCATCAGCGTCATCGACAAGGGAACGAAGGGATCGCGCTCGGCCTCCATGACGGACACCGCCGCCACCACCGGCACCGAGGGCTGGCACACCGCGATCACGTGCATGTTGCCGCCGAGCGCCTGCAGCATCTCGATGACGTAATCGACATAGTCGTCGAGATCGAAGCGGCCCTCGGTGAGCGGGACCATCCGGGCATCGGCCCAATCGGTGATGTAGACTTCATGCGTCGGCAGGAAGGCTTCCACCGTGCCGCGCAGCAGCGTCGCGTAATGGCCGGACATCGGCGCCACGATGAGCACGCGCGGCTGCGGGCTGCGCAGCGGGCGGATGAACTTGCGGTCGAAATACAACAGGCGGCAGAACGGTTTTTCCCAGACCACGCGGATTTCGATCGGCGTGCGCACGCCGTTGACCTCGGTGTCGTTGAGACCCCATTCCGGCTTGCCGTAGCGGCGCGTGGTGCGCTCGAACAATTCGCAGCCAGCGGCGATGGATTTGCCGAACTCGGTATGCGCCAGCGGATTGAGCGGATTCTGAAACAGGATCTTGGTCGCATCCGTCACGGCTCGCGCCGGATTGAGCGACGCGTGCGCCATTTCGTACATCCAGTACATCGGCGTGGTAAGCGCCGGGCTGCCTTCGGCCACCAGTGGCGGTGCGCCGCCAAACTCACCAATCGGCATTAATTATTCCTCGAGCCCTGTTTTGCAACGCAGCATAGTGACAACTGCGTAACAAAGCGTCAATGCACAGATCGGTATATCTACGCGCTGTGCAAGACAAAAAAGCCTTCAAATCCCCGGGATAGGCCGGTTATTCGCCACCCTGGAGCAACGAGCCGTGACGGCGGGCGCTGCGCAAAAGCGCAAGAAATACCGCAAATGACGCGATAAGCAGCACGGCGTTGATCGCCAGCGCCTCGATCATCAGGTCGGTCCGGAACACGTGTTCGATCAAAAGCGACCGCATGCCCTCGAACACATAGGTCGGTGGCAAGGTCCAGGCGACATATTGCAGCCAGTGCGGCAGCACCGTCACCGGGTAGTAGATGCAAGCCAGTGGCATCAGGCCGAACATCAGCGTCCAGACGATGCTTTCGGCGCCGAGTCCGTTGCGCAGCACCAGCCCCGAGACGAAAATGCCGACCGACCAGCTGGTGAAGATCAGATTGCAGAAGAAGGCGACCAGCGGCAGTCCGATGCCGTAGAAATTGAAGCCGAACAGCAGCATCGCCAGCCCCGTCATCGGAATCACGCCGATCGCGAGCCGGATCAGGCTCATCACCATCAGCGCGAGCAGAAACTCGATCGGCTTCAGCGGGCTCATCATCAGGTTGCCGAGATTGCGCGCCCACATCTCCTCGAGGAACGAGATCGAGAAGCCGAGCTGGCCGCGAAACAGGATGTCCCACAGGATCACCGCGCCGATCAGGGTGCCGCCGGCGCGCGCGAAAAATCCGGCGTTCTGCGCGATGTAGGTCTGCAGAAACCCCCAGGTGATGATCTGCAGCGCCGGCCAGTACAGCAATTCCAGGAGCCGCGGCCACGACGACAGCAGCAGGTACCAGTAGCGCAGGATCATCGCGTTGACGCGATGCGGCGCGATATCCAGATGCAAGGCGAGCCTGCTCACGGCGCCGTCTCCTGAACGCGGCCGCGCGCGACGTCGAGAAACACCTCTTCCAGCGTGGCGCGGTTGTAGCGGGCCATGATCCTGTCGGGGCTGTCATCGTCCTCGATGTGGCCCCGCTTCATGATGATGACGCGGTCGCACAGCCGCTCCACTTCCAGCATGTTGTGCGAGGCCAGCAGGATGGTGGCGCCGTGGGTGCTGCGATAGGTCACGAGGTGCTGCCTGATCCAGTCGGCGGTGTCGGGATCGAGCGAGGCCGTCGGTTCGTCCAGCAGCAATAGTTCGGGCTGGTTGATCAGCGCCTTCGCCAGCGCCACCCGGGTCTTCTGCCCGGCCGAGAGCTTGCCGTTGGCGCGGTCGAGGAACTCGCCGAGATCGAGGTCGGCGGCGAGCTTCTCGATGCGCTCGCGCAGGTTCGCAACCGCGTAGAGCTTGCCGAAGATCGTGAGATTCTGCCGCACCGTGAGCCGCATCGGCATGTCGACATAGGGACTTTCGAAATTGATCCTGCCGAGCACCTCGGCGCTCTGCTCCGGCATCGAACGGCCCAGCACCTGGATGCGCCCGGACGTCGGCAGCACCAGCCCCATGATCATGGCAATGGTCGTGGTCTTGCCGGCGCCGTTGCCGCCGAGCAGCCCGGTGATGCTGCCGCGCGCGATGCGAAACGAGACGTCGTCGACCGCGCGGGTGGTCTTGTAGACCTTGACGAGGTGCGCGACATCGATCGCCGCCGACCCGTTCGGATCGACAACAGGCAACGGGGTCGTGGCTGCACCTTGATTCATCGTGCGGACCGTTCCTCTGGCCATCTCCCTGGCCGTCCCTTGGGGCCGTCGCCTGGCCGTCCCTTGAGCCATTGCTGCGGCAAGCGCAAGGCATTGCACCACGCCAACCCCGCGGCAGGCAAATTTGTGTCGGCAGCGCGGGCGGCCAGAGCGTTTTCGAGCGAAGCATACCCTCGGGCTTGAGCCGGGGGTGGAAACCGGTTCGCGTCAAGAAGACGCGTCGGGGTGACGGGCACCCTCCGCTTGGGCGATCAAAGCAGAAGCTCCGAAGGACATTCGGCGCGGGAGCGAGGGCTAGCTCACCGCCACCGCTGGCCGTACCAACTCCACCATCGCTCGGTTGAACTTTTCCGGCTCATCCACAAACGGCTCGTGTCCGGACTGCTCGAACCAAAGGAGATTCTTGGACGGCGCCGCCAGCCTGTCGAAATAGGCCACGCTAACGTCTGGCGGGACCCATCGATCGTGACGCCCGAGGAAGAAAAAGACAGGTGACGGAAGAGCGGGTACGAGCGTCAGAAGATTCAACGCCGAAACTTCAGACCACATGGCTTCAAGAGAGAATCGGAATCCGCGCAGAATGTTCGGCAGATCGAAGACGGACGATTCCGGCCCGCCGAGCATGGTCCGCCACATGTCCCACAGGGCTTTTCCCTCCATCTGACCCGCGAAACGCTGGAGCCAGGTGCGCTCTGTCCACAAATGGCCGGCGGTGTGAGGCGGCGGCCCGATGGCGCGCAGCTCCTTCAGTGCCTCGGTGTTGCCGAGACGCTGCGCCTCGGCAAGCGCCCACTCATAGGACGCCAACTCGCCCGCCGGCCAATCGCCAATCTGTCCGCTGCCGACGTAGGCCGCGACCTTCGCCGGGAAGCGCGCGGCATACAGCGGGCCGAGCGCCGAGCCCCAGGAGTGTCCGAAGATCGCGACCTTCGGCTGCCCGACGCGGGCGCACACGATGTCAACCAGCTCATCCAGGTCGGCAATGAACTGCTCGACCGTCATTGAGGATTTGGGGATATTGGGGTTGAACGATTTACCGGCGCCGCGCTGGTCCCAGTAGACGACGGTGAAGCTTCTTTCGAGCGGTCCGTTGTAGCGACGGAACAGGCGCATTTCTGAAAAACCCGGTCCGCCGTGCAGAAGGATCAACGGTGGATTGGCCAGGCTTTCACCACGGATCATCACCCACTGACTGAGTCCGCCCAGTCGGAGATATCTGATCTCGGCGATGCTGTTCGGAATAACGCTCCGATCTGGCCCAAGGAAGGGCCGCGTCTTCCCCAGGTGTTTCATGGCGACCTTCGGAATTGGACCAACGACCGTTCGTCCCACAGGGACTGTACTTCAGACCTTGGACCCTCGGCGACCCCCGAGCATGTATCGAACCGCATGGTAGCCCTGCCCTCCGGAACGTATTTCGGCCACCCGCAGTCGCCGCCGGAAGCGAAAGCCACCCAGGCGGCATGCATGGTGTCGGCGAGCTGTTGCGGCGGGCTTGCCCCCAGAAGCGGCTCGGTCCCACAGCCGAGCGTGTCGAACACGAACGGAATCTCCAGCCCATGGCATGCACCGAGGCGTCCGTTGAACTGAGGTGAACGCCAGGCAAACTCGTACATGTAGGTGAGCGACGTCTTCGCGCTCTTCGCATGTGCATCGGCAAGGCGGACCGCAGGCATGTGGAAGTACCAATCTGCCTGGATCGCCGCGAGCAGGTCGCCAGCGCTGGCGTCGGGGAGTGCGGCGCGATAACCGGCCAGTGTGGCATCGATCGGGAGCCCATAAGCCGCGACGGCTCCAGCCAGAACCGCTTCCGTGATCTGCTCGACCACGCCATTCGGCACCAGGAACAGCCGCCACTCATCGGTGTTCGTGCCGACCATGAGGTCGATATTCGCGCTGGCGCCGGCGGCGATGCGATCAATTGGACGCGCGGGGATCACATCGCCGTCAATCACGGGCTGCCACGGCATCATGCTGACTGCGACCTCTTCCCCCCAGCGGTCAGGGTCACGATTTGCGGCCAGATCGGCGCTCAGCTCGGCTTGAGCCTTCAACGAGCGTTCGATCGAGACGGCAGCGATCGCCGCTCGCGTCGCAGTGACGCCAAGCCGCTCGGCAAAACGGCAGCCGACGCGCCGCGCGGCCGAGGCCGGGAGAACCGGGTGCGCTGCCCCACTCTGGCAAATGGCGCGCCGGAACAGCCCTTGGGCACGCGGCATCGAGAGCAGCATGGCAATGCTGATCGCTCCGGCTGACTCGCCAAAGACGGTGACGTTGCCGGGATCGCCGCCGAACGCCGCGATGCTCGCCCGCACCCATTCGAGAGCAGCTATCTGGTCGAGCAATCCGCAGTTGGCGTCTCCATCGCCGAGATAAAGAAACCCATCGGCGCCGACTCGATAGTTGATTGTCACGCAGACGACGCCGTCGCGGGCGAAACGACTGCCGTCATAGCCGGCGCCCGTTCCGTGCTCGAATTCGCCGCCGGCAATCCACACCATCACCGGTCGCCCAGCCGCTCCCATTTCGGGGGACCATATATTGAGGTTCAAGCAATCCTCACCGGAGGCGACCCCCTCAGGGAGGAGTACGTCCAGCGGCGGCGGATACGGCAACTGGGGCGGCTTTGCACCAAATGCGAGTGCGTCCCGCACACCACCCCACGGCTCCACAGGCTGTGGAGGCAGGAACCTATGCGCGCCAAAGGGCGCCGCCGCGTAGGGAATACCCTTGAATACGTACACGCCATTGGAAAGGCGGCCGCGGACTTTGCCCTGCCGGGTCGCGGCAATTGCCTCCACGTGCATCCCTCCTTCTAGAGGCGCGCGCATAAGAACGGGCGCAGTGTGTTTTTGTGTATCCCACAGGTCTCCGGCGGTAGCATTGATGCGGGTCAACTAAGGAACGGTCAAAGGTCCGCTTTGGGGATCGCATTGCCGACATCTCGATCACCAGCGAATGTGACGGCTCCCCGCCATCCCGCGACCTTCGCAACGTCCACTCCCGGGCGGGCCTTGCCGCTCTTCCCCGACCAAAAGGACGTCCCTCGGCGGGTATGGCGGGTATCAAGCGTCAGATTCCATCCACTGGAGCCCCGTTTCGATTCAATCGAAACGGAAAAGGCTCTAGACTTGGCGAATGACCGACGTCGCCGCCTCCGATTTTCGCCATCCGCGCCGCCATGTCCGTCTGGACACGATCCTGCGGCTGCGCTGGCTCGCGGTACTCGGGCAGCTCGCCGCCATTTTCATCGTGGTGCAGGGGCTCGAATTCGACGTCGAGGTGATCCCCTGCGTCACCATTGTCGGCCTGTCGGCGCTGCTCAATCTGGCGCTGCAGATCGCGTTCAACCCGATGCAGCGGCTGGAACCGGTCTATGCGGCGGCGCTGCTCGCCCTCAACATCGCCGAACTGGCCGGACTGCTGTTTTTCACCGGCGGCCTGCAGAACCCGTTCTCCTTTCTGTTTCTGGTGCCGGTTCTGATTTCGGCAACGGCGCTGCCGGTGCGGCTGACGGTGGCGCTCGGCGGCCTCGCGGTGGCCTGTGCCTCGGTGCTGGTGTTCCTTCATCTGCCGCTGCCGTGGGACGCCGACGAGCCGCTGGTGCTGCCGCCAATCTATCTGTTCGGCGTCTGGCTCTCGATCGTGCTCGCGATCGGGGTCACCAGTCTCTACGCGTTCCAGGTCACCGAGGAGGCCCGCAAGCTGTCCGACGCGCTGGCGGCGACCGAACTGGTGTTGACCCGCGAGCAGCATCTGACCCAGCTCGACGGCCTCGCCGCCGCAGCAGCCCACGAACTCGGCACCCCGTTGTCGACGATCTTCCTGATTTCGCGCGAGCTGGAGAAGAGCCTGCAGGACAACAGCCAGATCGCGGGCGACATCAAGACCCTGCGCGAACAGGCGCAACGCTGCCGCGACATCCTGGCCAAGATCACCCAGCTGTCCTCGACCGGTGCGCCGTTCGACCGCATGCCGCTGTCGACGCTGATCGAGGAAATCGTGGCGCCGCACCGCGATTTCGGCGTCGCGATCAAGGTAAGAATAGCGGTCGCGGGCGTCCGCGAGCCGGTCGGCACCCGCAATCCGGCGATCCTCTACGGCGTCGGCAATATCCTGGAGAACGCCGTCGATTTCGCCCGGACGGCGGTGGAGGTGAATGCGTGGTGGAATACCGAGACCGTCGAGATCGTCATTTCCGATGACGGGCCGGGATTCGCCCCCGACATCATCAAGCGGATCGGCGAACCCTACCTGTCGCGCCGGCGCAGCACCGATGACGCCCAAAACGGCCACCGCGGCCTCGGCCTCGGGGTGTTCATTGCCCGTACCCTGCTCGAGCGCACCGGCGCCAAGGTCTCCTTCAGCAACCGGATTTTTCCCGACCATGGCGCCGTGGTCCAGATCGCATGGCCGCGCCGACGCTTCGAGACCGAAGAAATATCAGTCGAACCAGTGACTTAAGGCGACATCGACAAGGAAGGCCGGCGATCCGATCGACTTTGTACGGCCTTGGCAGCGCCGATTTGTAACGCCATATGATGGAGTGTCCGGGAACAAGGAAGTGCCGAATCGTGAATGCCATCGCCGAACTGACGGGCCACGCCGATCGCTCGCTCCTGATCGTGGAGGACGACAAGCCGTTCCTGGAGCGGCTGTCGCGGGCCATGGAAACCCGCGGCTTCACCGTGACATCCTGTGACAGCGTCAGCGATGGCCTGGCCCAGATCGGCAAGGCAGCACCTGCCTTCGCGGTGGTGGATCTGCGGCTCGGTGACGGCAACGGGCTGGACGTGGTGTCGGCGCTGAAGCGCAAGCGCCCGGACGCCCGCGCCATCGTGCTGACCGGCTATGGCAATATCGCCACCGCCGTGACCGCGGTGAAGATGGGCGCGGTGGACTATCTTTCGAAGCCCGCCGACGCCGACGATGTCGTCGCCGCCCTGCTCGCCAGCGGCACCGAGAAATCCGAGCCGCCGAGCAATCCGATGTCGGCCGACCGCGTGCGCTGGGAGCACATCCAGCGGATCTACGAGATGTGCAACCGCAACGTCTCGGAAACCGCGCGCCGGCTCAACATGCATCGCCGCACCCTGCAACGCATCCTCGCCAAGCGCGCGCCGCGGTAGTTCCCGTCGGGGTCGGGCGGCCATGGCCGCCGGTCCTGATGCGCTTATCGGCACGCTGCCGCATTTTCGATCACCGTACCCGCATTTCTACCTACTCCCGAAGGTGCCGCGCATAAGCGCTCGTTAGGCATGGGCGAAGATAACGGTATCGTAGCGCCATTCCCGGCGCGTCCGGCGCAATCGACCGAACCGAACGGGATCGGCCAGCAGAGTGGGGACGAGGCCGATGGTCACCGCGATCGAGCGCACCAGCAACGGGATGGCCGCGTCGTCGCAACCGCAGGAAGCCGAAAACGAGTCGGATATTTCCGCCCTGATCGCCCGACTGACCGCCGAGGTCGACCAGATCGCCTGCGAGAAGGCGAGGTCGATCCAGCAGATCACCAACCAGATGAAGATGCTGGCGCTGAACGCGCTGATCGAAAGTTCGCGCGTCGGCACGCTCGGCGCCGGCTTTGCCGTGGTGGCACAGGAAGTCCGCAGTGTCGGCCAGAAGGTGGAGACCATCGCCCGCGAGCTGGAAACCCAGCTGACCCGGCGGACCGCAAACCTGATGCAGTCGATCGAAACCATGACCGAGCGCTCCCGCGGCGAGCGCATGATCGATCTTTCGCTCAACGCCATCGAGCTGATCGATCGAAACCTCTATGAGCGCACCTGCGACGTACGCTGGTGGGCCACTGATTCCGCCGTGGTCGATTGTGCCGCAAATCCCGAGGCGGCGTCGGTTTCCCACGTCGCCGAACGCCTTGCCGTGATCCTGCGCGCCTATACCGTCTATCTCGATCTGTGGCTGTGCGACCTCGACGGCAACGTGCTGGCCAGCGCCCGATCGGACCGCTACGACGTCAGGGGGGCGAACGTCGCCCAGACGCGCTGGTTCTCCGACGCGCTCAAGCTGCGATCGGGCGACGACTACGTCGCCGGCGACATCGAACGCCAGCCGCTGTTCGGCAATGCCCCGGTCGCGACCTATTGCGCCAGCGTGCGCGAAGGCGGCCACGCCAACGGTAGGCCGCTCGGCGTCCTCGCCATCCACTTCGATTGGGAAACGCAGGCCCGCACCATCGTCGAAGGCATCCGGGTCGACGACGACAAGGCCCGCGTGCTGCTGGTGGATTCGAATTTCCGCGTGATCGCCTCGTCCGACGGCCACGGCCTGCTCACCGAACGGATGCCGCTGACGCTGAACGGCAACCGCAGCGGCTTTTACAAGGACCGCTCCGGCCTGCAGGTGGCGTTTCACCTCACCCCCGGCTACGAGACCTACAAGGGTCTCGGATGGTTCGGCGTGATCGTCCGCTAGCATCGGACGGCCGCAATTTGCCGGTTTCGAGCAAAAGCCGCCGGCGATCGAAAGCTCGCTTCCGAGATGCTTTGTCGGCCTGCCACGGGATATTTTGGCCTATTGTCGTGCCGAAGTCGGGTCGTTGGCGGGTCACTGACGTGGCCGGCGGCTGCGCCATCGGTAAATTGGCCTCGTTAGTCGAAGGATCTCAAATGTTGATTCAGAAACTCAGGCTGCAGCGGGGCTGGTCCCAGGAGCAATTGGCCGATCTCAGCGGGCTGAGCGTTCGCACCATTCAACGCCTCGAACGAGGACAACCCGCCAGCGTCGAATCCCTGAAAGCGCTGGGTGCGGCCTTTGAGATCGATTTTTCCGATTTGAAGGAGCCGGAAATGAATACCGCCACGAACCAACCGCCCTTGAGCCAGAGCATACGCGCCGATGAAGCCCTGGCGCTCGCGCATGTCCGCAAATTGAAGGGATTCTATTTCCACCTCATGCTGTACGGCGTCGTTATCTGCTTCCTCGCGATCGTGAACCTGGTGACCTATCGTCATTATCTCTGGTTCATCTGGCCCGCGCTGGGCTGGGGCGTCGGTATCGCGATTCACGGTCTGCGCGTGTTCGACAAGGTGCCGTTCCTGAACGGCGAATGGGAACGACGCCAGGCCGAAAAATACCTGGGACGGAAGCTCTAACCGGCGGCCATGGCCTAGAGTCCCGCTTCGATGGCATCGAAGCGGGACTCTAGATTCTTGATTTGACGCGTTTTCTTAACGCGAACCGGTTTCCACTTCGCTTGAAAACGCTCTAAAACTCGCCGTGGCCCTGCGGATCGATCAGCCGGTTGATGCGCTGCGCCGCGGCCATGGCAAACCGCACCGTCATCAGCTTGCGGGTCGGCGCCGGCAGCCGGTGCTCCGGCGCTTCGCAATGCATGTGCGCGCCATAGGCGTCGGCGACGATCAGGCCGGTCTCGGCGGGGAAAATCTCGCACGGCAGATCCTGGGTGAAGGCGAAGAACAGGCGGTCGCAGTGCGCCCGGTAGTCCTGCCATTTCTGGTCGGCGCGCAAATCCTCGACCGAGGATTTGATCTCGACGATCCAGATCTCGCCGCGCTCGTTCAGCGCCACCAGATCGGCGCGGCGGCCCGACGGCAGCGGCAATTCGCTGACGCAGAAAAAGCCCAGCGACCGCAACAGCCGCGCGGTGCCGCGCGCGATCGCCAGCGCCGTCTCCGACTGACGGCGGTCCGGCGGCGGCACGAGGCTGATCTGGCGCGCGGGCGTCTCCATGGGGCCGAGCTTAGCCGATTCCAGGGCGGACCGCGCCGGGTCCGCCGCAAATTTGTGCGTCGACAGGGTGACTGGAACCCGCGGCCGGACCTCCCATATTACCCGGGTCCGTCCTGCGAGAGACGCTGCCATGCTTCACACGTTTCAGACGTTTCTCTCCAGACGTTTCTCTTGGCTCCCTTTCGAAAAATCGGCATTGTGATGACATGACCCAAAAAATCGATACCGAAATCGAGACTGAAACCGACACGCCGGCGAAGGCCGGCGCCGTCATCATCCCGGTGACGCTGTTCGAGCAGAACTGCACGCTGATCTGGTGCGAGGCCACGAAGAAGGCCGCCGTGATCGATCCCGGCGGCGACGTGCCGAAAATCCTGGAGGCGATCCGGCAGACCAAGGTCACTGTGGAGAAGATCTGGCTGACCCACGGTCATATCGATCACGTCGGCGGCGCCGCCGAGCTGCGCGACGCGCTGAAAGTGCCGATCGAAGGTCCGCATATCGCCGACAAGTTCCTGCTCGACAATGTGGTGACCAGCGGCGCCCGTTTCGGCATGACCGGGGTGCGCGATTTCGCGCCGGACCGCTGGCTCGATGAGGGTGAGCAGGTCTCGGTCGGCGAATTGAGCTTCGACATCCTGCATTGCCCCGGACATTCGCCGGGCAGCGTGGTGTTCTACAACAAGGAAATGCACTTCGCGCATGTCGGCGACGTCTTGTTCAACGGCTCGGTCGGCCGCAGCGACATCCCCGGCGGCAACCACGCCACGCTGATC